>Ga0114938_1000301_pt1 | contig 39794 bp, 34 predicted proteins | sample AshMeaBigSpring_FD_88675 | JGI IMG/M metagenome (GOLD analysis project Ga0114938, IMG submission 88675) | Groundwater microbial communities from Big Spring, Nevada to study Microbial Dark Matter (Phase II) - Ash Meadows Big Spring | ecosystem: Environmental > Aquatic > Deep subsurface >... | reverse complement strand
CTCCAGCTTGGCGATGATGGCCTCGGCCGCGGTCAGGTCCGCGACCACCTCGCCGACCGTTGCCGCATCGTCCTCCTCGGCGGCGAGATCGAGCAGGATCACCCCGTCGTCGATTCGCCGTTGCAGGTCGTCGACACGGTCGAGCGTCGCCTCGTGCTCGGCAAGCCTGCGGGTGACGGTCAGCGCCCTGTCCTGGTCGTCCCACAGATCCGGGGAGACCGCTGCCTCCCTCAGCGCAACGAGCTCCTCCGTCTTACGGTCGACGTCAAAGAAACCTCCTGGCATCGTCCAGGCGGGACTGAAGGTCCTTCAACATGGCGCGAGGGTCGATGTCCGTGCTCATGGGCTCTTCGCAAGCGGTGCCGCGATGGTATCAGCTGGCGGCGTCGAGCGGCTGGGCGCCCGGTTTCCCGTGGCACAGCTTGAATTTCTTGCCCGAGCCGCACGGGCACGGCTCGTTGCGACCCGTCTTGCCCTTGACCCGCACCGGCTTCGGCTTGGCGGTGATCCCCGGTGCGTTTGTCTGCACCGCCTGAGGACGCGGTGTCGCCTCGCGGCGGACAAGCTCGACGTGGTAGAGGTAGCGGACCGCATCGGCCTTTGTCGTGTCGACAAGCTCCTCGAACATGTCGTACGCCTCGCGCTGGTACTCGGTGAGCGGATCGCGCTGGCCCATCGCCCGCAAACCGATTCCGGCTCGCAGGTAGTCCATCATCCCGAGGTGGTCGCGCCACTTGTTGTCGATGATGGAGAGCACGACCTGGCGCTCCAGTTGCCGCATCACGTCGGCGCCGAGCTCCGTGTGGCGCGCGGCGTACACCCGCTCGGCGTCCGCCATGTAGGCGTCGACGACCTCGGACTCCTCGAGATCGCGTTGGTGGCTGAAGGAGTCCTTGGTCAGCGTGGTCGGGTAGATCTGGCGGATACGAAGCTGGAACTCGTCCCAGTCCCAGTCGACGGCATCGCGCCGCTCGGTCATGAGCCGCACCTCGCCCTCGACGACCTCGTCGCGCCATGCGGCCAGGAGACCGCCGATGTCCTCGCCGTCGAGCACCTGGTTGCGCCAGCGGTAGACGATCTCCCGCTGGGTGTTCATGACCTCGTCGTACTTGAGCACGTTCTTGCGGATCTCGAAGTTCTGCGCCTCGACCTGGGACTGGGCGCGCTCGATGGCCTTCGACACCATCTTGTGCTCGATGGGAACGTCCTCGGGGATCTTGAGCCTGGTCATGATGGCGGCGACTCGCTCGTGGGCGAAGCGCCGCATCAGATCGTCGTTGAGCGACAGGTAGAAGCGTGACTCGCCAGGGTCGCCCTGGCGCCCGGAGCGGCCCCGCAGCTGGTTGTCGATGCGGCGTGACTCGTGGCGCTCGGTGCCGAGCACATAGAGACCACCGATCTCGATGACCTTCTCCCGCTCGATCCCCGTCTCCGCCTTGAATCGGTCAACGGCCCGCTGGAACGCCTCGTCGTAGCCGGGGCTGTCCGTGGCGAGCTGCTGGCGGCGCATCTCGGTCCTGGCCATCTCTTCCGGGTTGCCGCCGAGCATGATGTCGACGCCCCGACCCGCCATGTTGGTGGCGACCGTCACCGCACCGAACCTGCCGGCCTGGGCGATGATATGGGCCTCTCGCTCGTGCTGCTTGGCGTTGAGGACCTCGTGGGCGATGCCGGAGCGGGTGAGATACCCGGACAACCGCTCGGACTTCTCGATCGACACGGTGCCGACGAGAACCGGCTGCCCCGCTCGGTTGCGCTCGACGATGTCGTCGACAAGGGCGTTGAACTTGGCGTCCTCGGTGCGGTAGACGACGTCTGCCTGGTCGGTGCGGGCGACCGGGCGGTTCGGCGGGATCTCCAGCACCTCGAGGTTGTAGATCTCCTTGAACTCGCCCGCCTCGGTGATGGCGGTGCCGGTCATGCCTGCGAGCTTCTCGTACATCCTGAAGTAGTTCTGCAGCGTGATGGTGGCGAGCGTCTGGTTCTCTTCCTTGATCCTGACGCCCTCTTTGGCCTCGATGGCCTGGTGCAGACCCTCCGAGTACCGCCGCCCCTCAAGCACCCTGCCGGTGAACTCGTCGACGATCTTCACCTCGCCGTCACGGATCAGGTAGTCGACGTCCCTGGCGTACAGCTCCTTTGCCTTCAGAGCGATGTCGAGATGGTGGATGAGGTCGACGTTGGAGAAGTCGTACATGTTCTCGACACCGAGCATCTCCTCGACCCGGGAAACGCCTTCCTCGGTGGTGATGACCTGGCGCTTCTTCTCGTCGACCTCGTAGTGGTCGTCACGGCGGAGACGCTGCGAGATCCTGGCGAAGTCGCGGTAGTACTTGGCCGTCTCACCGACCCGGCCCGAGATGATGAGCGGGGTGCGCGCCTCGTCGACCAGGATCGAGTCGACCTCGTCGACGATGGCGTATGCATGACCGCGCTGCACCCGATCGGCCGGGCGCATCGCCATGTTGTCCCTCAGGTAATCGAAGCCAAACTCGTTGTTGGTGCCGTAGGTGATGTCCTTGCGGTACTCGGGCTGCCGATCGCTCGGGGTCATCTCGGCCTGGATCAGCCCCACCGTCAGACCCAGGGAACGGTGGATGCTGCCCATCCACTCGGCGTCGCGGCGGGCCAGGTAGTCGTTGACCGTGACCAGGTGAACCCCTGTGTCGCCGAGGGCGTTCAGGTATGCGGGCATCGTCGAGACGAGGGTCTTGCCCTCGCCGGTCTTCATCTCGGCGATCATGCTGCGATTCAGGGCCCCTGCACCGATGACCTGGACGTCGAAGTGCCGCTGCCCGAGCACCCGCTTGGACGCCTCGCGCACGACGGCGTACGCCTCACACTCGATGTCATCGAGCGTGGCGCCGTTGGCGAGACGGTTGCGGAACTCGGCGGTCTTGGCGGCGAGCTCGGCGTCGGTGAGCGGCTCGAGAGTCGATTCGAGTCCGTTGACACGGTCGACGAGTGCCTGGAGCTCCTTCAGCCGCTTGCCCTCGCCGATTCTGAGGACCTTGCTGAAGACTGACATGTGGCGGCAATGATAGGGAGCCCCCGGTACTTGGGGAACCCACCCGGTGTCAGGACGGTTCTATGAGACCGAGCGAGCCGTCTGAGCGGTGGTACAGCACGCACTGCTTGCCCGACTCGGCGTCGAGGAAGAAGAAGAAGGCATGGCCGAGCAGATCCATCTGCAGCGCCGCCTCATCGACGGACATCGGGCGCATGGCGAAGGTCTTGGTGCGAACGACCTTGCCGGAACCGGCTGCCTCGCCCGAGCCAAGCGGCTCTGCTGCGCCGTTGCCCGGCCGCAGCGGACGAGAGCGCTGGATGAGCCGTTCCTTGAGCCGCCGCAACTGGTGCTCGAACTTGTCGACGGCAAGATCGAGCGCCGCCCGGTTGTCGCCCGACGATGCCTCGACCCGGACGGTGTGGCCACGCATGCGGCTCGTGATCTCCACCCGATACCTACCGTCGGATTGACGGGGGTTGGTGCGTTCGGTGAACTCGACGTCTGCGGTGCCGCCGTTATCGAGGATGCGGCCGGCATGGCGCACCTTCTCGTCAGCGAGACCTCGGGTTGTGTCGTCGACCTGCATGTTCTTGCCGTGCACCCGAACGTCCACCGGTGCTCCTTTCGTCAGGGATCCTTGCGCATCACGGGCGCGGCCAAGCCGCCACCAGCTCGATGCGTTTCCTGGCCTCCGATCGGCAGCAGGACGCCGCCTCCACGCCTGGCGTGAGCGACGATCGTGCGATCTCCCACCTCTGGAGATCGATGCTGCGATCCCACCCGGCGAACTCTACTCGGTGAACTGGCAACGACGGCGAGTCGCACCGCACCACCGAGCGCCGCCGCAGCGGCGTCGAGGGTGGCCCCGCTTGTGGCAACGTCGTCGATCAACACCCACGACCCGAGCGGCTCAGCCGCGGCCCGGAAGCGGGCGGGCGAACGCCGTCTGTCACCGGACCCGGCGTGACGCCGCCACCACAGCGCAGCATGCAGGGCATCGTTCACCGGCAACCCGCACCGGGCGCCGACCGCAACCGCAAGCACCTGGGCGGCGTCGACCCCGTGCGACCATCGACGCAGCAACGCCCTCGGCACCGGCACGAGCGCCGTCGCTACCGGAGGGACGAGCGGCGCCATCGCCGCCGCAAGCACCTCGGCCGCTAGGAGCAGCCCTTCGTACTTGAGGCGATGGACAAGCGTCCGCCCGGCGCCGTGATGCGCCAGCCCTGACCACACCACAACGCCACCTGTCGTGCGAAACTGGGGTCCGGGAGCGAGCGAGACGCCACAGCGCGGGCACAGCGGTGTCCCACGCAACGATCCACAGGCGACGCATCCGAGCATGGGGACACCATGCCACGGGGCAGTGACACGTTCAGGTGCCCTCTTGCCAGCTCGCCAGGTAGCGCCGCTGCTCGGCGGTGAGCTCCTCGAGACCGCCACCCATCGCCACCAGCTTGAGCCTGGCCACCTCGCGGTCGAGCTCCGTGGGGAGCACGTAGACCTGTGACTCGAGCTGCTGCTGATTCTGCACCAGCCACTCGGCCGCCAGAGCCTGGTCGGCGAACGACATGTCCATGACGTCTGCCGGGTGCCCCTCGGCGGCGCCGAGGTTGACCAGCCGGCCCTCGGCGACGACAAGCAAACGCCGCCCATCCGGCAGGGTGTACTCCTGCAGGTTGTTGCGGATCTCCCTTGTCGCCACCGCCATCCCACTCAGCGCGGCCAGGTCGATCTCGACGTCGAAGTGGCCCGCATTGGCCAGGATCGCCCCGTCCTTCATGTCGTGGAAGTGCTCGGCGCGGAAGACGTGGATGTTCCCTGTGGCGGTGATGAACACGTCGCCGACCTTGGCGGCGTCGGCGGCGGTGAGCACCCTGTGCCCGTTCATCGCCGCGGCAACGGCGCGGATCGGGTCGATCTCGACAACGACGGTGTGTGCGCCGAGACCGGCAGCGCGCTGGGCGATGCCCCAGCCGCAGTCGCCGTAGCCGGCGACGACAACGGTGCGGCCGGCAAACAGGATGTTGGCGGCACGCAGGATGCCATCGAGCGACGACTGCCCCGTTCCGTGACGGTTGTCGAAGAGGTGCTTGGTGTCTGAGTCGTTGACGGCGATGACCGGGTAGCGCAGCACCCCGTCTGCCGCCATGGCGCGCAGCCGCAGCACACCGGTGGTTGTCTCCTCGAGCCCACCCATGATCGGCTGGTTGGCCCGCTCCTTGTGGAGCACCGTTGTGGTGTCTGCCCCGTCGTCGAAGACGATGTCCGGCCGGGTGTCGAGGACGGCGTGGATGTGCCGGTAGAACGTCGCCGCATCCTCTCCTCTGACGGCGAACACCGGGATGCCCTCGTCAACGAGGGCGGCGGCGACATCGTCCTGGGTGGAGAGCGGGTTGGAGGCGCACAGCGCCACCTCGGCCCCACCGGCTCGCAACGTAAGCATCAGATTGCCGGTCTCGCTGGTGACGTGCATGCAAGCCCCCACCCTTATCCCGGCGAGCGGCTGCTCCTTCTCGAAGCGCTCGCGGATGGCGGCAAGCACGGGCATGCGGCGGCCGGCCCACTCGATGCGGCGGTGGCCGAGGTCGGCGATGTCACGATCGGCGATGTCGAAGTCCACGGTCATTCCTCTCTCAGCGCTTGCTTGAAGTTCTCGAGGGCGTCGACGGGCATGGGATCGACGCCGCTGTGCTCCGCCATGGTCAGGGAGGCGATGTCGCCGACCACCGCCAGGCTGAACAGCCTGGCCAGCGGACCCGCTCCTTGGGCCCGCACCTCGCCTGCGGCGGCGAAGCGGCCGGTGACCCAGCGGCCGGTGAGGTCGAGCCTGTGCTGGTTGCGCCGGTCCCCCGACGGGTCGAATAAAGTGACCAACCCGTAGCTCCCGGGATCGGCGGCGCCCGCGGCCCACGCCTCCATGGCGTTGTGGTTCGCCTCAGGCACCTCGAGAGCAACCGCCATCCGCTTGGCGTTCTCCTCGACCTGGGTGGCCCAGCGGCCCGCCGCAAGAGAACCCGGACCAGAAGCTCCGATCACGATGGGGACCCGCTCTTCGAGGGCGGCCGCGATGTCGGCGCCGAGTGTGCACGCAGGGCCGCTACCGCCGCCCAGCAGCCGGTCGACCACATCGGCCGCCTCATCCAGGGCTGTCTCCGGCTCGTCGACGGCTTCTGCGGCCCCCAGGATCTGCACGGCGGCGGCAACCTGGTAGCCGAGGGCGGCCCGCGGCGGGAGGCCGGCGGGGATGGCCACGTGGGGTGCGGGGCAGGCGGCGGCGATCTCGGCGAGCCGGCCACCGCTCGACACGGCCACAAGCGGGAGGTTGGCCGCGACGGCGGCGTGCACCCCCGACAGCACCTCTGCGGTGGCGCCCGAGTAGCTGATGGCCACCACGAGCGCCCTGGTGGCCACCGCCCACGGCGGGAGCCCGTAGCCCTGGTGGACGGTGACGACGGCATGGCTACCCGCCGCCGCCAGCGCCGCAGCCCGCGCCGCCATGGCAGAGCCACCCATGGCGAGGAGGACGATGTGGCGGGCGGGAGCGAGCGGTGGCGGTGTGACGGTTCGACCCCACGCCAGCTGAGCCGGGGTCGCCAGCACCAGCTTGCCCATCGGGGTGTCGATCACCGCGTCTCCGTCGACGGTGTGGCCCGCTCGACGAGCATCACAGGGATGCCGTCTACCACCGGGTAGCGCAGCCCGCACGAGGTGCAGACGAGCAACGGCGGATCCGCTTCCTCGCGCAGCGCACCTCCGCAGGCGGGGCACTGCATGATCTCGAGCAGCCGGGCCGGCACACCGGAGACGGTCACGGCGACTTCTCCTCGACAGCGGCCCGTACGGCAGCCACGACCGTGTCGACGCCCTCCTCCACGCCGGCCTCCACGTTGAGCCGCAGCAGCGGCTCGGTGTTCGAAGGCCGCAGGTTGAACCAGGCGCCGTCGCCAAGCTCGACGGTGAGCCCATCGAGCCCGTCGTGTTCGGCGTCGGCAAACGCCGCCGTCACCCGGTCGAGCGCCGCCTGCTGGTCGGCGACGGTCAGGTTGATCTCGCCGGATTGGGCGTAGGGCTCGTAGCGGGTGCGCAGCTCGGAGAGCGGTCGACCCTCGTCGGACAGGACCCGCATGAGGATCAGCATCGCCAGGATCCCCGAGTCGGCCCGGTAGTGATCGCGGAAGTAGTAGTGACCGGAGTGCTCGCCGCCAAACACGGCGCCGGTGTCCTTCATCACCTGCTTGATGAAGGAATGCCCCACCCTCGTCCTGATCGGGGTACCCCCAGCCGCCCGGATGGTCTCGGGCACGGCTCGCGAGCAGATGAGGTTGTGGACGATGGCGGCGCCAGGCTCGCGGCGGAGAAACCACTCGGCGACGATCGCCGTCGTCGTGCTCCCTGGGACCGCCACGCCCTGATCGTCTACGAAGAACGCCCTGTCGGCGTCACCGTCGAACGCCACCCCGAGATCGGCGCCGCTGCGGTGGACCAGGGCCAGCAGATCGGCGATGTTCTCGGGGCGAAGCGGGTCGGCGGCGTGGTTGGGGAACGTCCCGTCCGGCTCCAGGTACAACCCGTCGAGATGGGCTGCGACGCCGGAGAAGACGGCAGGCAGGACGACACCGGCCATGCCGTTGCCGCCGTCGACAGCCACCTCGAGCGGCCCGATGGAGCCGGCGTCGACGATGTCGAGCACGTGGCGCACGTAGCCGTCGGCGACATCGGCATCCGTGACCTTCCCCGGTGCGGCGGCTGCGGTCAACCCGTTCTCGGCGAGGCGGCGGATGTCGACGAGCCCGCTCTCCACCCCAACCGGAGCGGCGCCGGCAAGACACAGCTTGAGCCCGTTGTACTCCGGCGGGTTGTGCGACGCCGTGACCATCACCGCTGGGAGCGATCGCACCCCGGATGCGTAGTAGGTCATGTCTGTGGTGACCTGCCCAATCCGAACGACGTCGACCCCTTGCGAGGCGATGCCGTTCACGAGCCCGTCGACCAGATCGGGGGAGGAGGGGCGGCAGTCCCATCCGACAGCGATCTCGTCGGCGGCGGCGAAGCGGGCGAAGGCGGCGCCAATGCGCTCGGCGACACCGGTATCGAGCTGTTCAGGGGCCAGACCGCGAACGTCGTATGCCTTGAAAATAGGAGAGAGATCCATGGGCGGCGGCAGTCTAGGAGGGCCCCTACACTCCTCCGCCATGCCCCCGACCCCCCGCACATCGGTGTCGGTGGTCATCCCTGTCCACAACGAGGCCGCCTACCTCCCCGCCGCCATCGACCGGTTGTTTGCCGAGCTGGCAACGGTCGACGCCGACATCGAGGTGCTGATCGCCGAAAACGGGTCGACCGACGGTTCCGCAGACATCGTCAGAACGCTCGCCGCCAACCACCATGGGCTGTCGGTGCTCGAGCTTCCCACACCCGACTATGGCGCGGCGATGCGCACCGGGTTCCTGGCGACAAGCGGCGACTGGGTGGTGAACTTCGACATCGACTACTTCTCCGGCGGCTTTCTCGCCGATGCCATCACCCACGACGAGGCGGATGTCGTCCTCGCCTCGAAGCGGGCCAAGGGGTCGGATGACCGGCGTCCCCCGTTGCGCCGGCTCGCCACCTGGGGGTTCAACCTACTGCTACGCACCCTGCTCTCCTCCCGGGTGTCTGACACGCACGGGATGAAGGCGCTCCGCCGCGAGGTGGTGACCGCCATCGCCCCGCAGGTGGTCTCGACCCAGGACCTCTTCGACACCGAGCTCGTGGTCAGAGCCGCGCGCACCGGGTACCGGGTGGTCGAGGTGCCTGTCACCGTCGTAGAGCAACGGGAATCCAAGACCCGCCTGCTCCGCCGGGTGCCGCGTACCCTGCGGGGGCTGTGGCGGATCCGCCGCCTCCTCGGCTGAGCGACGCAGGCTCAGTCCCGCTCCACCCCCGCGGCGACGCGTCGCGCCTTGTGCTGGCGGATGGCGTGGCGGAACACGATGTCGCGGTAGCCGGCGAACTTTGGCATGACGATGATCGCGACGGCGGCCAACTTGGCGACGTTCTCCCCGAAGCGGGTTAGCGGGCCGAACACCGCATCGGCGGCCTCGACGACGACGAACGTCACACCGAGCGACACGGCGTTGATGATGTAGAAGTGCACCGTCTCCCGAAGCTTGACGTGCCCGTCCGTGAGTTGGAACGACCAGCGCCGGTTGAGCCCGTATGAGACAAAGGTGGCGATCGCAAACGCCAGGGCCAGCGCCCAGTTGCGGGGCGTGGCCATGCTGCGGAACCCGTTGAAGAGCCCGAAGTCGACGACGGTGTTGAACACCCCGATGATGCCGACCTTGACCAGCTGGCCTGCCGTTTCCCTGGTGACGAAGGAGCGCATGTACCGCTTCACCGGCGCCGCCTCCACCGCAGACCGGCCCACCCGGCAAGCCCGAGCACCATGGCGCTCGACAGCACCATCCCAGCGTTCTCGGGCACCCCGTTGGCAAACTCGAGCACGACATGCTCCTCCGTCGGCACAACCACCATCAGCGAGGGAGCGGCCTGGAACGGTCCTGCGGCCCCCTCCACCCGCCACGCCGGGAAGTACGACACCTTGACAAGGTGCGGCACCCCGATCGCCGTCGTGTCGAACGCGATGCGATGGTTGTCGATCTCGACGTCCGTGACCTCGGCCGCCGTGACGTCGTATGGAGCGTCGAGCCCGAGACGATCGGCCACCTCGGTCACCCGCGGCCACTCCTGTGGGCCGTCTGCGACGAGCCAGCTGTCCAGGTTGCGGTAGTCGTCGTACCACTCGAGCGAGGCGTCGAGGAAGGTCTCCTCACCGTCGTACACGGCGGGGATCGACGCCGCCACGTCGACGAGCGACGACTCGGGGAGACGGAAGATCGTCCACGGCGCAGGCGCCGCCAGCTCCTCGAGCCCTGCGGTGCGGGCCAGATCGGCGGCATCCGGAGTGAACGCCACGTAGTAGGCGACGTTGTAGAGCTGGAGATGCAGGATGGCCCGCTCGAAGTCGAGGCTGCGGTAGTCGAGACCGCGCACGGGGTTCGACGGGTGTCGGCTCACCTCGGAGGCGTTGAGGAAGTGGAAGGGGGTGGTGAGCGACGACTCGAAGAAGAGACCCTCCATCGAGGGGTGATCCTCCGACCAGTAGGGCAGCAGCATCAACGCCATCGGCGTGCCGTACCGGCCCATGTCGTTGTTGGCCTCCCACATGATCCGCCCAGGCGGCAGCTCGTCGACCGCCGCGATCAACCCGGCGTACTCGCTGTAGCCGGCCTTGCCCTCGTAGCCGGTGTAGTTCCAGCGCACCCACCCTGGGGCGTCGTGGACGCCGACGATGGCCAGGTTGGCGACGAGGAAGAGTGCGACGCCGGCGACGAGGCCAACGGCCTTGTAATGCTGTGGGAGGTATCTCGCCAGGGTGCGGACGGCGAGCCCGACGGCGATCCCGGCGAAGATGTAGACGCCGAGATACCAGTAGGGCAGCAGCCTGGCGTTGTACACCTTGGTGATCTCGATGTCCGGGAGCTGCAGGTACCAGTACCCGACAAACGGCAGCACCGTCATCGTGAGCAGCACGGCGATGTCGTCGCGGCGGAGCAGGGTCCATGCCAGACCCACCAGCCCGACGGCGAGGAGGGGGATCAGCTCGTTTGGCAAGGGGGTAGCGACGGTGCCCGGTGTCGAGCCATTACCGATGAGCCCCCGCACCGGGGACCAGTTCATGTCGGAGGTCATCCCCTGCAGGACCCTGACCCCGAGCGGGAGCGCCCAGAAAGCGGAAACGGCAAGACCGATCGACCATGCCCGCAGCAACGTGGCGGGCCCGTTGCGCCTCACCAGGAGCGGCAGAGACACCACGACCACAACGATCGTGGTGACGACGTGGCTGAGTGCCGTCAGCGCCAGCACGATCCCGGCCCGCGGGGTGAAGCCTCGACCATCCCTGGTGTCTCGGATCACCATCCCCAGGTACACGATCGACAGGGCAAAGGACCAGCTGAAGGAGTACTCGCCGGCCAGAGTCGACTTGATGTTGCCCCCGAAGATGCTGAAGCTCTCCATGAACACGTAGCTGCCGCCAACTGCGGCGGCGATTCCAGCGACGACCCTGGCAAAGCCCATGGACCGCACCAGGAAGTAGACGGCTGAAGGGAGGGCGACGAGACCGAGGACGGTGGTGATCTTGAAGGCGACCCCGTATGGCAGCGCCATGTCGAGCACGACCGTGGCCAGCGCGGGTAGCGGGAAGTAGAAGTAGAGGGCGGGGAACCCGGCGTACCAGGCGTTGCTCCACCCAAGGATCCGACCCGAGGGGAGCAGCGTCTCCTTCAGGTACTGGGGCAGGAAGACGTGCGCCCCCATGTCCCCGCCGCTCGGGGTGTTGGCGGCGAGCAGGGCCGGCGGATCGAAGCCGATGGCGATGAAGGGGAAGCCGTTGGCGGCGCGCACGTACTCGATCACCCCGCTCATGACGCCGAGGATCAACAGCGTCGGGACCGCGATCCCAACGATGGCGACGATCTTGCCTGTCCGCACCGGGTCCCAACGCACCCCCGCCGCCGGCATCGGGGCGAACGAGGCGTCCGGTCGTGCGATCGTGCTGGTTGCCACGGGGCCGAGGCTAGTGGGGCCAGGGACTACCAGAGCGTCGTGCTCATCCCAACGCCTGCGACACCTCTGGCAGGTCGTCGAGCTTGCCGATGTAGCGGGAGCGACGGCGGCCATCCTCCCACCAGTATGCGTACCAGTAGGGACCGTGCGGGCATCGCGAGCAGGTGGCCTTGCCGCAGCGCACCTGCTGCTGGCGAAGCGTCACCTTGGCGCCTGCGACGTCACCAAGCGCCACCCCATGGCGTTCCAGCCTGGCGGCGGCGATGATGAACAGACGTCGCAGCTCGTGCTCGCCCATCTCCTTGACGGCTTCGAGCACCTCACGATCGAGCGGCACCGGCGGCTCCCGTCACGCCACGTCGTGGGCGAGGAATAGCGGTGGCTCGGCGTCGGTGCGGCGATCGTCGAGCGCCCAGGTCACCGGGACAACCAGCCGGTCGGCGTGCATCTCGCACAACGGCGCCTCGGTGTAGCGATCGTGGCCGATGCGGAGGTCGCGCAACCAGACGGTGCGAGTGGCGTAGCTGAAGGTCATCACGACCTGTGCGGGGTCGCCGCACTTGATGCAGGACGTCATGGATGCAAGGTAGGCGGCGCCGTCGGCGCAGCCAAGGATTTCGCCGCAAGCGCCCGCTGCAACCGGCGGCGGCGGGGAACCCCGGCCATCTGGTCGACAACCCTCCCCGCTCCGTCGAGCACCACGGTCAGCGGCACCGCGGTCACCCCTGCCCTCTCCAGCAACCGACCCTCGAGCTCCCACGTGACCTCGCGCACAGCGACACCGCTCCTGCGCACAACGGCGATGGCGTCCTTGCAGTTGGCGCACTCTGTCGAGGTGAAGATCACGATCCCTGGCGGGAGACCAAGACCGGTGAGGTCTACGGGGTCGTGCACCGGGCGCGGGAAGCGCCGGGTGGCAACCGCCACCGTTACCACACCGGTGGCGGCGGCTGCCACCAGGGCGATCTGCAGCACCGCAGCCTCACTCATCGACGGAGACACCGGCGACAAACGCCGCCCCCGCCCCTGACTCGATGCTCCACGCCGCCGAGAACGGGGTCGCCGCCTCCAGGAGGTAACCGGCGACACTCGTCTGCTGTGACAGCACGATGCGGCGCACCGTGCCCGCCTCGACCCGGATCTTGTCGGCGGGGTGAGCGCCGCTGCCGAGCGGTTGGAGCGAGATGGTGACCGGCTCGATGTGGCTGTTCAGCAGCCACATCGTCGATGTGGCGGTGCTCAACCCACCGGGTCCTGCGAGCAACCAGCGCCGCACCGGCTCGGTGCTGCCAACCGTGCCGGCGATACGCGTGCTCGCCAGCGCAGCCGTCTCGTCGCCCTCATCCTCGCCGACATCCGGAACGACGTCCTCGGCGACGACGACGGCGGCGATGGGTGCGGTTGAGCGGAGGCGGACACCGAAGAACCTGCCGGCCAGGTCATCGATGGCGATCCGAACCGGGCGACCGGCTGGCACCTTCGCCGTCCTGGCGGCGGTGACTGCGCCGTCCTCGGTGAACACGTCGATCTCGATGCCGGCCTCGACATCGCCGGGGTTGGAGATGACGAGGCTCGGCACCAGCCCCGTCTGGCGGACGACAGGGAACTCCCACGTCGTAGACAACCCGACACCCGGCCAGGTGGCCTCGTCACCGGCCGCCGCCACCACGAGGGACGGGATGACGAGGCCCTCCTGGCTGCTCACCGTCAGCGCAAGATCGTCGAGCAGCGGCACGATCTCGTTGAGGTTGATGTCCTGCCACGACCGTCCGGCAACGTCGATCGAGGTCAACCCGACAAGACCCACCTCGCCGAACTCCGAGAAGCCGCCAACCGAGACCTTGGCCGGCTCGGGGAACGGGTTGAAGAGACGCAGCGTTGTGGTGCGCTCTGGCTGGGTGGTCCCACCGGGGAGATGCCACAGCTTTGGCACGGCACCGGTGCAGCGGTCGCCGGCAAGAACCGTGTCGGCCACGACGAGCGCAGACGCCGCAGCAGGGCCGTTGTCGAACTCGGCGAAGCCTGGGGCGTCGCCACGGCGAACGATGGAGGCCACCTCGAGCGCCTCGGCACCCTCGTCGGCCAAGGTGAGCCGCGCCTGGTCCGCCTCCTCGTTCGGGATGGGGCTGGGGAGGGTCACCTCGACCTCGAGGCTCCTTGCGGCGGCGAGCATGAGGTAGGAGTCGCGCTCCGCTCCTGCACTCATCCACGGGCAGTACCACACGGACCGCTGGGCGCCTGCGATGTCGCCGATGACCGCCGCAACGGGGAGGTCCGGTGGTGGCGGCGCAGGGGGCGCCGGGAGGAGGGCCGCCCCGGCAGACAGGGCGCCAGCAACGACAACCAGGAGGAGGCGTCTCATCGCCGCCTCCCCCACCACGACAGCAGCACGAGAACGACGAACAACCCGAGCGCCGAGGCGGCCTGGGTGGTGCGGCTGGCGATCGCCCGGAAGGTGATCTCACCGTCTGCGGCGGAGAGGTCGTTGCCCCACCCGGCCTCGACCCTCGCCGGACCCCAGCGGGTGTTGGCCAGCTCGGATATCACCACCCGGGCCGTGGCGTCCGGCTCGCCCACGTACCCTGTGCCGGTCCAGCGCCACGGCGCTCCCCCGTCGGTAACGGCCCGCACCGGGTTCGCCGCCTCAGACGCATAGGTGGGTGCGGGGAGCCCGTCGAGCGGCGCAAGGTCGAGCTGACCGTCGAACACGGTGGTGAGCGGGGTGTCCCCCGTGAAGATCACCCAGCGGATCCCGAACTGGGCCAGGTCGTCTCCGGCGCGGAACGACTCGCCGTCGATGATGGCGTCGAGCGTCGCCTCGAACGCCTCGTCGGCCGCGCCCCGCTCCGGCAGCCACGCCTCCCACAGCGCCGGCTGCGGGGCTGACACCACCCGGTAGGGCGCCCCCCTGACGGTGCGTGACTGTCCCGGGAGCTCGTCGACGGGTCCGATGAGCAGCACCCGCGACGAACCGGGGTCTCCCGTCGCCGCCGCGGTGAATCCCATCACCCTGTTGAGATCGTCTGCGGGGAGCCCGCCGCGCCCTGGCAGCACGACAAGCACGGTGCTGGCCGTCACCGCTGCGGCGGCGACGACGCCGACACCGGCCACCAGCCGCCGCCACCCGGTGACGAGGCGGAGCTGGCGGATCACCTCGAAGGCGACGCCAACGACGATGGCGCTCCCCAGAGCCGCCACCGCCATACCGGCTAGCTGCATCTCACGACCCCCGCCGAGATCGGAGGTGCGGGACACAAGACCCCCGCCGGCGGCCAGCACGCCGCCCCACCCCGCCACCTGGCCAAGCCGGCGCGGTGCTGCGATCACCGTGGCGAGCAGGGCGACACCGACGGCGGCGGCAAGGGCGAGGCCCGGCTCCCAGTAGGCGTCTCCGGCGCTGACATACCGGTTGAGATCGGCGACCGCCGCCCACGGCAGCAACAGTGGCAGGGTGAGCGCCGAGCCGAGGACGCTGAGCAGCGCCGCCCGCCACGGGCCGGGCTCGCGCGGGGTGATGAGCGCGAGGATGATGAGCGAGGCCGGGGCGACGACGACGAGCAGCGGTGCGCCAACGGCGACAATCCCTGACACCCACGCGGTGGCGGCGAGTCGCCCCAGCTGCGCCCACCGGGTGTGCGGCCACCGCGCCAGGGGGACCCGCAACGCCCAGGGGAGGGCGCCCAGCGCCACAAGCGTCCCCAGCCCCGTCTCGGCCCCGATGGCGCGGGTGGCGGGACCTGCCACGAGCACGAGACCGGCGAGCAGCCCCGGCACCGCCTCGACCCCCCAGGTCCGGACAAGACGGGTGGTCCCCCACACCCCGGCGAGGGCCGCCCCTGCCATGAGCAACCCCGAGGCGAGCGGCCCACGGTCGAACAGGATCGCCTGCACCAGCCCGGCGAAGCCAAGGAAGGGTTGGAGCGGCTCGACGCCCCCAAAACCGGCCGGGTTCCACCCACCGGCGTACGCCCCCACCAGCGCCCGGCCAGACGTGGGTAGGGGCAGGCTGAAACCCGTCGATGGGAACCCACCCCACAGCGTGCGGGTGGACACAAGCACAAGCCCGAGGGCGACGGCGCCGACAACGATCGCCGGCTGGCGGAGCTCGCGACCAAGCTCGATGAGGCTCAACCGGTCATCGCCCGGCAGCCGCTCCCGCAACCGCGCCCCGGTCTCGCCGGCGAGCCGGCGCAGCTCCGCCGAACCCCGCAGCTGGAAGCGGAACAGCTCTGTGTCCCCAACGGCACGGTGACGGCGGATGGTGAGCCGCGCCCTGATCGTCGAAGGGAGCTGGACGAGGTTCCACCCCCATGCCGCCAGCCAGCGAAACAACGTCCACCGCCCCATGAAGGGGGCCACGATCGCCTCGAACAGCCCGAGCAGAAGCCGCGCCGGTATCGCCCACAGCAGCGTGATCAGGCTGTAGACCTTGAGCATCGAGCGGATCTGACCGGCCTCCTCCCTCCACCCACCGGATAGCATCTCGGGGACGAGCACCTCTGACGAGGGGATCACCACCACTCGGCCACCCCGCAGCCTGGCTCGCTGGCAGATGTCGATGGCGGCCGCGCCTGGGGCCAGGTGCGTGTCTGGCCCACCGAGACCGCGGGCCAGATCCCGTCTGATGAGCAGGGACGCCCCCCCGACGGCAGCGACGTCGCGCACGACGTCGTACTGGCCGGCGTCGATCTCGCCGTCCTCGAGCCCTGTGTACGGGCTGCCGAACACGTCTGTGGCCACTCCGACCGAGACCAGCTGCTCCGGCTGGTCTCTGCGCAGCAGCTTTGAGCCGGCGACGCCTGCCTCGACCCGCTCGGCCTCGGTGACGAGGGCGCGCAATGCATCCGGTCGCGGCTCCGCCCCCGCGCCCAGCACCCACACGTGGCTGACCGAAGGATCCGCCTTGTCGATGACGGTCGCCACCGACGAGACCCACTCCGCCCCCACCTCGCCGGCGATACGCCGCGCCGCAGCGTCACCCCCGGCGATGGCGATGCGCACCGGCTCGTACACTTGGCGCCGGAGTGCGGCCAACGTCGCCGGGAGCCCGTCGAGATGGTCGGCGACGATCGCCACCACCACCGAGATCGGGGGAGCTTCCGCCGAAGCAGCAGACATGGAGGCGTCATTCTGGAAGCACGTCGCGAAAACCGCAAAGTTTCGGTTGCCCTGCTCAGTGGCGGTGTTGGCGGGGCCCGCATGGCCATGGGTCTGGCCGGCGTGCTCCCCCATGAGGCATTGACGGTGGTCGTCAACGTTGGCGACGACGACGACATGTACGGGGTGCGGGTGTGCCCAGACCTCGACACGGTGGTCTACACGCTGGCGGGGATGGCCGGGCCGCAGGGGTGGGGTATCGCAGGCGACGCCTTCACCGTGATGGACCATCTCACCGGTCTCGGGGTCGACACCACGTTCCGCCTCGGCGACCGCGACCTCGCCACCTGTCTGCTGCGCACCTCGAGGTTGGCCGCTGGTTCATCGCTCACGGATGTCACCGCAACCCTGTGCGAGCGTCTCGGTGTCGCCACCAGGGTGCTCCCTGCGACAGACGGTCCGCTGCGCACCTGGATCCAGACAACCGACCACACCTGGCTCCCCTTCCAGGAGTACTTCGTGGTGCGTCGCCACCAGGACGAGATACGCAAGGTCATGTTCGAAGGGACGATGGCAGCGATCCCGGCACCGGGGGTTGTCGAGGCGATCGCCACAGCCGACCTCGTCGTCATCGCCCCGAGCAACCCTGTGCTCTCTGTGTGGCCGACCATCGCCGTCACCGCCATCCGGAGGGCGGTCGAGGCGCATCCTGTGGTGGTTGGCGTCAGCCCGCTCTTTGGAGGCAAGCCACTGCGGGGACCGGCCGACCGGGTCCTCACCAGTCAGGGCTTCCCCCCCGGCAACGAGGGTGTGCTGGCGGCGTACGAGGGGCTTCTGTCCGACTTCGTTGTCGACAACGCAGACGCCGCAGACGCCTCGCTGGGCGGTGAGGTGCGTATCCACGTCACCGACACCAGGATCGGCGACAGAGACGCCTCCGCCCGTTTCGCTGAGTGGCTGCTCGACACGGTCGGGCCGGCGGGGAGCTGACCACAGTGACCGCGTCACCTCTGCCGCCGGGTTCGCTCCACCTGCTCCCGGTGGCGGGTATCGGCGAGGTGACGCCTGGCGACGACGTCTCCGCCGTCATCCTCGACGGTCTCGATGGCTGCGGGATCGAGCTCGGCGACGGCGACATCGTGGTTGTCACCCACAAGATCATCTCGAAGGCCGAGGGCAGGGTCGCCGATGTCCCGACCGAGGCGGCGTACCGCAGGCTTGCCGAATCTGAGGCGGCGGCGGTGATCCGGCGCCGCGGCGACCTGATGATCGCCGTCACCCGCCACGGCTTCGTGTGCGCCAATGCCGGTGTTGACCGCTCCAATGTGGCAGGTGACCGGGCGGTGATGCTGCCCATCGATCCGGACGCATCGGCGCACCGCATCAGGCTCAGGCTGGAAAGGGCCACGGGTGCCCGGCTCGCCGTTGTCGTGACCGACACCTTCGGGAGACCATGGCGGCGTGGGCTCACCGATGTCGCCATCGGTGTGTCCGGGATCGACCCCATCCTCGACCTGCGGGGCACGCCGGACGCCAACGGCCGTGTGCTCGATGTCACCGAGGTCGCCATCGTCGACGAGCTGGCTGCCGCCGCAGATCTCGTCATGGGCAAGGCGACCGGTATCCCCGTCGCCATCGTGCGCGGTCTGGTCTGGGAGCGGGGCGAGGGAAGGGCCGCCGACCTGGTGCGACCGCCCGCCGAGGACATGTTCCGGTGACGGTGTAGCCGTGCCAGAGCTGCCCGAGATCGAGGCCTACCTGGCGGCGTTGCGCCGCCGCATCACGGGTGAGGTGCTCGAACGGGTGCGGGTCCAGTCGTTCTCGCTGCTGCGGACGTTCGACCCGCCCATCGACGTCGTAGCCGGCCGCGGCGTGATCGAGCTTGGCCGACTGGGCAAGCGGATCGTCATCGGGCTCGAGGGGGACCTGTTCCTCGTGGTCCACCTCATGGTGGCGGGACGGCTCCACTGGTTCGACGCACCGGGGGCGCCGCTGGCCCGCCGTCACGGGCTGGCGGCCTTCGACTTCCCATCGGCGACGCTCACGCTCACCGAGGCGGGGACAAAGCGGCGGGCGTCGCTCCACCTGGTCGAGGGACGGGAGGGAGTCGCCGCCCTCGACCCCGGAGGTCTCGAGCTGGCCGGGAGCTCGCGGGAGGCGTTTGTCGCCGCCCTCACCGCAGAGCGGCACACCCTGAAGCGGGCCCTCACGGATGCCCGCCGCATCTCGGGGATCGGGGGCGCCTTTGCCGACGAGATCCTGCACAGGGCCAAGCTGTCACCGCTCCAGATGAACACCAACCTCGGCGCCGACGAGCTGACCAGGCTGTATGACGCCGCGGTTGCCTCGCTCGACGAGTGGACGAGGATCCGCATCGACGAGACCGGTGACGGGTTCCCGGAGAAGGTGACCGCCTTCCATCCCCGCATGGCGGTCCACGGAAAGCACGGCAAACCATGCCCGGTGTGTGCGGCGCCGATCCAGCGCATCGTATACGCCGACCGGGAGACCAACTACTGCCCGGGCTGCCAGACCGGTGGCAGGATCCTGGCCGATCGCTCGCTGTCCCGGCTGCTCAAGGACGACTGGCCGCAGACGCTCGACGACCTGGAGTGACGGGAGCCGTCAGAAGTCGCCGTGGCGGCGGAACCAGTCGACGGTCTGGGCGATACCCGCCTCCAGGGTGACGTTCGGCTCCCATCCCAGAAGCCGCTTCGCCTTTCCGACATCGAGACAGGACCGGGGCACGTCGCCAGGCTTGCCCGGGGCGTAGCGGGGTCGGTCGGTGACGCCGGCGGCGGCGGCGATGGCGTCGTAGAGCTGATTGATCGAGGTCTCCCGGCCGGTGCCGACGTTGACGTACATGTCGCCGCCCTTCTCGGCGGCGTACAGACACGCCTCGACGACGTCGTCGACGTACACGAAGTCACGGGTGATCGACCCGTCGCCAAAGATGGTCGGGATCTGCCCCCGCAGCAGCATCTGGCTGAAGATGGCGACGACCCCGGCCTCGCCATGGGGGTCCTGCCACGGCCCGTACACGTTGGAAAAACCCAGCGACACGTACTCGAGACCATGGGTGCGAGAGAAGTAGTCGAGGTAGTCGTCCGTGACCTTCTTGGCAACGCCGTACGGGGACTCCGGACGCCGGGCCACCGTCTCCGGCGTCGGCACGATGTCGGTGTCGCCAAAGCTGGCGCCACCCGATGAGGCGAACACGATCCGTCTGGCCCCGGCCAGCGCCGCCGCCCGCATCACGTTGACCCCGCCGACGACGTTGATCGATGCATCGACGACCGGGTCGATGACGGAGCGTCTTGCGTCGATCTGCGCCGCCAGGTGGAACACCAACTCTGGGGCAAAACGGTCGGTGAGATCCGCCACCTCCGGCTTGCGGATGTCGATCTGATGGATCTGGACCATGTGCGGCGCCGCCGCCCTGGCGGCAGCAAGCCGTTCCAGCCTCCCGGTGCTGAGGTCGTCGATGACGAGGACCTCGGCTCCATCCTCGACAAGCCGGGTGACGAGGTTGGAGCCGATGAAACCGGCGCCGCCGGTGACCAGAGCCTTTGCAATCATGCTGCGAGCTTTGCGGGAGACGCCGACCCTGGCAAACCGCAGCGGCAGTCGGGGCTCACCGCGGCGCCGATGGCAGGTGGGTCGCAAAGAACGCACTGAGCCGCTCGACGGCGTCCCCGGCGATGGCGTCGTCGTAGCCGGGGCCGTGGTCGTCGAGCAGATCCGGACCGGCGTCGCCGTAGATGACGAGCTCGAGGCGAGGCAGCGCATCCCTTGCCGCCGTGGCCGCCGCAACGGGAACCTCGTCGGCTCTGCCGTGGAGAGCGAGCGCCGGCCCGCCGAAGCTGGCCAGCCCGGCGATGTCCTCGTCGGCGAACGGCGAGGAGACGAGCGCCAGTGCGGCGGCGCGGTGCGCCACCGCTGCGGCGATCGCAGCCGACCCACCGGCGCCGATCCCGAGCACGCCGAAGCCGTGCTCGGCGCTCGACCAGAACCCCGCCGGGTTGGTGATGAACGCAACGATGTCGCCGAGGTGGCGGTCGGTGTCCCGCGGCGAGACGGCAGGGGCAACGACGGCGAGCCCGCGCCTGGCAAGCCTGCGACACACGTCCTTGACGCTCGACGTGACACCGGCGACGGGGGTCACCACGATCATGGTCGGCCACTCCCCCGCCAGATCGGGGCGGGAGAGGTAACCGCGGTGGACCCGCGACCCTACGGCGATGCTTGTCGAGCCAAACAGGATCTCGACCTTCCCCTCGCCTTTCAGGACGCTCACCTACCCGACTCCTCGTCGTCGTAAACGGGCGCAACTGTAGCCAGACGGACCGCACGCACCTCTCCCGAGGTGAGCGTCACCACCCCCGTCGCCGTCTCCACGACGAGACCGCCGCTGTCGTCGACGGTCACGGCCCTGCCGGCGCCATCGGGGTCCCACGAGATCTCGGTCCCGAGCGTGACGCACGCCGTCAGGTACTCGGCTCGCCCCCACGCCTCCCGGTCACCTGTCGCCACCGCCAGCACCTCCTCCGCCCAGCGCCCTGCGATGCCGGCCGCAAGGTCAGGTCCCGGATCGAGCGCGGCGGCGGCGGCGATCCCCTGCGGTGGATCGGGCCACCACAGGTTGAGCCCGCACCCGATCACCACAAGGTCACCATCCGCCTCGGTGAGGATGCCCCCCAGCTTGCCGTCGGCAACGACGAGGTCGTTTGGCCACTTGAGCCCCACGACCACCCCGGTGGCGGCCGCCAGGGCGCGACGGGCGGCGAGCCCCGCCACGAGGGTGAGTCGGGACCAGGTCTTGCGTGGCCAGCTGGGAACGAACGCAAGCGATGCGTACATCGCCCTCGGCGCCTCCTGCCAGATGCGACCGGTGCGGCCCCGGCCCGCCACCTGGCGCTCGGCGACGACAAGCCGCGGCGTGCCCTCGGCGGTGCGACGGCGCGCCTCGTCCTGGGTGGAGCCCACCGTGGGCAGGATCACGAGTGCGTAAGGTGTAGCCAATCTCGGCCCGATCAGGTCTGACCAGGCGACACTACCCAGGTAACCAGTGAGCACCGACGAACGCATCGAAGCTCTGCGCCGGCTCAGGCATCAGACGATCGACCCTGCGACACAGCGGGCCGTCGACCGGCAGCACGACCAAGGCAAGCTCACCGCCCGCGAGCGGATCGGGCTACTCCTCGACAAGGGGTCGTTCCAGGAGCTCGACATGCTCGTCCGCCACCAGGCGAGCGGCTTTGGGATCGAGGACCGCCGTCCGCTCGGCGACGCCGTCGTCACCGGTTGGGGAACGGTCGATGGCAGGACCGTGTTCGTCTTCGCCGAGGACTTCACCGTCTTCGGCGGCAGCCTCGGCGAGGTGGTGGCGGACAAGATCTGCAAGGTCATGGACCTGGCGATGGAGAACGGCGCCCCGCTCATCGGGTTGAAGGACTCAGGCGGCGCCCGCATCCAGGAGGGCGTGGTCTCGCTCGACGGCTACGGGCGGATCTTCGAGCGCAATGTGAGGGCGTCCGGCGTGATCCCGCAGGTCTCCGTGATCATGGGCCCGTGCGCCGGAGGGGCCGTCTACTCGCCCGCCATCACCGATTTCGTCTACCAGGTGGCGGACACCTCCCACCTCTTCATCACGGGACCGGACGTGATCAAGGCCGTCACCGGTGAGGATGTCACGTTCGAGGAGCTCGGTGGCGCTCACGCCCACGCCGGCAAGTCGGGGGTCACCCACTTTGTGGCGCCCACGGGTCGGGCTGCACTCGAGGAGGTGCGCTACCTGCTGTCGTTCCTGCCGGCCAACAACATGGAGGTGCCCCCCTTCTTCACCCCGATGGACCGCCCAGACCGGATGGACGAGGGGCTCACGTCCGTGATCCCCGACTCCCCGACCCAGCCATACGACGTCGTCGACCTGGTGGAGATGGTGGTCGACGACGCGGAGTTCTATCAGGTCCATGAGGAGTTCGCCGGCAACATCGTCGTCGGTTTCGCCCGTCTCGACGGGTACACGGTCGGCATCGTCGGCAACCAGCCGAGCGTGCTCGCCGGCACGCTCGACATCGACGCCTCGGTGAAGGCGGCCCGCTTCATCCGCTTCTGCGACTCCTTCAACATCCCGGTGATCTCGTTTGTCGATGTCCCCGGCTTCCTCCCGGGGATAGACCAGGAGCACAACGGGATCATCCGGCACGGCGCCAAGCTGCTGTACGCCTACGCCGAGGCCACTGTCCCCAAGGTCACCGTGATCACCCGCAAGGCGTATGGCGGCGCCTACGTCGTCATGAACTCGCGGGCGGTGCGGGCCGATGTCGTGTATGCCTGGCCGACGGCGGAGATCGCCGTCATGGGCGCCCAGGGTGCGGTCAACGTCATCCACCGACGGGAGATCGCCGCTGCAGACGATGCCGAGCGGAAGCGAGCCGAGCTGATCGCCGAGTACGAGGAGCGGTTCAACACCCCGTACCTCGCCGCCGAGCGTGGTCTTGTCGACGACGTGATCGAGCCCCGCGAGACCCGGCCACGGCTGATCCGCTCGCTCGAGATGCTGCGCAACAAGCGGGAGGCGATGCCACCAAAGAAGCACGGCAACATCCCGCTGTGAGCAGCCAGCCGGATCGCAGCGGGCAGCAGGACGGCGCACTCCTAGGATGCGCCAGATGCAGTCCGTGCTCATCGCCAACCGCGGCGAGATCGCCCTGCGGGTCATCCGCGCCGCCAAGGAGCTCGGGCTGCGCACGGTCGCCGTCTACTCCGAGCTCGACCGCGACTCGCTCCACGTCGTCGCAGCGGACGAGGCGTGGAACATCGGCCCGGCGCCCGCCGCCGAGTCCTATCTCAACGTCGCCAGGATCCTCGAGGTGGTGCGGGAGTCACGGGCCGATGCCGTCCATCCGGGATACGGCTTCCTCGCTGAGAACGCTCGCTTCGCCAAGGCGGTGCTCAACGCCGGCGTGCTGTGGGTGGGGCCGTCGCCCGAGGCGATCGCCACCATGGGTGACAAGATCGCCTCCCGCCGGGCCGCCGAGACCGCAGGGGTACGTGGTGTACCAGGAACGCTCGACCCGATCGGCGACGTGTCACAGATCGAGGCGTTCGCCGCCGCAAACGGCTATCCGATCGCCATCAAGGCGGCGCACGGTGGGGGCGGCAAGGGGCTCAAGGTGGCGCGAGGTCCTGAGGATGTCGTTGCCGCATTCGAGTCGGCGCAGCGCGAGGCAGACGCCTACTTCCGCAGCCCCGAGGTCTACATGGAGCGATACCTGGCCAAACCGCGCCACATCGAGGCACAGCTCATCGCAGACAGCCATGGGCGCACCGTGTTCCTCGGCGAGCGCGACTGCTCCGTCCAGCGCCGCCACCAGAAGCTGATCGAGGAGACGCCCGCCCCCGGTCTCGGCGACGACATGCGTCGTGCGCTTGGCGAGGCGGCGGTCGCCGTTGCCGAGGCGGCAGGGTACGTCAACGCCGGCACCGTCGAGTTCCTCGTCGAGGACGACGACTTCTACTTCCTCGAGATGAACACCCGTATCCAGGTGGAGCACACGATCACCGAAATGGTGACAGGCATCGACCTGGTCAAGGAGCAGCTGCGCATCGCGGCCGGAGAGCCGCTCTCCTTCGACACCGCCCCCGTGTCCGGCCACGCCATCGAGTTCCGCATAAACGCCGAGGACCCGAGCACAGGGTTTCTCCCCAGCCCCGGCACGATCGTCGACTACCACGAGCCGGGCGGTTTCGGGGTGCGAGTCGACTCTGCGGTGGGGATCGGCTCGGCGATCAGCCAGTACTACGACACGCTGGTGGCCAAGCTGGTGGTGTGGGGCAGGGATCGCACCGAGGCGCTGGCGCGGGGACGGCGGGCCCTGGAGGCGTTCACCATCACCGGCGTCGCCACCACGATCCCCGCCCATCTCCGCATCCTCGACACCGCGGACTTCGCCTCAGGCACCTACTCCACCCGGCTCATCGAGGATGCGCTCGACTTCACCAACCTGACCCCGGCCACGGCTCCTGTTCTCCCCGGTGACGAGGAGCTGGAGGAGCGCTCCATCACCGTCGAGGTGGGGGGACGCCGCTATGCGATCCGCTACTGGGCGCCGGTGATGGCGCCGGCGGCGGCGGGCGGGCAGCGGCTCGCCCCACGGCGCCGCCCACCAAAGCTGGAGCACCGCCAGAGCACCGGCGACTCGGCGGGGGTGGTGACTGCACCAATGCAGGGAACGATCGTCAAGGTCCACCACCCTGCGGGGACCGCCGTCTCCGCAGGCGACCCGGTGTGCGTCCTCGAGGCGATGAAGATGGAGAACGAGATAAGGGCGCCCATCGGAGGCGCCATCGTCGATCTGCGGGTCCAGCCAGGCGACACCATCGCCGCCGGTGCGGTGATGATGGTCATCAAGTAGCCGGATGCCGCAACGTCTCGGTAATGCTGAGCGACGCGCCAGGCTTGGGCGTCGCCACCACCTCGCCACCGGATGCGACGACGTCGTCACGGTCGCCGGTGACCTGTCCGGTCTCCACTCGAGCGACCCGGCCACCGTCTACCTCGCCGCATGGGCGCGGACACCCGACCTACGGGGCGAGATGGTGGACGCTGCGCTCTACGTCGACCGCAGCCTGCTGCGGATCCTGGGGATGCGCGGCACCATGTTCGTGGTCCCCCGTGACGCGGCGGCGGTCATCGATGCCGCCTGCACCCGCCATCTGGTGGCCGCCGAGCGCACCCGACTGGTCCGCATGCTCGAGGCGCAGGGCATCGCCACCGACGGCGAGGCGTGGCTGGCCGACGTGGAGCGCCGCACGCTCGACGCCTTGGTGCGGAGGGGCGAGGCAACGGCCGTCGAGCTGCGCACCGAGGTGCCGGAGCTCCAGGAGCAGCTGGTGCTTGGCCAAGGCAAGACCTGGGAAGGGACGTTCGGGGTCTCGACCCGGGTCCTGTTCCTCCTCGCCACTGCGGGAAGGATCGTGCGGGCCCGCCCGCTCGGGACGTGGATCTCCAGCCAGTACCGGTGGGCGGCCACCGAGCGCTGGGTCGAGGGTGGGCTCCCGTCGCTCCCGACCGAGACGGCCAGGACAGAGCTGACCAGGCGATGGTTGCGGACCTTTGGCCCCGCCACGGAGCGGGACCTGAAGTGGTGGACGGGATGGACCATGGGCGACACCCGCAGGTCCCTCGCCGACGCCGGCGCCGTTGCGGTCGATCTCGAGGACGGCGCCGGGGTGGCGCTCGCGGACGACCTCGAGCCGGTGGCGGCCCCGCCGCCGTGGGTGGCCCTCCTCCCGGGGCTCGATCCGACCGTGATGGGGTGGAAGGAGCGCGAGTGGTACCTCGGCGAGCACAGGCGGCGGCTGTTCGACCGTAACGGCAACGCCGGCCCAACCGTGTGGGCGCATGGTCACGTGGTCGGCGGGTGGGCGCAGCGGCGCGATGGCGAGGTGGTGGTCCGTTTGCTCGAGGACGTTGGTGGGGACGCCGCGGCGATGATCGCCGACGAGGCCGGCCGGCTGGCGCTCTGGCTGGGCAACATGCGCATCACGCCCCGGTTCCGCACCCCGATCGAGCAGGAGCTGAACCGCTGAGCCCGGGTTGAGCCGACCCCGGTCACTCGGCGGCTTCGACGATGCTCTCCATCAGCGAGGGGTGCACCATCAGCGTCTCGACGAGCACATCGACCCTGAGCCGGGCCTGGACGGCGAGGGCGATGGTTGCGATCAACTCCGAGGCGTGGTGACCGACAACGGTTCCCCCGAGCACGACCCGGGTCGCCGGGTCCGAGATCACCTTGGCGAACCCGCGCGGGTTGGCCTGGATCAGGGCCCGGGGGTTGGCGGCGAAGGGGACCTTGGTGATGCGCACCTTGCGGCCCGCCGCCGCGGCATCGACCTCCTCCAGCCCGACGGAGGCGATCTCCGGCTCGGTGAAGATCGCCTGCGACACCCGGTTGAGATCGAGCGGGACCATCTCGTGCCCAGTGATGTGGCGACCGATCTTGCGCCCCTGCATCGACGCCACCGACGACAACGGCATCTGGCCGGTGACGTCGCCTGCGGCGTAGATGTGGGGCACCGAGGTGCGCTGCCACTCGTCAACCTCGACGAAGCCGTTGCGCATCGTGACCCCGATCGCCTCGAGACCAAGGTCCTCGGTGTTGGGGACCGAGCCGACGGCGAGCAGGGCGTGGGAACCGCTCACCGTGCGCCCGTCTTCGGTGTCGACCACCACGCCGGTGGCGGTGACCCGGACCGCCGCCGCCCTGCTCCCCTTCAACAGCTGCACCCCACGCTCCAGGAAGTCCTCCTCGAGAACGGCCGCCACCTCGGCGTCGCGATGGGGCAGCACATGCTGGCGGCTGACGAGCAGGGTCACGTACGAGCCGAGGCTGGAGAAGATGTGGACCATCTCCACCCCCGTGACCCCTGAGCCGATCACGACGAGATGCTCGGGAAGCTCGGCGAGGTGGTAGGCGTGACGGGTCGTGAGGATGCGTTGCCCGTCGACCGCCGCCCATTCGGGAACCCACGGCCGCGACCCTGTGGACACCAGGGCCGCATCGAACGGGTAGCGGCTACCGCCGACCTCGACGGTAGTGGCGTCGACAAACCGGCCGCGACCGTGCACGATCTCGACACCCTGCGACTCGAGCATGTCGACAAACCCGGTGGCGAGCGTCCCAGTGATGTGGTCGAGCCGTTCGCCGAGCCGGGTCATGTCAAGGTTGACGTGCCCGGCGTCGCTCAGCCCGAGCCGGGCGGCGTTACGGATCGCCGAGATCCGCAACGAGCTCGCCACCATCGCCTTCGACGGGATGCAGTCCCACAGGTGGGCGGCGCCGCCGACGACGGCGTCCTCGACAAGCGTCACCCGAGCGCCGAGCGTCGCCGCCGCCGTGGCCGCGGCGTGCCCCGCCGGCCCACCGCCGACGATCACGAAACGCAGCCGCCCGTCCTCCGTCATCGCCGGCAGCCTACGAGATGCGCCCGCTCCCGTCACCGCGGGCGGACACCGGCCTTCGGGCAGTGCCCGAGAGACCGGACCCGCCCTCGTGGACCAGGGTGTGATGGCGGCGGCACAGCAGGATCAGGTTGTCAAGGTCGGTTCGTCCCTGGTCGAGCCAGTGGACGATGTGGTGGACGTCGCCCCACCCCGGGGGCCGGTCGCAACCAGGGAACCGGCAGTGGCGGTCGCGGACGACGACCGCTCGCCGCTGCGGTGCGGTGACGGTGCGCGACGCCCGTCCCACGTCGAGCGGCTCCAGCTCCTCATGCACCTCACGGTCGGAGAGGGTACGGGGATCGATCGAGCGCTGGGCAAGCAAGGACCTGAGAGCGCTCATGCGGACTTCACCAGCGGGTCGGACGTTGAGTTGCGGCACGTCCGCTCTCGAAACCGGCGTGCCCCTCGGTGTCGTGCACCGGCCGGGACCGCTCACCCACTGGTCGAACGTGAGGCGATTTTGTCGAACATGTGTTCGATTGTCAAGAGGAGAGATGCCGCACCCGCCGCCCGCTACTCGCCGCCGGTCTCAATGGGCGGCGTGATACCGACCAAACACCCCGCTGAGGACACCCGACACCTCGCCGACGGTCGCCATCGCCGCCAGCGCCGTCTTCATCGGGTAGAGGACGTTGTCGTTGCCAACGGCCGCCACCCGCACCTCCTCGAGAGCGGCCGCCACCGCCGACTCGTTGCGCTCCTGGCGAACCCGCACGGTGTGCGCCACCTGGCCCCGCTCCAGGTCCGGATCGACCGCAAGCACAGGGATCGGCTGCCCGGAGGTGGTGTCGGCGACGAAGCGGTTGACGCCGACCCGCACCGCCTCACCCTTCTCCAGCCGTGTCGCCTCCCTGTAGGCGGCTTCTTCGATGTGGCGTTGCGGGAAGCCGGCCTCGATGGCGGCGACGGCGCCGCCAAGCGCATCGATGGCATGGATGAGCCGCAGTGCCTCTGTCTCGAGGGCGTCGGTGAGGCTCTCCACGTAGTACGAGCCGGCGAGCGGGTCGACGGTGTCCGCAACGCCGGACTCGAAGGCGAGGATCTGCTGGGTGCGCAGCGCAAGCGTCGCCGCCTGCTCGGTGGGGAGCCCGAGCGCCTCGTCGAACGAGTTCGTGTGCAGCGACTGGGTCCCGCCAAGGGCGGCGGCAAGCGCCTGGTAGGCGGTGCGGACGACGTTGGTGAGCGGCTGCTGGGCGGTGAGCGTCGAGCCGGCGGTCTGGGTGTGGAACCGCATCTTCCACGAGGCCTCGCTTCTCGCCCCGACCCGCTCCCGCATGAGATGCGCCCACATCCGCCGCGCCGCCCTGAACTTGGCGACCTCCTCGAACAGGTGGTCGTGGGAGTTCCAGAAGAACGACAGCCGTGGGGCGAAGTCGTCGACATCGAGCCCTGCGGCGACCGCGGCCCCGACGTAGGCCAGCCCGTTGGCGATGGTGAAGGCGATCTCCTGCGCCGCCGTGGCCCCCGCCTCCCTGATGTGGTACCCGCTGATCGAGATGGTGTTCCAGGCGGGCAGCTCCTTGGCGCAGTACGCAAACAGATCGGTGACGAGCCGCATCGAAGGGGGCACCGGGTATATGTAGGTGCCGCGGGCGATGTACTCCTTCAAGATGTCGTTCTGCACCGTGCCCCGGATACGATCCGTCGCCACCCCCTGCTCCTCGGCCACCAACTGGTACAGCAGGAGCAGCATGGCGGCGGTGGCGTTGATCGTCATCGATGTCGACACATCGCCAAGGGGGATACGGGCAAAGAGGCGACGCATGTCGGCGAGCGAGTCGATGGCGACCCCCACCTTGCCGACCTCTCCCGCCGCCATGGGGTGGTCGGAGTCGTACCCCATCTGGGTGGGTAGGTCGAACGCCACAGACAGCCCGGTCTGACCGGCATCGAGCAGCGCCCTGAACCGCTCGTTTGTCTCCTCGGCTGTGCCAAACCCGGCGTACTGCCGCATGGTCCACAGCCGGCCCCTGTACATGGTGGGGTGGGGACCGCGGGTGTAGGGATAGGCGCCTGGCGCCCCGAGCCGCATCGCCGGTTCCCACCCGGCGAGCGAGCCCTCGTCGTACACGGCAGCGATCTCGATGCGGCTCGACGTCTCACGATGCGCAGCGCTTTCGCCTGACATCCCTATCATCCTTGAGGGAGAATCGCCGCCGATGCTACCCGGGAACGATCCTCCCCTCCCCGGCGTCAAACCTCGTGAAGGCCGCATGGACCCCAACATCCACCTGCTACAACGCCGTGAGCGCCGCGGGCGCCGTCTGCCCTCGATGGCGCTCCTCGCCATCATCGCTCTGCTCGGGGCGGCCACGTTCGGTCTCTTTTCCTTTCTCGAGGCCAACGCCGCCTACGGGACGGCACTGGACCTCGAAGACAAGTACATATGCGACCCTGATCAGTACGACCTCGAGTTCCCCGACCTGTCCCGGCTGTCGACGGTGTACACCACGGACGGCGTCCTGCTTGGCCAGCTCACCGAGCGCAACAGCCAGCCGGTCGCGATCACCGAGGTTCCCGAGCTGGTGAGGTTCGCCGTGCTCGCCGCCGAGGACACCGACTTCTACGAGCATCAGGGCATCGACTTCAAGGGCATCCTGCGCGCCGCAGTCGAGAACGCCCGCAGCGACAGCGGGCTGCAGGGCGGCTCGACCATCACCCAGCAGGTGGTGAAGAAGAACTTCCTCACCGACGAGGTCACCCTCGAGCGCAAGATCTGCGAAGCGGTGGTGGCCGCAGAGCTCGAGCGCCGCTACACCAAGGACCAGATCCTCGAGTTCTACATGAACTCGGTGTTCTACGGCCAGAACGCCTACGGGATCAAGGCCGCCGCCCAGGAGTACTTCGGCAAGGAACTGGCCCAGATCAGCATCGCCGAGGCGGCCGCCATGGTGGTGCCGATCCGCAACCCGTCGTTCTACAACCTGCGCGACGAGCCGGACAGGGTGATCAGGGCCCGCAACGGCGTCATCGACCAGATGGTGGAGCACGGGTTCATCACCCCGGCCGACGGCGAGACGGCCAAGGCTGAGCCGCTCGAGCCGGTCGAGCACGAGGACTTCGAGTCGGTCTCGCCCCAGGTCGTGATCGCCGCAAGGGAGGCGCTGCTCAACGACCCAACCTTCGGGCTCGGGGAGACCTTTGCAGAGCGTAAGCAGGCCGTCTTCGGTTGCCCGGCCAACGACACCGATTGCGAGGGTGGCGGCGGTCTCACCATCACCGTCAGCGTGAACCAGCGGTGGCAGAACGAGGCCAACCGCATCCTGCGTGCCTGGTTCTTCGATCGAACCGGCCCGACCGGGGCCATAGCGATGATCGACAACCGCACGGGTGCGTTGCGGGTGATGGCAAGCGGGCTCGACTTCGGCGATGACGTCGAGGCGGGCCAGCGGCCGTACGACCTGGTCACCAAGGGGCGGCGCCAGGCGGGTTCTGCGTTCAAGACGATGGCGTTGCTTGCTGCGCTGGAGAGCGGATCGCAGGCGGGCTGGCCGATCACCCTCGGCACCTACTGGGACCAGACCTCGCCGCAAAAGATCGAATGCGGCTACCCGTGCAGCCCGCAGGGCAACGTGTGGACGGTGCGCAACGCCGGTGAGGGCGGCTCAGGGATACGCACGTTGGAGAGCGCCACCTACAACTCCACCAACACGGTGTACGCCCAGGTGTCCTTCGCCGTCGGGCCGGACAGGATCGTCGAGATGTCCCATCGGGTAGGCATCGAGTCGCCGCTCAACCCTGTGCTCTCCATCGCCCTCGGCACCCAGTCGGTGAGCCCGTTCGAGATGGCCGCCGCCTACTCCACCATTGCCAACTATGGCGAGAAGGTCGAGCCGTATCTCATCGAGAAGATCGAGGACGCAGACGGCAACATCATCTACGAGCACGAACCGGAGCGGAACCAGGTGTACGACAGGGCGATGGGTGCTGCCGTGGTGCGGACACTGCAGAAGGTCACCACCCAGGGCACCGCCACCCGCGCCAACCTCGAGGACAGGGTCGAGGCGGGTAAGACCGGGACCGCCCAGAACTTCCAGGACGTGTGGTTCATGGGGTTCATCCCCCAGTTCACGACGGCGGTGTGGGCGGGGTACGCCGACGCACAGATCGAGCTTGTCGACTTCAGGGTCTTCAACGAGCCGGCGGGGAGCGAGCAGTACTACTCGAGGGCGTTTGGCGGCACACTCACCGCCCCGATCTGGAAGCAGTTCATGGAGTACGTCACCGCCGGTCTGCCCGTCGAGGACTTCCCGCCGGAGCCTGACGGCACCGAGGCGTACTTCCGGGTGCCGCTCACCGAGGTCCCTGATGTGAGCGGGATGAGCAAGGAGGAGGCGAAGGATGCCATCTTCAAGGCGGGTCTGTTCGCCAACTTTGCCCTCACCGCATCGACCGAGCCTGAGGGCACCATCCTCGGGCAGAGCCCGGCCGGGGGCACCGAGATCTCCCAGGGCAAGACGGTCACGGTGTACGTGTCGAGCGGCATCCCGCCGACCGTGCCCGACCTCCTCGGTCTCAAGCTCGACGAGGTCGGCCCTGCCGTCACCGCATACAACGAGAGCGCCGGCACCTCGCTGACCTGGACCGTCGCCGGTCAGCCCACCCAGAACCAGGCGCTGTGGGGTGTCGTGATCCGCACCAACCCGCCGGTGGGGTCCTCGGTGCCGACCGACGGCGTCATCACCGTGTTTGTCGGCCAGCCGCCAGGAACCGGTGGTGGTGGTGGTGGCGGCGGCGGCGGCTGACGCACCATCCCGTGCGGCGGCTCAACCGCCGGCCAGCCGCAACGTCAGCTCTGCGACGACCTCGTCGAGCAGCTCTCCGAGAAGGTCGGTGCGCCGTTGAGCCGTCGGGGTCTCGAGAAGACGCTGCCGATCGTGTTCGCCGAGCGGCACCAGCGCGCACAGCCGCCACACGGCAGCCTCGGGATCTGTGGGGAGCGACAGGTCCTGACCCCCTACATCTGCGCCAAGCTCCGATGCAAGGGCATACACCCTGGCGATCCGCTTGGCGTGGCCGTCGATGACGTCGGCGGTGACCTCTCCTGCACCGTCCGGCCACGGGGTGACGGCGGCCACCGGGTAGGGATCGTCCGGCAACCACTGCTCCACCTTGATCCGCTCGACACCCGACCCGACGACGGCAAGCTGGGTGTCGTCGAGCGCCACCGCATCGACGAGCTCGGCGACGGTCCCGATGTCGCAACGCACGTCGCCGCCACCCACCTCCCAGCCGCGGGAGATCAGCACGACGCCGAACCGGCGATCGGCTGCGAGCACCGTCTCGATCATCTCGAGGTAGCGGCGCTCGAACACCCTGAGCGGGACCGGCTCGCCGGGGAGCAGCGCCCGGCCAAGCGGGAACATCGGCAGGATGCGCCCATTGTCGTCCACGCCGCCCAGTATGGCCACCGCCGCCGGTTAGCCTCGATGCCACATGACCCCGCCCCCACCACCGCTGCGCCGGTTGTGGCGCTACGCCACAGGGCATCGACGTCAGGTAGCGCGGGCGACGGCGTGGTCCGTGACCAACAAGGCGCTCGACATCGCCCCCCCGTTCCTCATCGGGCTCGCCGTCGATGTCGTCGTCAACCGTGAAACCTCGTTTCTGGGCCGGTTTGGCGTCGAGGACCCCCGCAGACAGCTCGTTGTGCTCGCCATCCTCACCTTTGTCGTCTGGGCGCTCGAGAGCGTCTTCGAGTACCTCCACGGTGTCGAGTGGCGCAACCTGGCACAGACCATCCAGCACGAGTTGCGCATCGACGCCTACCGACACATCCAGCACCTCGAGATCGCATACCACGAGGACCAGTCGACCGGCGAGCTGATGTCGATCCTCAACGACGACGTCAACCAGCTCGAGCGATTCCTCGACCATGGCGCCAACGAAGTGCTGCAGACAGCGACGGCGACCGTGCTCATCGGCGCCACCTTCCTGGTCCTCACCCCGGAGGTGGCCTGGCTCTCCTTCCTGCCGATCCCGATCATCATCTGGGGGTCGATCCGCTTCCAGCGCACGATGGAGGTGCGGTATGCGGCGGTGCGGCGGCAGGCCGGCGCCGTCAACAGCCAGCTCGCCAACAACCTCGCAGGGATCCTCACCATCAAGGCCTTTACCGCCGAGGATCGGGAGACCGAGCGGATCGCCGCAGAGAGCGACCGCTACCGGACGGCGAACCGGCGGGCGATCGCCCTCAGCGCCGCCTTCTCGCCGCTGATCCGTGTCGCCGTGCTCGTCGGGTTCACCGCCACGTTGGTGTGGGGAGGGTTCCGTGCCCTCGACGGGTCGCTTGCAGTCGGCGGCTACTCCGTGATGGTGTTCCTGACCCAGCGCCTGCTGTGGCCGCTCACCCGGCTCGGCGAGACCCTCGACCTGTACCAACGGGCCATGGCATCGACCAATCGGATCCTCGCCGTGCTCGACACACCCCCCAGCCTCGTGGATGGAATTGAGCCGCTTGGCGCCGTGACCGGAGGGGTGTCGTTCCGCAAGGTGGGGTTCCACTACGTGCCAGGCACCCCTGTCCTCGACGACGTCACCCTCGAGATCGCCGCAGGCGACACCTTCGCCATCGTCGGGGCAACCGGATCGGGCAAGACCACCCTCGTCAAGTTGCTGCTGCGGTTCTACGACCCGACATCAGGGTCAGTGCACGTCGATGGGTGCGACGTCGCCACGCTCAGGGTCGCCGACCTGCGCTCGGCCATCGCCCTCGTCAGCCAGGACGTGTTCCTCTTCCAAGGCACGGTGCGGGACAACATCCTCTACGGCCGGCCAACCGCAACCGGCGACGAGGTGGAGCGGGCCCGCCAGGATCGCCGAGGCCCACGACTTCATCCTCGAGCTCCCGAACGGTTACGACACCATCGTCGGCGAACGGGGCCAGAAGCTGTCCGGTGGGCAGCGGCAACGCATCTCGCTTGCCCGCGCCCTCGTCTCCGCCGCCCCGATCCTCGTGCTCGACGAGGCGACTTCGGCCGTCGACAACGAGACCGAGGCCGCCATCCAGCGGTCGCTCGTCCAGGTGGCCCACGAGCGCACCACGATCGTCATCGCCCACCGGCTGTCGACGATCCGCCACGCCGACCACATCGTCGTCCTCGAGGGCGGCAGGGTCACCCAACGGGGCAGGCACGACGAGCTGGCGGCTGCGGACGGGCTGTACCGCATCTTGTGGTCGGTGCAGACGGGCGAGGCGGTCTCGCTCGAAACCACCGGACCCTGAACGACACGGCGGCGCAGAGTTTTTCGCGCCTCCGGTCCAAGCCTATTGATTTCAGATGCGATCACCTGATATCTGTTGGCCATGATCGATGTTCGAGCTTCGGCGGCGCCCGAGCCCCCTCCCGATGACCGTCCTCCCATCGGAGCCGTGCCACTCTCGGGCGCCGCCGAGCCGTTCGTCCGCCTGCGCCCGACGGTGCACGACCGGCCCCAGGTGCGGCCGCTGGTGTGGGCCGAGCACGTCGGCGCCGGGTTCCCGGTCGCCCACCCATACGTGCGGCGCTACTGGACACTCGTTCTGGGGCCGGGAGCGGTCGCCGATCTGCTTCGGCTCGCCACCGCCGCCATGCGCAACCGCTCCCTGCCCCGGCCCCTCCACCTTGTTGACCTGGCAACGGTCCGGATGGTGCACGGCGCCGGGAGCCGGCTCCTGGTGAGGACTCACGTCCCCGAGGTCCCGGCGGCGCTGCGGCAGCGACTCCCCCCATCGCTGCGCCGCGAGCTGCAGGCGGCCTCATACGATGTCTGGTAGGATGTGGCCAGCTTGCGGCAGCCACCCAGGGGGGACCGATTGTGGCCGGATCGAGGCTGGCAGTCGGGCTGCCGGTGTTCAACGGGGCGAACTTCATCGAGAAGACGCTGGCAGCACTGAGGGCGCAGACCATGTCGGACTTCACCCTGACGATCGCCGACAACGCCTCAACCGACGCCACCCCTGCGATCATCGCCGCCGCCGCCGCCGCCGACACCCGCGTGACGACGATCCGTCAGACCCACAACCTCGGCGCCGCCCCCAACTACAACGCCGCATACCGCAGCGCTCCCCCATCGGACTACTTCGCCTGGGTGGCCCACGACGACCTCCCCCAGCCGACGTTCTTTGCGGCGTGCATCGCCGCCCTCGATGCCAACCCGGACGCAGTACTTGCATTCTGCCGGACGGCCATCGTCAACCCGCACGGCACCGTGATCGGGGAGTTCCCCGGTAGACCCGATGCTGCGTCTCCGGACAGGGCCGTGCGCCTCGGCGATGTGCTGCGCAGCAAGAGCAATCACCCGGTCTTCGGGGTGATCCGCCGTTCGGCGCTCGATCACACCCACCTCCACGCCTCGTACACGGGCAGCGACCGAACCCTGCTCGTCGAGCTGGCGTTGCGGGGCCGCTTCGTCGAGATCCCTGAGGCGCTGTTTCACCTCCGCGAGCACCCGCAGCGATCGGTGCGCCACAAGACGAGCCGGAAGCAACAGACCCGCGAGGTCTGGTTCGACAGCACCCGCGCCGGGAAGATCACCTTCCCCCACTGGCACAGGGCCGGCCAGTACGTGAGCGCCGTTGTGCGCACCCCGATGCCGCTTGCCGACCGCATCAGGTGTCTTGGGGTGGTGGTCTCGGTGCTGGCGGTGCGGGAGTGGAAGCCGCTGGCGATCGACATGGTCATTGCCGTCCGTCAGCTCGGCGAAAGGGCGAAGCGCCTCGTGCAGCGGCGCCGGTCGGAGACGCAGGACGGCTAGGAGACGACCAGTTTCTCCGTCAAGAACGCCTCGGCGTAGCCGCTCTCCGAGCCCGCCTCGAGGCCACGCAGCCGCAGCAGCGACCTGAAGGCCTCGTCGTCGAACCAACCGCGGTGGGTCTGCGACGGGAACGTCACGAAGAGGTCGGCGATCTTGGCGGTGACATCGTCTGCAGCCAGGGGAACGTACAGGTTCACCGGGCCAAGATCGCCATCGACCTTGGCGATCTCGTAATGCAGCACCAGCTGGCGGCGGTGCACCTGACCAACCAGCCTGCCCAGAAAGGCATGGTCCTGGTGGGCATCGTCCCGCCGGGGCGCCAGCACCACATCAGGAGCGAAACGGGCGCTGTGGGCCGCGAGAGCCTCCTTGACACCCGCAGGGTCGGCGTACGGCAGGTAGCCGTCGCGAAAGTCGTGCAGCGTGAGGCGCTCAGGGTCTGGCAGGTACCGCTTTGCCGAGTCGATCGCCTCGTCGTGGCGCACTCCTTCAGCAGTGAGCACGAGCCAGCGGACCTCGGCGGTGGGGTTGACCTTGGCGAGCGTCCGCAGCGTCCCGCCGCACCCGATCTCGATATCGTCTGGATGAGCTCCGATCGCCAGCACCCGGCGCACCGAGGAGAGAAGCGGCACTCGGCTCACGACACATCCTGCTTCCACACCTGCCACGGCGCTCGGCCGCTGGCCCACAGATCGTCGAGAAGCTGTTTGTCCTTGAAGGTGTCCATTGGTGCCCAGAACCCGTCGTAGCGGTGGGCGGCGAGCTTGCCCGCCTGCATGAGTCGCCGGAAGGGCTCGACGACCAGCTCCTCCCCCTCCTCGATGTAGTCGAAGATCTCGGAACGGAACACGAAGTAGCCGCCGTTGATCCACAGCCCTGACCCATGCACCGGCCGGATGTCGAGCACCCTCCCTGTCTCGTCCGCCTCGACCCGGTGGTAGCTGAGTTGCGGTTCGACGGCCAGGAACTGTGCGACCCTGTCGGACTCCTCGAAAGCCTTCAGGTACGTGTCGAGCGGCAGATCGGTGAGACCGTCGCTGTAGTTGCACATGAACATCGCATCGTTCGCCAGGTATCGCCGTACCGCAAGCAGCCGCTCCCCGATCGAGGCCGCGACGCCGGTGTCGACAAATGTGATCGTCCAGTCGTCGATGTCGGTTGCCAGCATGTCGACCTGGCGACCTCCCGCAGACATCACAAAGTCGTTGGAGATGGCCTCGTCGTAGTTGAGGAAGAAGTGCTTGATGACGTCGGCCTTGTAGCCGAGGGCGAGGACGAAGTCGGTGTGGCCGAACGAGGCGTAGTACTTCATGACATGCCACAAGACCGGCCGGTAGCCGACGGGCACCATCGGCTTGGGTACATCGTCCGAGTAGTCGCGCAGCCTGGTGCCAAACCCACCGCAGAACAGGACCACCTTCATCGCTCCACCTCCCGGCCGGCCGCGTCGAGCACTGCGACCTCGGGGATGGGGATCACAAACCGCCCACCCCACTCGCCGATCCCCGCCATCTGGGCCACGATCTCGTTGCGCAGGTTCCACGGGAGGATCAGTACATAGTCGGGGCGGGTCCGGAAGATCTCCTCCGGCCGGTGCACAGGGATGCGGGTCCCGGGGAGGTACTTGCCGTGCTTGGCAGGGCTGCGGTCAACCGTGTAGTCGAGCAGGTCGGTGCGGATGCCGCAGTAGTTGAGCAGCGTGTTCCCCTTACCGGGGGCGCCGTACCCCACCACCGTCTTGCCGGCGTCCCTGGCCTCGATCAGGAACGAGAGAAGACGGCGCTTGGTGGCCGCCACCCTTGCCCCGAATCCGGCGTATGTGGCGAGGTCGTCGACCCCGAGCCGCTGTTCCCTCTCGAGCATCTCCGCCACTGCACGGGTGGCTGGCCGGGAGCGGTCGGCGGCGTGACGGGCGTAGATGCGCAGCGAGCCGCCATGGGTGGGCAGCCCTTCGACGTCCCACAGCTCGAGCCCGTGGGCGGCGAAGATCCGGTACGCCGCGGTGAACGAGAAGTACGAGAAGTGCTCGTGGTAGATCGTGTCGAACTGGTTGAGGGCGATGAGCTCGAACAGATGCGGGAACTCGATGGTGACCACGCCGGTCGGGGCCAGCAGGGTGGCGATGCCGGCGACGAACCCGTTCACGTCCGGCACCTGGGCCAGCACGTTGTTCCCGCACACGAGGTCGGGGCGAAGCCCCTGGGCGGCGAGCCGCTCCGCAAGGTCGACCCCAAAGAACTCCACGAGCGTTGGGATGCCCTTTGCCTTTGCCGCGGCAGCCACGTTCGCCGCCGGCTCGATGCCCAGCGCCGGGATGCCCTTGGCGAGGAAGTACTGCAGCAGGTACCCGTCGTTGCTGGCGAGCTCGACCACCTGGCTGCGCTCGTCGAGCCCGAGCCGCTCGGTAATGTCGTCGACGTAGCGGCTGGCATGATCGAGCCAGCTCTCGGAGTACGACGAGAAGTAGGCGTAGTCCGAGAAGATGGCGGCCGGGGCGACGTACTCCTCGAGTTGGACGAGCGAGCACTCGGCGCACACGAAGACGTGCAGCGGGTAGAACGGCTCCATCTCGTCGAGCTGCTCGGCGGTGAGCATCGTCTGGCACAGCGGCGAGCTGCCGAGATCCACCATCGTGAAGCGCAACGTCGCACCGCAGAACCGGCACGCCGGCTTGCGGGTGGTGGAGGTCGCGGTCTCGGTAGCGGGCAGCGTTGCCGGCATGGTCACGTGGATGCCACCTCGGCCGCCACCTCGACCCAGCGCAGCTCGTCGTCGATCGCCCCTGAGCGACGCAACGTCTCCAGCCTGCGCAGCCGAATGAAGGCATCGCCCTCGAACGTCGCCAGATCGAGCGAGCCAGCCCGGTAGGCGGCGGCGAGCTGGTGGGCCCCCGAGGCGACGTCCCACACCGGGTGGAACCCGGGAAGAAGCGCCTCCGCCTTGGAGAAGTCGACCCGGTAGTCGCGACGGTCCGGCTCGCCACCAGGGGCGAACGTCACAACGCTGCCCGGCACCGCCTCACCGACGATCTCGGCGACCTGGCGGATCTGGTAGTTCTCCCCGCGGCGGCCGACGTTGATCGCTTGATCGTGGATGGCGATGCGGGGGGCGGTGAGACACGCCTCGAAGGCGGCGGCGATGTCTGCCACGTGGACCAGCGGGCGCCACGGCGACCCGTCGCTGAGGATGCGCACCTGCCCTGTGGTGACGGCCCACCCGGTGAGGTTGTTGACGACGATGTCGAGGCGGTGGAAGGGCGATACTCCGTATGCGGTTGCGTTGCGCAGATAGACGGGGGAGAAGTCGTCGTCGGCGAGCTGCGACAGG
>Ga0114938_1000299_pt1 | contig 39882 bp, 45 predicted proteins | sample AshMeaBigSpring_FD_88675 | JGI IMG/M metagenome (GOLD analysis project Ga0114938, IMG submission 88675) | Groundwater microbial communities from Big Spring, Nevada to study Microbial Dark Matter (Phase II) - Ash Meadows Big Spring | ecosystem: Environmental > Aquatic > Deep subsurface >... | reverse complement strand
TCGCTGGCACGCTGACGCGCCGTTTCGAAGTCGATGCCATACCTGGCCTCGATCGATCGGTGCAGGGCACCGAACCGGTACACGCCGACGTCGATCCTGGAGTCTCGAGGCTCTGCGGTGGGGGCGGCCGGCTCGGCGACAACCGGGGAGGCGGCAAGCATCATGAGCAGCACCAGGCTCACCAATCCGGGCCGCACACCAGACCCACGCCGCATGAACGCCGCCTCCTCGTTGGTTGACGTGTCCCTCTGGATAGCAATGATATTCTCTCTGGACATCAATGGTATCAAACGGGGGGGGGTGTCAAGGTCCCGGGTGAGGCACATCGGGAGATTGGTGGTCCGGTTGGCGTCGTAGGGTCGCCGTTGGCGAGCATGGCCCAGTTGAGGTCGCAGGGGTGGCGGGACCCATCCGCGAGGGTGTTCGAGGAACACCGACGTCGCCATCGAGACCGCCGACCTGGTCCTGATGCGCTCCGACCCTCTCGGCGTACCGATCGCCATCCGCATCGGCCGGGGCACATTGCGCAAGATGCGTCAGAAGCTGAGCTGGGCCAACGGCTGCAAGAGGAAGGCGCTCCCCATCGCCGCCGATCTCCGCTATCCGTTCCTGGGCCTGGTGCTCCGACCCGAGTCGGCCGCCGTCTCCATGTCCGGGTCCAGTTCCCTCGTAGCCACCAACGCCGTCCTACTCAAACGGCTCCGCATCCCCACCGGGAACGAAACGACACCGACAGAGGGCCGCTGCGTGATCGCCCAGAAGCACGACGACCCGACACCGCCGCCAGCCTCGCCGCAAGAGTGCATGTGAGACGACACGACTCGTAACAGCGGTGTCCGGGGCCACCCGTATCGGTGCGACGATGTACGGACGTTGCCGATGCTGCTGGCTAGCTGTGAAAGCGCCGGCCAGGGGTCGCCACACCGATCCAGAATCCCGAGTGGTGGCCGCCGGCGAGCAGCTGTACGCCGCCAATTGGGCCGAGTGTCAAGGCGCCGACCTTTGAGGCACAGGAAGGGACCGTCACACCTCTCCGTGGGGTACGAGCCGGGCCGCCACGTCGACGGAGCGTTGGTCTTCGCCGTCGAGCCAGGCTCCCGAGCCCACCACTGGTCCGCCGGCGACTCGCCCCGAGTCCCGGACCGGCGCCGTATCCACGGCTTCGAGCCCTACCCGTCCTGACGTGGCGGCGACGGTGCACCGCATCATCGTCTCGGTCAGTGTGGGCGTCGCGCCCAGGCTCTCTGCCGCCGCCCGGGCTGGATCGTGTTGACAGTGACGGGGGGGGGTTATCCTCGATCTAGGAGGTTCGGATGCTCGGTTCATCCTACCGTGCGGAGCGAGATCGGGCCGGTGTGGCGGCGGCGGCCGCGGCCGCATTGGTCGTCGGTGTGCTCGTCGCCGTGCCAGCCTCCGCCGGGCCTTTCATGAACGGCTGGCATGCTGACAGTAGTGCCCACACCTTTCTAAATCCCCCTCAGTACTTGCAGGAGGATTGGAACTCGAACATCTCCAACTCTCGTGTCCAGGACTTCGATCCGACCGACCTGATCACCGAAACCGTCACTTACCACTACAATAGTGGACTGACCTATCCTTATGTCGATGTCTCATGGTTTACCCAAGACATCACCTCGCCGGGGTCGGTGGGCTGTAACGTCCCGGTCTCGGGTTCGTCAGTTCACTGCGACCATTGGCACATGATCATGGACACCAACCCCGGGTTGAGCGAGGCGGGCGAGGACTACGTTGCATGTCACGAGATCGCTCACTCAGTGGGTCTCGACCACTGGGACGATGCCGACGCAGTTGCCAACAACACTTCTTGTGTTGCCACCGGCGAGGATGCCTATGTCGGGAGCGTTCTGACCACGCACGACAAGGACCACATCAACGGGCATTACTGACACGGGAGACCGTAGTGCGACCCAGAGAACCTGAACTAGTAGGGAGACGCATCACCATGGTGGTGCCCATCGCTCTTGTCGTGAGCGCGCTCATGCTCGTCGCCGGTGCATGTGGTGAGGGGAGTCCCTCTTCCTCGCCGGCCGGCTCCGTCGAGGATCCCGCTGGAGAGCCCGTCTCCGTCTCCGCCGTTGACAAGGCGTACTACCAGAGCCTCGAGGAGATGTACAGAGCGTCCGAGATTGTGATCGTCGGCGAGGTGGTCGACTTCAAGCCTGGCGAGTTCGCGGAGCCTTCGGGTGTTCACCCAGACGAGAGCGGGTTTCTGCAAATGGGGGTGATAACCGTTCGGGTGGACGAAGTACTCCGCGGCAGACTCGAAGGCGACACGGTGATCGTGGAGAGAGAATCCTTCATGAACGAGGGCGGCAACCTCAGGCCTCTCATCTTCGAAGGCTTCCGTGCGGAACGAGTCGGAAACGATGTCCTCTGGTTCCTGGAGCGAAGGCCCGGTCGCCAAGATGAGGTCTACGAGATGGTCAGCTTCGACGGGCTCCTGTATATCGAAGATGGCGTCATTGCCACGCATCGCGCCGGAAACGACACCCTGGCGCATACGACTTCAGGTCGCCCCGCCGGCGATGTGATCGCCGAGTTGCGTGCACTCGCCGCCGACCCTCAGGCATAGGGGCTCTCCCTACTCCAACCGGAAGAGCCGGTTATGGTTGACTCGACTCTAACCACCTGGTAAGTTAGTGTCGTGAAGACAACAACACAGCGCCGCCAGGCGCCGGTAGATTACGACCCCGCGGAGTTCCCCCCCTTCGCCGTCACGGTCGACGTCGTGATCCTGACCATGTCCGAGGGCCTGCTCCACGTGCTGCTGGTCTGCCGCGGCGAGCAGCCATACGAGGGCATGTGGGCGATCCCGGGCGGCTTCAAGCGGCCCACGGAGACGCTCGACGAAGCGGCCAAGCGGGAGCTGCGCGAGGAGACGGGTGTCGACGTCCCCAGCGTGCTTACCCAGTTCGGCGCCTACGGCGATCCCGAGCGAGACCCGCGAATGAACGTCGTCACGGTGGCGTATCTCGCCGTGCTGCGCGACGTCGGCGCGGTGGAAGGAGGAACCGACGCCGCGGCAGCCGCCCTGATTCCGGTCTCCGCCGTGCTCGGCGGCAAGGTCGACCTGGCGTTCGATCACCTGCGGATCGTGGGCGACGCCATCGAGCGCGTCCGCACCGAGCTCGAGGTGACGGGCATCGCGACCGCGTTCGTGGGGCTGACATTCACGATTGCCGAGCTCCGGGCCGTGTACGAGGCGATCTGGGGCGTGCGGCTCGATGCCGCCAACTTCAGGCGGAGCATCCCTGCCGATGCCGGTTGGGTGATCCCGACGGGACGACGTGCGCAGCCGGGCTCGTCGGGCGGTAGGCCCGCCGAGCTCTACCGGGCGGGCGGCGCGTGGAAGGCCGGCAGCCCGATCCACCGCTCGATACGAAAGGACGTGAAGCGATGAGAGCTGTCGTTTTTGACCGGTATGGGCCGCCGGAGGTGCTGCGGCTCGAGGATGTGGAGCGCCCGGTGCCGAAGGACGACGAGGTCCTCGTCAGGATCCGCGCCACCACGGTCAGCCGCTCCGACTGCGGCTTCCGGGCGGCGAGCCCGTTCATTGCGCGCGTGTTTACCGGCATCCGCAGGCCGAAGTTCAGAACCCCTGGCATGGAGTTCGCCGGCGTCGTGGAGGCGGTCGGCGCGGGCGTCACCGAGTTCGCGGTCGGCGACGACGTGTTCGGCATCGCCAGCTCCGGCGCCAATGCGGAGTTCATCTGCAAGCGTGAGAGCGGCGCCATCGCGCACAAGCCGCAGAGCGTGTCGTTCGAGGAAGCGGCAGCGGTCTGCGACGGCATCAGCATCGTCCTGGCGTGCCTCAGGAAGGCACGCCTCGGGCCTGGTCGGACCATCGTCGTGTACGGCGCGTCCGGGTCCATCGGTACAGCCGGTGTGCAGCTCGCCAGGTCGTTCGGGGCCCACGTCACGGCCGTGTGCGGAACGAAGGACGTCGAGCTCGTGCGATCGCTGGGAGCCGACGTGGTGATCGACTACCTGACAGAAGACTTCACGAAGAACGGCGAGACATACGACGTCGTCTTCGACGCGGTCGGCAAGCAATCGTTCAGGAAGTGCCGCCGGTCGCTGAAGCCGGGCGGGCTCTACATCGAGACCGATCTGGGGTTCATGTGGCACGTGCCGCCCCTCGCACTGGCCACCCGCTGGCTCGGCAACAAGCGGGTGACGCTTCCCATCCCGAAGTACACGAAGGACGAGGTGCTCTTCGCCAAGGAGCTGATCGAGGCCGGGAAGTATCGACCCGTCATCGACCGCCGCTACTCGCTGGAGCAGGTCGTCGAGGCGACGACGTACGTCGAGACAGGACAGAAGACAGGGAACGTCGTGCTGACGGTGAACGGCGCCGCGTGATGGGAGCGGTCGTTCACGACACGGATGGGCCTCCCGAGGTCCTCCGCATCGGGGATGTCGCACGCCCCGTGCCGAAGGACGACGAGGAGGGTGTCCTCACCCCGTCGGCGCCGCCTCGAAGGTGACCCACGACATGCGGTTGATTCGGTCGCGGGGCCATGGATCGGCGATCACACACGTTGCCGGAGACGACACACAGTCGACCACCTCGCCCGATGACCGCTGGAATCGAGGGAACACGGTGGCCGTGACCGCAATCCGTCCCGCCCCGTTGGCGGTCGCCGAGCTGCCATAGTCATACAGGCAATCTCCACCGTCGACACCCGGCTCGCCGCCCGAGGCGATAGGGCACTGCACTAAGCGCACCCGGGACCCGGGCGTGAATCCGGTGCCGATGATCTCGGCCGTGCCGACATTGTTCTCCACATCGAGGTCGAGATTGAGGATCGTCAGAACCGGAGCGAGCGGCGCCACAGCATCATTTGACCACTCCAGCCGAGCGATCAGCCCGACCAAGTCGACCGCAAGATGTGACGCCCCTATCACACAATCAGCCTGGGTGCAGTCGGTCTCGACTCGCGTGCCGGTTCCGATGACGGTTCGCACGACGACGGTGACCTCGAACTCGCCACGGACGTCAACGCGAACCGGGACGGATAGCGACATGTCGCAGACCTCAGGCATGCTATGACCGATGACGTCGGCACCCACACACTCAGCAATCACGACGTCGGATCCCGGCATGAACCCGCTACCCGAGATCGGCACCGAATCCAGACTCATCAGCGCCGTCGCACCGATGCGAAGCTGTGGGAACGGCTCCTCCGCCTCGCTGACAGGTGTGATGCTTGTCGATGGTGCGACTGATGTGGCGGGAGCTTGCGTCGACGTTGGCGCCCCGTTGCTTCCAGAAACACAGCCGGACACAACAAGCACCACGACCACGATCAAGCCTCCCCAGGCGAGCCGCACCCCACATCTCCCAAGCGGGGTCATGGATAGCCCAGGTACATGTCTACCGACGAGCCGACGCGATATGTCCAGTCGACCTCGTCACGAATCCACGCAACGCCCGTGCTCCATGTGTGGAACTCCGCTTCGAGACAACAGGCGACAGCATCCGTGTCATTGAGCTCGCCCAAGTCGGTTCTGAGCACCGTCTTGTCATTTGTGCCGGGACTTGCCTTGACAGCTGCCTTGACAATCCTCGGGGGATGCTGTGGATGGTCGGCATCGGGCGCTCCTCTCTTCAGGTCTCGGACGTGGGGGACCTATCCTCCGAAGGTCGCGGTGGAGCAGGAGTCGCCGCCGACGGCAAGTGCAAAGGCGAGACAGTCGCCCTCGATGGTGAAGTGGACGCTGTCGACGCTTCCGTTGCTGTGGGCGGTGAACACGAGGTCCCGGGCGAGCGCCCAGCCGTCTTCCTTTGGCAGCCGCCGGATCGCCGCAATCTCGGCCGGTAGGTCCACGACGGCGGCTCCGTCCAAGATCGTCACTGCCACCGTGCTTAGCGGTATGCCTGCCAGGTGGACGGCCAGGACCTGGTCGATCGCATGGGCGAGACTGACCTCTGCGTTCCCCTCGAACCGTTGACCCCGTGTCTCGGTGCCGTCGCGGGGATCGCATCCCAAGTATGCGACCGTTGAGCCGTCAAGGGACCTCGACCCCGTCGGCTGGTCCGGACACAGCGGCCTCGATACGGGTACGTCCAGGCGACTGAGCTTGGCGTCCTGCTGACGACGGTCTCGTGGTGCTGCGACTTCGATGCCTGTGACCATGACCTGGCGACCCTCCAACAGCGGTGTGGCCGCTTCCAATGCCGCAAAGGCAGCTTCCGGGTCGTTCGAGAAGTCGACGGCAATCACGAGGTTGGGCTTCTCCTCGACGAACGGCAACGAGAGGAAGAGGGCAAGCGGGTCTTCGACGGCGGGTGGCTCCGGGGTGGAAGCCTGGCGGACTGTCGCGGTGGTCGCGACAGAGGGCATGGTGGCGGTCGTTGCCTGTGCCCCACTGTTGGAGGCGGCTCTGGCAGCCCATCCCGACACCGTGATGGCTCCTGTGATGAGCCCGATTGTCACCATCGCTGTCCTCGTTGGTGATCTCAGGCCCACGTTGGAATCCCCTTGCGACGGAATTGCGGACACACGGTATGGCCGAGCTGTCTGCCGCTGCGTCAATCGGCTGGCATGTCGTTGTGGAAGGCAATGGTATCAGGTGGGGGGGGGTGTCAACGTCCCAGGAAGCGATCACGTCAGGTTGTTCGCAGTAGCTCCGGGCGTGTGCTGCGGGCCAGGGGGATCATCATCGCTGTCGTGACGAGTGCCGTAAGGGCGCAGGCACCTAAGGGGACCAAGAGCAGACCGGCTACGGACGGTGCGAACTGTCCATCGAGCACTGCGACGAGGGCCTTGGAGATAACCAGCGCTGCGCCCGTGCCGAGGGCAACGGCAGCAAGCAGAGACGCACTCGTCTCGGCACAGATGGCGCGAGCGATCGTGCCGACCGGTGTCCCTGCGGCCCGCAGCCGCATGTATGTAGAGGCGCGATCGAGGTGGCGGCCAACCGCAGCAGCGGTCAGGCTGGTCGTGGCGAGAAGCGCAGCAAGAGCTGCAGCGCCGTTCACTAGTCGCCGAGCCTCGCGGACTGGCTGGTTGGTGGCAGCGGTCAAGTCCGTCAGCGTGCTGATGTAGGCGCTTGGTAGATGCTGAAGCGCGGCGACGCGGACCGTCTGGCTGGATGCCTCGTCGCCGACTGTTACGAGTATGCGCTGTGCGGGAATGGCCCGGACGGCGGCAGCGGACAGAGCTGTTGGGGAGACCAGGATGTCGAATCCGAGGCCGAATGTGCCGGCTTCGGCATCCTCCCATAGCGCCCCGGTTGTCGCCGGGTCGACGGTGAGGCGCACTCCGGCAATGTGCAACTCGGTCAACTGGTTCTCCTGGGCCCATGGACCGAAAAACACGCTGTTCGTTGGGCAGTCGTCGACTTGCGCGATGCCGAGGTCGACTATGACGCTGCAATCCACGACAGCGACTTCCAGACCGGCGTTGTCTTCCGATACCCGACGGATGGGAACGACGACGGATGTCGGCGCACGGTTCGCCAGTGTCTGCTGGAAGGCGGACACAGCCTCGGGGTCACCTGTTCCATAGATGTCGATATCGGCGTGCCCTCCGGACCAGTCGGGCGTGAGCTCGGCGATGTTGCCGGTGGCGTACCCGTTGATCATGGTCACGAACATGACAGCGACCATCAGCCCGATGCTGGGCCGGAACGCTGCGTTGGGATCCCAGGACGAAGTCTTGGACGCGAGGAGCAGGGCGGGGGACCCGGTGAGCCCGGCGACGACTCGGCCGACAGCGGCAAGGAGAATCGGGCCAACGAGCGGCAAGCTGGCCATGGTGGCACATACTCCGACGAGCGCCGAGGCGAGAAAGATCGGGGATCCGGGCTGGCCGAGCAGCGCCACGGCGGCGAGACACATCATGGATGCGCCGATCGTCAGCAGCGTCGTGCGGGGACGCAACCGTGACGCCGCCGCCCTCGAGAACACCGGCAGCGGGCTGAGGAGGGCTTGCCGAGCGGCCAACAGCGCAGAGGTAGCGGCCAGGAGGGGAACGACTGACAGCACACCGGCGATCGCCCAAGGCGGAGGAGTGATGTCGCTTGCGAACCATGCCGCCCCACCAACTGAGACCTTGGCGATGGTCGGCCGAATGGCGAAGAAGACCAGCGTGCCGGTAATGGCCCCCGCCAGCCCTGCCACACCGGCCTCGACCGCGACCACTGTCGCCGTCTGGATGGCGCTGGCCCCGACGAGTCTGAGTCCGGCGACCAGCCTTCTGCGTTGCGCCAGAGCCAGTCTCGCTACCACACCGACCAACAGCAATGCAGGAATAATCATTCCAGCGGCGAGCAGCAGCATCCCGAGCCGTACGGCCACCTTCGACTCCCACCAGGCGTCCGAGTCTGCCGGAAGTGGGAACCGGTCAACCTCCGCCACCGTTGCGATCCGGGACAAGACATCCGGTTGCCATCCTCGAAAGGCGACGAGTTCACCGGGTTCGATGAGTCCGGCCGGGGCGACGCGGTCGTCGGCGATCTCACCCAGGGCAGCACCCAAGTCGGGCGAGGCCTTTATGACGTCGGCGAGCGCGGGAGACACAACAGCGGTCCCAGCAGACGGCACCGAGTCAAGACCAACCGGCGCAGGCGCCTCCGGCCCGATCCCGGCAAGCTCGACGACCGTGACCTGACGGCCGGCGATGAGCGTCTCGCTGAACGCAACCAGCGTCCGAGGGACAGAGCTCCCGGCTGACGAGGCCGGAGGGACACGTTGGGCCTGCCTGGCGCCACGTGCCGCAACGGCGGTCTCGGCCGAGGCCACGATCAGCACCGTCACAGTGGCCACGGCCACAGCGGCGACCATGAACATGGTGAGAGCCGGCGACCGTCTGATGCGGCCTGCAGCCAGTTGGACGGCGAGAAGCACCCGTCACCCCTCGACGACACGTCCATCGCTGAGCGTCACGCACCGACCGGCCACCGCGGCCGTGGCCACATCATGGGTGACCACAAACACGGCCGTGCCGTTCTCAGCGGCGACCGATACGAGTTCTGACATCACCAAGCCCGCGTTGACCGAGTCCAAAGACCCCGTCGGCTCATCGGCGAATACGATCGAAGGCTCGATGGCCATTTGCCCGAGCGATTGCCACTCGCTGGGCCTCCCCACCAGACAACTGCGCTGGCAACGCCCGCCCCCTGCCCGCGACGCCCAAACGGTGGATCCAGGCCCGGGCCGCCTCATCTGCGGTGCGGCGTGCCCAGCCGTTCAAGAGCAGCGGTAACGCAACGTTCTCCATCGCCGTCAGTTCTGGGATGAGTTGGCCGTGCTGGAAGACAAAACCGAACTCGGTGCGCCGCAATGCAGTTCGCTCTCGGTCTGCCATCGTGTCAACTCGCCGGTCCCGGTACCAAACCTGACCCGCATCCGGGTGGCGAATCCCAGCGAGAGCATGCAACAGCGTCGATTTCCCCGAGCCGCTGCGACCCATCACCGCGACTATCTCTCCGGCACTGATCTCGATGTCCACGCTATCGACGGCTCGAGCTGGGCCGTAGCACACCGACAGGCTATCGGCACGTAACACGCTAGCGCGGCGCCCATGTTCAACTGATCGGGACACGACCGTGAGTCCTCTACTCGTCCCCCGTAACGAGATCCACGGCGCGACGTTGCGCCTCCACGGCGGCGAGTATAGCGGCCGAATTGTCGGCAATCCATCCAGATGCCAACTCGAGTGTCTTTGCCTCGGCAATGCTGAGAACCGGGTGGGCTGTCTGACACGTCGCATCCGAGACGGCCATGTCAATCTCAGCGTCGCTTGGTCGTCCCGCCTCGCGGCCGGCGGGGATCCACCTGGCTCGGGCATCTCGGGCCGCCTGTGCCGGGTTCTCCACGTCGTACCCGGCATCGCGCATGCAACCAGCATAGGCTTGTGCGACGGAGCGCACGTCGGCACTCACCAGCGCCTCGTCGGAGAACTGCCGGATGCCGGAGACAACGAATTGGTCTGCCAGCAACCAACCGACCACGGAGCCGAACATCGACTCGGCTGCCGAACTGACACAGCCGCCTGCCGGCGCTCCGATGACTCCGAAACCTGGAACCTCGAGTTCCACGATCTGCGAGCCGTCGCCCAAGAGCTGGTCGTCGTAGCCGTCCGGCAGCTCCGGCGCCTCGACCTCGGTTGACGGGTGGGGACGCAGGACCGTCCGGTAGCCACTGGCGATGGCCGCTTCGGGCGTCAGGGGTGGCAGAAGCCCCGAGTAGTACACGGGATCATCGTAATAGGGGCCAGCGAGCTGGTCCATCGACCGTTCGTGGAATGAGAGATACACCGAACCGTTCAGTCCCTCATGTTCGAGACACTCAGCGGTAGCCTTGACCATGGCGTCGGTGAGCTCGGGTGGTCGACGTCGCAGTACGTCCAGGTCTGAGTGCGTGACCGTGGATTCCCCTACCGCGGCTGCGCATGCGGGCAACGCCAGCTGACAGGCGAGAGCCGCCCAAAGCAGCCTTCGCCGGCATGACCAGGGGCCGTTCAACACGTATAGAAGTGATCGATCTGATTATTGTTTGACGACCCGAGGACCACGTGCTGCGACGCCCCGGCGCGTAGGATGGTGTGGTCCGGCCAGCCCTCCGCTTCAACGCCGCACACCCCCAGCGAGGGATGATGGTTCGCCACGGACGACGTCTTGTTGTCGGCTACGGAGTACGGACCGCCGCCCGAGATTGGCACAAAGTATGTCAACTGGGCTGTGTAATTGGAGGCGTCGAATGCACAGAAGCGCTTGTTTGTGTCGGAACAGGAGCCGTGGGCAACCCCGCCAGCAGCCGTTCCGAACGCTGCAATCACAGCGAGGATGAGAACTACCGTGACCCTCCGTATCTTCACTGAGGGCATGGAACTCACCAAACCGGGACACACACCAGGCGCACGTCGCATGAACCTCTCCACGTCCATGAGTGAGACATGACAGTCGGCTGCCAAGGTCTCTGTGGAAGGTAGTGGTATCACGATGGGGGGGGTGTCAAGTCCCAGGTGGCCAACCCCGATGAGTCGATCAAACTGCCGTTGCCACTGCGGCGGCGACGGCGTCACCCATGTCTGTGGTTCCCACGCTCGGTCCGCCAGCGGCGATGTCGGGGGTGCGCAGCCCGGTGTCGAGGACGGTGTCGACCGCGGTCTCGACGGTTGCCGCCTCCGTCTCCAACCCGAGGGAGTGCCGCAACGCCATAGCGGCGGCAAGGATCGTCGCCAGGGGGTTGGCGACGCCTCTGCCTGCGATGTCGGGCGCTGAGCCGTGGATCGGCTCGTACAACCCGGGTGGGGTCTCCCCGAGCGACGCCGAGGGGAGCAGACCGAGCGAGCCGGGCAGCATCGACCCCTCGTCGGTGAGGATGTCGCCGAAGAGGTTCCCGGTTACGACCACATCGAAGTCGGCGGGGCGGGAGAGCAGGTGCATCGCCATGGCGTCCACCAGCACCACCTCGTAGTCGAGGTCGGGGAACTCCTCGGCCACCACTGCGGCCGCCACCCGTCGCCACAGGCGCGACACCTCCAGCACGTTGGCCTTGTCCACCGACGTCAGCTTGCCGCGGCGACGCTGCGCCGCTGCGGCGGCGAGACGGACGATGCGGCGCACCTCACCCTCGGAGTAGACCATCGTCGAGTATGCGGATGACCCGTCCGGGCTGACACCGGACGGCCCGAAGTAGATCCCGCCGGTCAGCTCGCGCACAAAAAGGATGTCGACGCCGGCCACCAGCTCTGGCCGCAGCGGCGAGGCGGCGACGAGCTGGCGCTGGGTGCGGATCGGGCGCAGGTTGGCGAACAGCCCGAGCTCCTTGCGCAGTCCGAGTAGCCCCGCCTCCGGTCTGGTCTTGGCCATCGGGTCGTCCCACTTGGGGCCGCCGACGGCACCGAGCAGCACGGCATCGGCGCCCCGACACGCCTCGAGCGTGCTCGCCGGGAGCGGGTCGCCGACCTCGTCGATGGCATTCCCCCCCATAGGCCGCTCCTCGAAGGCAAAGCGGTGCCCGAAGCGGGAAGCCACGGCGGACAGCACCTTGCGCCCCTCGGCCACCACCTCCGGCCCGATCCCATCGCCGGGGAGGAGGACGATCCTGGCGTCCATCAGGCGTCGGGGAGGGCGCCGCGGTCGAAGGCCGCCTTGTTGAGGGCAGCCACGAACGCCCGCGCCGACCCCTCAACCACGTCTGTCGATACCCCGCGACCCGAGAAGGTCTCCGGCCCGACCTGGATGATCACGGTCACCTCGGCCATCGCATCGGCCCCGGTGGTGAGCGGGCTCACCCGATAGTCGATGAGGCTGGCCGGGAGCGAGAAGGCGTCCTGCAGTGCGACAAAGGCAGCGTTGACCATGCCGTCGCCATTCGCCGTGTACTCGCACACCTCGTCGTTGCGCTGCACCGTGACAACGGCGACCGGGGTCTCCCGGTCGCCGCCGGAGACGTGGAGACCGATGAGATGGAGCTGCTCGCTCTGCTGCCCCGCCTCCTCGTTGACGATGGCCCTGATGCCCTCCTCCGCGATCTCACCCTTGCGGTCGGCGAGGATCTTGAACCTGGCGAAGGCCCTGGAAAAGTCGTCGTCCTCGAGGCTGAGACCCATCTTGCGCAGCGCATCGGCGAACGCGGTCCGCCCTGAGTGCTTGCCGAGCACGATCTTGCTCTTCTGCCCCACGCTTGCCGGATCCATGATCTCGTAGGTGAGCGGGTTGCGCAGCACACCGTGCTGGTGGATCCCGGACTCGTGGGCGAAGGCGTTGCGCCCCACCACGGCCTTGTTGAACTGGATCGGGTAGCCGGTGAGGCGCGACACAAGCCGAGATGTCTCGAAGATCTGGGTGGTGTCCGCCCCGATCTCGACCCCGAAGTAGTCCTGGCGGGTCTTCACCGCCATGATGATCTCCTCGGTCGAGGTGTTGCCGGCCCGCTCCCCGATCCCGTTGATGGCGCCCTCGATCTGGCGCGCCCCTGCGTGGATCGCAGCCAGCGAGTTGGCGACGGCGAGCCCGAGGTCGTTGTGGCAGTGCGTGGAGATGACGACGTCGTCGTTGCCGCCCCTCACCTCTGCGTACACCGACGCCAGCATGTCGCCGAACTCGGTCGGCGTCGCATACCCGACCGTGTCTGGGATGTTGATCGTTGTGGCGCCGGCCGCCACCGCCGCCCGGCAGATGTCGATGATGAACCCCGGGTCGGACCGGGTGGCGTCCTGGGGAGAGAACTCGACGTCGTCCGTGTACTGCCTGGCGCGGCGGACACCCTCGACGGCGGCGGCGTGCACCTCCTCAGGGGTCATCCGCAACATCTGCTCCATGTGGATCGGCGACGTCGAGATGAACACGTGGATGCGTTTGCGCTCGGCGTCCTTCAAGGCGTCTGCCGCCTTGTCGATGTCGTCTGGATGGGTGCGGGCGAGGCTGGCGATCACCGGTCCGCGTACCTCCCTTGCGATGCGGGCAACCGCCTCGAAGTCACCAGGCGACGAGGCGGCGAACCCGGCCTCGATCACGTCGACCTGCAGCCGGGCCAGCTGGGTGGCGATGGCGAGCTTGTCGTCCGGGGAAAGTGCGATACCCGGCGCCTGCTCGCCGTCGCGCAGCGTTGTGTCGAAGATGATCAAACGGTCTGACATGGGGGGAGCTCCTGCTGAAGTGAGGTCGGGGGACACCGCGCCGCCCGCAGCGGCCGGAGCCGCCGCGGGCTACGTAAGGAGCAGAAGGGGAGTAGGGGAGGCGGACCCGCTCATATGTCCTCGGTCTGGGGGCTCTTGTCTGACAGGAACGGCATCATGTGGCGCAACCCCTTGCCGACACGCTCGATCGGATGCTCGGCGACCGCCCGTCTGGCTGCGAGCAGCGTCGGCGCCCCTGCGGCGTTCTCCGCCATCCATTCCTTGGCGAAGGCGCCCGACTGGATCTCGGCCAGGATCTCCCGCATCCTGGCTCTCGTCTCCTGGGTGACGATCCGGGGGCCTCGGGTGATGTCGCCGTACTCGGCGGTGTCCGACACCGAGTGGCGCATCCAGGTGATGCCCCCCTCGTAGAGCAGGTCGACGATCAGCTTGAGCTCGTGGAGCACCTCGAAGTACGCCATCTCGGCCGGGTAGCCGGCATCGGTGAGCGTCTCGAATGCGGCCCTGACCATCTCGTCGACACCACCGCACAGGATGACCTGCTCGCCGAACAGATCAGTCTCCGCCTCGTCGCGGAACGTTGTCTCGATGACTCCGGCCCGCGTCCCGCCGATCCCGTGGGCGTAGGAGAGCGCCAGGTTGCGCGCCTCGCCTGTGGCGTCCTGGTGGACGGCGACCAGACAGGGGACGCCGCTGCCCTCGACGTACTGGCGGCGAACCAGGTGGCCGGGGCCCTTGGGGGCGACCATGGCGACGTCGATCTCGGCGGGCGGGGTGATGTAGCCGAAGTGGATCGAGAAGCCGTGGGCGAAGAAGAGAGCGTCGCCTGGCTGGAGGTGGGGAGCGATCTGGGTCTCGTACAGTTGCGGCTGGTGTTGATCGGGGACGAGGATCATGATCACGTCCGCCCAGTCGGCCGCCGCCTCAGGGGACACCACCTTGAGCCCGGCGTTTGAGGCGACGGCGGCCCGTCGGCTGCCATCGCGCAACCCGACGACGACGTCGACCCCCGACTCCTTCAGGTTGAGCGCATGGGCGTGGCCCTGGCTGCCGAACCCGATGACAGCCACCTTGCGCAGGGCGATGAGGCTCGGGTTGACGTCCTCGGCGTACAGGATGTTCGGTGACACGACTCGCTCCTCGGGGGGGCTGTCATTCAAGCGGATCGGAGCGCGGCCCTCGCCGCCTCCTTTGTCTTCGGGTCCTTGGCGAGGGCGATCCGCCCCGACTTGACCAGGTCGACGATCCCGTACGGCCGCATCAGCTCGAGGAAGTCGGAGAGACGGTGCGGAGCACCGGAGAGCTCGAACGTGACGGTGTTGACACCGAGATCGACGGGGTCGGCACCGAAGATGCGCGCCGCATCGAGCACCTCGTGGCGGCGTTTTGGCTCGGCGTTCACCCGGACCATCATGATCTCCCGCTCGATCCGGTCGGCGCCCGACAGCTCCATCACCTTGACCACGTGCACAAGCTTGTAGAGCTGCTTGATGATCTGTTCCATCTCGGGTCCGTCCACCACGACGGTCATCCGCGACACCGCGGGGTCGGATGTCGGCCCGACGGCCAGCGAGTGGATGTTGAAGCCGCGCCTGGCAAACATCGACGAGACCCTGGCGAGAACCCCAGGCTTGTTCTCGGTGAGCACCGAGATGACGTGGTTCACCCCAGGTCCTCCAGTCGCTCGATCACGTCGTCGTTCGACGCCCCGGCCGGCACCATCGGGAAGACCATCGCATCCGGGTCGCAGCGGAACTCGACGACCACCGGCCGGTCGTCGATCGCCAGCGCCTTCTCCAGGGTCGGCGTCACCTCGGACGGGTGGTCGGCCCGCAGCCCTGCGCAGCCGAGCGCCTCGGCGAGCTTGACATAGTCCGGGGTGTGGTCAGTGAGGTCGACGGCCGAGTATCGCTCGTTGTAGAAGAGCCGCTGCCACTGCTTGACCATGCCAAGCGAGTGGTTGTTCATCACGGCCACCTTCACCGGGATCTTCTCGACCGATGCGGTGATCAGCTCCTGGAACGTCATCTGGAAGCAGCCGTCGCCGTCGATGGCGAACACCAGCTCGTCAGGCATCGCCACCTTGGCGCCGACGGCCGCCGGCACGGCAAAGCCCATGGTGCCCAACCCACCCGAGTTGATCCAGGTGTTAGGGCGCTCGAAGCCCCAATGCTGCGATGTCCACATCTGGTGCTGACCGACACCGGCAACGACGATGGCGTCGCCCCCGGTGAGGCGGTGCAACTCCTCGACCACGTGCGGCTGCTGGATCTTGCCGTCGGGGTCCTGCTCGTAGAAGAGCGGGTGCTCCGCCTTCCATTGGTGCAAGGTGGCGAACCAGGCGTCACGCCGCGGCGCCAGCTCCTCCCCCAACCGCTTGTGCATGGCGGCGATGAGCTGCTCGAGGACGGCGTAGGCGTCGCCGACGATGGGGATCTCAGGGTTGCGCACCTTGCCGATCTCGGCGGGATCGACGTCGATGTGCACCACCTTGGCGAGGGGGGCAAACGACGCAGGGTCGCCTGTGACCCTGTCATCGAAGCGGGCGCCGATGGCGACAAGGAGATCGGCCCGCTGCATGGCGGTGATGGCGGTGTACGTCCCGTGCATCCCGGGCATGCCAAGCGCCAGCGGGTGCGAGTCCGGGATCGCCCCGCGAGCCATCAGCGTCGTCACCGCAGGCAGGTTGGCCAGCTCGGCGAACTGGCGCAGCAGCGCCGCCGCCCCGGCTCGGATGACACCGCCGCCCACATAGAGCACCGGCCGCTCGCTGCGGTGGATCATCTCGATGGCAGAGATCACCTGCTTGGGATGACCCTTCACCGACGGCTTGTAGCCGGGGAGGTTGAGCTGTCCTGGGCGGTGCCACGTCATCTCGGAGTTGAGGATGTTCTTGGGGAGGTCGACGAGCACAGGGCCGGGACGCCCCGTCGAGGCGAGATGGAACGCCTCGTGGATGACGTCCGGGATGTCGGCGACATCGGTCACCAGGTAGTTGTGCTTTGTGCATGGCATCGAGATGCCCCAGGTGTGCGCCTCCTGGAAGGCGTCCATGCCGATGGCCGTTGTCGGCACCTGGCCGGTGATGGCCACGACGGGGATCGAGTCCATGTGGGCGTCCTGGAGCGGGGTCACCAGGTTGGTGGCCCCCGGTCCCGAGGTGGCCCACACCACACCGACCCTGCCGCAGGCCTGGGCGTATCCCGACGCCATGTGACCGGCGCCCTGCTCGTGGCGAGCCAGGATGTGGCGGATGGGGCTGTCGAGGATCGGGTCGTAGGCGGGGAGGATCGCACCGCCGGGTACCCCGAAGATCACGTCTACGCCCTCGTGCTCCAGCGCTCGGACAAGGGCTGCCGCTCCGCTGAGGGTGGTCATGTGCAATGCTCCTGGGTGGGGCTTGTACGAAAAAGACCCTCCGTGAGGAGGGTCTGGCGCACGGCGTTACGAGACGTCGCTATGCGCCGTTCCGGAAAAGTACGAGAAGATCGCTGCCGTGCATGGGCGCTGAAGTATGGGCGCATCCGCTGCGCAAGTCAAGGTGATCGGACGTGCCACCGGTGCGGCACCCACCGGATCCGGCCATGATGGGGGGATGGCTGGACCATCGCCTGCACTCGCCGCAGCGCTCGAACCCGTGGTCGCTGCGCTGCGGCGCTTTCTGCTCGACCTCAACGACGACGAGGTCCCTGTACCGTTGCGGACAGTGGCGAAAGCGACCGGTCGGCGTCTGCCACCACCGTTGCTGCGCCGTCTCCTGGTCGAGCTCGACCGTAACGAGTGGTTGCGCCAGAAGGCCGCAGACGAGGTGGATGCGACCGCTCACCCTGAGGCGGCGGCGTTCCTCGCCAGGGAGCCGGGCTGGTGGATCGAGCTCGCCGACAGGACGATGGCCAAGGCGCAACCAGCGCCTACCGCCAAGGCCGCCAAGCATCTGGCGGCGATGACCAGGCTCGAAGACTCACTGGCAGAGGCGAAACGCCGCATCCAGGAGCTGCGGACCCGCAACCAGACACTGGAGACCGAGGTCAAGACGCTGCAGGCGGAGGTACGCCACCGACGCACCGACACCGACGCCGGTGGGCTTGCCGCCAGGGTGCACCTGGTGGAGACCCAGCTCGAGGAGGAGCGCAGACAGCGGCTCGAGGCGGACGCCAGGGTGAGCGAGGTGCTGCGGCGGCGCACCGCACGACAGAAGCGGACCGAGGCCGGCGCCGGCCCTCGTCGCGGGGGGCTCGACGACCCCGTGGCGGTCGGCCGGCAGCTCGATCTCGACGCGGCCGCTCTGGCGGCGGCGGTGCGCGGCGGGCCGGTGGCGGCGAAGGGTGCCGAGCCGGTATCCGCCGAGGACGCAGGTGCCGAGCCGGTATCCGCCGAGGACGACCTGCATCTGCCCCCAGGGGTGCTTCCCGACACCGCCGAGGCGATCACATGGCTGCTTGGTCTCGGGACACAGGTGACGCTGATCGTCGACGGCTACAACGCCGGGTTTCTCCTCGGGAGCAAGCACAGCGTTCCCGAGGCGCGGCGCAGGGTCCTCGACCAGCTCGACCGCTTCGACCGGTTGGCGGCGACGCCACATCGCATTGTCGCCGTCTTCGACTCAGGACAGAAGGTGGCGCTCGCCCCGGCCATCGACCCAGGCGGCATCGAGGTCCGGTTCGCCTCGCAGGCAGCCAGCGCCGACGACGCCATCGTCGATCTGGTGGCGGCGCTCACCTCGCCGGCGATCGTGATCACCAACGACCGCGAGCTGCGGGAGCGGGTCGAAGCCAACCGGGCGCTGGCGCTGTGGGCGACGGCGTTCGCCGAGTGGGTGCGGGCTTCCTGACCGGTGTCGCCTGCCGGAACGGCGCAGTGTCAGGTGACGAGCTCGGCCATGACCCGCAGCGTCGCCACGTCCGGTGACGCAACGGCGAGTGTGGTGACATCGGACTCCCGCCATGCGGCGAGACGGTCGCGAATGCGGGCGGTGGGGCCGACGAGGGCGACCTCGTCGACAAGGGCGTCAGGAACAGCAGCGATCGCCTCCCGACGGTTGCCGTCGAGGTGGAGATCCTGGATCCGGGTCGCCGCCTCCTCGTAGCCGTAACGCCTGGCCAGGTCGTTGTAGAAGTTGCGTCCCCTTGCTCCCATGCCCCCGAGGTAGAACGCGATGTGTGGTCTGACCCTGTCCCTGGCGGCGGCGACATCCTCGTCGACAACGACGTGCACCGTCGGGACGACGGCGAATCGGGCGGCCTTGCCGGGGTCCCCTGAGGCGGCGAAGCCGGCGGCGAGCGGTGGACCAAAGACGTCGATGCTGCGGTACGGCGAGTAGAACACCGGTAGCCAGCCATCGGCGATCTCGGCGGTGAGCTTGACGTTGCCCGGTCCGATGGCGGCGAGGTAGATGGGGAGGGGGTGGGTGGGACGGGTGATGAGCTTGAGCGGCTTGCCGAGCCCTGTGGCATCCTCCCCCCGGTAGGGGAGCTGGTAGTGCTCGCCGTCGAAACGGGCCGGGTGGCGCCGAGCCACGATCATGCGCACGATGTCCAGGTACTCCCTGGTGCGGGGGAGCGGCTTGCCGTATGGGAGACCGTGCCATCCCTCCACGACCTGTGGCCCGCTGAGACCGAGCCCGAGCAGGAACCGCCCGCCGGAGAGCTCGTTGAGGGTGACTGCTGTCATCGCCGTCGCCGCCGGTGTCCGTGCCGGCATCTGGAGGATGGCCGACCCGATCTTGATGTGCTCGGTGCGTGCCGCGATCCAGCTGAGCACGGTCACGGCGTCTGAGCCCCACGCTTCGGCGGCCCACACCGAGTCGTAGCCGAGCCGCTCGGCGGTGGTGACCAGGTCCATGTCGAGCCCCACCGTCGAACCCCAGTATCCGATGTTGAGACCGAGCCGCACGACGCCTCCCGCTCGGGCGTGCAGCGTAGCTTGCGGCGTTTTCGTCACACCCACCGAATACGGTGCCCTCACTCGAGCAAGGGAGGACGGCGTGCTCATCGACTGCGACCGGTGTGTGATGCAGCACACCCCCTCCTGCGACGACTGCATCGTCACGGCGCTGCTGGCACCGGGGGACGCCGTCGTCCACCTGGCTGACACAGAGGCGACGGCGTTGCGCCACCTGGCCGAGGCCGGGATGGTGGCGCCGCTCCGCCTGGTGCGCCGCGGCGGCGACCATGGGGTTGCTTCCGGCTGAGCGATGGCCGGGAGGTGGCCCTCCGGCTAGGCGGCTGCGGTAACGGCGGCGGGCGGCTTCCGGAGGAGCAGCGCCGCCGTATCCTCGGCGGATGAGGCTCGATGCCCGTCTCGCTGCCGTGGCGGCCGAGGCCGGGGCCGCCGGGTTCGGCATCTGCACCGCAGAGCCGTTCCTCGATGTGCGCACCCAGCTGGAGGCCCGCAAGAGCGACGGTTCGCACGCCGGGCTCACCTTCACCTACAACCACCCTGAACGCTCCACAGATGTGCGTCGCACGTTCCCGTGGGCGGAGCGGCTCGTGGTGGTTGCCTGGCCATACGTGGCGGACGCCGGGTCGCCCGGCCCGGCGGCACCCGGCACAGGCAGGGTGGCCCGGTTTGCCACCGCCGACCACTACCAAGGGCTGGGTGCGGTGCTCTCCGGGCTCAACGCGGTTCTCGTCGAGCACGGCTACCGCACCGAGGTGCTTGCCGATGACAACCGGCTTGTCGATCGGGCGGCGGCGGTGCGAGCCGGTGTCGGGTGGTGGGGGAAGAGCACGATGGTCCTCGTCCCCGGCCCAGGGCCATGGGTGCTGCTCGGCAGCGTTGTTACCGATGCCCGGCTCGACCCGACGGCGCCGATGCGGCGCGACTGCGGCACATGCGTCGCCTGTCTGCCGGCGTGCCCGACGGGGGCCATCATCGCTCCCGGCATGCTCGATGCGAGACGCTGTCTGGCCCACTGGGCCCAGGCGCCAGGGTTGATCCCCGTCGAGTTCCGCACCGCAATGGGGGACCGGCTCTACGGGTGCGACGACTGTCTAGAGGCATGTCCCCCCGGGGTCCGTGCGCTCAAACGCAGTTCGGTGCGTTCCGGCCGGGTCGATCTCACGGCGCTGCTCGCCGCCTCGGACGACGAGCTGCTCGCCGGCTACGCCCACTTCTACCTCCCGGGGCGGCGGCCAAACGTGCTGCGGCGCAACGCTCTGATTGCGCTTGGCAACGTCGGTGGCCCCGGACACCTCCCTATCGTCACCCGCTACCTGGGAGATCCCGACTGGGTGCTGCGGGCCCACGCGGCGTGGGCGCTCGGGGCGATCGGCGGCGAGCCGGCCCGCCACGCCCTCGTCTCCGCCGCGACGATCGAGGCGGACGCCAGGGTGCGCACCGAGATCGAGGCGGCTCTACGCTGACCCGAATGGTTGCGCTCTACGCCGTCGCCGTGGTCGCCGGCGCCGTGGGTGTCTGCGCCTGGGTGGTGACGGCGGTCCTGTCCGAGCGGCCTGGATCGCACGTGATCCAGCCCGACACTCGTTTTGGCGTAGGAGGCCGCATGGTCGTCGCCGCCGTGCTCGGCTTTGGGCTCGGCGGGATGTCGGCCGCCTACGGTGGTTGGCATGCGGCGCTCGCTTTCGGCGCCGCCGTGGCCGGTGCTGCGCTCATGGCGGTGTCGACCCGACTTCTCGGTGTCGGGGGCGACGGGGCCTGATGCTGCTCGTCGCCGACGTCCATGGCGCCGCCGCCGCCCTGCGCAAGGTGGCGACGGCGGGGGAGCCGCTGTTGGTGCTCGGCGACCTGATCAACTTCATCGACTACCGCTCCAACGACGGCATCCTCGCCGAGGTGGCCGGACGCAACGTCGTCGGCGAGCTGGTCAGGCTGCGCACCGCTGGTGACTTCGCCGGCGCCGCATCCGTGTGGCGTGGTTTCGCCACAGGGAGGGAGTTGGAGCTGCGGCAAGCCTTCGACGACCAGGTCACCAAGGCCTACGAGGAGGTCTGCGAGGCCTTGGAAGGATCGGACGCGTACGTCATCCACGGCAATGTCGACCGCCCCGACCTTCTGGCCCGCATGCTCCCCGAGGGGTGCCGCTTCGTCGACGGGGAGGTGGTGGAGATCGAGGGGCTGCGTATCGGTTTCGCCGGTGGTGGTGCCCCGTCGCTCGGCACCCCCGGCGAGATCTCGGAGACCGACATGGCGCAGAAGCTGGCGACTCTCGGACCGGTCGACGTGCTGTGCACCCACGTTCCCCCTGCGGTGACACCGCTCGCCAAGGATGTGATCGGGGGTCGGCAGAAGAGCTTCAATGCCATCCTCGACTACCTGCTCCGCCACCAACCCGCTTACCACTACTTCGGTGACATCCACCAACCCCAGGCGGTGAGCTGGCGGGTCGGGGCAACGGCGTGCCGCAACGTCGGGTACTTCAGGGCAACCGGGCGGGCGGTCCGTCACGAACCGGTCGCGACGAGCGCCGCCGACCCTCACGCCAACCGGCGCCGCGGCCCCAACTCGCCGCACCAGCACTAGCCTGAGCTGCGACCGCACGTCGGAAGGTGACGAGGACCCGTCGCATGAGTATGGAAGGCACCGTCCAGAGCATCGAGGTGTCGGCACCGCCGCAACTCGTCTACGAGGTCGCCCTCGATCTCGAGGCCTACCCAGAGTGGGCGACAGGCGTGAAGGAGGTCGACGTCCACGAGGAGGACGAGTTCGGCCGCCCGGTGCGGGTCTCGTTTGTGGCAGACGCCATGATCAAGGAGATCGCATACACGCTGCGCTACCGCTACGACCTCGACAACGGATTCTCGTGGTCCGCCGAGCCGGGGGCCGACATCAGGGGCATGGACGGCAGCTACGAGTTCAATGCCCTTGACGACGGCGGGACGGAGGTGCTGTATGCCCTCAAGGTCGAGCCGGCGTTCACCGTTCCCGGGTTCCTGCGCCGCCAAGCCGAAAAGCAGATCGTGTCGAGCGCGCTGCGCGGTCTGAAGAGGCGGGCCGAGAGCGCCGCATGAGGGTGCTCCTCATCACCGGCAAGGGTGGTGTCGGCAAGACCACCGTTGCCGCCGCCACTGCGGTGCGCGCCGCCGACGGCGGCCGCCGCACCCTGGTGATGTCGACCGACCCGGCCCACTCGCTTGCCGACGCCTTCGAGCTCGACTTCGGCGACCAGCCGACGGTGGTCACGCCCCGGTTGTCGGCGCAGCAGATCGACTCGCAACGCCGGCTGGAGGACAGCTGGGGGGCGGTGCGCAACCACCTCACCGAGCTGTTCGACTGGTCGGGCCTCAAGGGGGTCGAGGCCGAAGAGCTCACGGTGTTCCCAGGCATGGACGAGATCTTCGCCCTCGCCACCGTCCGCGACCACGTCCGCTCGGGCGCCTACGACACCCTGGTCGTCGACTGCGCCCCGACCGCAGAGACGCTCCGCCTCCTCTCCCTCCCCGAGGTGCTGTCGTGGTACATGGAGAAGATCTTTCCGGTTGGGCGTCGCGTTGCCCGGGTGGTGCGGCCGATGATCAACCTGGTGACCTCGATGCCGCTCATCGGCGACGACAAGGTGTTCGAGGCGGTGGCGTCGTTCTACGAGCGGCTCGACGGGGTGAGGGAGATCCTGAGCGACCCCGACATCACCAGCGCCCGGCTGGTGATGACCCCGGAGCGGATGGTGATCTCCGAGGCGCGGCGGACCTTCACCTACCTGGGGCTCTTCGGCTATGCCGTCGATGTCGCCGTTGTCAACCGGGTGCTTCCCGACACGGTGACCGACGCCTACTTCAAGCGGTGGCACGAGATTCAGGATGAGCACCTCGCCACTATCGACGAGGGGTTCGCCGGAGTGGCGGTGCGCCGGCTCCGGCTGTTCGACGAGGAGATGGTGGGGATCGACAAGCTGCGTCTTGTCGGGGAGGAGCTGTTCGCCGACGACGACCCGACCAGCCACTTCTCCACCGGGCGCCCGTTCCGTGTTGAGGACGACGGCGACCAGGTCGTGCTCGTCATCGGCGTCCCGTTTGCCGCAACAGGGGACGTCGACGTTCTGCGCCACGCCGACGAGCTGTTCGTCACTGTCGGGTCTTACCGGCGCTCACTCATGCTGCCCGACTCGCTGAAGCGGCGCGAGGTGCGGCGCGCCCAGCTGGTGAGCGGCGAGTTGCGGGTCACGTTCGGTCTCGACTGATAACGTCCCTGGGCCACCTCGAGAGGAGCCGGTCATCAGCGTCACCGTCGGGATCGATCTCGGGGGCACCAAGCTGCTCGCCCTGCGGCTGGTGGACGGCGTTGTGGTCGAGGAGCGCCGATTCTCCAACCCGGAAGCGCCCGGGCAGCTGACGAAGGCGGTTGTCGAGGCGGTCAGCCAGGTGCTCACCCCTGACACGACTGCCATCGGGGTCGGTGTCGCCGGTCTGGTGCAGTGGCCGGACGGCGTGTTCGTGTGGGGACCCCACGTCGTCGACACCGGCGTGCCGCTGCGGGCCGATCTGGAACGAGCCTTCGACGTGCCAGTGCTCGTCGACAACGACGCCAACGCCGCCGCCTGGGCGGAGCACCAGACCGGCTCGGGCAAGGGCTACGACGACATGCTGCTGGTCACCCTCGGCACCGGGATCGGCGGCGCCGTGATCATGGGTGGCGAGCTGCGCCGGGGTCGGTCGTTCGCCGGTGAGTGGGGGCACATGATGTTCGAGCGCAACGGTGAGCGATGCGCATGCGGCAAGCGGGGGTGCTGGGAGACCGTTGCCTCCGGCCCTGCGCTTGTCCGGCTCGCCCGCGAGTTCATCTTCCAGAACCCAGACGGACGGCTGGCCCACCGTCTCGCAGAGCCCTTCACCGGCGAGGACGTCACGGAAGCTGCCGACGAGGGCGACGAGACGGCGCGCGGTCTGGTCGCCCAGGTCGGCGCCGACCTGGGCAGGGGTCTGTGCAGCCTGATCGCCATCCTCGACCCTGAGATCATCGTCGTCGGCGGCGGGTTGGGCTCGGTTGGCGAGGCGTTGCTCGGCCCGGCACGGCGGGTCGCCGCCGATGCGCTCCACGGCGGGTCGCACCGCCGCCTGCCGCCCATCGTCGTCGCAGAGTTGGGACCGGCGGCGGGCGCCGCCGGTGCCGCCATGCTGGCTGCCGACCTCGCCGCAGGGCGGGTGGCGATCGGTCCCGCCGGATGAGCGCACGCAACGCCGCCACGCCGGAGGGGGCGGCGGGTGACCCGGCACCGCTTGGTCACTCGCTCGACATCCGCACCGCTGCGCCGCCCCGCACCCGTGGTGCGCTCGTGCGCGAAGCGGCGGCGGTGCTCCCGAACCTGGCGGTGCTCGTCACCCGCTTGTTGCGCGACCCTCGTGTCCCGAGACGCCGCAAGATCGTTGCCGCCGTCGCCGCCACCTACCTGGCGGCCCCCTTTGACCTCGTCCCCGACGTCGTCCCCGTGCTTGGCCAGATCGACGACGCCGTTGTCGCCGCCTTTGCCATCCACCACCTGCTGGGGGCTGTGGACCCCGAGGTGCGAAGCGGGTACTGGCGGGGGAGCGAGGACGCCCTTGACGTGGTCGAAGCGCTTGTGGCGTGGGGCGCCGAGTTGGTGCCTGAGCCGCTGCGGCGGATGGTGGGTGGCTGACATGCGCAGCGGTCGCATCGTCGTCGGGCTGACCCTTGTCGCCGTCGGCGTGCTCTACCTGATCGCCGCCAACAGCGACATCGACGCCGGTGGGGTGGTGGCCGGCTGGTGGCCGTTGGTGCTCGTCGGTCTGGGGGTTGCCCAGTACGGCATCGACCACAGCGCCAAGTTGGGGTCAGCCACCCTCATCGTCATCGGTGTGCTGCTGCTCGGTTTCACCACAGGGCTTGTCGAGGGATCGGTGTGGTCGGTGTTGCTCCCGAGTGCCGTGATCCTGGCCGGTATCGGTGTGATGCTTCCTCGACTGGAGCGAAACCCTGAGGCGACAGGCAACACCGCAAATGGGTTCGCCGCCATCGGCAGCAGGGTGCTCACCTCGCACTCGGCGCACTTCGAGGGCGGCGAGCTCACCGTCATCCTCGGCAGCCTCACCCTCGACCTCACCAACGCCACGCTGGCCCCAGACGCCAAGCTGTCCGTCACCGCCGTCCTCGGTGGGTGCGAGATCCTCGTGCCGCCTGGGTGGGACGTGCGGCTCGGCGGTGTGCCCGTGCTCGGTGGCTGGGACGACACGACGAGAAGGGGGCCGGCGCTACCGGGTGCGCCGGTGCTCACGGTGCGGGCGGTCGCCATCCTCGCCGGTGTCGAGGTGCGCCACCCCGCCCGCTGGAGCTAGCGACCGGGCACTACCGTGTCGGGCATGGAGTTCCGGCGCATCACCAACCTCCCTCCGTACGTGTTCGCCCAGGTGAACCAGCTCAAGCTCGAGGCTCGCCGCAGCGGCGAAGACGTAGTCGACCTCGGTTTTGGCAACCCGGACCTCCCCACCGCCCCGCCGGTCGTCGACAAGCTCATCGAGGCGGCGCAGTCGCCCCGCAACCACCGGTACTCGGCCTCCCGCGGGCTGCCAAACCTGCGCAAGGCTGTGGCCGACCGGTACCTGCGGCGCTTCGGGGTGGAGCTCGACCCGGATCGGGAGGTCATCAACACGATCGGGGCCAAGGAGGGGCTGTCCCACCTGATGTGGACCCTGGTGCAGCCGGGCGATGTCGCCCTCGTTCCCGAGCCCTCATACCCGATCCACATTTACGCCGCCGCCCTCGCCGGCGCCGAGGTGCGCCGCGTCCCTATCGCCCTCGCCGACGACTACTTCGCCCATCTCGAGGAGGCGTTCCTCGACTCGTGGCCCCGGCCAAGGGTGATCGTCACGTCGTTCCCCCACAACCCGACCACAAAGTGCGTGGATCTCGAGTTCTTCGAGAAGCTGGTGGCGTTCGCTCGCAGGTACGAGGTGATGCTCGTCCACGACTTCGCATACGCCGACATCACGTTCGACGGATACACCGCCCCCTCGCTGCTCCAGGTTCCAGGCGCCAAGGAGGTGGGTGTCGAGATCTACAGTCTGTCGAAGAGCCACTCGATGGCGGGATGGCGGGTCGGCTTCGTTGTGGGCAACCCCGCCATGGTCGACGCCCTCGCCCAGCTCAAGTCGTACCTCGACTACGGAACGTTCCAGCCCATCCAGATCGCAGCCATCATCGCCGTCAACGAAGGCGATGCGCACATCGAAACCGTGAACGCCGTCTATGCGGGACGGCGCGACGTGCTCGTCGACGGTCTCAACCGCGCCGGCTGGAAGGTGCCGAGGCCGCAGGGCACCATGTTCGTGTGGGCGGAGATCCCTGGGCCGTACCTCGAGATGGGCTCGCTCGAATTCGCCAAACACCTGATCCGTGAGGCGGGGGTCGCCGTCAGCCCCGGGGTCGGCTTCGGGCCGAGCGGCGAAGGCCACGTCCGGTTCGCCCTCGTCGAGAACGAGCACCGCACCCAGCAGGCTGTGCGCGGTATCCGCCGGGTCCTCGACCGTCTGTGATTCACCGGTAACCGGCACCGCAGCACCGGAGTCTGACCCGCCACATGCCGTACGCCGTGTTGTTCCCCGGTCAGGGGAGCCAGTTCGTTGGAATGGGCGAAGACGTCTTTGCCGCTCGCCCCGATCTCCTTGTCGACGTCGCCGACGATGTCCTGGGCTGGTCGCTGCGCGATGTGTGCGCCGCAGGACCCGAAGATGACCTGACTCGCACCGACCGGGCCCAACCCGCCCTCTACGCTGTGGCGTATGCGCTGTGGGAGGCATTCGCCGCCGCCGCCGCCGCCCCGGCCGCCGCCGCTGGCCACTCGCTCGGCGAGTACACGGCGCTCGCCGCCGCGGGGGCGCTCGACTACGCCGCCGGTCTGCGTCTTGTGGCCGCCCGCGGCGCCGCCATGGCGAACGCCGCAGGTCAGGTCGACTCGGGGATGGCGGCGCTCATCGGGGCTGACGAGGACGCGGCGGAGACGCTCGTCGCGGCGTGCCGCAGCGGTGGCGGGGCGTTGTGGGTGGCCAACCTCAACGCCCCTGGCCAGGTGGTGATCGCAGGCGCCACCACGGACATCGAGTGGGCCAGCGACCATGCCGCCGAGTTCGGCGTGCGGCGGGTGATCCCGCTCAAGGTTGCGGGCGCCTTCCACTCGCCGCTGATGGCGCCGGCAACCGCCGATCTCGAAGCGTCGCTCTCGGCAACGCACCTCGGAGAGCCACGCTTCGCCGTGTGGGCCAACGCCGACGCGGCACCGGTCACCGACCCTGCGGACGCCCTCCGCCGTCAGCTCACCAGCCCCGTGCGGTTCGCCGCCAGCCTGGAGGGGATGGCGGCGTCCGGTATCGACACGTTTGTCCACATCGGACCGGGCGAGGTGACCGCAGGGCTGGCGAGACGAACGGTTCCCGGCGCTGCCGTCCATGTGGTCGCCACGCTCGAAGATGTTCCCGCAGTGGCTGCGGTCGTACAATGAGCGTGGAGGAAGGGAGATCCATGCGTCGCGCCACCATCACGGGTTGGGGCAAGTGCACGCCGCCCGCAGTGCTGAGCAACGAGGACCTCGAAGCCGTCATCGAGACGAGCGACGAGTGGATCACGACGCGCACCGGCATAAAGGAGCGGCGTGTCACCCACACCGAGACCTCGGACATGGCGGCCGTCGCCGGAAGACATGCCATAGCCGCCGCCGGGCTCCAGCCAGCGGACATCGACCTCCTCATCCTCGCCACCTGCACACCCGATCGCATCATCCCCTCGGCGGCGAGCATGGTGCAGCCGAAGGTGGGTGCGGTCAACGCCGCATGTCTCGACATCAACGCCGCCTGTAGCGGGTTTGTCTACGGGCTGAGCGTCGCCAACGGCATGATCGCAGTGGGGGCGGCCAAGAAGGTGCTCCTCATCGGCGCCGAGAAGCTGTCGAGCCTGCTCGACATCGAGGACCGCGGCACCGCGGTGCTCTTTGGCGACGGCGCAGGGGCGGTGGTGATCGAGCCGGCAACCGACGGCGCCGGTGTGCTCGCCCTCAACCTCGGGACGGACGGCGAGCTGGCCGGAATCCTCACCGTTTCCGGGTTCGGCACAGAGGCGCTCGGCGACACGACCTCCCAGTACAGCCTGATGATGGATGGACCAGAGGTGTTCCGCAACGCCGTCACCCAGATGGGAGATGCGGCGGCCCGGGCCGTTGCCGATGCGGGGCTGTCGCTCGACGACGTCGACCTGCTGATCCCACACCAGGCCAACACCAGGATCATCGACGCCACCGCCCGCCGCATGAAGCTCCCGCCGGAGAAGGTCTTCGTCAACATCACCGGGTACGGGAACACCTCGGCGGCGAGCATCCCGATCGCCCTCACCGAGGCGCTCGAGTCCGACCTCGTGCGACCCGGTGCGGTGATCGTGTTCGTCGCCTTTGGGGGCGGGCTCACCTGGGGGGCGGCCTGCATGCGCTTCGGGGAGCGGGTCACGCCGCTGGGCACGTCCGATGCCAGGCTCACACCGACCACCAGCACCGGTCTCGAGCTGCTGATGGAGCGCCAGGCGGAGCGGCGACGCCGCAGGGGTATGGCATGAACCGGGTTGCGCTTGTCACCGGGGCCTCCCGGGGGATAGGCCGTGCCATCGCCGAGCGGCTCGCCGTCGATGGCCACCACGTCGCCATCAACTACGCCCGCAACGCCGAGCTGGCCGAGGAGGTGGTCGGCAAGATCGCCGCCTCAGGTGGCCGGGCCTTCGCCGTGCCCGGCGACGTCGGGGTGGCCGCCGACGTGACCGCCATGTTTGCGGCGATCACGGCAGAGGCGGGGCCGGTCGAGATCCTCGTCAACAACGCCGGCATCACCCGCGACGACCTGCTGGTGCGGATGAGCGCGGCGAAGTGGGACGAGGTGATCGCCACCAACCTCACCTCGAACTTCCTGTGCACACGGGCGGCGCTTCGCGGCATGCTGCGGCGACGGTGGGGCCGCATCATCAGCGTCGGCTCGGTCTCCGGCATCTACGGCAACCCGGGCCAGACCAACTACGCCGCCACCAAGGCCGGGATCATCGGCTTTACCAAGTCGCTCGCCAAAGAGGTCGGGTCGCGCAGCATCACGGTCAACGTGGTGGCGCCTGGCTTCATTGTCACCGACCTCACCGCTGAGCTCGGCAGCGCAGCCACCACCGCCATCAAGCAGAGAATCGCCCTCGGCCGGCTTGGCCGGCCAGAGGAGATCGCATCGGCCGTCGGCTATCTTGCCTCGGACGAAGCGTCGTACATAACGGGACAGACGATCGTCGTCGATGGTGGAATGTCCCTATGACTCCCCGAGACGCCAAGGAGGCGCCCCCCATGGACCGTTCCGAGATCGAAGCGAAGCTCGTCGATCTCCTTGTCGACGAGCTCGGCTTGGATCGCGACAGCATCAGGATGGACGCCAAGTTCGAGGAGGACCTCGAGGTCGACTCGCTTGGTGTCGTCGAGCTGCTGATGGCGCTCGAGGACAACTTCGACGTCAAGATCCCAGACGACGAGGCTGAGACGATCACGACCGTTGGCGAGGCAGTCGCCGTGGTCGCCGCCAAGGTGAACGCCTGACCGGGTGACACCGCCCGTGGCCCGCCGTCGCGTCGTCGTCACCGGTCTCGGCACCGTCAACCCTCTCGGGCTCGGTGTCGATGACTTCTGGAAGCACGCCCTCGACGGTGTGTCCGGCGTGCATCGCATCACGGCGTTCGATCCGAGCGGGTTCACCACCCAGATCGCCGCCGAGGTCACCGACTTCGATCCGGATGCCTACATGCCGCGCAAGGCGTGGCGGCGCATGGATCGCGGCGCCCAGCTCTTCTGGGCGGCCACCCACCAGGCGCTCAACGACGCCGGCATCTCCTACGATCCCGACGCCCCGGAGGCGGAGCGGGCCGGGGTGGTGGTTGGCTGCGGTATCGGCGGGCTCATCACGACCCAGGATGAGATGGACGTGCTGCGAGAGCGGGGCCCCGACCGGGTGTCACCGCTTGCCATCACGAGGATCATCTCCAACATGGCGGGCGGGCTGGTGTCGATCGACTTCCACCTGTACGGGCCGAACACCGCCACGGTGACCGCATGCGCCGCATCCGCCAACGCCATCGGCGACGCCACCGAGATCATCCGGCGCGGCGATGCCGACGTGATGGTCGCCGGGGGCACGGAGGCAGGCATCTGCGAGTTCGCCGTCGCCGGGTTCGCCTCGGCGCGAGCCGTGTCGCGCCGCAACGACGACCCGCAGACCGCCAGCCGGCCATTCGATGCCGACCGCGACGGCTTCGTGATGGGGGAGGGGGCGGCCACCCTGATCCTCGAGGCATACGACCACGCCGTCGCCAGGGGAGCGCAGATCTACGGCGAGGTGCTCGGCTACGGCATGTCGGCGGACGGCTATCACATCACCCTGCCCCGTCCCGGCGGCGGTGGGGCGGCGCGGGCGATGGCGCACTCGCTGCGTGACGCCGGGCTGACCCCGGAGGACATCGACTACATCAACGCCCACGGCACCTCGACCGAGGCCAACGACGCCACCGAGACGGCGGCGATCAAGACCGTGTTCGGCGATGCGGCCTACAAGGTGCCGATCTCTTCGACGAAGTCGATGACAGGTCACCTGCTCGGAGGGGCTGGGGCGCTCGAGGCGATCGTGTGCATCCTCGCCATCCGTGACGGTGTCGTCCCGCCGACGATCAACTACACCACCCCCGACCCGGACTGCGATCTCGACTATGTGCCAAACGAAGCGCGCGGTGTCACCGTCGACAAGGCGATGAGCAACTCCTTTGGCTTCGGGGGCCACAACGTGGCGCTCATCTTCGGCAGGGTCTGAGACCAGGGTCACCGCATGAGGGCGCCACCCGGTGTCAGCGCCCACCCTCACCCGGTTCTCGGCCGGGAGTCGGCGGCGGGCGGTTGGCGGCAGTCGTCTCGCGGTACTCGTCAAACGACCGGGTCACCAGGGCGACGACGAGCCCGACGCCGATAAGGGCACCCATACCGGTGAGCACGGCAGCCACCGTCTCGACGGAACGGCACGACCCGGGGCGGCACAGTGCCCGCACGACACCCTGTCCCACCAGCGCCCCTGCGGCCGTCCCCGCCACCACCGTTACCGCAACCACGGGCCGGATGCGGAGACGGACGACGGCGAGCCCGGTGGCCATGCCGCACACCGTCCCGGCAGTGAGACCGGTGAAGCCGCCGCCGAACAGCCAACCGGCGGCAGCGCAGACGGCGACGAGGGCGCCGACTGTGGCGGCGGTCCGCAGTGGCGTCACGGCCGGTCCGTATCGTCTGGTCTGACCCGGGCCGGGCGGGGTCCGGAAAGCTGGTCGAGCAGCGGGGTGACGGCGAGATGGGCCCCACTGGTCCACGCCAGCGCCACCAACGCCGCCGTCACCACACCCAGCAGGATGCCGCCGGGCCACGGGGAGGCGATCACCGCAGGTGCGGCGACGATGGGCAGCGCCAACCGGGCGGCCCACAGGCTCCACGGCTGCGCCTTGCCGTACGCCCAGGCCAGGATCACCCCTGCTGACCCGAGGACGCCGTGTGCGGTCATCAGCGTGTGCGGCGAGGCGACGCCGACGGCGGGGACCAGCGTCCCCAGCCCGAGCAGGAGCAGCACCGCCTTGGAGTCTGGGCCCGTGGCGGATCGGCGCTTCCGGAACCACCCGTCGACCAGGCGGCTCGCCAGCCCACCGAGCGCCGCCAGCGCCGCCGCAAGTGCGATCCACGCCGCAAGGTCGAACTCACCGATGGCAACGACGGCCAGATCAGCGACAACCGTCACGATCGACAGCCGGTGCGCCCACCGGCTGCGCACCACGGCGACGCCGGTGACGGCGATCGTCGTGTAGACAACAAGACCGATGGCGACTACCGCCGCAGACGACGTCGAGAACGGTGCGGGGCTCGTGGCCAGATGAGCGGCGGTGGCGGCACCTGCGACGGCGATCGAGCCGGCGACCAGAAGAGGGGTCAACGCCATCGGACCATTATCGGCGACACCACCGCCGACGGAAGCCTACTGGCTCGGGCGGCTGTCGATCATCCCCGGGATGCGGTTGCGGCCCACCTCGGCGAAGTAGCGATAGAGCCCTGGCTCCAGCTCGCACACCGCAAACTGGAAGGTGTCACCCGCCACGAGCAGCGGGCTGGTGAACTCCTTGCCGCGCGCCTGGAGCACGTACTCCCGCTCCTGTGAGTCCTCGTGACGCCACTCGACCACAGCGTCGACCGAGCAGTCGATCTTGAGGATGGCTGGGCGGAAGGCGCCGTTGGAGATGCGGATGACGACGATGCCCTCCGCCGGCGGCTCCGTCGTGGTGGTCGTCGCCGGCGGCCGGTTGTCCTTGAGCGCCGCCGCCGAGGGGCCGCTGCCGCAGCTTGCCACGGCGACGGTCACCGCCAACACTGCGATCGCGATACGCCCCCGCACACTCCTCCTCGGTCGGGACGAGGCAGTCTAGAGCCGCGGTGCCCAGACGTCCGCTTCGTCCCATCCGACACCGGTCGGAACGAGGCTCACCACGGCGGCGTGGCCCGGTTTGGCGTCGTGGAAGCGCTGAAGACCACGACCGCACAGCCGGCGACGCCCCGCCTCCATCGGGTCCTGGTGGCCAACCAGCACGACGTGACCGGGACGACGCCGGGTGTCCCACGCCTGCTCTGCGGCGGCCGCGACCCGGACGGCGACGTCGGCGAGAGACTCAGGGGCGAAGGGGAGATCAGCGGGGTCGGCGAGATACGCATCGAGCTCCCCGGGGAACGCCGAATCCAGCGCATCCCACGGGCGCCCCGCCCAGCGGTTCCCCAGCTCCCACTCCCGCAGCCGCGGGTCGGTGGTGACGGCGATGCGGTGGACGGCGGCGATGGCGGCTGCGGTTTCGACGGCTCGCTGCAGCGGGGAGGAGACGACGGCCGTGACGTCGAGACCGGCCAGGTGATCGGCGGCCGCCTCCACCTGCCGCCACCCCAGCTCGCTCAGCCCAAACCCGGGGAGCGAGGCGTACACCAGGTGACCGGGGTTGTCGACCTCGCCGTGGCGCACCAGGTGGAGGGCGGATGCGTGTCGTGCGATCGGCACCAAACCAGTGTATGGCACCGTCTCACCCGCCCGGTACGCTGGTCCGGTGGAGCCTTTTGCCGAGCCCATCCTGCATGTCGACATGGATGCGTTCTTCGTCGAGGTGGAACGGCTGCGCAACCCGGCGCTGCGGGGGCGGCAGGTCATCGTGGGTGGGCTCGGCGCCCGTGGCGTCGTCGCCTCGGCCAGCTACGAGGCGAGGGCTCACGGGGTCCGCTCCGCCATGCCGATGGGCGAGGCGCGCCGTCGCTGTCCACAAGGCGTATTCCTGGTCCCCGACCACGCCGGCTATGGCGAGGTGTCTGCGGCGGTGTTCGACCTACTGGAGACGTTTACGCCGCTTATCGAGCCGCTCTCCGTCGACGAGGCGTTTCTCGATATCGGCGGTCTGCGTCGCCACCACTCCAGCCCTGAGAGCGTCGCCACAGCCATCCGCGAGCGCTTGCGCTGCAACTTGGGGCTGCCGGCGTCGGTTGGGATTGCGGCAACCAAGTTCATCGCCAAGATGGCCTCGGAAGCGGCCAAGCCGGACGGGTGGCGCAAGGTGGCCGCCGGCGAGGAGCTGGCATTTCTTCACCCTCTCCCGGTGCGGAGGTTGTGGGGTGTCGGCGAGGCCACATACGCCTCGCTCGAAGGTCTCGGCGTTGTCACGGTCGGCGATCTCGCCGCCGTTCCCGCCTCCATCCTGCAGCGCCGGCTGGGCGCCTCCGTTGGCGCCCATCTCGCCGCCCTCGCCAACGGGATCGACGAGCGTCGGGTGACCGTTGAACGAGAGACGAAGTCGGTGTCGGTGGAGGAGACCTTCGAGCGCGACCTCGTCTCGGATACCGCCGTAGAGGCCGAGCTCGTTGCGTTGTGCGATCGTCTCGCCTCCCGGATGCGCCGAGCGGGTCATCTGGGGCACAGCGTGACCCTCAAGGTGCGCTTCGCCGACTTCACCACACTGACCCGTTCGCTCAGCTCCGCTGCCGCCGTCGGTTCCACCGCCGAGCTGCGGTCCGCCGCCACAGAGTTGTGGCGCCGGGTGGGGCGCAATGGCAGGGGGGTGCGTCTCCTCGGTGTCGGTGTCTCCGCTCTCGTCGGCCGAACCCCGCCCGCCCAACTCACCTTCGAGCGACGGGACCGCCCCGGGGCCGCAGCCGTAGTCGACGAGATCAGGGACCGGTTCGGCGACCGGGCGGTGGTCCCGGCCCGTCTCGCCGCACCCCCCGAGCGGCGAGGGGAGCGGGACCCGGGCTCGGCATGAACGCAGGACCGGTATAGGACGGCGGCGGTATACTGACCCGGCCGGGTTCCCCAGGTGAAGGAACGAGCCGCATGCCGCTCAACGAGCGAGAACAGCGAATCCTCGAGGAGATCGAGCGCCAGTTCTACCAGGAGGACCCGAAGCTGGCCCAGACCGTGGCCAACACGACGCTCGAGTCCATGTCCCGCAAGTGGAACCGGCTCGCCGTCGTCGGGTTCGTCGTCGGGCTGGTCGTGATGCTGGCGTCGTTCACCCAATGGACCGCCGTGGCCCTCGGGGGCTTCCTCCTCATGGTGGTCAGCGCCGGCTGGCTTGCGATGAACGTGCGACGCCGTCGGAGCGAAGGCGCCGAGTCGGGGGTGCTCGCCGGGTGGCTGAGCCGGGCTCGGCAGAGGTGGCCGCGCGATAGCTAGAGTGCGCCACCCTCGCGTTCCGCGGCGGGATGACATCGAGCTGCACGGTGGGTTGCCGCATGCCGAGCGGCGCAACCCACGGGGAAGGTGTAGGGAGGATCGTTGGAAGGTTTCACGGCCCAGCAGGCGTCGAAGCTCACGGACTGCACGGCTCATCAACTGCGCTACTGGGACAAGGTCAAGCTCGTGCCGCCATCGCTGCAGCAGACGGGTGGACGACCCGGTCGGCGCCGCCTGTACTCGTTTCGTGACCTGGTGGCGCTCCGGGTCGTCAAGAGCCTGCTCGACAACGGGATGTCCGTGCAGCGGGTGCGCCGGGCATGGGACTACCTGCGGCGCACCGCCGACATGGAGCAGCATCTCGCCGGGGTGAGGCTCGTCACGGACGGCCAGACCATCTTTCGCGTGGCGAGCGACGACGAAGAGCTGCTCGATGCCCTCCGCCAGGGTCAGCTTGCCTTCTTTGTCGCCATCAACGAGATCGCCAGGACCGTTGAGGACGACGTGACCCGCTTCGAGCTGGATCGGGAGCGGTTTCTCGATCTGCTGAGACGGGTCGAGGACGACGTACTGAACGACGTGCAGTCCGGCTGACGCCGGTCGCTCAGCGACGCCGCCGCATCCGTAACAGCCACTTCGGGAGCAGCGAGGCGGGGCGGTACCAGGCCACAAGCCGCTCCAGACGCGAGTACCGCCCGTTCAGTCGCTCGGCGGTCTGCGTGAGGGAGCGCTCGGCCGTGGCAACATGGCCGCCGACTAACGAGCCTGGCGGTCCGTACACCGCCCGGCCGTACACGGCGGCGAGCGGCTGCATTGCAGGATCGACCCTGGCGGCCAGCTCGTCCGGTGTGAGCGAAGCCTCGGGTCGCTCACCGAAGTCGGTGAGCCTGGTGACGATCTCCTCCCAGGCCGCAACGATGTCACCGCTGCGGAGCCTGGCGAAGCGCCGCCGCCTCCGCAGCCACTTGGTGAGCGGGATACCGCCACCCAGGAGCAGCACGACTGCCGCTGCGACGGCGACCGGCTGAGCCCAGTCGGGGAACCCGAACCCGCCGCCGCCGGCGGGGGCGTCGAAGGCGCTCGGGTCGATGAACAGCTCGTCATCCGGGATGGCGCCGGGGTCGAAGAACCGGGGGGGGACCTCGCCTGGTCGGAGAACGACGGCTGGGATGTCGTCGAAGTAGGCGACGAGGTCGTAGCCGAGCTCGCGGGCGACATCCGACGAGGTGGTGGGGTTGATACGGTCGGCTCTGGGGGTCGGGTCGAACCGCACCCACCCCTGGCTCGGTATCCACAGCTCGACCCAGGCGTGGGCGTTGCGGTCGCGCACCACAACCACGTTGGCTGTCCCGGTCCGTTCGCCTGGGGTGAAGCCGAGCACGACTCGCGACGGCACACCGAGCGTGCGAGCCATCACCGCCATCGCCGTTGCGAAGTTCTCGCAGTACCCGGTGCGGTGGTTGGGAGTGTCTGCGTACCTGTCGAGCAACCACTCGGCGAGATCGGTGGCGCCCTGCCCTGGCTCGATGTCTGTCGTGTATCTGAAGTCGCTCGACCGGAGCCAGGCCTCGAGGGCCAGCCCCACCTCGAAAGGGGTGTCGAGGTTCGACGTCTTAGACCGGGCGAGCTGCCGTATCCCACGGTCGAGGTCGTCCGGCAGCTGCAGGTACCGCTCGACGTCCGGCGGTTCCTCCCGCAACGTCGCCGCCACCGGCTGTGGAACCGCCAGACCCTCCTCGGCGGGCTCGGAGAACAGCGGCGAGAGCTCGCCGTCCGCACCGGCGGCCAGCACCGCCAGGTCGGGCTGGGGTACGGCCGAGGTGACCGAATAGAGAAGACCCGGATAGCTGAGCCCACCGTCGAGGATCAGCGATCCGTCGTCCTTGCGCACCCGCAGCGAGCCGGTGAGGGCGTCTTCGCCCCGCACCGAGACCGGGGTGTAAGCGGCGGGGAGCCAGTCCTGGGACAGCCGGTCGATGAGGATGTCGGTCGTGACGGTTGCGGTCGGCCCGGCAAAGGAGTGGCCACCTGCTTCCCACTGATCGGCGTCGAGCGGTTCGACGTCTGGACGGTTGGCGAAGAATCTCCCGCCTTCATACGCCTCGAGCGTCAGCAGTCGGAAGAAGACCCTGTCTGGTGGCACATCGCCCGTGATGCGTGCCTGGAACAGCGGAACATCCGACTGCGAGAGCAGCGATTGGTGGATCTCGACGAACGGGTTGTACGACACGCTCCCGAAGAATCCCCCGGTCAACCCGCTGGCGGCACGCCACGCGAGGACGCCGTGATGTGGGACGGCTGACCCGAAGACAGCGACGGCGAGGAGGCTCCCCACCAGGGTGACGACGAGGGTGGCGGTGGTGGCCGGGCCGAACAGGCTGCGGCTCGGCCGCCACCCCGAGACGTGCGCCATGCGCCCAGCCGTGGCGATCCGTTGATCCCAGGTCACGGCGAGCACCGCTGCGGCGAGGACACCGACGAACGCGGTCACAAGCCACATCGAGGTGGGGGAGCGGTCCATCGTTGCGAACTGGAGCGACAGGACCAGCCCTGGGATTACGGCGAGCGCAGGGCGGCCCCGCACCAGCGCCGTCGCGGTGACGACCCCCAGCACCCAGAACACGGCGGTGACGATCACCACCAGCCCGCTGACGGGTATCACAGGCTCGATCCCGTTGCGGATGATGGTCATCGCCTGGTCGAGCTGGGTCTGCATCTCGCCGAGACTGGCGGCAGTCGGCACCAGGAAGGCGAGCGTGTCCGGGGTGGCGATGCGGAAGGCAACGATGGTCAGCGCCACCAGGTTGACAAGCGAGACGATCCACCCGGCGAGCCGGTAGGTGAGCCCCGTCCAGGTGATGACCGCCCCCAGGAAGAGACCGGCAAGGATCACAAACTGCCATGGTGGACCGGATGCGGTCGGACGCAGCAGGTTGGTGAGCTGCGAGAAGGCCAGGGCGATGATGGCCCCGGCGGCTAGGCGTGTGTAGCGGTAGCCCACGTTCGCTCCATCGCCTCCTGCCACGCCGCCGCCCACCGGGTCCCCTGGGGGGAGACGACGGTGACGACGCCGGCTTGCCGAAACCTCCGTATCGCCTCGTTGTCGCCGTCGCCGACTGCCATCACCGTCGTCCTGGTGTAGTCCCGTCCCAGGGTGCGGTACATGGCGAGATGGCTGTCACCAACCCGGCCGGTCACTAGGAACAACGCACCACCGGCCAACCCACGTTGCCGCAGCCGGGAAGCGGCGTTGCGGAGATCAGCGCCGGGTTTCGGGGTGACGATGGCGAGCTCCTCCATCGCCAGCCGGTAGGTGTCGACAGATGCCACCGTCGTCGTCTCCACCCGTCCGGTCCACAACGTCGGGCTGAAGCTGCTGACAAACAGATGGTTGAGGGCGGAGGCGGCGCCACTCACCGCATGTTCGAAGGATGACGGGGTCGGGTAGCTGGCGGAGTCCGGGTCGAGGACGACGAGCGCACGCGACTGCCATGGCATCTCGAGCTGGCGGATCATCAGCTCGTCGCGCCTGGCCGTCGTCGGCCAGTGAACCCGCCGCAGGTCGTCGCCCTGTTGGTACTCCCGCATGGTGAAGAAGTCCTCGCCGCCGGTCTGCGAGAAGCGGGTCCGCGCCGTTGCGACGTTTGGGTCCTGGCCCCGCACCACTGGCAGGCCCTCGAGCCGCTCGACCGCCGGGTATACAACCAGACGGTCGGTGCGCCCCGTGGGACCACCGCGCTCGGCCATCGCCAGCGGGTCGCGGATGCGCACGTCTGCCGGACCGACCCGGTACACACCGCGCGGATGGCACGCCACCTCGTAGCGCCCGACCAGCGGGTCACGTGGCGCCACCGGGTCGGCGACGAACTCGGCATTCCCCAGCCCGGTAACGCGGTCGGTGAGGTAGGTCTGGGCGAGTTGGCGGTGGGCGACGACGGTGACCGTCACTAGGGCAAGGTCGCCCTCGTGAACCTGCTCGGGAACGATCTCCCGGCTCACCGCCACCTTGGGGGCGCTTCTGCGCACATAGATCGTCCCGAAGGCGACGGCGAGCACCAGGAAGGCGGCGGCGCCGAGCAGCAGCACCTCGCCGAAGGCGACCCACAACACGGCGAGTGCGGCGGCGGCGCCGAGGGCCGCCCAGCCGCGCATGGTGGGCATCAGGCCGTGGGCCTCAGCCCGGGCACCGGCACGCTCTGACGCAACCCGTCGATGACGGCGCTCATGTCGATGCCTCGCATCTGCGCCTCGGGGCGCAGGATGAGCCGGTGGTTGAGCACGGGTGTCAGCATCGCCTTGATGTCGTCAGGGGCGACGTAGTCGCGGCCCGCGGCGGCGGCATGGGTGCGCGCCGCCCGCATCAGGTAGAGCGTGGCGCGGGGGGAGATGCCGAGCAGGAGATCCGGGTCGTTGCGGGAGGTGTCTGCCAGGTCGACGAGATATGACTTGATGACGTCTGCGACGTGGACACGCCGAGCGATCTGCACCATGTCCCGCACCTGGTCGGCATGGACAGCCGCTTGCAGCTCCTCGTAGGTCGAGTGGTCACCGTGGGTGTCGAGCATCTGCAGCTCCTT
>Ga0114938_1000297_pt1 | contig 39959 bp, 36 predicted proteins | sample AshMeaBigSpring_FD_88675 | JGI IMG/M metagenome (GOLD analysis project Ga0114938, IMG submission 88675) | Groundwater microbial communities from Big Spring, Nevada to study Microbial Dark Matter (Phase II) - Ash Meadows Big Spring | ecosystem: Environmental > Aquatic > Deep subsurface >... | reverse complement strand
TAGTTACCTATAAAACGTACCGGATCAATCTTTTCATAAGTCGGACCAGCAGTGATCAGCACTTTTTTTCCTTTCAAATCGAGTGAAGCGGAAAAGAAATCTTCCAATACACGAATAATATTTTCCGGTTCTTCCATTCTTCCTTTTCCAACCAGATGACTAGCTAATTCTCCAGTACCCGGTTCAATGATATAATTGCCATAAGAACGGAGTGTATTCAGATTTTTCTGGGTAGAAGGGTGTGCAAACATATCGAGATCCATTGCCGGAGCAATGAAAACAGGAGCTTTAGCCGACAGATAAGTAGTAATCAACATATTATCAGCGATACCATTAGCCATTTTGCCGATAGTAGAAGCAGAAGCAGGTGCAATCAGCATAGCATCAGCCCAAAGGCCCAAATCTACATGACTATTCCAAGTTCCGTCGCGCTGTGCAAAGAACTCACTGATTACAGGTTTGCTTGTCAAAGCAGATAAAGTAATAGGAGTAATAAATTCTTTTCCAGCAGGAGTAATAACAACCTGCACTTCAGCGCCTTGTTTTATCAAACCTCGAATGATATAACAAGCTTTATAAGCAGCAATACTTCCGGTAATGCCAAGAATTATTTTTTTCCCTTTTAGCATAATTATCAATAATAAAGAAAACGGTAGATGGTGAATATCAATATCTGCAACCAACAAATATTCATTTTTCACCGTTTACCGTTCATTCTGTAAAAAAATTATTTTGTAATCAAATTACTCATTTCTCTTAGTCTGATTTTAGTCAACATAGCTTTGGTATTCAATGTAAAGTCATTATTCTGAATCCAGCCATAATAGCCCGGATCTTTTTTCATAACTTCAACTACCGACATTCCTTTATACTTTCCAAAATTAAAGACCTCAACTCCCTTCTCATCGTACACCATTCTTCCTGCAAAATCGACATTCTTACCAAAACTTGAAAATTCAGCGAGAAAAGCCATATCATTTACCAAATCCGGATAACGATCCAACTGTGCCTTCAGGACTTCATAAGTAGCCCGAGTGTCAGCTTCAGCCGTATGAGCATCTTCCAAACTCTTTTCGCAATAAAACTTATAAGCTGCCGAAAGAGTTCGTTGTTCCATTTTATGAAAGATCACCTGGACATCTACAAACTTGCGTTTAGACATATCAATATCTACTCCGGCACGCAAAAACTCTTCAGCAAGCACAGGAATATCAAAGCGATTCGAGTTAAATCCAGCCATATCACAGCCCTCAATATCCCGAGCAATATTTTTAGCTACCTCTTTAAAAGTTGGACAGTCTACCACATCTTCGTCATAGATACCATGAATCTTAGATGACTCTTCAGGAATATGCATTTCGGGGTTAATGCGCATGGTTTTAGACTCTTCGTTTCCATTTGGAAACACTTTCAAATAGCAAATTTCAACGATTCTATCTGTATTTATATTTGTGCCGGTTGTCTCCAAATCAAAAAAGACAATCGGATTTTTTAAATTTAATTTCATATCCTGTTCAATTCTAAGCTACAATTTGTATCCAATGAGATAAAGTAAGCCTCATCAATCATTGAGCATCATTGGCATTAACAACATCAATAAATCTTCATCTTCTTCTTGCTCCACAGGGATAATCACACCAGCACGAGAAGGGTCAGCCAACTCAATCACAATTTCTTGAGCCGATATATTATTCAAAATATCAATCAAGAAAGTCGATTTAAAACCAATACTCATTGGCATGCCAGCATATTGGCAAACCAACATCTCTTCAGCCGATGTAGAGAAGTCAATATCTTGTGCAGAAACCACAATCTGATTTTCTGCCAGACGAAGTTTGATTAAGCTGCTAGCCTGTGAAGAGAAAATAGAGACGCGACGTAATGCACCTAGAAGTTGAAGACGATCAACTGTCACTTTGTGCGGATTATTTTGAGGAATCACTGAATTGTAATTAGGATATCTTCCTTCAATTAAGCGACATACCATCCGATAATTGGCGAGCATAAAGACAGCGTTACGATCATCAAATTCCACCGCTACTGTGCCCTGTTCTTTGGGTAATAAGTTTTTGAGTAAGTTCGACGGTTTCTTTGGCAAAATAAATGCAGCCCGTTCGTTCCCTTTAAAAGCGGTAGTTTTACAACGCACTAATTTATGACCATCCGACGCAACCAAAGTAATATCATCAGTTGTAATATCGAAATAGATACCGTTCATTACCGGTCGCAATTCATCATCAGCAGTAGCAAAAACAGTGCGATTGATTCCATCTAACAACACACCGGCTTCAATATCCACACGAACAGCTTTATCATTTAATACCGTAGGCAATGGAAATTCATCCGCATTTTGACCTATCAAATTATATTTTCCGTTCTGATATTGTACGAAGATTTCATAAGTCATTGGATTCACATCAAAAGACAATGGTTGCTCGGGAACTTCTTTCAAAGCATCAAGTAAAGTTTTAGCAACAACTGCGAAACGTCCGTTGGCATCACTTTCATTAACCTCTATAGTGGTAGCCATTATAGTCTCACTATCAGAGACAGTTACAGACAACGTTCCATCCTCGAGTTCGAATAGGAAACAATCTAAAATCGGCAGCGCATTCTTTGAATTAATTACACGGCTGATAGCCTGTAAATGGCTGGAAAGAGCAGTACTTGAAACAATAAATTTCATATATTCTCGACTATTTATTTAATTATTTTTTTGTCATTTTTAGTCCTAACAGCTGTACACTTCAGCATAAATTAGCAATTGGACAAAGTTACAAAAAAAGATTTGAGCAACACAATAAAACATGAGAAAAAACAAGAGGTTATACGATGGATATTCCTAAAATATTGTAACTTCGCAGCAGATTTAAATTATATCAAAATGGAATTTACTGGAAAAATTATCGCAATACTCCCTCCAAGAGGCGGAGTCTCTAAAGCAAGTGGAAACGAATGGAAATCTCAAGAGTATGTAATCGAAAATCATGACCAATATCCACGAAAAATGTGTTTTGACGTTTTTGGAGTAGATAAAATTGAGCAATTTAATATTCAAATGGGTGAAGAGTTGACTGTTTCTTTCGACATTGACGCTCGTCAATGGCAAGACCGTTGGTTTAATAGTATCCGTGCATGGAAAGTTGAACGAGCTACCTCAGGCATTGGAATGCAAACAGGTTCTCCCGTCCCTCCCCCTGCTCCTACTGCGACTCCAGATTTTGGAATGAATGATGCTAAAGACGACCTTCCTTTCTAAAATCAGATTCTCTCAAAATGCAAAAATAGCACTATTTTGATAGTGTCTTTTTCATACACAATCCAATAGTTTTTATTCAAACATAAGAGCTATTGGATTTTTCTTTTTTAATCAGAACCACTACATCTATTCCCCCTTATACATAAAGACTAAATTGGGATAAACTGTCTTATTAGAGCAAGCAAATTGAGCAGAAAGAACAAAATGGCGAAAGAAGTATGAGTTCTTAAAGAAGAAAGATGGAATCATCCTTGCAAAGTTCTCCGACTGTTTGAAAACAAATTCAAAATCGGCCATTAACATAAAACTATATGCATCAGCCAGTCCTTTAGTTTCCGACTTATATAAATCCGACACTTCAAGAACATCTCCATTGTCTAAATATCTAACATAATCAGATAACGCTCCTTTATCAGAAGATAAGAGTAAGCGATCACCGTAAAAAACGGCAAATACTTCCAATAACGGGTTACATATCCCTGTAAACTGCATAAACAAGGTATTAGGAGGTAAAGAATAAACTGTATACGCTCGCGAAAAAGTATATAAAAAAGTTACTTTTTTACTCTTCATCAGCTCCAGATCCATACATTTTTTGTTCACAAAATCACTTAATAATCTTTCAGCTTCAGGAGGATTACTCATCAGCAAACTGACAACAGCAGCAGGAGGTGAAAGCGAATCCTGACGTAAAAAAAGACAAGTCATCAAGTCGTGTTTTCCATTGTTGATCAAATAACGGGAAAGCGCTTCATCAGAGCTTTGCACCATTTCAGAATTGACCCATTTAGCATACTTATGTAATTCCGTAAAAGTAAGCATCGAGCTAAGATCACTAATTGAACGATTGGTAAAAAAAATGGTTGTTGAGGGCAAAATATTACCAGGTATACCGTTAACACTTTCTTGTTTTCTCAATACATTCATTAATGTCAAAGAAGTATCGCTGTCGTGACTGATTCCGGAAAAATAGATATAATCACCGTTTAGTCTCATATCAAACTCCGTCCAATTCCCTAACGAAGCTTTCAAAGGCATTGTGTCGGTTTCCATACCCATAGTAACAGAGTGCATCCGGACATAAACTGTGGCTACCACCGGACTCTTCTTGGGAGTATAAGCGGAATTAAAAACAGAATCAGTCGCTAACGATCGCTTCATTTGGTAAGCGTCAATCACATCCTCAACCAACTTTTTCTGATAACTCATTACCATATAGTCATGAGTCAAATAGCAAGCAATAAAATTCCCATCTGCCATTGGAAAAACAGTAATCTTCTCCCCTTTGTAAACGCATGTTTTAGGAGCATATAAAGAAGATAAAGCTCTTTGTACATACTGTTCTACCCATTCATAATCACCTTCACCCAGTTTACAATACAGCACTTGATTAAGTTCATTATCGGGCTCATGAAAACTAAACAATACTTTGTTCATCTGACGGCTCAAACCATGTGGACTATCATCCACCACTTTATTCAGGTGGTCCTTAAGATAGGAGAAAAGTTTGGAAATATGAAGAAATTGATTTTTCTTACTAGACGTAAGTTCATTTACATCTTTTACAAGAGCATGGAAGTTATCAGTTTCAAGAACTAAAGATGTAGAGGTAGGAACTAATTCATACAAGTTAAAATCATTCCGTTCGTTTACAGCAGACAGTTTAAAAAAAGAATACATCGCAAAACCTGTACATAGAAGTACAACAGATGTAGTAACTGCTACCTTAACTAACGTACGAAGTTTCATAATATAGGTCGTTTATCGTCGGAAAACAAAAATAATAATTACCACAAATAAAACAAAACTTCAACAAAAAGAAATGTAAGATTAACAATTAATTATCATTCCGTCATAAGCCAGATGAATATGCTCGGGTAACCAACCGTCTACTTCAGCATGTAACCCCATATCATGACTCATATGAATCAAGTAAGTTTCATTTGCACAAATTCTTTGAGCTACCTGCAAAGCATGTTCCAAATTCTGATGAGTTGGATGATCAGCAAGCCTCAGTGAATTCATAATCAAAACGTTTAATCCTGATAATTGTTCATAAGACTCCTCTGGAATTGTCAACATATCAGTGATATAGCCCACATTTCCAATGCGATATCCCAAAATAGGGAGACGTCCGTGCATAATTCTGATTGGCACAATTTCTGTATGATTGATTAAAAAAGGTACTCTAGGTGCAATCTCCCGCAAAGGAATATTAGGAACTCCCGGATAGGTATGATCTAGAAAACAATAAGGCATTCTTGAACGTAGATTTTTCGCAACATAATCTTCGGCAAAGATCGGTATTTCTCCAAAACGACAAAAAGGTCTAAGATCATCCAATCCTCCAACATGATCATAATGTTCATGGGTGATGAGCACTCCATCAATTTTTTGAAAAGGAAGAGTCAAAACTTGTGCACGAAAGTCAGGTCCGCAATCAATCAAAATGCGAGTATTATCTTCCGTTTCAACAATAGCAGAAGCACGAAGACGATGATCTTTAGGATCAGAAGAAACACAGACGGGGCATGTACAGCCAATCTGAGGAACTCCGGTAGAAGTCCCACTTCCTAAAATTTGTATCTTCATATTCTATATAAAATTTACTTCTGGAGAAATTTCTATTCCGAACATCTCTTTAACCGAAGCCCTTACCGCATCCGAAAGAGCAATTATATCTGAACCTATTGCCCCCCCTAAATTAACCAACACCAAAGCCTGTTTATCGTGGACAGCAGCCGGTCCTAATGACTTACCTTTCCATCCACACTGTTCAATCAGCCAACCAGCAGGGATTTTTACTCTTCCGTCAGCCAACTCATAATGAGGAACAAGAGGAAACTTTTGTTTTAATTCATCAAACAATGCACGTGATACAATAGGATTCATAAAAAAGCTGCCGGCATTTCCCAGTAACTTAGGATCGGGAAGCTTGCTTTCACGGATGCGAACAATCACACGACGAACAGTTTCCAAGGTTAGATGTGGCTCTAAAGCCAGCTCTTGTCGAATAGTTCCGTAATCTAACTTATAATGTTCGAGTTTACTTAAACGAAAATGTACATAAGTAACGAAAAGATCTTTATTTTCCTTTCTCTTAAAAAAACTTTCACGATAAGAGTAGCCGCACTCATCTATTGGATAAACACGCTCCTCACCATTGAAGCGAACGGTCTCTACAGCTGTAATCAAATCTTTTACTTCCACACCATAAGCACCGATATTTTGAACGGCACTCGCCCCTACTTCACCAGGAATCAGCGAAAGATTTTCAGCCCCGTACCAGCCTTTTTTAACGCAAAAAGCGACAAAATCATCCCAAACCATTCCAGCACCGACTTTTACATCCACGGTTGAAGTTGTCTCACCAATCACTTTAACTCCTTCTATGCAAGAATGAAGAACTACACCCTCATAATTTTTAGTAAATAAAAGGTTGCTACCACTGCCAATATGTAGGAAAGGTCTAGTTATGCGCCCCTCCGATAAAAGCACTTTTAATTCATCAACCGAATTATATTCTAAAAAGCATGCTGCATAAGCATCAATGCCAAACGTATTATAAGATAATAGGGAATACATATTTTTACGTTAGTGATTAAATACTAGTATCCTCAAATTTATAGAGTTTCCATTCTCCGTCTTTTCTATGAAAATAGAGAACATTTGAAAAACCATTGCCTATACCTTTGAGAGCAAGAATTTTTGTAGATGAGTTTTCATCATTTCTCTGACCATAATTAATATTAGACAAACGATCGAGAGGAAGTGTTGGTCGAAAAGCAAACCACTGATTCAGATCAAGGGTGGTTTCAAAAACAGAAAAGTCATCATCTGGATCCATCGTAACAAAGGCTAGAGGATCTTCCACACGACGACTTTGAAAAAGGCTATCATTAGCAAAGCGACCAAAAAACTCTACAAAATCTTCATTGCCATTTTTCTCTATTGGGCGAAGATTGATAGCTTCAAGCATCCATGCACCTTTGATACGTTCAAAATAGTATCTTTTTACCATTTGCGTTCGAACATAAATCCACTCCACTTGCACAGATGTAAGAGAGGTATCTCCCACCAAGTCCATATCTTCCTCACGATCAAAAAGCAAAGTATAATAACCTTGATGTGTAAACAAATTATCATGCTTCCAAAAGCGCTTATCGATATTTTTCTTCTTATTTCCATTATAATAAGTCAATGGAAATTTCACACGCTGACGCTGTAAAGCATCATCGGAAGCAAAACTGTAAATAAAATCATCGAAAGATTCATCCGCCTCAATAGGCTTTGGTTCTTCCGGTTGTTTGGGTTGAAGAAGAGAATCGGCCCGATTACGAACCGAGTCTACTTCTTTAGTAATAGATGCAAAAGGATTAATCTGCGACTTCTTGTTTCCACAAGAACATAAAAGTCCGATTAATACAATCCCCGCAATAACATTCTTCATTATTTTAATTTAGCTCTTAACTTTTCAAGCATGTCCACAGTCATACTGTCCAAATCGAAAGCAGGTTTCCACCCCCATTCTTCACGGGCACAAGTATCATCCAAACTATCTGGCCAGCTATCTGCGATTCCTTGTTTAAGAGGATCTACATCATAGACCATCTCAAAATCAGGCACATACTTTTTAATAGCATTATAAATCTCTTCAGGATCAAAACTCATTGAAGCTACATTAAAAGCATTGCGATGTACCAGCTTAGTCGGATCAGCTTCCATCAACTGGATAGCAGCATTCAAAGCATCTGGCATATACATCATATCCATCAATGTACCTTTGTTTATCGGGCATACAAATTTCTCACCTTTTACAGCTGAGTAATAAATATCCACCGCATAATCTGTTGTACCACCTCCCGGAGGGGTTACATTTGAGATGATGCCCGGAAAACGTACCGCACGAGTATCTACTCCATACTTATTGTAATAATAATCACTCAGTAACTCGGTTGTTACTTTACTTATTCCGTACATCGTACGTGGACGCTGGATCGTATCCTGAGGCGTCTTTGTATGCGGTGTACTTTCACCGAACGAACCAATAGAGCTGGGCGTAAACACTGCACAACCATGAATGCGGGCTACTTCGAGTACATTCCATAAACCATCGATTCCGATCTTCCAAGCCAATTTTGGTTTAGACTCGGCGACAACTGACAATAAGGCCGCTAGGTTATAAATTGTGTCAATTTGGTGTTCTTTCACCACCGACTCAATCATTTCCAAGTTTGTTACATCGACTATAGCCGACGGACCTGATTCTTTTAGTTCTCCTTTGGGTTCTGCACCCGTAATATAACCTGCTACCACGTTTGTGTTTCCGTAGCGTTTACGTAGTTCCATCGTGAGCTCCGAACCAATCTGGCCGGTCGCTCCAATTACCAAAATGTGTTTCATTTTTTCTTTTACTAAGGTAAATTATGCTAATTGGTCTGCAAAGTAAGTACTTTTTTTTCAGATTTAGTTCAAAAAGTTATTGTTTATTCCAATAAAAATGTTGTCCTTTGCATCAAAACTAATTAACTCAAACACTATGTACGGTAAAATGCAAAATTATCTCAGTCAGACATTGACTGAAATAAAAGAAGCCGGTCTTTATAAAGAGGAACGACTCATTGAGAGTGCGCAGCAAGCTGCAATCACTGTAAAAGGAAAAGAAGTTTTGAATTTTTGTGCAAATAATTATTTAGGATTAAGCAATCATCCCAGATTAATTAAAGCTGCTCAAGAAATGATGGATCGTCGCGGCTATGGCATGTCTTCAGTACGTTTTATTTGTGGAACGCAAGATATACATAAAGAGTTGGAAAAAGCAATTTCCGATTACTTTCAAACTGAAGACACTATTTTATATGCTGCTTGTTTCGATGCGAACGGAGGTGTATTCGAACCTTTGTTTGGAGAAGAAGATGCGATCATTTCTGATGCCTTGAATCATGCATCAATCATTGACGGCGTGCGTCTTTGCAAAGCAAAACGCTACCGTTATGCGAATGCAGATATGGCTGAATTGGAGAAATGCCTACAAGAAGCTCAAGCTCAACGTTTCCGCATCATTGTAACTGACGGTGTATTCTCAATGGATGGTAACGTAGCACCCATGGATAAGATTTGTGAATTGGCAGAAAAATATGACGCATTAGTCATGGTTGATGAATCTCACTCTGCAGGTGTAGTAGGTCCTACAGGTCACGGTGTAAGTGATCAATACAAGACTTATGGTCGTGTTGATATCTATACAGGTACATTGGGTAAAGCCTTTGGAGGTGCATTAGGTGGATTTACAACTGGTCGCAAAGAAATTATCGATTTACTTCGCCAACGTAGCCGCCCATATTTATTTTCAAATTCTTTAGCTCCTTCGATTATTGGAGCCAGCCTTGAAGTCTTTAAAATGCTGAAAGAAAGTAATGCTTTGCACGACAAGCTTGTTGCAAACGTTAACTATTTCCGCGATCAGATGACAGCTGCAGGATTTGATATTAAACCCACTCAAAGTGCCATTTGTGCCGTAATGTTATACGATGCTAAGCTTTCTCAAGTATATGCAGCTCGTATGCAGGAAGAGGGTATCTACGTTACAGGTTTCTATTACCCGGTAGTTCCGAAAGAACAAGCTCGTATCCGTGTTCAGATTTCTGCCGGACACGAAAAAGAACATCTAGACAAGTGTATCGCTGCCTTTATTAAAGTAGGCAAAGAACTCGGTGTTCTAAAATAAAAACATTTTATATTCTTCCATTGTTATTTAATTAGTAGACCCACTACATTAGTAACAATGGAAGAATTTAAATAACAATGGAAGAATTAACTCTCACAACTCCGGCACTGCTTTTCTCTGCAGTATCTCTCATCCTTTTAGCGTATACCAATCGTTTCTTATCATACGCACAGTTGGTGCGACAATTGCGTGATCGTTACGTCGAAAATCCGTCTGACATCACTGAAGCTCAAATCAACAACCTTCGCAAACGACTAAATCTGACTAAAACCATGCAAGGTTTGGGAATAGCCAGCCTTTTTTTATGCGTAGTAAGTATGTTTCTTATTTATATCGGCTTACAATTATTCTCTGCATATGTTTTTGGGTTAGCTCTTCTGTTACTGATAGCCTCTTTAGGAGTATCATTCAGAGAAATACAAATTTCCACCCGTTCATTAGAAATTTATCTGGGTACAATGGAAAAAGGGAAAAAGAAAAACTCCTAGTACAACAGACATATACTATTTATATATAAAAAGCAGTCCAACTTACGTCAGACTGCTTTTTATATTTATTATTAAATTTAGCGCTTTCCTAATTGAGAATCAATAAAGAAGATACCTGCATCACCGGCCTTGGCCATTTTATCAATGATACCTTGAACAGTAGCTTCCTCTTCAACTTGTTCACGGACAAAACCCCACAAGAAGTCTTGAGATGCTTTATCTCTTTCAACCGAAGCAACATCCACCAATGCATCAATCAATTTAGAAATATGACGTTCGTGATCGTAAGCATGTTTGAAGACTTCCAAAGGAGATCCCCATCCTGAAGGAACAACATCCACTTTATCTACCTTAGCAGTGCCCCCTCTTTTAATGAGATAATCAGCCATTGCATACGCATGCCCCATTTCTTCTTGTGATTGCTTCTTCATCCAATTAGCAAATCCGCTAAAGCCTTCTTTTTCGAAATAGAATGACATCGACAGATACAAATTGGAAGACCACATTTCAGCAGTAATCTGTGCATTAATCGCATTTTGTAATTTTTCTGAAATCATAATTTTATCTTTTAAAGTTAATAAACAATAGTATATATTATGAGAACAATTTTACAAAAAAGAATGTTCTTGAAACGACCTTTATTTAATGGCTTCCACTTGAATATATTAAATCAATTCATCAGATGTATATCCTATAGGTAATTCACGACAGTTATATCCAGAAGCCATCACCTCGCCATATGCACCAGCAGATCTAATAGCAAACAAGTCACCTCGTTTCACTTTATTCAAATCAAGTGCTTTACCAAAGACATCAGAGGACTCACAAATAGGTCCCACTACATCATATGTTTCTACCGGCTCTTCCGAAGTGATATTTTCCATTTTATGATAAGCCTGATACAAAGCAGGGCGTATCAAATCAGTCATTCCCGCATCTAGAATCGCAAAATTCTTCTTATTTCCTTGCTTAACATAAAGGACTTTAGAAATCAATGAGCCGCATTGTCCAACGACAGCACGCCCCAATTCAAAATGAAGCGTCTGATAAGAACGTAATTTCAATTGCCCGGCATAAGTGCTAAAATAATCTTTAAAATTGGGGAAAGGTTGGCGATTCGGATGCGCATAATCGATACCCAAGCCACCGCCTACGTTGATATGCTCTAAAAGAATCCGGCGTGCTTCCAATTTATCTTGCAACTCATTCACACGATTGCAAAGAGCTACAAAGTCACCCATATCAAGGATCTGAGAACCAATATGGAAGTGTAGACCAATAAATTTTACATTCTTCATTTCTAAAGCGACATCGATCACATGATCCATATCTTGCATGCTGATACCAAATTTATTCTCAGCTAATCCGGTAGTGATATTTGCATGAGTATGTGCTCCGACATCGGGGTTGATACGAAAAGCTACATTGGCTATCTTACCTTTAGCAGCTGCAAGTTCATTAATGATTTCCAGCTCAGGGATCGATTCAACATTAAAACAGAAAATGCCATAGTCCAACCCTAAATTAATTTCCCAATCAGCCTTACCTACACCTGCATAAACAATCTTGTTTGCAGGAAATCCAGCACGGATTGCAGCGCGAATCTCGCCACCACTCACACAGTCAACTCCCATTCCACTCTCACGAATAATGGTAAGCACTTTATGGTTAGCGTTAGCTTTCACTGCATAATGAACAACATAGTTTGGATATTTTGCTGTTTCGTGATTGATACACGATAACGTATCACGCAACACCTTTGTATCATAATAATAAAAAGGTGTTTGCAATTCTTGGAACTTATCAATAGGAAATATTCCTTTCATGAATTTATTTATCTTGTTTGTTATTGTTAAAAAGCGCTTTTATACATATATATATATAAGCGCCCTGTTTGTTTTTATTGTTCGTTATTAAACAGAGCGTCGCTCAAAGATTGCAAAGCTCTTTTCTTATCGCACTCGCGAATCAAGAATGAAATATTATAATTACTGCCACCAAAAGAGATCATACGAACAGGAATGTCACGCATTGCATCCAAAGCTTTTGCTTCGAAGCCTACATTTTCCCATTCCAAATCACCTACCACACAAATGATACACATATTTTGGTCAACAGTTACTGTTCCGTATTTCTTCAAATCATTTACAACTTCATTCAGATGTTTGGTGTTATCAACAGAAACCGACACACCTACTTCTGATGTACAAATCATATCAATAGAAGTCTGGTAACTTTCGAAAATTTCAAAAACTTTACGTAAGAAACCATGAGCCAAAAGCATGCGACTTGATTTGATTTTAATAGCTGTAATATTATCCTTTGCTGCAACAGCTTTAATTTTACCTTTCTCTGTATCATTTGATATCAATGTACCAGGTGCTTCAGGATCCATTGTATTCAATAAACGCACAGGAATATTTGAATATTTAGCAGGTTGAATACAAGTCGGGTGTAATATCTTAGCACCAAAATAAGCCAATTCGGCAGCTTCTTCAAAATGTAACTGACGTACAGGAGATGTCTTATCTACCACGCGAGGGTCATTATTATGCATACCATCAATATCAGTCCAGATCTGGATCTCCGAAGCATTCACAGCTGCACCAACAAGTGAAGCGGTATAATCACTTCCCCCCCGTTGAAGATTATCTATTTCGCCATAAGCATTACGGCAAATAAATCCTTGTGTAATATAAATTTCTGCACCCGGATAAAGTTCCAACTGAACCTGAAGTTTATCTTTGATATAACCAGGATCGGGTTCAGCATTTTTATCAGTACGCATATATTCTAAAGCAGGGAGTAAAACGGATTTAACACCACACTCTTGCAGGTAGAAATTTACCATTGCAGTAGAGATCAATTCTCCTTGTGCCAAGACCACTTTCTCTTCGAACAAAGTGAAAAGGTCTTTAGTGTAAGAGCGAATGTAGTCGAAGTGTGACTTAATCACTTCGAGTGCTTTCTGTTTATATTCCTGAGTAGCATACAACTCATCAACATGCTGTTTATATTTTACTTCCAGCTTATTGATAATTTCGTTGGCACCCTCCGGATTTTTCTTATACAGATAGTCCGAAATTTCCACCAATGTGTTTGTCGTTCCTGACATCGCAGAAAGAACAACTATTTTTTGTTCACCATCGGTAATCAATTTGGCCACTTCCTTCATCCGCTGAGCAGTGCCTACGGAAGTTCCTCCAAACTTTAAAACTTTCATTTTCGTTACTGTTTTAGTTATCTAATTAATTCTATTTCTATTGTTCTCTGTCTAGGCGCATATTCATGAGTTACGTCTGTAATATGATGTTCTGCACAGCGATAAACCCTTCCCGGATATTCCTTTAATAATTGCAGATTATGGGTAGTCATTATGACCGATGATCCCTTTTCGCAAATACTATGTAGCAGCTCAACTATATTTTTCCCAGTTTCAACATCCAAATTACCAGTGGGCTCATCTGCCAGAATAATTGCAGGTGAGTTGAGCACAGCGCGTGCAATCACGATACGTTGTTGCTCTCCGCCGGAGAGCTCATTGGGAAGTTTATATCCTTTGTTAGACATTCCCACAAGCTCGAGTACCTCTTCTATGCGATATTTTATTTCCTGTTTATTTTTCCATCCGGTGGCACGCAACACAAATTCCAGATTATCATAAACAGTGCGATCAGTCAGCAACTGAAAGTCCTGAAATATAATGCCCAGTTTGCGACGTAACTGAGGGATATGTTTGCGTTTAATTGTACGCATATTACATCCCAACACCTGTGCTTCACCATTAATAACACTCAATTCGCCATAAAAGGTTTTAAGCAGACTCGTTTTTCCTGAACCTACTTTTCCTATAAGATAAACAAATTCACCTTTACTAAGCTCTATGTTGACATCATTCAGCACACAAAGCTCCTGTTGGTGTATCTCTACATTCTTATATTCAATTAATGTTTCTTCCATGTATTACTATGTCTTTCCTCGAGTTCTCGAGCCAAATCTTCTAAACGATAACCTTTCGAAGTGAGCAAAACAATGAGATGATAAATTAAATCAGCTCCTTCGTAAATCAATCGATCATCTGTGCCATTAGTTGCTTCGATCACTGTTTCCACAGCCTCTTCGCCAACTTTTTGAGCTATTTTATTGATACCGGATTCAAAAAGAGTAGTCGTATACGACCCTTCCGGTTTTTCTTTATAACGTTTATCAATGAAATCCTGCAACAATTTCAAAAACATCACGGGTTCCTCATTTTTCTCGCCCCAACAAGTATCTGTACCGGTATGACAAACCGGACCTACCGGATCCACTTGGATCAAAAGGGTATCATTATCACAATCAGCTTTGATAGAAACGACATGTAAAAAATTACCACTCTCCTCTCCTTTAGTCCACAAACGATTCTTTGTACGACTAAAAAAGGTCACTTTTTGAGTTGATAATGTCTGTTCATAAGCCTCCTTATTCATAAAGCCCAACATTAGGACCTTACAAGTAGAATTGTCCTGTATGATAGCTGGAACAAGCCCGTTTAATTTCTCGAAATTTAAATTCATCGTATTTGTTCTTATTATAATTTACAAATCATGACTGTCTCCAATGATGACTTTCGCCTGTTTTCTTCAATAATTCCCTTCTGAGAAGAGTTGTTTGATCCATTTATAAACACAAATTACCGAATAGTAATCCCTTGGGTGCAAAGATACAATTTTAATTCGGGAATTTTAATTTCTCCAAAGTGAAAAACACTGGCAGCCAATGCCGCATCTGCTTTTCCCTGTACAAAAACATCCCTAAAATGTTCTTTTCTTCCTGCACCACCCGATGCAATAACTGGTATAGTAAGTTCCGAAGCTAGTTCGGACAATATTTCATTCGCATAACCACTTTTCACTCCGTCGTGATTCATACTTGTAAAAAGCACTTCTCCAGCTCCTCTATTCTGGGCCTCTTTTGTCCAGGCTATCAGATCTTTATCCGTTTCTATTCTTCCACCATTCAAATAGCATTTCCACCCAGACTCTGTTTGTTTGGCATCCACAGCCAACACACAGACTTGCGAACCAAAATGTTTGGCAATATCATCAATCAATTTGGGGTTACGCAAAGCAGATGAGTTGATAGAGATCTTATCAGCACCGGCATTGAGTAAACGATCAACGTCACTCAATTCGTTGATTCCTCCGCCTACTGTAAAAGGAATATTAATATTAGCAGCAATTCGTCGGACCAGATCCGTAAACGTTTTACGCCCTTCATGACTAGCCGTAATATCAAGAAAAACCAACTCATCAGCACCTTGTTCGCTATAGGCACGCCCCAGTTCGACAGGATCGCCAGCCTGACGTAAGTTGACAAAGTTAGTTCCTTTCACTGTTTGACCATCTTTAATGTCCAAACATGGTATTATTCTTTTTGCTAACACTTTATTTAAATCATTCTAAGTTGATAATCGATCGCCAATTCGCTTATTTAGAGAAAATATTTCAAATCTTCCAACTTGATAAGTCCCTCATATATAGCTTTTCCAAACACAACACCAGGAACTCTGGCTTCGTTTAAAGCCAATATATCATCTACACTGCTAACTCCGCCACTAGCTATTAGATGGAGTTTCGGATATACAGAAAGGATCTCCTTATATAAATCAATGGAAGGACCTTCAAGCATACCATCACAATGAATATCCGTACAGATCACTTTCTGAATTCCTTTTTCCGTATATCTTTGTAAAAAAGGAAAGAGTTCACATTCACTTTCATCTTTCCATCCGTTAACTGCAATCTTATGATCTTTCACATCTGCCCCTAAAATAATCCGGTCACTTCCATACTTTTCAATCCAACGGCAAAACATTTCCGTATTTTTTACAGCAATACTACCGCCAGTGATCATTTGTGCACCACTTTCAAAAGCGATCTTGAGATCTTCATCGCTTTTTATACCTCCACCAAAGTCGATAATCAAAGAAGTACGAGTTGCAATCCGCTCTAAGACATGATAATTCACTATATGATGAGAAGCAGCCCCATCAAGATCCACCACATGGAGCCTTTTTATTCCATTGGCTTCAAACTCTTTGGCAACCTCGAGCGGGTCTTCATTATACACTTTTTTGCGGTCATAATCTCCTTGAGAAAGTCGCACACATTTCCCCTCTATAATATCGATGGCAGGTATAATTTCAATCATCTATACAATTATGGTATATCATTAATACTAAAAGTTCCTATTATAGAAAGTCACTACAATGCAAGAAAATTACCTAATATACGCTCGCCTACCCCTCCACTTTTTTCTGGATGGAATTGAGTCGCAAAGAAGTTATCTTTTTGTAACGCTGCTGAAAAAGGATGAATATATTCAGTTTCCGCAATGGTTTTCCGGCAAACAGGCACATAAAAGCTATGAACAAAGTAAACGAATTCCTCGCTCTCAAAACCTTCAAATAAACCACTTCTCATATTTTGAATGGTATTCCATCCCATATGAGGAACCTTTTCGCCCGAAGGAGATGGCACAAAACGCTTCACATCGACATCAAACAGTCCCATACAGTCCACTTCACCCTCTTCAGAATAACGACACATTAACTGCATGCCCAGACAAATACCCAGCACAGGTTGCCTAAGTCCTTTGATAATCAAATCCAGTCCGGTCTTTTTCAGATAATCCATTGTCATCTTCGCTTCTCCGACACCAGGAAAAATTACCTTATCAGCCGTTTGAAGGACATTCGGATCAGCCGTTACGATAGCATCAATACCCAAACGCTTCAAAGCGTAATCCACAGAATAAACATTACCGGCATTATATTTTATTACAGCAACTTTCATCAACCTAGTTATTATAAATTTTATGCTTTCAAGAATGCGATTCATCAACAGATGCACCATCAGATTCATCTATTTCTACTTATCCATTTGCAATTGCAAACAAATTAAGTTTGCAAAAATAACGATTTATTGTAAAAACACGAATTCCCAAAGCATAAAGTTTAATTATAAAGCAAAAAATATAACAGTTAGTAAGTTTTAAGCGGATTATTTTTTAACTTTATAAGTTGGTTTGATTCAAACAATAGAGCATATGAATAAAACTTCAGATCAGCACTACCTACATCCCTAAATAAAAGAAAAGGATTGATTGATCGATTTAGAAAATTAAATTTAAAAAAATATCAGAGTAAAAAGCTCTCAGTATGAGGAACTAAGCATTTTTCTTAATATTCATACAAAAAAACTTTCCTCAAAACGCTTGCAGATTTGCAAAAAACGCCTACCTTTGCATCCGCAATCGAGAGAGATGCGAATTAAAAATGAAATTTTGGTCTGGTAGTTCAGTTGGTTAGAATACATGCCTGTCACGCATGGGGTCGCGGGTTCGAGTCCCGTCCAGACCGCTTCATTAAATGAAGAGGAAATTTCATTAAAACATTTTGGTCTGGTAGTTCAGTTGGTTAGAATACATGCCTGTCACGCATGGGGTCGCGGGTTCGAGTCCCGTCCAGACCGCGAAAGTATAATTACTTTTTCTTTATCTTACTTTTCATTATTGATTTCAAAGTTTATTTTCCAAATTTAATATTCCGAATATAGTAAGATTTTCAGAGTTGTGAATCTCGTACAGTTTCATGTCTGTATGATTTCGCATTATTGTTTTATATAACCTTATTATTAGCTACATTCAATCACCCCAGCAATCATGACATTAGAAATTGAGCCTAAAGACATCGTTGATGTGTATAGCACCCCCATTATACAACAAACCTCTTTTTGGTCGAAAGTAAAACAGCAACAAGGAATCGAGTCCGAAGCCTTCGAATTCAAAATACGAAACAGTGATCTTTATTCTAGCGTAGGGGGTTATTCGTACACACAAGCTGATTTACTCATGTTTTTTCAATATCTAAATTCACAAGACTACATAGCCTATCTCCCATACGGACCGGAAGTAGAACCTTCGGAGGAAAACCAAGGTCAGTTTCTCGAAGAGCTCTCCGAATCTTTACGATCATATTTACCAAAGAACTGTATTGCTTTGAGGTACGATTTAAATTGGGAGTCACATTGGAATAAAGAAGTTGATTACGATGAGAATGGCAATTGGAAAGGCCTACCTGATAAACATTTCCAAGAGTTCCAATTAAATTACGGAACATGTAACTGGAATCTCAAGAAATCGAATACCAATATCCTCCCCACTAATACAATTGTGCTAGATCTTCGCAATGATGAAGATCATATTTTGGCTCAAATGAAGCCTAAAACAAGATATAACATCAAATTAGCGCAAAAAAGAGGAGTAGAAGTCAGAACAGCCGGGATAGAAAGTTTAGATATTTGGTACAAACTTTATTGTGAAACAGCTTATCGCAACGGTTTGCATGTAAACGATTTAAGCTATTTCCAATCGGTATTTACATCCAAATTAGAACAACAAGCAGAAGGAGTACAAGTGAAGTTTCTAATAGCTTATGCCGACAAAGAGCCTTTAGCTGCTATGTTTTTATTACTATCGAGTCATCGGGCAACCTATCTATACGGAGCATCTTCATCAAATAAACGAAATTTGATGCCCACTTATGCACTACAGTGGAATGCTATTCAAATAGCTAAAGCACACAACTGTACCGAATACGATCTTTTTGGAACAGCTCCCTGCCCCGAACCCTCACACCCAATGTATGGACTGTATAAATTCAAACAGGGCTTCGGAGGACAGATGTATCACCAATTAGGCTGTTGGGATTACCCATTGGATGAAGAAAAATACATTTTACTTCAAGCACACGAAATGAAACAGCAGGGTTATTACCAATAAATGACCCTGCCACCAACAGAAGCCCGATAAATTCACCGGTAAAAGCCGTAGAAAAAACAGTTAACCAAATCATATCAAGACAATAGATACCAAAAATTTTAGATATCCGACTTTGCATATTCATCCCTCCACACATAAAGAGTTTAAATCGCATCAAAATCAACGTAATTAGATTTTAACTATACTAGGAACTGACCTACAATAGATTTATTGTCTACATTGGCATTTTTTTAAAAAAAGAACAGAAAAACTAGAAATATCTTTTTATTTTTGTAGACCATGCTACTATAGAAAGCTGAAACATTTAGAGACGTTTGCGTCTTTTTTTAAAGGCTATGCCTGGCGCATGTCTTAATGAGATTTATTTGTTTCAAATTAAATTTAGCTAACTAAAAGATGAATATTAAAAAGCACACCATGCAAATTTATGACACAATACTAAAGTACTTAATGAGTAGATTTGTGCACTACTTCGTACTTTTCTGTATTCTCATTTCAATTACGGCTATTTTCTTTAGCTCGTTTGAGGAAATGAAACCTTATATTTTTCTATTATTTGGAATCACCTACTTAACTTCCTTTGTGTTCTTGATAGAATATATTCTACGAATCATATCAGCACCCGCTAAACATCCTGATCTTTCCATATTTAAATCCCGATTTAAATACCTCTTTTCTTTTTATGGATTCGTAGATTTTGTAGCCATCCTTCCATTTCTACTAGTTTATTTATATTGGAATTCAGGAATCGTCCATGTCATTGTTTTACCTTACATCTTTATCATATTCAAACTTATACGATACTCCAGGTCATTCCGGTTAATTGGAAATGTTTTATCTGCTGTAAAAGAAGAGCTTATCACCGCCTATACAGCTTGTGGCATTGTCATTGCATTCTCTGCTATTTTGATGTATTATATTGAACGAAAAGCGCAACCGGATGTTTTTCAAAATATTGGCGACAGTTTATGGTGGTCGGTTGTTGCATTTACGACAGTAGGATATGGTGATATATATCCCATTACGCCATTGGGAAAAATACTGGGTAGTATAATTAGCATGATTGGTATAGCAATGATTGCCATTCCTACCGGTATCATCGGATCTTCGTTCTTAAACATCATGCAGAAGAGAAATGATGATAACATTAAATAAATCTTAGATCAGCAAAATATGAAAAATTTTATTGCAATTGATTTTGAAACGGCGAATAATGAACGGTCCAGCGTATGCAGTGTAGGAATTGTCATTGTTAAAGAGGGTATTATCATCGATAAGATTTATCGGTTAATCCGACCTCGACCTAATTACTACGTTCAATCGAACACATTGGTACACGGTCTTACCTATTCGGACACGAGAGAAGCTGAAGATTTCCCCCAAGTATGGGCAGAAATAGAACCCCTGATCGGGGATCTTCCGTTAGTTGCTCATAATAGTACCTTCGACGAGGGTTGTTTAAAAGCTGTATTTAATAAATATCAAATGAGTTACCCCAATTACCAATTTTATTGTACCTGTCGTGCATCCAGATCTTTTTTTGGTAAAGAACTACCCAACCATCAACTTCACACAGTTTCTGCTCGTTGCGGATATGATCTTAAACATCATCACCATGCTTTAGCTGATGCGGAAGCTTGTGCGATCATAGCATTAAAAATTCTTCAAGATCCTTTGTTATAGTAATGAGAAAAATAATTCCACGTACAAGTTCTGTATATGAAACATATCAGATACTTTTTTTTAAAAAATTCAGTAATTCAATTTTAAGTTTATATAATTAATTAAAAGTTTGAATATGAAAGAAAATCTACTCACAACAGTTCTCATTTTAATCTGTTGCTTCTTTAATAACTGTAATGCGTGGGCACAATCGATCACCAATCAAGAAATTGACAGCATCGTGCTAAATACAATCACAGCATTCAATGTGCCTGGAGCAGCTGTTTCTGTGATAAAAGATGGAAAAATCATACACAATAAAGGCTACGGTTTGCGTGCTATGACAGGAAGTAAGCTTGTAGATGAAAACACTCTTTTTGCGATTGCATCAAACAGCAAAGCGTTCACTACAGCTGCATTAGGCATTTTAGTTGATGAGAAAAAACTTTCTTTCAATGACAAAGTGACTAAATTTATTCCCGAATTTAAAATGTACGACCGTTTCGTCACAGAGGAGTTTACGATATACGATTTGATCACTCATAGAAGTGGGCTGGGGCTAGGTGCAGGCGACTTAATGATCTTCCCATCTAACAAAAGTTTCACCAAAGAAGACATCATTCATAACCTAAAATACCTAAAGCCAACCTCCAGCTTTAGAAGTAAATACGATTACGACAACCTTCTTTATATTGTTGCAGGAGAAGTTATCGAACGTGTAAGTGGGATTTCTTGGGAAGAGTTTGTTGAGCAAAAAATATTCAAACCACTAGAGATGAAGGCAAGTGCGGCATCTTATGAGCGATTGAAAGATACCACCAACATTGCCGTACCTCATATTCCGACCGACGGAAAACTAAAAATCATAGGCAGATTTAACAGCAATATAACCAATGCTGCTGGAGGAATTTATACAAACACTAAGGAATTAAGCTACTGGGTGATGGCACTTTTAAATAGCGGAACCTATAATGGAAGAAGACTTTTTTCTCCCCAAATAAGCAAAGAAATATGGACCCCACAAACATTACAATCACCAGCTCCAATGCCTTACTTCCGCTCGAATTTCAAAGCTTACGGGTTAGGTTGGGAAATAGAAGACATCAATGGATATAGACAAATATCTCATACTGGCGGTCTGCCCGGTATGGTAAGTCAGGTTCTGATGATCCCCGAAATAGGCTTGGGAATTGTTATTCTAACCAATCAGCAGAGTGGTTTAGCATTTATGTCGATCTCTGATAATCTAAAAGATTATTTCTTGAAGAGCGGTACTCACGATAGAATTAAGATGTACAGTGATTTTGAAAGGCTATCGGTTCAAGGAGCAAACAAGAAACTTGAAGATGTTGATAAAATAATTTCTCAGTCCCAGTTAAAGAGCACAATAGATATAAAAGGTACTTATACAGATCCATGGTTTGGGAAAGTAACTCTATCAGATGAAAAAGGAAATTACCTGTTTGAATCTCATCGTTCACCTGCACTGAAAGGAAAAATGTATTTTTACAAAGCCAACACCTTTGTTGTAAAATGGGACGATCGAAGTATGAATGCCGATGCATTTGTAATGTTCAATCTGGACGAGAACGGAGAAACCAAGACATTCAGTATGAAAGCGATCTCACCAACTACCGATTTCAGTTTTGATTTTCAGGATCTATCATTTGTAAAAGACAAAGTTAGACTGAATAAATCAATTGACAAAAATATGCACGAACAAGAAATCAAACAAAAATAGATACTAAATAAATCACACAAAAATATTAACTATGCCAATATTGTTAAACATATCTCCATACTAAACCGTCTCGTTTCCAACTAAAAAAGAGGGTGATCATCAGCCGACCACCCTCAAAAACCTATTATAAACATCTATCAAAAAATGTCAGCTTTTCGATAATCAACAAAAATGCATAACAGCTGACGTTCCTTCAATCGGATTCAAAATCTGTAAACAGATTTGACTCTAAGTCCAAAGCAATTAAATAGATTTTTTCATTAAGTAAAAAGTAAAACACAATTAAGTCAAGGTTCAACGCAAATAATATTATCTTGTCTTTGAACTAGAAAAAAAAGATGCTATCCAAAGAACCAAAATAGCACCAACAGTTGCTGTTAACAAATTGCCTAAAATACCTGATGTAGTGAACCCTAATAACTCAAACACCCATCCACCAAATACACCTCCAACCATACCAAGTATTAAATTTACAATCAAACCAAATCCGCCGCCTCGCATTATTTTACCTGCAAGAAATCCAGCTACGATTCCAATGACAATATACCAAAGCAGTGTCATATATATCTCCTTTCTTTATTTTACTAAAAGAACAGCAAGAAAAAAAAATAGTTCAATCAAACTATCACATTAACAACAATTTAGACTTATTAAGAATGTAATATAGAGATAATTTGAGCAACGGTATTTCGTACATTGATAATTGCAAACTGATGTTGCATGGACTTTTTCAATGTGATAGGTCCGGGAACAATCGAGAAAGCTCCTTTAAAACCTTTCTGTAGCATACTCATCGGATCTTCTATAATTCCTCCAATTACAACAACAGGAATGTATTTACTTTCTGCAGCCTTCAGTACTCCAAAAGGGACTTTCCCCATTGTCGTTTGAAAATCAACCTTTCCTTCTCCTGTAAGAATAAGGTCCGCCCCTTCTATTTGTTTCTCAAAATCGAGTATTTGCAACACAAGATCAATACCTGGTTGAAGTTTCGCATTTAGAAAAGCCACAAGACCTCCCCCCAATCCACCGGCAGCTCCCGCACCGGGTCGACTGTTTAAGTCGATACCAGTCGTTCTGAAAATCGTTTGAGCAAACGCTTTCATTCCTCTGTCGAGAGTTTCGATCATCTCATCGTCTGCACCCTTCTGACGAGCAAAAACAAATGCAGCCCCTTGTGAACCGTAAAAAGGATTACACACATCACAAGCAACAGTAAAGTCCGCTTTATCAAGATCCGGATGAACAGAGGAACAGTCAATGGAGTAAACCTGTTCCATCATTTTACCCGATCCGAGACCTAGAGACCTTCCTTTATGATCAATAAACCGAAAACCCAAAGCTTGTAGCATACCTATCCCCGCATCATTTGTGGCACTTCCACCAATACCAATAATAAAATGTCTACAACCATTATTTAAAGCATCAGCAATCAACTCACCCGTTCCAAAAGTAGTAGTTAGCATTGGATTTCGTTCATCCTCAGCAAGAAGAGTGAGTCCACTCACAGCAGCCATTTCAATAATTGCAGTTTGCCCATCATTAGCTACGCCATAACGTGCATGAATAGGACGCATCATAGGGTCGGAAGCAATTATTCTATGATAGCTTCCACCAAGAGCCTCAACGAGCACATCCAAAATTCCTTCCCCCCCATCAGCAATAGGGATACGCACGACTTCACACTCCGGACAAACCATTCTAATTCCCTCTTCGGCAGCTAATTCTGCCTCTGTTGACGAAATTGAGCCTTTAAAGGAATCTATCACTACAACAACCTTCTTCATAATTTAAGAATTAAAGTATGGACAAATATACCTATAAACAGAAAGTTTGTATAACTTTACTGCCATTTTTAATCATCACAATAGATATCGTCATCACATGTTACACAAGCAAGAGCCCGCCGGAAAAATTACTTTTTCCATTTTAGTAGCCTTGAGCCTTTCTCATTGTTTGAATGATCTTTTGCAATCTGTCGTTTCCGCTGTTTATCCCCTATTGAAGGATGAACTGGCATTAAGTTTCGCTCAGATCGGACTAATCACATTAGTATATCAACTCTCAGCATCTGTTTTTCAACCCGTCACCGGCTTGATATTCGATAAGCGCCCTATAGCTTGGTCACTCCCAATTGGTATGAGTTTTACCCTGATAGGTATCATTTGCCTAGCTTACTCCACAAATCTCTATTGGATGCTTTTTTCGGTCTTTTTGATCGGATTAGGTTCTTCAGTCCTACATCCCGAAGCCTCAAGGATCACTTTTCTCGCTTCTGGTGGCAAACGCGGATTAGCCCAATCATTATTTCAAGTAGGAGGCAATCTAGGAGGGTCTTTAGGACCCTTATTAGTTGCATTCTTGGTCGCACCCTTTGGACGCAAATATGTTGCTTTATTTGCAATAGTCGCTATTATAGCTATTTTAGGCATGTATCCTATATGCCGATGGTATAAAAAATACTTAAATCAAATGCGGGAGCAAGTAGCCACTACTCCTAAACGAGTAAACTTACCGCTATCAAAAAGAAAAACAGCATTTTCCATTGGTATTCTTTTGGTTCTAATCTTCTCCAAGTACATCTATATGGCCAGTCTAACCAGCTTCTATACGTTCTATCTAATCCACAAATTCAATGTCAGTGTACAAGAGTCACAGATCTATTTATTTGTATTTCTGGTAGCCACCGCCATCGGTACCTTATCCGGAGGTCCCATAGGCGATCGTATCGGTCGCAAATATGTTATTTGGGCTTCCATCTTAGGGGCGGCACCATTTAGTCTACTTATGCCACATGCCACACTCGAATGGACCATCATCTTAAGTTTTTGTGTTGGTTTTATGCTTTCTTCCGCCTTTCCCGCAATCTTGCTTTATGCACAAGAGCTATTACCCACCAAACTGGGAATGATATCGGGATTATTCTTTGGTTTTGCTTTTGGGGTAGCAGGTGTAGCTTCTGCAGTATTAGGAGAAGTAGCCGACAAGTTTGGCATTAACACCGTTTACGACATCTGCGCATACATGCCTTTACTTGGGCTCGTCACCTATCTCCTGCCCAATCTGACAAAAGAACATAAAACAAAAAAAGAACTATAATAAAGAAAAAATAATCGTTTCCAATAATTTTGTATTCATAATTATTAAATTAAGATCAACTATTGATAGTAAATTCGTGTTATGTATATTCTGGTTATTGGTTTATTCAACGTATTAAGACCAAAAGGTCGATGAAAAAACATCTATTAAGAATCCTTTTCTTATTGCTTCCTTTAATATTGAACGCACAAATAGAAAAGAAAAAATTACTCTTCTTTAAAGACAGCGCAGATTATAAGAATGAGCAGAAGTCTTTAATAAAATTTATCGATAAACTGATCAACTCAAGTGATCTCGATACAATGTATGTGAGTCCAAACCGGTACAACAATGCTTTAATGAGTACCCATTTTACCAATTTTGAATACTATTGGATCAGCAGTGCCCGTCCCAAAGAGCAAGAGTTATGTTTATCGCCCAATCCACACTACAAAATTGGGGTATACTTTGATTGGAGATGGATCTACATTGGTTGGTCGTTCGATGTTGACGATATTTTTCGTCATACCACACACAAGTATAAAGGAACAGAATTTGATCTGAGTTTATACAGTACAAAAGTAGGACTAGATTTATTTTACCGACGTACTGGAAACAATTATAAGATTCATCATTTAAAAGGTTTCTCTGAAAAAATAGTGCCCGGATACTCCGTCGAGTTCGACGGAGTAAAAGTCGATATAAAAGGATTCAATACTTATTATATATTCAATAACCGACGCTTCTCATATCCGGCAGCTTTTAGTCAATCGACCAACCAACGGATTAGTACCGGATCACTAATAGCTGGATTTTCATTTTCAAAACACAAATTAGATTTCGATTTCACCCAACTTCCCGAAGCAATCGCAAACGAGATGAATGCTGGAATGCAAATAGAAGAGATTAGATATTCCAACGCAAACATCAGTTTAGGCTACGCTTACAATTGGGTCTTTGCGCGCAACTGTCTGGCTTGTCTTTCGTTCACTCCAGCTATTTCCTATAAAAGTTCTTTTGTCGATTTCGGCCAACCAATGGAAGATAAACATTACAATAATTTTGACCTTGACTTTCTTGTTCGCGCAGGTATTGTTTATAATAATGGCAAATATTATGTAGGAAGTTCATTTGTCGGAAGAAATTATGGTTTTCACAGTCAGAACTTTTCTCTAACCAACGGTTATGGAACTCTTCAGATATATGCAGGATTTAATTTCAACCTTAAAAAAGAATTTAGAGTAAAGGGCAAGAAGTACTCCAATCCTTATTAAGTTCGCTTCGAATTCTCTTATAATTTATGATTACAAAAAAGAATAAGTTTGCTTATCCGAAGAATCTTTGTACTTTTGCCTCATCTAAAAAAGTAATCACTATCTGATGAATATGCTATACCCTTCATATAAACACTCTTTCTCCCGTTTCCGCTATTGGGGACGGAAAGGGTATGCTATATTCGCAAGTATGGGCAAAAATGTCTTGATCGGACATTTACATATGAATGTATTGGATAGTGCACTTCTCAAGCAGAAAATTCCAAATAATAATTCATCTTTTATCCTTATGACATTAGAAGAAATCAAAGACCAAGTCTTGTCGGGCATTGATATATCTGCCGAACAAGCCGCTTGGCTCGCCAATACGGCCGACCGTGAGGCTCTTTATGCAGCCGCTCATCAGATTACCGTCGCTCGTGCATCACACGAATTCGACATGTGTTCCATCATCAACGCCAAATCCGGCAAGTGCCCCGAAAACTGTAAATGGTGCGCACAATCCTCTCACTACCAAACAAAAGTCGACATCTACGACTTACTCCCCTCAGAAGAATGCCTCCGACAGGCTAAATACAACGAAAATCAACAAGTCAACCGTTTCTCACTCGTCACCAGTGGACGCAAACCATCTTCCAAGCAAATGGAACAACTCTGTGAAACGGTTCATCACTTACGAAAGAACTCCTCCATCCAACTATGTGCTTCATTAGGATTACTTGGAGAAAGCGATCTGCAAGCTTTATACAATGCCGGAATCACCCGCTATCACTGTAATCTGGAAACCGCTCCATCTTTCTTTCCCCATCTCTGCAGCACGCATACGCAAGAACAGAAACTAGCCACCTTGGCTGCTGCACGGAAAGTCGGCATGGATATCTGCTGCGGGGGTATCATCGGCATGGGCGAAAGCATCGAACAGCGCATCGAATTTGCGTTTACTCTCCGCCAACTAAATGTACAGTCGATCCCGATCAATCTACTCAGTCCCATACCAGGTACCCCATTAGAAAGCGAACATCCGCTCAATGAAGAAGAGATCCTCACCACGATCGCTCTCTTTCGGTTTATCAATCCAACAGCTTTCCTGCGCTTTGCAGGAGGACGTTCGCAGTTATCGTCCGAAGCCATGCACAAAGCCTTATATATTGGAATCAACTCTGCTATAGTAGGTGATCTGCTCACCACACTCGGTTCTAAAGTATCGGATGATAAAAAGATGATTGTAGAAGAAGGGTATCATTTTCCCGATTCACAATTCGACCGTGAACATCTGTGGCATCCCTATACGTCGACCACTCATCCCCTCCCGGTGTATAAAGTGAAAAGTGCGGAAGGAGCAACAATCACCTTAGAGAGCGGACAAACACTGATCGAAGGTATGTCGTCGTGGTGGTGTGCCGTTCACGGTTACAATCATCCCGTGCTCAATGAAGCTGCCCGGAAGCAGTTGGAGAAGATGTCGCACGTCATGTTTGGAGGCTTGACACACGACCCTGCCATTGAATTGGGTAAAATACTCTTAAAGTTAGTCCCCTCTTCCTTGCAAAAGATCTTCTACGCCGATTCCGGTTCCGTGGCGGTAGAAGTTGCTATGAAAATGGCAATACAATATTGGTATGCAGCAGGCAAACCACAAAAGAACAATCTTATCACCATTCGTTCAGGTTATCACGGCGATACGTGGAACGCTATGTCCGTATGCGATCCGGAAACGGGAATGCATAGTCTATTCGGACCATCGCTACCCGTCAGATACTTTGCCCCCTCACCAACCTCTAAGTTTGGCGGAGAGTGGAACCCTGACGACATCGTACCCCTCCAACAGCTCATTGAAAAGCATGAGAACGAATTGGCTGCTTTGATCCTCGAACCAATTGTACAAGGAGCCGGAGGCATGCGTTTCTATCATCCTCAATATTTACGTGAAGCCGAAAAACTCTGTAAGAAACATCAACTGCTTCTCATCTTCGACGAGATCGCAACAGGTTTCGGACGAACAGGCAAACTCTTCGCTTGCGAACATGCCGGAGTAGAGCCAGATATCATGTGTATCGGCAAAGCCCTGACCGGTGGATACATGACCCTCTCTGCCGTTTTAGCTAGCAATCGGGTAGCGGATACCATCTCCAATCATGCGCCGGGTGTGTTCATGCACGGACCAACCTTTATGGGAAACCCGCTCGCCTGCGCTGTTGCCCATGCCTCTACCCAACTCTTGCTGCAAACCGATTGGGAAAGCAAGGTAAAAGCCATCGAACAGCAATTAGAAAAGGAGCTGGCTCATGCCCGCGAACTTCCCCAAGTAGCGGACGTACGAGTACTCGGAGCTATTGGAGTGATAGAGATGAAAGAGCCGGTCGATATGGCAGTGATGCAACAACAATTGGTAAACGAAGGAATCTGGGTTCGTCCTTTCGGCAAACTGGTTTATGTGATGCCACCATTCATCATCCGTCCCGAACAACTAAGCCAACTAACCTCCGGAATAGTGAAAGTCGTACGAAACACCTCCATCCAATGAGTTTAATAGAACATTTAACTAAAGATCTGGAAGAGCTGAAAACCAAGAAGAACTTCAGAGCACTTCCCTCCTTGATACATGTAGGGAAAAATATTTTGCAAGATGAAAGGCAGATGCTAAACCTCTCCTCCAACGACTATTTAGGTCTGGCGAGCGACCCCACCCTCCGCAAAGAGTTCTTGGCAACCCTTCCTTGCGAAGCACTTCCTTTCTCCTCCTCCTCTTCCCGTCTGCTGACGGGAAATTTCACAGAGTACGATCAATTGGAGAAACAGTTGGCAATGCTTTTCGGAACCGAAAGTGCCCTCATCTTCAACAGCGGCTACCATGCGAATACAGGGATCCTACCGGCAGTGAGCACACCTGCAACGCTCATACTAGCCGACAAGTTGATCCATGCCAGTCTGATAGACGGCATTCGTCTGTCCACAGCAAGATGCATCCGTTATCGTCACAACGATCTAGTACAACTAAGACGATTGGTCGAAGAGAATCATACCCAATACGAACAGCTCATCATTGTCACCGAAAGTCTCTTTAGCATGGACGGTGACGCAGCCAACCTAAGCGAGTTGGTTGCTTTGAAGCGCACGTACCCGAACCTTCTTCTATATGTCGACGAAGCTCATGCCTTTGGAGTGAGAGGAGACAAAGGACTAGGGTGTGCGGAAGAACAAGGATGTATTCCTGATATTGACTTTCTAGTCGGCACCTTTGGTAAAGCATTAGCTTCCACCGGTGCCTATCTTGTCTGCCGCGAGGTAATACGCGAATATCTCATCAACAAGATGCGCACTTTTATCTTCACGACAGCCCTTCCTCCAATCAACATCAAATGGACTTCCTTTATTTTGGAGCGACTGCCCGACTTAGATGATCGAAGAAAACATTTGCAAACGATCAGCACCCGACTTAAAGAAGCCATCGTCTCCTTAGGGAACGAATGCCCTTCAGTCAGTCAGATTGTCCCGATGATTGTAGGAGCCAGTGATCAAACAGTTTTAAAAGCAGAAGAGTTGCAGCGGAAAGGGTTCTACGCTCTACCAGTGCGCCCACCAACCGTTCCTGAAGGAACTTCGCGCATCCGTTTCTCGCTGACAGCCAACCTGACAGACGATGATATCGACCAACTCATTCAAACCTTGGAAAGATGAAACAGCATTTTTTAATCCAACAAAATCATAAGCGTCTGCTCCTCTTCTTCGCCGGATGGGGGATGGACGCCCGCCCCTTCTGTTCCTTCCAACCAAAGGATTGTGACTGGATGATCTGTTACGACTATCGATCAGCGGAATTCAATGTAGAAGCACTTGAAAACTACTCAGAGATCATCGTTATCGGATGGTCGATGGGCGTATGGGTGGCATCCGAAGTGATGCAACTCCATCCAGAGTTACCCATCAAAGGAAGTTTAGCCATCAACGGAACCCCCTATCCAATCGACGATCAGAAAGGTATCCCCAGTGCGATCTACGAAGGAACACTCGAAGGGCTCAACGATAGCACTCTGCAAAAGTTCCAACGTCGGATGTGCGGAAGTAACACCGAATATCAGACTTTCAAGCAAACTGCCCCACAGCGATCGATCGAAGAATTGAAAGAAGAGTTGATCAAGATTCGCGAACGTTACCTATCTTCTACTCTTCACAGGCATTCCAAACTGTCAAATCGGATCCTTGATTCTGATCAATCAGAGCAGATTATTGAGTCCAACCAAACTGAGCAGATCATTGAGTTCAAGCAGTCAAAGCAGATCATTGATTCTGATCAGACTATTGATTTTAATCTGAGCAATAAATTCAATCATTCAATTGCGCCCAATGAATCCAATAAGATCGATCGGAGCGATGATTCTATTGAACCCATTCCCGATGCTTTTCATTGGGAATGCGCAATAGTGGGAAAAGCAGATCGGATCTTCCCGACTGCCAATCAGTTGGAAGCTTGGAGCAATCAAGCAGAGCGAATTGAGCAAGTAAACGAACCTCATTATTCACACGAACTATTTAGTCAGATATTCTCATGAACAAGTCACTCATTGTCGAACGATTTTCAAAAGCCCTTTCGACTTATTCCGAAGAGGCCAGCGTACAACGGATCATTGCTGAACGAATGACCACGCTAGTCGGAGAACACGTCGCAATGCCACAAAGAAAAATCTTTGAGTTCGGATGTGGAACGGGAAATTACAGCAGGATGCTACTTCATCAGTTCCGTCCCACACAACTCATCTTAAATGATATCTGCAAAGAGGTGGAGATTTGTCTGGATGACCTATTTAACGAACAAGTCAGTTTCATCGCGGGAGATGCCGAAAAGATCGATCTTCCTCAAGAAAATACACTTATCACCTCCTGTTCGGCTTTGCAATGGTTCGATGCGCCGGAGTCTTTTTTCCAACGCTGTCATTCGAGTTTAACGGCTGAAGGATATCTCGCCTTTAGCACATTTGGGACAAAGAATATGCAAGAGATCAAGCAACTCACCGGAAAAGGATTAACATACCGACCGCTAGAGGAACTCGTTCAGAACTTAAATCCATCTTATACCATTGTTCATACAGAAGAGCAGTTGATTTCTCTCACCTTCTCTTCTCCCATGGAAGTGCTTTACCACCTCAAACGGACAGGAGTCACGGGATTATCTAAACAGTCGTGGACAAGAACAGAACTCACTCGCTTCTGCGAAGAGTACATGCACACTTTCGGCAAACAGTCGACGGTCAGTTTGACTTATCACCCGATATATGTAATCGCAAGAAAGAATCAATGAAAGAATCAATGAAAGAATTAATGAAATTAGAAAAAGAAAACTAGGCAGCCCCCAAATAGGCAGCCATCAATAAACAGTTAGTATGAAAACAAATATATATTTCGTAAGCGGCATTGACACAGATGCCGGAAAGAGCTATGTAACCGGATATCTGGCAAAAGAACTAAATGCCAAAGGGATTAAAACCATTACGCAGAAGTTTATTCAGACAGGCAACGTTGGACATTCCGAAGATATTGATCTTCATCGGAAGATTATGGGTATCCCATTCACGGATGACGATCGAGAAGGATTAACCATGCCGGAAATCTTTTCGTACCCGGCATCACCCCATTTAGCTTCAAAACTCGACAATCGTCCCATCAACTTTGAGAAGATAGAAAAAGCTACCCAGACACTGAGTGAACGGTACGACCGAGTATTACTAGAAGGAGCCGGAGGATTAATGGTTCCACTCACAAATGAACTTTTGACCATAGATTACGTCGCAGAAAAGAGATATCCTCTTCTTTTTGTAACCTCAGGAAAACTCGGCAGTATCAACCATACCCTTCTCAGTCTGGAAGCGATCGAACGACGAGGGATCGTTCTCGACACCGTCTATTACAATTTATATCCAACTGTAGAAGATAAGACAATACAGAATGACACTCAGGAGTATATCCGAGAATATTTGAAATTGCATTTTCCCGAAACAAAATTCCGAATTGTTCCGGAGATCCGAACAGCAGACACCACTTGCTTGTCGGCAGATTAATTGAAAAAAATCTAAAAAGAAGGTCGTCCCATTTTCAGTATGGAGGCGACCTTCGTCTTTATAATAAGTTGCTAGACACTCATTCCACCGGAATAGTAATCTCAGTAAGCAAATCCTCAGGCGCCGTATTAGCCGGATCATTCAGATAACGTTCAGCGCTGGCTTCATCGCGCATGGTGCACTCCATCTCAGGAAGGAGCTTACCATAGATCGTATCATAAACAACATGAAGATTATCGTAGGGTCCTTTATAGAGGAAAGATGCATAACGACCAGCTGGAATTTCCTTATAACCAATATCTCCTTTAGGCGAAGCGGCAACCGGTAGAACCATACACACATCGGTGCGTAGTTTATCGGTAGGAGTTACTTTCGGATCATCATGATAAATGCACAAAGGAATAAATTCCCCCATAGGTAATTGCTGTTCGTTAACGAATCCACACAAACGCATCCATGTGCCACAGTAATCGTTCAATTTATAATCTCCCAATAAACGAATATAAATAACTCTACGCATAGGAAGTTCTTTTATTTCACAAGGAAGTTCCAAGTCCGGTCTGATAATTGCTGGTTTCATAATTACAATTTTTTTATTGTTTCTGTACTCAGTTGGAGAAATACCATAAAACTGCCGAAACACTTTTGACAAAGAAGAGGGCGACGAATAACCTATTCGATAAGCAATATCGGCTATCGGCAAATCAGTATATCGCAATAAACGTGCCGCAGCCTCAGTTCGCGTCCGGACAATAAACGTACCGATAGGCTCACCCAGAAATGCTCGCATGATGCGATGGAAGTAGAACGGAGAAAAGATCGTGATCTTGGCCAGTGACTTCAGATCAATTTCTTCACCAAGATGCTGGTTGATATACTCTACCACATCATTGACACACTTCTGATACTCTTCCTGGGTTGTTTTTTTATGTTCCATTATTCTATCTGTATTTCAATGATGCAAAGATAAAGAGCTTAAATCAAAGCTACTTGTCCGATGTTGCTAATTTACAAAGATTCCACCAAATAACTAAATATTTGTCAAGTTATAAAGAACAAAGCAAACATTACTACACAATCAACTTTTAAAGAATTCAGAATAAACATCTAGGAAGGAATGACTCAATCGTTTTTACATCTTTCATTTTAACATCTTGCATTTTTGCTACTTTCACTAGAACACTTACAGCATTTTAGATAGCATTCAGACAGCAATTTAGCACTTTGACATTTTGTTAATTTAGTAGCTTCACAATCTAATTATTCTGATGGAATGGACAACTCCCTACTTTTTTCTCACTGTAGGGCAATTAAGAATTTTCACAAAGAAAGAGGCAATCGGAATAACCTAGCAAGGCACAAACTTTATACAAATAATATAAGCACCCCGCACACTATTTACGAATTTAATATCCAAGATGATAGTTTTTTCTTGTTCCTTTTCACTCACCAATTAGAATAAATATTGCTAATCCTCAAGACTTTATCCTCATTAAACTCTTCTTTTTTAGCGTTTTACGAAAACAGAAAGTGCAATTGGGCTGAACTGAGCGTCTGTTGCGACTAAACCAACGCTCTGTTGGGACGTAACAGAGCGTCAACTCGGGCCCAACAGAGCGTCAACTCAGACCAAAACAACGCTCAATTCGGACGTTATGCTGCATGTATTTACCTCCAAAGCAAGGTTTATTCTGCTGAATGCACTTCACTTTCAAGTGCAATTCTCGGAAAATCGATTATATTGTACCATTTTTCATCTAATAATCACACATTATCGACTCATAAAGCATTTATCGCAGACAAAAACTGTGATAAAAGGGATATTAAAGGCACTATTTAGGTCTCTTTGGCCTGATTACAAGCTATTTTCACTCTTTAGGCAAATGTCCGAGTTAGCATTTTTAGCCTTTTCACTGCAAAGAGTAAGCGCGTACCTATTTCTGCTTACTATTTGAATTCACTTATTTCTATTTCATTTAAACTTTTAAACACTTTTGGATAATTATAGAGACTTATGGATAATTGATTTCTTTTGAATGGAGGCCTTTTGAATGGAGGCCTTTTGAATGGAGATTTTTCGAATGAATAGCACCCACGAAAATCTACGCTCCTATTTTTCCGAGATACGGTCCTATTTCTTCCGACATACGGTAACAATTTCTCCGAGATACGGTCCTTTTTGTTTCGAGGTACTGTGCTATTTTCTGCAAGATACGGTCTTATTTTCTCCGAGGTACAATTAGATTTGTAATATCTATAGTTTGCAGCTCAGTTAAATACAAACTACATGTCGATTATCACTTCCATTATCAACGGAAAACTAAATTCAATAAATGAGTTACAAAATATTGTAGAAAACTTGATCGACTATTGTCATAAATGTCCGAATTGGTCTTTCAAAGATTATTCACCGAATGAAATGTCGAAGTTTATAAAAGAAAACAAACTTGAAAACGCCCGCTCACACGTTCCCAACAACCCAAGCCAAAGAAGTAAAAGTACGGTTCTATAGTATAAAATTTATTAAGGAGTTCACGGAATTTATTCGTCTGCCAACAACTTTGAGTATATTTGTATACTTACTTAACCTCAAATAAAATGAAAAATATAACTTTTACAGGGATATTGAGCTTATTACCACTATTCTCTTTCGCACAAAACGCCAAGTACACTAACTTTGTTCTGATTAATTTAGACGATGTAGGGAATGGTGATTTTTCGTATAACGGAGCCTTGGGATACACTACACCCAATATCGATCGGATGGCTGCGGAGGGTATGAAGATGACACACTTTCTAGCGGTACAACCTATCAGTGGTGCTTCCAGAGCGGGTTTGTTGACCGGATGTTATCCGAATCGGATTGGCTTTTCCGGGGCTCTTGGCCCCGATACTGAATATGGTATTCATCCGGATGAGATGACGCTCGGTGAACTCTTAAAGCAGAAAGGTTACCGGACTGCTATCTATGGAAAATGGCATTTGGGAGATGTTCATCCGTTCCTTCCTTTACAAAACGGATTCGACGAATATTATGGTCTTCCTTACTCTAACGATATGTGGCCTTTCCACCCTCAACAAGGTGAGATCTTTCACTTCCCCGACTTGCCGACTATCGAGGGTAACAAAGTAGTTGGGTACAATACAGACCAGAGTCGCTTAACCACCGACTATACGACTCGTAGTATCAATTTTATCAAAAAGAATAAGAATAAACCATTCTTCATTTATTTGGCACACTCCATGCCGCATGTTCCTTTAGCTGTTTCTGAACGTTTCAAAGGAAAAAGTGAGCAAGGATTGTATGGAGACGTGATGATGGAAATCGATTGGAGTGTAGGTGAGGTCCTCAAAACACTAAAAGAGGAAGGATTGGAGCAGAACACATTGGTAATTCTTACTTCAGATAATGGTCCTTGGGCAAACTATGGCAATCATGCCGGTTCGGCTGGTGGTCTACGTGAAGCCAAAGCAACCACTTTTGAGGGTGGCAACCGTGTTCCTTGCGTGATGTATTGGAAGGGACATATTGCTGCTGGAACGACTTGCAACCGACTCGCGTCCAATATCGATCTCTTCCCTACATTAGCCGACATATCCGGTGCTCCACTACCAACTCATAAGATCGACGGTGTTAGTTTGCTGCCTCTCATCAAAAGAGTTCCAGGTGCTAATCCGCGAAAATATATGGCTTACTATTATCAGAAAAACGATTTGGAAGCTGTGACCGATGGGCGTTTCAAATTGATCTTTCCTCATAAACATGTCACTTATCAGACTTGCTTGCCAGGAAATGACGGCAAACCGGGTAAACTTGAAGAAGTAGTTATCCCTCAACCTCTTTTGTATGACTTGCGTCGTGATCCGGGCGAACGAAGCAATGTGATCGACTTATATCCACAAGTAACGGAAGAACTCATGAAAACGGCTCAAGAGATACGAGCAGATCTAGGAGACAACCTAACCCATTCGAAGCCAACAGGAAACAGGCCGCATGCTATTTACAAAAAGGCACAATAAAATCATTCATACAACTCAACAACAAGCCCTCTAAATTTGTTGAATAAGTTAGAAGGTACAGTATATTTCCAAATGTAGTTAAAGGACTGTCGCCCGAACACTTATTTTTAATAGTTTTGTCGAGAAAATTGTTGTTGACAAGAGAAAAAGGGTTCTTACTCCTGAAAACAACCTAATATATAAACTAGAGCCCACCTAAACATATTCCTAAATATGAAAAAGATTTTGTTTATTGCAGCCTTACTTTGTATCGTTACTACGATTAAAGCGCAAGATTTCTTCTCTGATTTTTCCAGAGATGTCGCTCGATTGGCTGTCCGTCATACTGAAGCACAAGTCTCAGACCTGCTATTTGAGCACTACGGAGTACCACGAAGAACTCTTAACCATCTGTACAATTCCTACAATCGGAATTGGGGCGAAGTAGCCATTAGTTTAGAGATTTGTCGGGAACTAAATATTCCTTTGTCCAGAGTATATAACAGTTACGACAGACATAGAGGAAGAGGATGGGGAGAGATTGCAAAAGATTTGGGTGTAAAACCCGGTTCACCTGAGTTCCATCGAATGAAAAAACATTTCTCCGACAGAGATACTTATTGGAGTAATACATTCAGAGACTATGATAGAAATAGAGATTCGAAAGTAGCCTATCGCGGACGAAGAGTTTTGGATGGAAGACTTTACAGTGATTTTGATAATGTTAAATATTCATCCGACCGCTCGAAACATGAGAAAGATAAAGAATATCACGGAAAACCGATGAAAGAAAATCACAATAAAAATCATTCTGAGAAACACAACAGAAGAAAGTAATTTGATTGAATAAAACGAATAAAGAGCTGCCTGACTGATGCCTGGCAGCTCTTTTATTGTATACGATTATTTCCTAAATTCTTTTATTTGCTGAAGTCTTTTATTTGCTGAAGTCTCTTGGTGCAGGGACCTTAGGCAGCGGTTTGCGGTCTTTTAACTCCTGCATAATCACCTCGATCGCTTTATTCAACTGTTGATCTTCGCCCATCTGCTCTTTGATTGGATCGTTATCGATCAAGATATCAGGATCTACCCCATGATTCTCAATGATCCACTGACCGGTCTTGGCATCGTAACTAGTGAAGAATGGTACACGGACATCCGTACCATCCATGAAAGGTAAGGAGCCACTGATACCGACTACTCCACCCCAAGTACGGGTTCCAATCAGCTTACCTAAACCCAACGCACGGAATCCCCAAGGGAAAAGATCACCGTCCGAAGCTGAGTACTTATTGATCAAGCAGACTTTAGGTCCAACCAAAGTTCCTTCGGGAACTGTTCCGATCCGAGTAGATACACGACTCATCGTGGCACGGTAAACTTCACGGTTCAAACGTTCGAGAATCATCGGTGATACATTTCCTCCTCCATTGGCGCGATCGTCAATTATTAAAGCTTCCTTATCCAACTGAGGATAGAAATAACGGGAAAATTCGTTCAAGCCCTCCGGCCCCATATCGGGAATATAGATATATCCTACCCGACCGTTAGTTGCTTTCTCTACCGTCTTTATATTATTCTGTACCCAATTGTAATGATACAACGGATCTTCTGTTTCGATCAGATTGACTACAATTTTGTGTGCACCTGTTTCCGAAGCTTTGTCATTCACAGTAAGTTCGGTTAGTACACCGGCCTTACCAATCAGCAGATTGTAGACATTAGGAACTGTGGTGGTAGGGATACCGTCGACGGCAATAATATAATCACCCTCTTTCACCTTCAACCCAGGCTCAGTTAACGGTGAGCGAAGTTCTCTACGATAGTTGGCTCCCGGTAAAATCTTCTCAATCTGATAGAAACCGCTTTTATCACGTTTCAACTCAGCACCCAACAAGCCCATATTGATTCGCTCAGCACGAACCGTCTCTCCGGGATTGACATATGCATGTCCGCAGTTCAGTTCGGCAATCATTTCACCTATCAGATAGTTTAAGTCCAACCTACACTTCACATAAGGTAACAATGCTGCATATTTTGCTTTGATTGCTTTCCAGTCCACTCCATGCATATTTTCAAGATAGAAGCCATCGCGATAAGCGCGCCAAGCCTCATCGTAGATCTGCGCCCATTCTTGTGGATAATCGATCGGTGCAATCATGTTCGCCAGATTGATTTTGTTATCGAAAGATACTTTAGCAGTTGGGAAATCGCTGACGTACCAATCCCTTCCTTTACGGAAAAGAGCTTTTTTACTGCCAAACATATAGCTCCCCATCGCTGCACCTTCGGCTACGGTATCTTCTTTCCGTTCAGCCAAATCGAACGATTTGGTATTTCCACCTTCGTAATACCAAATCTTCTTCCCATCAGAAAAGAAATTGCCATAATTTCCGCTCGACAAAGGAAGTTTGATGATCCGTTCGACTATATTCTCAGGATCAATATTCACGGTGATTGTAGCAGTTGCCGACTCTTTTTTTGTATCTGTTTTCTTTTTCGATTTATCAGTCGCTTTAGGTTGAGCTTCTGCTTTTACGGTAACTTGAGCATCTTTCGACAATAGTGGTGATGGAGTATCTTTCGACAATAAAGCGATATAGACACATCCCATCCGGTTGTATACATGATTCCACTCCGTCTGACTATAAGTGGGATTAAAATCACGATCGGAAGAAAACATAAGATACTTTCCGTCACTACTGAATGCCGGAGAAGAAGAGTCGTACCATTTCTCAGTGATAGGATACTCTTTTCCGGAACTTAAGTGATACACATACACTACACTCATGTTATTCTTTTCCGGTTTTGTGTAGGTGATCCATTGACTATCCGGAGAGAAGTTTACTCCGAAG
>Ga0114938_1000296_pt1 | contig 39968 bp, 37 predicted proteins | sample AshMeaBigSpring_FD_88675 | JGI IMG/M metagenome (GOLD analysis project Ga0114938, IMG submission 88675) | Groundwater microbial communities from Big Spring, Nevada to study Microbial Dark Matter (Phase II) - Ash Meadows Big Spring | ecosystem: Environmental > Aquatic > Deep subsurface >... | reverse complement strand
TTGCCGTGATCACCCGCGGCGCCATTAGGCCTTTCACTCAAATTGGCTTCAGTGTAGCGATGCTGATCATCTATTTATCGGGCACGAGCGGGTGCTCGGGTTTGATGCGGAGGCGGCCGGATCGGCTGCGAAGTGAGAGTGTCGCCGTTGTTGCAGTCTGCCAGTTTGACGCGCGGCGCGCTCGATGCCGCTCAGCCGACGCAGAGCTCGGCCTCATCAGAGCCGCCGCCTCAGTCCACGATCTCCCCGGATGGAGAAGAAGCGGCGCGCACCGTCGTAACACGAGGTGCGCCGTGGCCCTGGGGCTCAGTCACCCTCGCGCCAACGCGGCGCTATCTGCTCATCTCGCCGTGCCGCAATGAGGCGCAGTACCTCAAACGCACGCTTGATAGCGTCGCAGCCCAGTCGGTACCGCCGACGTTGTGGATCGTGGTCGACGATGGATCGACGGACGATACGCCGGCGATCCTCGAGGAGTATGCTCGGAGGTTGCCCTATCTGCGGGTCGTCACGCGCCCTGATCGCGGGCGGCGCAGCGTTGGACCGGGCGTCGTCGAGGCCTTCTACGCCGGGCTCGAGACCGTGCACCTGGAAGACTTTGATTACCTGTGCAAGCTCGATATGGACCTGGTCATGCCAGCACGATACTTCGAGCTGGTGATCGAGCGGATGGAAGCCGTTCCCCGTCTCGGTACATTCTCCGGCAAGCCCTGGTTCGTCCACCCGCGAAGCGGCGCCTTGGTTCCGGAACCCTGTGGCGACGACATGTCGGTCGGCGCGACGAAGTTCTACCGCGTCACCTGCTTCAAGGAGATCGGCGGCTTCGTGCGCGAGGTCATGTGGGACGGCATCGACTGCCATCGGGCGCGCATGCTCGGCTGGATCGCCGAGAGCAGAGATGACGAGCCTTTGCGCTACATCCACTTGCGCCCGATGGGCGGGAGCCAGCAGAATATCTGGACCGGGCGGGTCCGAGTCGGTTTCGGACAGTACTTCATGGGGACCTCGCCGCTCTATTACCTCGCGGTTGCAATCTATCGGCTGCCTTCACGTCCCGCGCTGATTGGCAGCGTCGCTATGCTCTGGGGCTATCTCAAGAGCTGGGCCAGTGGACTTCCACGATACGAAGACGCCGAATTCCGTCGCTTCCTGAGATCCTACCAGCATTCTTGCCTTCTGCTGGGCAAGCGTACGGCCATCGCGCGGATCGACGCCCAACAGGCGCCGATCTGGTATTCCAGGCACGCCCGGTTCCTGCCCGCGGTCGCCGCTGTCGAGCAAAGCGGAAAGGCCGAGTTGCTGGGACTCTCATTCGACACGGTGACGATGGAGCATGCGGTCGCGCGCTGCCTCGCGCTGTGCCGGGCGCCGCGCGCCTCGCACACGATCGTCACGGCCAATGCCTCGCATCTGTGCATGATGCGCCGCGACCCGGGCCTCGCCCAGGCGTGCTTGACCGCCGACCTGACCGTGGCCGACGGCATGTCGGTCGTCTGGGCGCTCCGCGCTTCCGGCCAACCGATTCCGGAGCGGGTCGCAGGCGTCGACCTGATGGTGCGACTGCTGGCGGCGGCGGAGGCCAATGCGCTCAGCGTCTACTTCCTCGGCGCACGCAAGGAGGTAGTCGCGGCACTCGCCGCATGGTGCCGGAAACGGCATCCCAACCTCGTGATCGCCGGTTCGCGCGACGGTTATTTTGGCGCCAGCGACCACCCCGCCATCGTCGAGGAGATCAGGGCGAGCCAAGCGCACATTCTGTTCGTCGGAATGCCGTCGCCATTCAAGGAAACGTGGTGCGAGAAGCACCGCGAGCGCCTCAACGTGCCCGTCATCATGGGTGTGGGAGGCAGCTTCGACGTGCTCGCTGGTTTCATACCGCGTGCGCCCCGGTGGGTGCAGTCGGTTGGATTCGAGTGGTTCTGGCGGCTTCTGATGGAGCCGCGAAAACTCTGGAAGCGCTATCTGACGACCAACAGCGAGTTCCTGTGGCTCGCGGGCCGGGAAATCGTCGCCCGGCGCCTCGGACGATTGCCACCGGCGGGGCCGAACCTCACTCCGACCGGGGGCGGGTCCTGACTGCTCGGCGCAACATCGTCATTTTCATGGGCACGCGCCCGGAGGCGATCAAGCTCGCTCCCGTCGTCGCCGCGCTCAAATGCGCCGGGGACTTTCGCTGCGGCGTGGTGGCGACCGGCCAGCACAAGGAGATGTTCCAGCAGGTCGTCGACACCTTCGAGTTGGAGGTCGATGCCAACCTCGACGTCATGCGGCCCAACCAGACGCTGGCCGGCCTCACCGCGCGGCTCATCGACGGCATCGACGGCTGGCTCGATGCCGCCGCGCCGGACATGGCGCTGGTTCAGGGCGACACGACCACCGTTCTCGCAGCTTCGCTCGCGTGCTTCTACCGGCGCATCCCCATCGGCCACGTCGAAGCGGGCCTCAGGACCGGCAACATCTGGTCGCCGTTCCCCGAGGAGGTGAACCGGCGGCTTGCAGCCCCGCTGATGGCGCTGCATTTCGCGCCGACCGAGTCGGCTCGAGCGGCACTGCTGAAGGAAGCCGTGGCGGACCATACCATCGCGGTGACCGGGAACACCGTCATCGACGCGCTGCAGTTGGAGGTCGCGCGGCAGCAGCGCGAGCCGGCATTGCGCGGCCGGATCGACGATCAGCTTGCGCCTCTGTTGGGCACGCACTGGCGGGATGCGCCCATGGTTCTCATCACCGGGCATCGGCGCGAGAACTTCGGTGACGGCATCGAGCAGATCTGCCGGGCGATCGGAGCACTGGCGGAACGGTTCGCGGACCACCATTTCGTCTATCCCGTCCACCTCAATCCAAACGTTCAGGTGCATGTAAGCCGGCTGCTCGGGCATCGCGCAAACGTCCGCCTGATCCCGCCCCAGGGCTATCGGAATTTCGTTGCCCTCATGGCGCAATGCCGGCTGGTTCTGACCGACTCGGGAGGCGTCCAGGAGGAGGCGCCGTCGCTCGGCAAGCCGGTTCTCGTCATGCGCGACACCACCGAGCGGCCCGAAGGCATCGCGGCCGGAACCGCGCTGCTGACCGGGCCGAATTCGGCAAACATCGTCGCGCACGCGTCCCGCCTGTTGACTGACGACGACGCCTATCGGTCGATGGCGACCGCAACGAACCCGTACGGGGACGGACATGCCGCCGGGCGGATCGTCGAGCGGATCCGCCGCTACTTCGCGACCTGAGCCGAGGCCTCGCCGGAGCGCGGCTCAGGCGAAGCATCCACTGGGTAAGATCCGTCTGCTGATCGATGCCGATTCCGCTCGCTGCGCGAAGCCGAAAAGCCGAGCGACGATCACCGCCGAAACACGATCCATCCTTCTACAAGGGATTGGCTTTGCCAGCTCGTGCCGCCGCAGGCGCGTGGTGCGATCCTCGGGCCCATGCTCATAGGACACCGGTGCGCCGGGCCGAGGCATTGGGACCGAGGATCGAGGCGAGCTTCGCGATCGCCGCGCTAACCCTTGAGCACGCCCGACGCCTTGGCGGTGTGGGTCGCGATGTAGTCCATCAGCGCCGGCGAGAGGCAGTCATAGGGCTCGAGCTTCAGCTCCCTGAGGCGCCCGCGGACCGCGCCCATCTCGTCGGGCTTGGCGCCCGCCTCGATGATCGAGGAAACGAATGCGGCGAACTCGGGCGGTGCCCAGCCCTGCTCCTTCGACAGCTCGGTGTGGATGAAGGTGAGCCCGGAGAACGGATGGTTCTTGCGCTCTACCGGGCCGTACATGTGGGTGCCGCAGTCCTTGCATGCATAGCGCTGGATGAGCGCATTGGCGTCGACGACCTTGAGCTTGTCGGCGCCCCTGGCGACCTTCACCTTGTCGCTCGGCACCACCGCGACCTGCGAGAACAGCGCGCCCTTGGGCTTCCAGCACTTGGTGCAGCCGCAGACGTGGTTGTGCGCGCACTGGCTCGAGATCGCCACCTCGACCGGATTGCTCGCGCACCGGCAACTGAGCGTGCCGCCGGCAAAGCTCGCCGCACCGGGCTTGAGGCCGTTGTCGACCGCTGGATGTATCGAGATTTTCGCCATGTCACTTCCTCCAAACTACGCCCGTGCAACATCGCGCGGGCAACACGTCAGAAAGCCGTCGTCACGTTTGTGCGCCATTCGCCTGTACCGTCCAAGTTGGCCTCCAATCGCGTCGTCGGCAAGCGGAATTGGATGTGGGCTGAAATGATACTTCGTCAGCACGTACGCTCGTCGCGGCAACTGAAGGTGCTCGACGCGGTCAGCACGCCATCGGCACGGAAAATCGCACACGGAGGGCTTATCGGGGACGAGGCACGGGCCTATGTAGGGAACAAACGGAGGCGCACTATGAAAGACCCCACGAGCACCGAGCCGACCAGAAGCAAGGCCGAGATCGTCGAGGCTGCCCTGCGGCTCGCCGCCGCGCGGCCCTGGAGCCAGGTCGGCATGGCCGACATCGCGGCCGCGGCCGGCATCACGCTCGCCGACATGCGCCGCGCGTTCCCCGGCAAGGGCGCGATCCTCGCCGCGTTCGTGCGATCGATCGACGACGCGGTGCTGGCGCGCGTCCAGGTGCGCAAGCCGGGCGAGGCCGGCCGCGACGCGCTCTTCGAGGTGGTCATGAGCCGGCTCGATGTGCTCGCCCCCTACAAGCCCGCGCTCAAGTCGATCACGGCGAGCATGCCGCTCGAGCCAGCGCTGCTGCGCTCCGCCTTCGCCTCACAGGCCTGGATGCTGCACGCCGCGGGGGTCGCCGCCGATGGACCGGCCGGCACGGTGCGGGTGGCCGGCCTGATGTCCGTCTATGCGTCGGTGTTCCGCACCTGGCTCGCCGACGACGACCCCGGCATGGCGCGCACGATGGCAGCGCTCGACCGGCGGCTGCGGCGCGGCGAGCGGAGTCTCTCTACGCTCGACGAGCTATGCGCGGGCGTCCGCCGCGTGACCGGCGCCGTCACCGATGCGATCTGGCCGGAACGGTCCGGTGCCGCCAAGCCGCCGCCGGCCACACCGCCCGCTTGAACTTCCCTGCCGCGCGCCGCATGGTCGCGGCCGCAACCGGAGGAGGCGCGCGTGGCGGAAAGCACGGGTCCAGCGGCACCGATCAGCTACGACGATTTCATGAAGGTCGACATCCGCGTCGGCACGATCGTCGAGGCGGAACCCTATCCGGAGGCGAGAAAGCCCTCGATCAAGCTGACGATCGACTTCGGACCGGGCATCGGCCTGAAGCGCAGCGCGGCGCAGATCGCGGTCCACTACGCGCCGGAGACCCTCCGCGGGCGCCAGGTCGCGGCGGTCGTGAACTTTCCGCCGCGCCAGATCGGCAAGTTCATCTCGGAGGTGCTGACGCTCGGCTTCCCTGACGCGGCGGGTGCGGTCGTGCTCGTCGCGCCGACGCTCGCGATCCCGAACGGCGGCCGGCTGTTCTGAGTTCGCCACCGGCTCGCCAGCGCCTCACGACCGCGTCCAGCGGGCCGCACGCTTCTCGGCGAACGAGGCGAGGCCCTCGCCGGCTTCCGCGGATTGGCGCTTGGCGGCGTGCGACTCGATCAGGTTCGGCTTGACCCCGCCACCGATCGCACCGAACGCGTGCGCGAGCGCGCAGGCTTTGGTCTCAGCGATGGCGACGGGGCCGTTCTCGAGCAGCATGGCGACGATCGCATCGCCGCGCGCCGCGAGATTTGCCGCCGGCACCACCTCGTGCACGAGGCCGATACGGTGCGCCTCCTCCGCGCCGAACCGCTCTCCGGTCAGCGCGTAGCGGCGCACCTGGCGCGCGCCGATCGCATCGTTGAGCTGCGGCACGATGATCGCCGCGGTGAGGCCCCAGCGGACCTCGGAGATGGCGAACTTGGCGTCTTCGGCCGCGATCACGACGTCGCAGGCCGCAATGAGCCCGGTACCGCCGCCGACACAGAAGCCCTGCACCAGCGCCAGCGTAGGTACGGGAAGGCGATTGAGCCTGTCCACTGCGTCGGCGGTGCGGCCGGACACCCTCACGTTCTCCTCGCTCGTGCCGGCACGGACGGCATTGAGCCACTTGAGATCAGCGCCGGCCTGGAAGTGGCGGCCGTTACCGGCGATCACCGCGACCCGCAGTGACCTTTCGCCGCCGAGCGCGTCCATTGCCGCGTGCAGGCCCTCGATCAGCGCACCGTCGTAGGCATTGCTGACGTCGGGCCGGTTGAGGATCACGCGCGCGACGCCGCGGTCGTCGATGGACCAGAGGACGGGGCGGTCGGACATGGCGGGCTCCTCGTGGAGACTTGGGTCGGATGCCCGATACATAGCGCGGGTGCAGCCGCTGATCACGTATGTCGTGACCGGACTTGGCAGAGCTGGCGGCCCGCGCCATCCTCGGCCGGCCGCGAGCGGTGCAACTGATCGACCCGGGGAACGGCTCCTTGACGCGCGCCAAGACGCACTTCCTGTTCCTCAACGTCGGGCACCTGCTCGATCACCTGTTCACGCTCATCTTCGCGACCGTCGCGGCGCTGGTGCTGACGCGCGAATGGGGTATGAGCTACGCCGAGCTCATCCCCTACGCCACCCCGGGATTCATCGCGTTCGGCGCGTTCGCGCTGCCAGCCGGATGGATCGCCGACCGCTGGAGCCGCAAGGGCATGATCGCGGTGTTCTTCGTCGGCATCGGTCTCGCCTCCATCGCGACGGGATTCGCCCGAACACCGCTCGAGATGGGCATCGGGCTCTTCGTCATCGGCGTGTTCGCGGCGATCTATCACCCGGTCGGGCTCGCGCTCGTGACGGAGGAGACCAAAGGCATGGGGCTCGCCATCGCGCAGAACGGAGTGTGGGGCAATCTCGGTGTCGGCGGCGCAGCGCTGCTGACCGGCCTCTTCATCGACCATGGCGGGTGGCGCTCGGCGTTCGTATGGCCGGGCGTGTTCTCGGTGATGGTCGGCCTCGCCTACCTCCGCCAGGTCTGGCCGGACCTCGTCGCGGAGCACGGCGCGGCCGCAGTCGAGGCTCCGGCTGCTGCGGCCGCGCTCGCGGCGTCCCCCGAGCAGCGCGCGCTGCTGATCCGCCTGACCCTGATCATCTTCTTTACCACCGCGGTCTCGAGCATCATCTTCCAGTCGACGACGTTCGCGCTGCCGAAGGTGTTCGACGAGCGGCTGAAAGGCATCGCCGGCTCGGCGACGCTGATCGGCTGGCTTGCGTTCCTGGTCTTTGCCGTTGCGTCCATTGCGCAGGTGATCGTGGGGTCGGCGCTGGACCGGCTCGGCCCCCGCATGGTGTTCATGGGCATGGCGGCGTTGCAGGCCGTGTTCTTCCTCGCGATGCCGGGGCTCACGGACTGGCCGGCGCTTCTCGTCGCGCTCGCATTCATGCTCGGCGCCTTCGGGCAGATCCCGATCAACGACTACATGATCGGCAAGCTCGCGAGGTCGGAGCTGCGCGCCTCGATCTACGGCACGCGCTATCTCGTGAGCTTCGGTGTGCTCGCGGCGGTGCTGCCGATGATTGCCTGGGTGCACCAGTCGTGGGGGTTCGACGCCCTGTTCCGCATCCTCGCAGGCGCTGCGATCGTGATCCTCCTCGCCGTATCGCTCCTGCCGGCGCGGCTGCCGGAAGTGACACCGGCGACGGCCCCTGCCCCGGCCTGAGGTCGCTCAGTTCGATTTCGGCGGCTCCGGCGGGGCGGTCAGCCCTGGCGGCGGACCCGACGGCATGCTCGTCGGCGGTGCGAAGCCAGAGGGCGGTGTTGCAGGCAGGCTCGGAGGCGTGCCCAGCCCCGGTGGCGGCCCCGATGGGAAGCTCGGCGCTGTGCCGATGCCCGGCGGCGATGATCCGAGCGGGGATGGCGGTGCGCCGAACGGGCTGCCCCCGGGCAGCGTGAGACCGCCGGGCGCGCCCGGGACGCCGGGGGCGCCACCGAACGTCGGGATGGTGATCTCGACCTTGCTCGGATCGACCTTCGGACCGGTGCCCTTGTAGTGCATGACCATGCCGGGGAATGCGATGACCAGCGCGACCATGATGCACTGGATGATCACGAACGGCACCGCGCCCCAGTAGATCTGACCGGTCGTCACCGGGTCGGTGAGCTTGCCCGTGATCTTGTCGACGAACGCCTCCTTGGCGGCGACCGAGCGCAGGTAGAACAGCGCGAAACCGAACGGGGGATGCATGAACGAGGTCTGCATATTCACGCCAAGGATCACGCCGAACCAGATGAGGTCGATGCCGAGCTTTTCCGCTGCCGGCCCGAGCAGTGGGATGACGATGAAGGCGAGCTCGAAGAAATCGAGGAAGAATGCGAGCAGGAACACCAGGATGTTGACGAACACCAGGAAGCCGATCTGTCCGCCCGGCAACGAGGTCAACAGGTGCTCGACCCAGAGGTGGCCGTTCACGCCATAGAACGTCAGCGAGAAGATGCGTGCACCGACAAGAATGAATACGACGAATGCCGAGAGCTTCGCCGTCGCCTCGATCGCCGAGCGCATCAGTGACCAGTTGAACCGGTTCGGATTGCCGTCGAGCCAGCGCTTGAAGACGGCGAGAATGATCGCGCCGGTCGCGCCCATGGCGCCGCCCTCGGTCGGGGTCGCGACGCCGATGAAGATCGTGCCGAGCACGAGAAAGATGAGGAACAGCGGCGGCACCATCACGAAGGTGACCTGCTGGGCGAGCCGCGACAGGAACCGCAACCCGGTCAGCTTGCCGAGCACCCAGTTGACGAGCGCCGCGGCGAACGCGACGACGATCGCGATCGCCATGATCAGCACCACGAAGTCGGCGCCGCGGTAGGTCGAGTTGCGCAGCGCCCAATAGCCGATCAAGCCCGAGATCATCGTCAGGATCAGCAGCGAGATCAGGCCCCGGCTGCCGTCGTCCTCCTTGAAGCCGACCGCCTCGGCGGGAAGCCCCGGCACATAGCTCGGCCGGAATGTGGCGACGATGAACACGTAGCTCGCATAGAGCGTCGCAAGCACGAGACCCGGGATGAACGCGCCCTCGTACATGTCGCCGACCGACTTGCCGAGCTGGTCGGCCATCACGATCAGCACGAGCGAGGGCGGAATGATCTGGGCGAGCGTGCCCGAAGCGGCGATCACTCCGGAGGCGACGCGCCGGTCGTATCCGTAGCGCAGCATGATCGGCAGTGAGATGAGCCCCATGGAGATCACCGAGGCCGCGACCACGCCGGTCGTGGCGGCGAGCAGCGCGCCGACGAAGATGACGGCGTAGGCGAGGCCACCGCGGATGGTGCCGAACAGCTGGCCGATGGTGTCGAGAAGTTCCTCGGCCATGCCGCTGCGCTCGAGCACCAGTCCCATGAGCGTGAAGAAGGGAATGGCGAGCAGCGTGTCGTTGTTCATCACCCCGAACACGCGCTCCGACAGCGACCCGAGCAGCGGCCAGGATAGCGAGATCGCGCCATTGGAGAGCGGGGCGAGCTCGACGCCGATGACGAAGAAGAACAACCCGCAGGCACCGAGCGAGAACGCGACCGGATAGCCGAGCAGCAGGAAAATGACGAGCGCGAAGAACATGATCGGCGCCAAGTTCTCGGCGATCCAGGCGGCCATGTCTCTATCTCCGGGCGTCCAGTGCGAGGCGTGGTCTGATGCGGGGCAGCGCCAGCATGTTCTGCGTCACGACGGACCGGACTTCTGTGCGCGCAGGCGCGCCTCGGCTTCCGCCGCGAGCGCTTCCTTCAGCCGCCGCGCCTCCGCCTCCGCCGCCTCGTGATGGCCGCCGCCCGACACGTCCGCGAGCCGGCCCCGCATGATCGCGATGCGCTTGATGAGCTCGGAGACGGCCTGCAGCATCAGCAGCGTGAAGCCGATCGGCAGCAGTAGCTTGGCGGGGTAGAGCGGCAGCCCACCGGCATTGGTCGACTGCTCGTTCTGGAGGAGCGAGCGCACGAAGAACGGCCAGCAGTACCACATCATGACGAGCGTCATCGGCAGCAGAAAGAGCGCGTGGCCGATCACGTCGATCACGTTGCGCACGCGCCGCGACAGGAGACTCGAGACGACGTCGATGCGGATGTGCTCGTTGGCCATCAGTGTCCAGGGCGCACAGAGCAGAAACACCGCGCCGAACAGCACCCACTGCATCTCGAGCCAGGCGTTCGACGAGGTGTCGAAGGTCTTGCGGACGATCGCATTGACGGCGCTGATCAAGACGGCGGCCAGTATCGCCCAGGCGACATAGCGGCCGACCCGGCTGTTCAAGGCATCGATCTTCCGGCTGAGCCCGAGCAACCCGTCCATGCGTCTCCCCGTGTCGGCCCCGAACTGGCGCGCGCCGCTGCGTCGTTTTGGTCTATAGGTTTCGCATGATGTCTGCCAGTGCCAGCGTGTTAAGATGGCAACAGCAGGCGGGCGCGTTCGGCCCGCAGGTATTCGAGGAGACGGCGCGGCGTGGCGACCAAGGATGACGTTCTGGAGGCGCTGCGACGCGTCAGGGGGCCCGATCTCGAGGGCAACATCGTGGACCTCGGCCTCGTCTCCGAGGTGCTGATCCGCGACGGACATGCCTATTTCTCAATCACGATCCCTCCCGCGCGCGCCGAGGAGCTGGAGCCGCTCCGCCAGGCGGCGGAGAAGGTCGTCGGCGACGTGACGGGCATCAAGGCGGTGACGGCGGTGCTGACCGCGGACGCGGCCCCTGGCAGTGCGCGTCCGGCAGCGTCGCGCGCCACGGCGTCTGAAAGCGCGCGCGTGGCGAGCGCCCGCGCCAAGGGCGGGGCCGGCGACGGCGGCGGTCACCACCAGCATGGCCATTCGCCCGCTGCTGGAGCACAGGGGCTGCGCCGGGCCACCGACGTCGAGGGCGTGAAGCGCCTCGTCGCGGTCGCCTCCGGCAAGGGCGGCGTCGGCAAGTCGACGACCGCGGTCAACCTGGCGCTCGCCTTCCAGGCGATCGGCCTCAAGGCCGGCATCCTCGACGCCGACATCTATGGCCCCTCGCAGCCGCGCCTGCTCGGGCTCAAGGGCAAGCCGCATGCAGGGCCCGGCAAGTCGCTCGCGCCGATGGTCGCTTTCGGCCTCGAGGCGATGTCGATGGGCCTGATGGTCGAGGAGGAGAGCCCGATCATCTGGCGCGGGCCGATGGTCGTGCAGGCCCTGCAGCAGATGCTCCGAGACGTCGCCTGGGGCTCGAGCAAGGGCCCGCTCGACGTGCTGGTGATCGACATGCCGCCCGGCACCGGCGACGTGCAGCTCTCCATCGCTCAGCAGGTGCCGCTCGCCGGCGCGATCATCGTCTCGACGCCGCAGGACCTTGCGCTGATCGATGCGAGGAAGGGCCTCAACATGTTCCGCAAGGTCGATGTGCCGGTGCTCGGCATCATCGAGAACATGAGCTATTTCCTCTGTCCGAGCTGTGGCGAGCGCTCCGACATCTTCGGCCACGGCGGCGCGCGAGAGGAGGCACGGCGGCTCGGCGTGTCGTTCCTCGGCGAGGTGCCGCTGCACATGGACATCCGCGCGCGCTCGGATGCCGGATCACCGATCGTCGCTTCGGTGCCGCAGAGCCCGCATGCCGCGATCTTCCGCGAGATCGCCGCCATGGCCTGGGCCGGAATTGACACGGCGTCCGGCACGGTGATGCAGCCGCCGAGGCTCGAGGTCGCCGGATCCGGCGACAGCTTGCGCGTGAGCTTCGCGGAGGGCGCGACGCACGAACTCTCCGCCGAGATGCTGCGCGTCATGAGCCCCTCCGCCGAGGTCCAAGGCCACTCACCCGACCAGCGCGTGACGGTCGGAAACAAGCGCAACGTGCGGATCAAGGGCCTCGACCCGGTCGGCAATTACGCCGTCAGGATCGCGTTCGACGACGGCCATTCGACCGGGCTCTACGCCTGGACCTATCTCGACCAGCTCGGCCGCGAGAAGGAGCGGCGCTGGTCGGCCTATCTCGCCGAGCTCGCGGCCAAGGGCCTCTCACGCGGCTAAGGGCCTTCGCGCAAACGAAGGCTTAACCTTTACGAATTATCAACAGGCGACCGGCGGAACCCGGAAAATGCCATTTTCCTGGTTCACCCAGCTCGTCACGTCTGGGGGGTTCGGCTTCGGCCCAGACAGTCATGCGTAGACGGGGACTTTTGTGATGGTGCGTACCTCGCTGGTGCGCTGCGCGCCGCTCGGCGTTGCAGCGGCGACCCTGGCATTTGCAGGCGGACTGACGTCACTTGCCCTTGCGGCGACCGCGCAAGGCCTCCCAGTCCCGATTGATGCGAAATCCGATCTCGCTCCCCCCGCTTCGTCCCTTGTCCTCGCCCAGGCGGCTCCTGCGGCGGTGATGACCTCGTCGCCGGTCGCGGCCCGGGATGCGCTCAAGGGCGACAATACCCGCACCCGCTTCGTCATCGCACTCGAGAAGCACGCCGAGTTCCAAGTGTTCTCGCTGACCGCGCCGAACCGGGTCATCGTCGAGATGCCGGACGTGAAGATGCAATTGCCAGCGCACGCCGGCGACAAACCGATCGGGCTCGTTCGCTCGTTCCGCGGCGGCCTTTCAGCGCCCGGCCGCTCGCGGGTCGTGATCGACGTGACGCAGCCGGTCGTGGTCGAGAGCGCCGGCATCGCGACGTCCAAGGACGGCAGGAGCCACCGCCTGGTGCTCGAGATCGTGCCGGTCGATACCGCCGGAAGGCTGCCGCCGCAGGCGCGGCGGCCGTTGAAATCGAATGCGCAGGTCGCCGCCCTCGGCGCTTCGAACGTGCAGCCGCCGATGCCTCGGCCCGCCGAGCGCCCCAAACAGAAGGCGGACAAAGCGTGGAAGCCGCTGATCGTCATTGATCCCGGTCACGGCGGCCACGACTCTGGCGCCTCCAAGTGGGGCACGGTCGAGAAGGACGTGGTGCTCGCTTTCAGCAAGGTCCTGCGCGACAAGCTCGTCGCGACCGGCCGTTACAAAGTGATGCTGACGCGGAACGACGACTCGTTCATCGATCTCGATCAGCGCCGCGAGTTTGCCGAGAAGCACAAGGCGACCCTCTTCATCGCGGTGCATGCCGATTATGCCGGCGGCAAAGCTCGCGGCGCAACGATCTATTCGCTGAAGGAGTCGGTCGCCAACGATCTGAAGCACTCGGCCAAGGGTGAGGTCTCGGAGAACGTACTCTCCGCGAAAGAGGCCGCAGCGACGAAACAAGCGGGAGGCAACGTCGACGAGGTGAAGAGCATGCTTGCCGACCTAGCCCAGCGCGAGGTCAACATCACCAAGGAGCGCACCAACGGGTTCACGCGCTCGGTCATCGACTACATGGGCGCGACCACCAGCATGCAACACAACCCCGACCGCTCGGCTGTGTTCCGCGTGCTCAAGACCGCAATGGTGCCGGCCGTGCTGATCGAGCTCGCCTACGTCTCGAACCAGCAGGATGCGCACAACCTGAAGAGCGATCAGTGGCGCGACAAGGTCTCTGACTCGATCATGACCGCGGTCGACAACTACGTCTCGAACCAGGTCGCCCGCCTGCCGATGTGACGTGCTGCCGGCGCGGAAGGCCAAAAAAATCAAGCCGGTCTCGACAGAGACCGGCCTGCGAATTTTGTGGCCGGATCAGACCTCGCACCGGGTGCCGGCACTGGTCGATCTAGACGGTACTTGGCGGATGGAACGGTTTGAGACGCCAGAGCAGCACATACCAGTCAGACGCCTCCTCGCGCCCGGCGGTCGGTCGGGCGCTGGCGGCACACGTTGGCACGCGCACTGACTGTGGAAGACGGCGCTTCGGCATCGGCCACTCCATCGTCATGGTCGTGCTGCCTCGCCAGCCCGCAGGGGCGGCTCCACACCGTCGCGACCACGCCAACACAGGTCGCCGGCTGATGCGGGGTTCGGCAGCGGTCGGGGACGGAAGCGCGGTGGGCCCGCGCGCATGATCGGATCGCGGTTGCGATCGGCGGTTCCATCCATGTCCGCCTGACACGCGATCTCAGAGAGGTGCCATTCCGTGTTGTTCTGGCGCGCAGAAGTTGCAAGTCCAAGTCATCCTGCACGTCGACGCGCACACCGCTCCGCAGCCGGAAAAACCGGTTGATTAACGGCAGGAATGGCTTGCCCTGCGAAATGCAGTGTAAGCGATTCGCGCGCATTCGCAGCGAACATTCGCAACCCGACGTTGCTTTCGGACCGAGGGACCCGGCGGCATGGGCCGCCGGGGAAGCGATCGGATGATCAGGGCGCGACGGTCGGATCGTCCGCCTTGGCCGACTGCTGCACCGCCTTCTGCACCTTCTCGAAGGCGCGGACCTCGATCTGGCGGATGCGCTCGCGGCTGACGCCGAACTCGGCCGACAGGGCCTCGAGCGTCGCCGGGTCGTCGGCGAGGCGCCGCGCCTCGAAGATGCGCCGCTCGCGGTCGTTCAGCGTCGCCATCGCGCGCGCGAGATAGGCCTTGCGGCGGCCGAGCTCCTCGCTCGCGGCGAACGCTTCCTCCTGGTCGGGCCGCTCGTCGACGAGCCAGTCCTGCCACTCGCCAGCCTCGCTGTCGGCGCGCACCGGCGCGTTCAGCGACGCATCGCCGCCGAGCCGCCGGTTCATCGAGATCACGTCCTCTTCCGGCACGCCGAGCTTGGTCGCGATCTGCTTGACCTGCTCGGGCTTGAGGTCGCCGTCCTCGAGCGCCTGGATCTGGCCCTTCATGCGGCGCAGGTTGAAGAAGAGCTTCTTCTGCGCGGCCGTGGTGCCCATCTTCACGAGGCTCCACGAGCGCAGGATGTATTCCTGGATGGAGGCGCGGATCCACCACATCGCGTAGGTCGCGAGGCGGAAGCCCTTGTCGGGCTCGAACCGTTTCACCGCCTGCATCAGGCCGACATTGCCTTCCGAGATGACCTCGCCGATCGGCAGGCCATAGCCGCGGTAGCCCATGGCGATGCGCGCCACGAGCCTCAGATGCGACGTGATGAGCCGCTGCGCGGCGTCGGAATCGCCATGTTTCTGCCAACGCTTGGCCAGCATGTACTCCTCGCCCGGCTCCAGCATGGGGAACCGGCGGATCTCCTCGAGATAGCGCGCAAGACCGGCCGAGCCGCCCGCGAGCGTGGGAAGGGTCTTAGTTGTCATCTGGTCTCATGGCGGCCTTCGCCCCTTGCGGTGCGGCCGCCTGCTCCCGGTTGATCATCCAAGCCGATCGTGCGTCGATCGATCACATTGTGGCGGAGTATGGTCGAAAACTCGGGCCACACCATGGCAGAATGCTGAAAGTCGGCTCAGCAAGCGAGCCACATCCTCGTGCATCCACCATCACGCGCGATCACGTCGCTGTTCGATACGAACGGCCTTGCCGGCCGGATCCGTCGAGGCGCCGCCCGTGGGTCAGGTCCTGTCGCCGCGCCTGTCGTCGTTCGGCTCGAAGTTGATCCGGTCGGCCCAGGCGGAGTTGGCCATCGCCCGGTCGACCCGATCGGTCCGCGAGGGGTTCGGCCAGAGCGTGACCGCCGAGAGCACGAGCAGACAGACCAGTCCGAGCAGCACGTCGAAGACATTGTCGAACGGCCGCATCATCTGGTTGTATGTCAACAGCAGCATCAGCGCGAACGCGACCGACGTGATCTTGAACCGCAGTGGCATGGCTTTTCCCGCCTATTGGCCCGGTGGTGAACCGTTTTAGGCGCCCACCCCTTAAGGACGGCCCACCAGCCCTGCCGAACCGCCGTCATGATGAACGCCGCCTTGCCGGGCTGTCGCGCTTCGGGACGCCGCCCCCATCGCCGGCCCTGAGCGCCGCCAGGAGCGCCGCGAGATCGGCGGGCAGCTGGCTCTCGAAGCGGAGCTTGCGGCCGTCCGCGGGGTGGGCGAAGCCGAGCACGGCGGCATGGAGCGCCTGGCGTCCGAGGCCGTCGAGCCGCGCTCTGGCGATCGGGGCAAGCCGTCGCGCGCTCGCCGCGAAGCCGGCGCCGTAGGTACCGTCGGCGAGCACCGGGTGGCCGATGTGGGCCATGTGCACGCGGATCTGATGCGTGCGCCCGGTCTCGAGCACGAGCCGTACGAGGCTCGCGAGCGGCCGCCCCGCCGCATCGGCGAAGCTCTCGACAACCTCGTAACGGGTGACCGCCCGTCGCCCGCCCGCGCGCGCGACCGCGATCTTGGTACGATTGGCGGCGCTTCGTCCGAGCGGCACGTCGATCCGCCCGATGCGGTGATCGGGCCGACCCCACACGAGCGCGATGTAGGCGCGCTCGAGCACTCCGTCGCGTCCGTGCGCCTCGAACTGGCGGGCGAGAGCGCCATGCGCCGCATCGGTCTTGGCGGCGACCATGAGGCCCGAGGTGTCCTTGTCGAGACGGTGCACGATGCCCGGCCGCTTGACGCCGCCGATGCCCGAAAGGCTCGCCCCGCAGTGCGCGATGAGCGCATTGACCAGCGTGCCCCGCGCGTGGCCCGCGGCCGGATGCACGACGAGGCCCGCCGGCTTCTCGACGACGATCACGTGCGCATCCTCGTACACCACGGCGAGCGCGATCGGCTCGGCGGCCGGCTCGGGTGGTATGGCGGCCGGCACCTCGACCGCGATCCGGTCGCCGGGTTTGACCCGCTCCGAGGGGTTACCTAAGGTGGCGTCGCCGCGTCGCACGTGGCCTGCGCGGATGAGCGCCTGCAGGCGGGCGCGGCTCAGCGCCGGCAGGCGGAGCGCGAGCAGGCGATCGAGGCGGAGGCCGGACTCCTTTGGTGCGACGACGACCTCTGCGCGGTCCGATGCGGGTACACTCATGCAGCGAGCTTACGATGTTTCGGGCCGAGCGGCACATCTCGACTGATCCGGCGGCGGGCGCGGACGGCGGCGCCATGCTGGCTGCTGGCGGCGTGCGCGCGCTCAAGATCGCGATCGCCGTGATGACCGTGCTGATCGCAGCGGGCCTCGCAGCGATCGCCTGGCGCCTCGTCGCGCTCGCCGGAAAGCCCGCCGGCCATGCGCTGCCTTCTGCCGGTGCGACGGGCGGACACGCGATCGTTCCGCAGGTGCGCGCCGAGCTGCCGGCGGGTGCGGTCGTGCGCACGATGGCCCTCGGCGCCGACCGCCTCGCACTCCACTACGATGCGCCGGCGGGAGCGGGCGTGCTGATCGTCGACCTCGCGAGCGGCGCAGTGTTGAGCCGGGTCGACCTCGTGCCGTCGCCGCCGCGGAACTGACACGCGGCGCCGATGCGAATCGCGGCGTGATCTCGGAACACTCGTGCCGGCCAATCTCCGCTTGATCGCCGCCAGCCCGTCACCTATACGAGGGCCTCCGGAGAAGCCCCGTTCGTCTAGCGGTCCAGGACGTCAGCCTCTCACGTTGAAAACAGGGGTTCGATTCCCCTACGGGGCGCCAAAGCTTGTTTGATGATGGCGTGTGGGTCCGCCGCACTTCCTCGTCCCGCAGACGGCGTCATCGCTTTGCGGTGATCACGTGGGCTTGGATGCGCCCTTCGACGGCACCGCTCCCGAATTTCCGCGCCAGGGCATCGGCAGACCGTTGCGTCGCCTCCTTGAGCCGCGATCGATCGCGCGCCTCGATTTCGTTCCTCAGCGGCGTTCCCTGACAATAGGCGATTGCGACATCGTGCGCCGACGACGCCCTGCTCGTCCCAGAGAGCGTATCCACTGCGATGGACGCGAAACCCGCGGCGATCAGATGCTGACGGATTTGCTCAACATCGTGGTAGCCATGAGGCGTGCGAGGCATGAAGCGAGGCGGGTCGGCCGGGAACACCGCTTCGAGCGCCTGTGTCACGACATCGGCAAACTCGTTTTCGGCAATCCGGTCCCAAACATTGAACACGAACGAACCACCCGGCTTCAGGACGCGCCTGGCGTCTCGGTACCCCTGGACCTTGTCGGGAAAGAACATCACCCCAAACTGACAGGCGACAGCATCGAAACTGTCGTCGGGGAACGGTAACGCCAAGGCATCGGCCTTCTGCCAGGTGATCCGACCGTCACCGTGCTGTCTTGCAGCCGCATGATCCAACATGGCCTGATTGAGGTCGGTCGCTACGATGCGCGCGGAGTCCAACAACCTCCTTGCGAGTTCCCTCGTCAGTACGCCCGTTCCCGCTGCGGTTTCCAGGACGTGCTTGGGCTCCATCCGCATCAGCCGGCTGACAAGATCGCGAGCCGGCACCTCGAAGATGAGCGGAACAAGATAGCGATCGTAGACCTCGGGAATCGATCCCGCGAAGAGATTGTCGGATGTCGTCATGATGTTGCTCCCATCCAACGGCAGCGCACGGCCGACAGCCGTCCATCAGCTTAGGACAAATTTCAACTCTACTTCAATCACATAGGTGCTCGCTCTATTATTCACTCCGGGGCGCCAAAGCTTGATCAAGGTGATAGCGTGGATTTCCGCAAAGCCGCGCCTTGTCATTTGAGAAGTGGCTCCACAATTCCGGTCAACAGGATGAGTGGATTGTCTGCCTGACAGCGGGCACGGTTGTGCCTCGTGAACCAGGAGCGAACGACGAACCGATGACCGAGGCGGACCCCCACTGCGGCCTTCGAGGCAAAGATGGCGAGTGAAGAGCCCCGAGGCTCCCAACCCGAACAACCTGTCGTCGGAGCCGCCGATGGCCGGATTTTCGGCAGCGACCTGATTGCCGAGACGCTGCGGACGCTGGCGGCACGGGGAAAGAGATAGGCAACGAGCCGGCAGCGCGCGATCGCCACCCCTTCAGAGCGCATGCACCCGCCGCATCGCGCGCAGTGACGGCATCGCGACGAGGGCGAGGCCGGCGATCGCGGTCGCGGCGGCCAGGGCCAGGGCCAGGGCCGCGAGCGTCCCGTAGCCCGTCGGCGCCAGCACGTAGACGCCGGCGATCAGGCCGGCGGCCGGCAACAGGAACAGCGTCCGGCCGAGCAGCGCGCGCGTGAGACCCGGAGAGGTGCGGCCGGCGCGCACGCCAACATAGACGAGCGAAGCGAGCTCGCCCGCGCACCCGGCTGCCGCCGTCGCCTCGATGCTCGCATGCGCGACCGCGGCCACGAGCGCCAGCGGCAGAGCGGCGGCGCGGATGCAGCCCGCGGCGAGCAGCGGTCGTGTCTCTCCTGCCGCCAGCAGCGCCATGCCGGGAACGGCCTGGACGATGCGCAGCGCCCACATCAGCGCGAGCCAGGCGACGACCACGTCGAGCCCCTTGTACTGCGGGCCGAACGCCCAGGGGAGTATGCGCCCGCCCGCCAGGGCGAAGCCGGCGAGGAAGAGCGCCGCAAACAGCACCGCCGCCTCGCTGATGAGGCCGAGGCGGCGCAGCAGAGCCGCAGGCTCGTGCCTGTGGGCCACCAGCACCGGCAGCAGCAGCGCATTGCCGACCTTGGCGGCGAGCAGTCCCGGCACCATCGCGATCATGAAGGCGGCGCTGTAGCCCGCGAGTGCCTCCATGCCGAGCACCTTGGCGACGATCATCCGGTCGCCCTGGTAGACCGCGATCAGCGGAATGGCGCTGAGCCAGATCGGCCAGCCGAACCGCAGCAGGCGCTCGATGATCGCGGCGTCCAAGGCCAGGGCATAGCGCCGCGCGGCAATGATCTGGGATGTCGCCACCGATACCGCCGCCTGAACCATCGCGATCACGATCATCGCCGCGTAGCCCGGCACCAGCTGGAGCACCGGCAGCGTCAGCAGGAGCGCGGCGGCCTGCGGCACCACCTCGACCAGCACGAACGCGCGGTTGTCGAGCGCGCGCTGATGGCGCCGGCTGTCGAGATGCATGAAGCCCTTGATCAAGGGGACGAGCGCGGCCGCCTCGAACGCCCACTGCGCCTCGGCGACGCCGAAGAAGCCGGCGGCCGGGCCGGCGAGAAGATAGAGCGTGATCGCGGTCGCGAGGCCGCGGGCGAGGAGCGTCGCGTGCAGTGTCGCGACCAGCCTGTCGTCGTCACCGTCGCCGGCCTGCACAATCAGCCGGTCGGCGCCGAGATCGGACAGCGTGTCGAGCAGCTGCAGGGCGAGCGCGATGGTGACCGCGATGCCGAAATCGCCCTTGGTCAGCCAGTAGCCGAGCAGCGCATTGCGCGCAAAGGAGCAGAGCTGGGAAAGCCCGAAGCACGCCGTCAGCAGTGCGCCCTGGTCGATCACGCGACGGCGGAGCGGCCGCCTTTCCTCCGCCGGCCCGGCGAGCGGCGTGTCGATCGCGGTCACGCCGGCCTCTTGATCCAGCCGCCGGCGCCCGGAAGACGACGCGTGATCCTGGCGAGCGGTGTCTCGGCGACGCGGCCGATGAGCTGGCCGACCGCATCGCCGGAGAGGTTGACGAGGCTGCACGTCGTCTGCAGCCAGCGGGCGCGGAGCGCGTTGGCCCACTTGGCGCGGAACGCGCTCTCGGCCTCGAAGAACGAGGCGCCCTTGAGGCCGCCCGAGAGATGCTCGAGATGGAAATCGATGACCCAGGCACTGTAGCCCTGGATGTCGGCGATCAGGCAGATGTCGGCGCCGTAGAAGTGATAGCCGGTGAGGTCGCGCGAGAAGCCGATGCGCACGTCACGCTTCATGACGATGAAGTTTTCATCGAGGCTCATCACCCGCGCCGGCAGATCGCCGATGCGCCGATCGTCGCCGTGCGGGTCGGTGATGCGCAGCGCCAGGCGTCCGGCCGCTATGCCGCCTGCATTGCCGGCAAGCGCCCAGGCCGGATCCTGCTCGTCGAGCTCGGCGAGGCGGGCGTCGAGCTCGCCGATGGCGTCATCGACGATCCGCACGTCCTGGTGGCAGAAGATGACGTAACGGCCCTTGGCCTCGTTCAAGAGCTTGTTGAGGCCGCGATAGGCGCAGGTCTGCTCGGCGCCGGTATTGTCGACATAGATGAACTCGCAGTGGGGCTCGGTGAACCCGCCCGCCTCGAACGAGGCCAGCATGTCCTCGTAGTGCACGACGTTGTTGACCAGCGTCGCGATCGTGTAGCGCACGCCGGTGGCGGCCGGGGTCTCGCAGCGTGCGGCTTTGCGGTGGTCCATGGGCGTGCCCGGTCGGGCCTCGAGGGAACTCCGGGCCGCGCCGCGGCGACTCAACCGCGGCGGCCCACATTCCGACGGTGCCGCGGGGGTGTTAACGAGAGGTTGACAACTGCGCTGCGGAGGCGGGTTCGCCGGCTCCGTAGCCCGACCGCCACTGCTTACGGGCGCTCCAGATCTCCCGCCACGCGGCGGCCACCTCGCCGGCACCGGGCCGCCGCCCCGTTCGGGCCGCGGTCGCGAGTGCCAACCAGCGAGACAGCGGCCAGGCGGCGATGAGCGCAGCGCCGAGCGGGGCGATGAGCGGGTGCCAGTGGCGGCGGACCAGCAGCGTCTTGGCGGCCAGGAGCCGGGTCATCTTGCCGACCCGCGTCGCCTCGGAGGCGCCGCCGTGATGGATGATCGTCGCTTCCGGCGTGACGGCCGGCCGGGCGCCGAGCCGGCGGGCGCGCAGGCAGAGGTCCGCCTCCTCCCCGTACATGTAGAAGGCGGGATCGAAGCCGTCGAGCCGCCGCCACAGCGCCGCGGGAATGAGCAGGAAGCAGCCCGAAACGATGTCGACCTCGCGCACGCTATCGCGGGCCCAGCCGCCGTAGGCCTCGCCGTTGTAGAGCGCGCTATCGGGAAACATCCCGGTCAGCCCTGCGGCCCGGCAAAAGAGGTTCCAGGGCGTCATCCGCCCCCAGCAGGAGGCGGGATTGAGCCGTCCGTCGGCGAAGCGCGTCCGTCCGCCCCAGATGAGTGCCTCGGGCCGCGCCCGCGCGAATGCGGCGAGCCGGTCGATGGCGCGGTCGCGCACGACCGTGTCGGGGTTGAGCAGCAGGATGTAGCGGCCGCGCGCCCGCCGCGCCGCGAGATTGTTGCCGCGGGCGAAGCCGAGGTTGGCAGCGGAACGGATAAGCACCGGCGCGCTCGGATGGCCGGCGATCGCGTCGGCCGAGCCATCGGTCGAGGCGTTGTCGACGACGATGACCTCGTGGCGGACAGCGACCGTCTCGGCCGCAACGGAATCGAGGCAGGTGAGCGTCATCGCGCGCGTGTTGTAGCTGACGACGATGATCGAGACGTCGAGTTCGTGCTGCCCGTGAGGCATGGCCTGGTCCCTTGCCACCATCGCCAGACCCTAATGCCTCGTCCCTAACGTTTGGTGCTCAGGCCGCGGCTCGAGCGCGCAGTCATTGACAGCCGTGGCCTATACAATATCAAACTCGATGAAGCCTTCGACAAGCTGACGCGCGCACCTGCGGACAAGGGTCGGGAGGGTCCATGCCAAGCTCGGTTTTCGCCGGAGTGATGCCGGCACTGATGACGCCATGCGATCGCGGCGGCCGACCCGACTTCGACGCGCTGGCACGCAAGGGCAAGGAGCTGATCTCGACCGGCATGTCGGCGGCGATCTACTGTGGCTCCATGGGCGACTGGCCGCTGCTCGACGACGCGGAGCGCATGGAGGGCGTCGAGCGGCTGGTCAAGGCCGGCGTGCCGGTGATCGTCGGCACCGGAGCGCAGAGCCCGAAGCGGGCGGCCGCGCTCGCCGCGCACGCCAAGAAGGCGGGCGCCAAGGGGCTGATGGTGATCCCGCGCGTGCTCTCCCGCGGCGCATCGCCAGCCGCACAGCGCGCGCACTTCGAAGGCGTCCTCGAAGCCGCCGGCGGCCTGCCGGCGGTGATCTACAACAGCCCGTACTACGGTTTCGAGACCAGGGCGGACCTCTTCTTCGAGCTCCGGCGCAAGCACCGCAACCTCGTCGGGTTCAAGGAGTTCGGCGGTGCCAAGGCGCTCTCCTACGCGGCCGAGCACATCGCCGGCGCCGACCCAGAGGTGGCGCTGATGGTCGGCGTCGACACGCAGGTGGTGCACGGCTATGTGAACTGCGGTGTGGTCGGCGCGATCACCGGCATCGGCAACGTGCTGCCGCGGGAGGTGCTCCGCCTCGTCGCCTTGTGCGAGCGCGCCGCCAAGGGCGACGCGGGCGCGCGCCGGCTGGCGATCGAGCTCGATCAGGCGCTGGGCGTGCTCTCCTCGTTCGACGAGGGCGGCGACCTGGTCCTCTACTACAAGCATCTCATGGTGCTCGAGGGCAATCCCGAGTACGAGCACCACATCAACGCATCCGATGCCCTCTCGCGCAGTCAGCGCCACTACGCCGGGGCGCAGTTGTCGCTGTTCAAGGCCTGGTATCGAGCCTGGGCCGAGGCCAACGCCTGAGCGCGGTCCCTAGAGTGCATACGTCATGAAGATCACCGGCCTCTCCGTCTACCTGACCGGGCTTCCGCTCCGGGAAGGCCGCTACAGCTGGTCGAACGAGAACAGTGTCGAGGTCTTCGATGCGACGGTCGTCGCCATCGCGACGGACGCCGGCATCACCGGCTGGGGCGAGTGCACGCCGCTGGGATCGGCCTATCTGCCGGCCTATGCTCGCGGCGTGCGCACAGGCATCGAGGAGATCGGCCCGAAGCTCATCGGCTCGGACCCGCGCGACGTCGAGGTCCTCAACCGGCACATGGATGCGGTGCTGCGCGGGCACCCGTACGTCAAGGCGCCCATCGATGTCGCGTGCTGGGACATCCTCGGCCAGGTTTCGGGCCAACCGATATGGCGGCTGCTCGGCGGCAAGGCGCAGGACAAGCTGAAGCTCTATCGCGCCATCTCGCAGGAAGCGCCCGAGGTCATGGCGCGCAAGATCGCGGGCTACCGGCGCGAAGGCTACACCAAGTTCCAGCTCAAGGTCGGCGGCGACGTCGATCAGGACATCCGGCGCATCCGCCAGTGCCGCGATGCTCTCGACAAGGGCGACACGCTGATCGCCGACGCCAATACCGGCTGGACCATGCACGAGGCGGCCCGCGTCGCGAATGCGGTGCGCGATCTCGACGTCTACATCGAGCAGCCGTGCCCGACCTACGAGGAATGCCTCTCGGTACGCGCGCGCACGCCGCTCCCGTTCGTGCTCGACGAGAGCATCGATGGCATGGCGTCGCTGCTGCGCGGCATCGCCGACCGCGCGTTCGATGCGGTCAACCTCAAGATCTCCAAGGTCGGCGGCCTTACCCGGGCGCGCCAGATGCGCGATCTCTGCGTTGCCGCGGGCATCGCCATGATCATCGAGGACACCTGGGGCGGCGATTTCGTCACCGCGACGATCGCTCATCTCGCGCAGTCGACGCCGGCGGAGCTGCTGCTCGCGACGACCGATTTCAACAGCTACGGCACGCGCGACATCGCCGAATTCGCGCCGAAGCGCACCAGCGGCACGATATCGGCGAGCGATGCACCGGGCCTCGGATGCCGCCCGATCCTTTCCGCGCTCGGCAAGCCGGCGATCACCATAGGCTCGTGAAGTCGCGCGATCGGCGCTTGCCACGTCTACCGGCTGGATCCGGGCACGCGCAGCCTCGCCGTCGCCGATCGCGTGCGCCCGATGGCGCGCATCTGGGAACGGTCCGCGTGCCGGAGCCCGTGGCCAACCTCTGCTTCGGTGGGGCCGAGTGCAACCGGCTCTTCATCACGGCGCAGACGTCGGTCTACGCCGTATTTCTCGCCACGACCGGCGCGGACCCGCCAGCCTGATCGCGCTCGATCCATTCGGGTCGGCGGACTTCGGAACGGACACGACACCTGCTGGTAGCGGGAGGCGGACTCGAACCGCCGACCTAAGGATTATGAGACCTTCGCTCTAACCACCTGAGCTATCCCGCCTTTCGGCGGCGATATAAGGAGCGGGAGTCCGGGCTGTCAAGGCGAGCGAGGTCATCGGAAGGTCGTGACCGACGGCGCGTGGCGGAGTAAGATTGTACACCGGAATTCGGAGTGCCCGTCATGTCCGCCGCCCCGCCCCGGCTCTCGCTCGATCGGCTCGCCGCCTCGATTCCCGACGGCGCCAGCCTCGCGCTGCCGCCCAGCTATTCGGGCTGCGCGATGGCCGCGGTCGCAGCCCTGATCCGCCGCGAGCCGCGCGGGCTGCATCTGATCGGCGTGCCGACCGGCGGGCTGATGGCCGACTGGCTGATCGGCGCCGGCGCGGTCGCGAGCATCGAGGCCGCCGCGGTGACGCTCGACGAGCACGGCATGCCGCCACGCTTCGTCGACGCCTTGCAGGCCGGCCGGATCCGGATGAAGGATGCCACCTGCCCGGCCATCCACGCCGGTCTGCAGGCGGCGGAGAAGGGCGTGCCGTTCCTGCCGCTCAGGGGCATCCTCGGCTCGGACCTCCTGAAGCACCGTAGCGACTGGCGCGTTATCGACAACCCGATGAGCCGGTCGCCCGATCCGATCGTGCTCATCCCGGCGATCCGGCCCGACGTTGCGCTCTTCCACGCGCGCGCCGCCGATCGCGACGGCAACGTGTGGATCGGCGTGCGCCGCGAGCTGATGCTGATGGCGCATGCGGCGCGCGCGACCTGCGTCACCGTCGAGGAGATCGTCGATGCCGATTTCCTGGCCGACGACGATCGGGCGTCCGGCACCATTCCGGCACTCTACATCAGCGCGATTGCGGTCGCGCAGCGCGGTGCCGACCCGATCGGCCTCGCCGGCGCCTACGACCCGAACCACGCCGCCATCGCCGGGTACGCAGCCGCGGCCCGGACGCAATCCGGCTTCGACCGCTGGATTGCGGAGCACGTGCTCGGCGCGGTTCCTGCATGAGCGCACCGGCGGCAAGCGAGGCAACAGCGCGCGCCGAGGTCATGATCGGCGCGATCCACCGCATGCTCGACGGTCTCGGCCATGTCGCGGTCGGCGCGGCATCGCCCATCCCCGGCTCCGCGGCGCTGCTGGCCCGGGCGCTGTCGGGCGGCAGGACGCGCGTCTCGCTGCTCGGCAGCCGCCGTCACAACGCGTTCACCGACGGCGGCCAGGAGCTGTTCGACTGCGCCGCGCAAGGGCGCATCGACGCGTTCTTCCTGTCGGGTGGCGAGATCGACGGCCGCGGCAACATCAACCTCGTCGGGCTCGGCGGCTACCCGGCCTCGCGCGTGCGGTTTCCGGGCTCGTTCGGCTCCGCCTACCTCTATCACCTGGTCCCGCGCATCATCCTTTTCCGCGAGGAGCACACGCCGCGCACGCTCGTCGAGCGCGTGGATTTCATCAGCGCTGCTGGCAGCTCGCCGGCCGGCGAATACCGCCCCGGCGGCCCGCAGGCACTGGTCACGGGCCTGTGCGTTTTCGCCTTCGACAAGGCCCGCGGATGCTTCCGGCTCGAGACGACGCATCCGGGCATCAGCGTGAGCGACGTGCGGGCTGCGACCGGCTTCAACTACGACGGCCCCGAGCGTGTGCCCGAGACGCCGCCGCTGTCACGCGAGGCCTTGAAGCTGCTCAGATCCGAGGTCGCCGCGCAGGTCGCCGAGACCTATCCGGCCTTCGCCGCGCGCACATGGGGATGCTGAGCGGATCGAGAGTGGCGAGCCGTTGCCGGAGGCAGCCGCGCAATCTCGATTTCTGCTGCCCGTGGCGGGCGCGAGGGCGACTGCCCTGATCGATAAGGAGATGCCGATGCCCGCGTTCGATGCCAGCAAGGCCGCCGCTTTCCTCGCCGCGGCGCATCGCGATCGCGACGCCTATCGCAACCTGCCGGTCGAGATCGGCCCGCGCACGGTCGCCGACGCCTATGCCGTACAGGAGGCGCTCAGGACGCTGTGGGAGCCGATCCACGGCAAGGTCGCAGGCCTCAAGATCGCGACGACGACCAAGGTGATGCAACAGCTGATGGGCATCGACCACCCCTGCGGCGGGATGATCTTCGAGAAGCGCATCCATGCCTCGCCGGCAGTCATCCGGCTCGACCGGTTCATGCACATGGTCGTCGAGTGCGAGCTCGCGGTGCGGCTCGGTACCGGCCTGCCGCCCATCGCCGGCGGCCATACGCGCGCGAGCGTGCGCAAGGCGATCGGCGCCGTGATGCCGGCGTTCGAGCTGATCGAGGACCGCAACGCCGTCTACCGGGAGACGAGCGTGCTGTCGCTCATCGCCGACAACGCCTGGAACGGTGGCATCGTGCTCGGGCCGGAGACGGCCCTGCCGCCCGCCCTCGATCTCGATGGCATGGCCGGCGCGCTCAGGGCCGACGGCGCCGCGCGCGGCGCCGGCAGGACCGACGATCCGCTCGGCGCGCTCGCCTGGGTCGCCAACCTCGCCGCCGAGCGCGGTCGGCCGATGACAGCCGGCATGGTCGTCATCACCGGCAGCGTCATGCCCACGCTGCCGATCGCCAGCGGCGAACGGTTCTCGTTCACGCTCGCCGGGCTTGGCATGGTCGAGATGACGGCCGGCTGAAAGCCCGATTTACGGCGCCTTGATGCCGGCCTTCTCGACGATCGGGACGAGCGCCTCGCGCTCCTTGCGTGCGAACTCGGCGAATGCCGCGCCGGAAAGGCCGGAGAACTCGACGGTCAGCGCCTCGAGGCGCTTGCGTACATCCGCCTCCTTGCCGATCGCATCGAGCTGGGCGGTCAGCTTGTCGAGAATGTCCTTGGGCACGCTGACCGGCGCGATCCAGCCGAACCATGCGAGCACCTCGAAGCCTTTGTAGCTCTCGGTGAACGTCGGCACGTCGGGCGCGAACGGGTAGCGCCTGGTCGAGGTGATCGCGAGCGCGCGGACGTTGTTGGCCTTCACCTGCTCATTGGCGGTCGAGAAGTTGTCGCAGGCGATCTTGATCTGGCCGGCGATCAGGTCCTGCATCTGCTGGTTCGACGCGCGATAGGCGACCGGGTTCATCTTCACGCCGGCGGACTGGATCAGCATCTCGCCGCACAGATGCTGGCTCGAGCCGCTGCCCGAGGTCGCGTAGGCCTGGTCTGGATTGGCCTTCAGCCAGGTGACGAACTCCGGCAGCGTCTTTGCCGGCACGGAGGGGTGCACCACAAGCATGTTCGGCTGCGTCGCGATCAGGTGCAGGTAGGCGAAGTCCTTCTCCGGATTGTAGGCGAGCTTGTCCTTCATGATCACCGGATTGGTCGCGATGCCGGAGCCGGTGCCGACGGCGATCGTGTAGCCGTCGGGCGTGGCCTTGACCATGGCGGCGAGACCCGTCGTGCCGCCAGCGCCGGCGCGGTTCTCGATCACGAACTGCTGGCCGAGGCGGGCGCCGAGGCGCTCCGCGTAGATGCGCGCGAGCACATCGGTGTTGCCGCCGGCGCCGAACGGCACGATGACCGTCACCGGCCGGTCGGGCCATTTCGTCTGCGCCATGGCGGACTGCGTAAGGACCACCGTGGCGGCGAGCACGGCGAGCCCAATTGTCTTACTCACTGTGGTCCTCCCTGTCCGGGTCTCTCATCCATGCCCGGTCGCGTGCAATGAAGCCGAGCGGGCTCCGTTTGACAAGATGCTCCGGATGCTGCGGCTCCGGCCCGGATCCTTCGCGATGCGACGGACTGGCGGGCCATTGGCATTCAAGATCTCCAGTAGTATCGAAGTTGCATGAGGATCGATTGCCGGCGAATATCGGTTCCTTGTCTGGTGTGTTGCATTCGCCGGGGCTTTGCCATGCGCCGCCGCGACCGTTCACGCCGGGGCTGTCACCCTCGAGGCCGCCATGCTAAGCGGGAACGCGCGGCGAGCGCCCCCTGAGGTCCCGTAGCTCAGCTGGATAGAGCATCAGTTTCCTAAACTGAGGGTCGCAGGTTCGAGCCCTGCCGGGATCGCCACTCTTGCAGCGCATCGACATCGCTGGCGTCGATGCTGCTGCCGTGCCCGCGGCGGCCCAAGTCCCGGATATGCGAGCGGCCGGTCGGGTGCACCGATCCGGCCGCCGCAGTCAGTCGCACACCCGCACGGGCGAGGTCACTTCACGGCGTTGACCTTGTCGACCAGGCCGGCCGGCCAGTCCTTGGCGAACTTGGACTCGAGATATTCCTTCTGCACCTTGGCGCGGAACGCGGCGACGTCCGGTGTGTAGACCTTGAGGCCCTTCTCCTTGAAGAAGGCCTCGAGCTCGGTCTCGAGCTTGAGCTGGCGCTGGCGGCCGAGCTCGGCGGCGGCGTCGGCGGCCTTCTGCACGGTCGCCTGCTGGTCGGGCTTGAGGCCGTCCCACACCTTCTTCGAGAAGGCGATGTAGTTCTGGTCGACGAGGTGGCTGGTCAGCACGATCTGCTTGGTCACCTCGAAGAACTTCGAATCGCGGTTGGTCGGCAGCGGGTTGTCCTGGCCGTCGATGGCGCCGGTCTGCAGCGCCGTGTAGACCTCGGTGAACGCCATCGGCAACGGGTTCGCGCCGAGAGCCTTGCCGAGGAACAGCCAGGCCTCGGTGCCCGGCATGCGCAGCTTGAGGCCGGCGAGGTCGGCGGGTGTCTTGATCTCCTTGTCGCCGCGCAGGTTGAGCTGGCGGCGTCCGAGATACATGACCGAGAGCAGCTTGACGCCGAGTTTGTCCTCGACCTGCTTCTTGAGGTCGCCCATCAGCGGATTGGCGAACACCTTCTTCTGATGGTCCGCGTCGCGCAGCAGATAGCCGGCGGTGAAGATCGACCAGCCCGGAATGATGGTCGCCAGCTCCTGGGCCGAGGTGATCGACATCTCGAGGTTGCCGCGCGCGATCGCCTCGAGCTCGGTGCCCTGCTTGAACAGCGTCGAGTTCCAGTGCGGCTGGAATTCCGCGAAGCCCTTGACGGCCGGACCGAACACCTCGGTCAGGGCGATGGCGCGTTGATCGGTCGGTGTCGCTGGCGAGGAGAGGCGCAGTGTCACCTTCTGCGCAAATGCGCTCGTGATGGCGAGCGGCGCGATCATCAATGCGCCGGCGAGACCGGCGATCGTGTGGCGGCGGTTGAATAGGGTCATTGTAGTTCCTCCCGACGGCCTTTGGGCCGCAGTCTTGATCAGTCTTGCAGTTCGCGGCGGCATCCCTCGCCGCAGCCCGCGGCCGGGACATGCGCTGTCCTTCAGATGCCCCGCCGCAGTCCTAGCGGATGGCCCGCGGGCGCACAATCCAGATTGCGGCGCCGGGAGCCAGGGATCGAGCCCCTTGCTGGGAAGGTCGCGCACGGCGACACTCGCTGCCATTGCCACCGCGGGAGCGGCCCATGCCCATTGCCACCCTCGACCTGACGACCACGACCAAGACCGTCCGCCGGCACGCCGCGCTCGAGCGGTTTGCCCGCTACATGCTGATCTACAATCTCGCGATCTTTCTCTGGTCGGCCGGCCAAGAGCTGAGCGCGGTGCGCACGGGTGCGCAATTCGTCGAGGTCATCTCGCAGTATTCCTGGCGATGGGCCGCGCTCGTGCTCGGGAGCGTCGCCGCGTCGTACATGATGCTCGCCCACCGCTGGATCTGGGCCTATGGCCTGATCTTCCTCGCGCAGATCGCATTTTTCTTCACACCCTCGCCGGACAAGCCGATTCTTCTGTTCTCGGTCTCTTTGCCGCTCACCATTTTCCGGGAGCCGCGCATGCTGCCCCTGGCGCCGCTCGCGACCGAGCTCGCGGTCATGACGATCGCCTTCGTCTACGTGATGGCGATGTTCGTGCTCTACAGCGCCGCCTGGCTGGTCTTCGACCGCGGCGTGCCGGCGCCGGCCTACGGTCCCAGGCGCGCGCTGCTCGAGCCGCTGCGGCCGTCGCGGCTGCTCGATACGCGGCTCGCAGGGCAGCGGTCGCAGCGCGTCTCCGTGCTGGAAGCCTCGCTGTTCGCACTCTCCTCGCTGCTGTTCGTCGTGGCGTCGATGGCCTTCTTCTACGGCATCCGCCGGGTGCAGAACGCGTTCGGATCGTTCGCCTCGGATATCACCGGAAAATGCGCCCCGGGCGGCATCCGCGAGGAGACGATCGAGGCGACCGTCGCGTGCATCGCCGGGCACTACCCGTGGAGCCGGGCGGGGCTCGACCTCGGCGTGCCGATCGCCGTCGCGGCGCTGGCGCTGTTCGGCGCCAACGTCGTCCGCAAGCTAGGCCGGCGCCGGTTCCTCGCGCGCCTCGCCGACCGGCCGATCGCACCCACTGGCGCGACGCTGTTCCTGCGCGCCTTCCGCGACGACCAGGTGCGCATTCGCCGCGCGAGCCGCAACCTGTTCTCGCTGGTGTTCGATCTCGGCCGCTCGCCGGCGACCCTCGACGAGCTGATGCTCGAGCGCCTCGAGGGCCGGGGCGACCTCGTCGCAATCGGCAACCCGCAAGACCGCAAGGGCAGCGCGCGGCGCTCGCCCTGGGGCGCCCAGCGCCTCTACGTCGGTGATGCGGAGTGGCAGGCGACGGCGGCCTCCCTCGCGCGCGCGGCCGAGCGCATCATCCTGTGCATCGACGCGAGCGACGGCGTCAAATGGGAGATCGCGCACGTGCTCGAGAACGGCCACGCGGCGAAGACGCTGTTCGTGCTGAACCCCGAGCTCGATGCCGGAACGCGGCAGCGGCTGCTCTCCGAGAGCCTCGCCATTCCGGAGAGCGACCTCGCCGGCGTGGACGTGTTGGGGATCATCGCGGTGAGGATCGGCGCCGCGGGAGAGCGCACGCTGATGCTGTGCCGCCGCCCCGAGCGCGACGCCTACCTCGTCGCTGCGCGGCTGGCGTTTGCGACCGGCGGCGGCAGCGGGTCCCCATGAGCCGCGCCAACGCAGCGGCCTCCGGCACATTCCGCTCCACGCGATAGAGAAAGTGCCTAGCGCCCCCCGGGCCGTTCGTGAAATAGTCGGTTCGCACGAGGGGGAGACGATGACGGGACTGCTCGGCTGGCTGCACGAACGTGCAAGGGATTTCGCGTCGCTGATGATGGCGATGATGTTCCTCGCGTTCATCATCCAGATCGTCTTCCGCTACGTGCTGAGCTTCCCGCTCGACTGGACGCTCGAGGCCTGCCTGACGCTCTGGTTGTGGGTGGTCTTCTGGGGCTCCGCGTTCCTGCTCGAGGACTACGACCACGTTCGTTTCGACGTTCTCTACCAGACGTTCGGCGAGAGGGGCCGGCGCGTCCTCGCCTTCATCTATTCCGCGGCCCTCGTCCTGGCATTCGCCGCCTCGTTGCCCGCCACATTCCGCTACGTGACGTTCTACAAGATCAAGTCGAGCATGACGCTCGGCATCCGGCTCGACCTCGTGTTCAGCGTCTATCTCGTGTTCGCGATCGCGGTCATTCTCCAGTACCTCCTTCGTTGCTGGCGGATCGTCACCGGCGGCCCCTTCGAGGCGCCGCAGTTCGGCATCGCGCCCGTCACCACCGAGTATGAGGCGCCGAAACCATGAGCATGGCGCTGGCCTCCTGCCTCGTGGCGCTGGTCGTGCTCGCGACCATCGGCGCGCCGATCTCGCTCGCGATGATCGCCTCGGCGGTCGTCTACCTCGCGATCAAGGGCCAGGACCTCGGCCTCGCCGCCGAGCAGATCATCCAGGGCCTCTACGACAGCTTTGTGCTGCTCGCGATCCCGCTGTTCATCGTCGCCGCCAACTTCATGAACGCCGGCACGATCTCCGATCGACTCACGCAATTCTGCCTGGCGCTGGTCGGGCGCATGCGCGGCGGCCTCGGCCACGTCAACGTCGTCACCAGCCTGATCTTCGCCGGCATGTCGGGGTCGGCGGTCGCCGATGCCGTCGGCATCGGCAAGGTATCGATCGACATGATGACCAAGGGCAACCGCTACACGCCGGGCTACGCCGCGGCGATCACGGCGGCGACCGCGGTCATCGGCCCGATCATCCCGCCGTCGATCCCGATGGTGCTCTACGCGCTCGTCTCCGACACCTCGATCGGCTACCTGTTCCTCGGCGGCATCGTGCCCGGCCTGCTGATGACCGCCGTGATGCTGCTGCTCAACTCCTACTACGCCCACAAGAACAATGTGCCGCTCGAGGAGCCGATCCCGCTGCGCGAGCTGCCGAAGATCACCTTCCGCGCGCTGCCGGCGCTGCTGATGCCCGTGATCCTGCTCGGCGGCATCTATGGCGGTGCCGTCACGCCGACCGAGGCGGCCGCCGTCGCCGCCGCCTATGCGTTCATCGTGGCGGCGGTTTTCTACCGGGCGCTCAGCTGGTCGAGCATCCGCACCGTTCTGCACGAGAGCTCACGCTCGACCGCCTCGGTCGGGCTCGTGATCGGCTCGGCGCTGATCTTCAACTACATCGTCGCGAGCGAGAACATCCCGGCGCAGGTCGCCAATGCGCTCAAGGGTATCGAGATCTCGCCGCTGCTGTTCCTGCTGTGCCTGAATGGCCTGTTCCTGATCCTCGGCTGCCTGCTCGATGCATCGACGATCATCCTCGTCATCATCCCGTTGTTCATCCCGACACTGAAGGCGCTCGGCATCGACCTCGTGCACTTCGGCGTGGTGGCGGTGGTCAACTGCATGATCGGACTGATCACGCCGCCCTACGGCATCCTGCTGTTCGTCATTAACGCGACCACGGGCATCCCGCTGCGCACCATCATCGCCGACATCTGGCCCTGGGTGTGGGTGCTGCTCGTCGCCCTGCTGGCGATGATCCTGATGCCCGACATCGTGCTTTTCGTGCCGAAGATGTTCGGCTACACGGGCAAGTGATTGATCAGGGCTTGCGCAACTTCGCCTCGGTCGGCTTTCGGCCGAGGTGACGCGATGGCGTGCCGCGTGTCCGCCTGCACCTGCGGCATGGCGTTGATTGACTGGTCCGAGAGCAGGTCGATCTGCCGGCGAGCCGCGGCAGGCGATGAACGCCGGCTTGAAGTCGAGCACGTTGCCCATCATCACCGCGCACGGGTGGCTGTCGGAGCCGACGCCACCTACCATCGGGCATGGTCCGACGGCCACCTGCCCGATTGCACAACCCGCTTCGCAGGCGGCCCCGATCCCGCTACAAAGGGCGCACAATCCGAAGGAGCCGAGCCGACCTCATGTCCGAACTCCTGCTCGAGCTCTTCTCCGAAGAGATCCCGGCGCGCATGCAGGCGCGGGCGGCCGACGACTTGCAGCGGCTCGTGGTCGACGGGCTCAAGGCGCAGGGGCTCGAGACGAGGGAGGCGCGGGCGCTCGCGACGCCGCGGCGGCTCACGCTCGTGATCGAGAAGGTGCCGGCGAAATCGCCGGCGATCTCGGAGGAGCGCAAGGGCCCGCGCGTCGGCGCGCCCGATGCTGCGATCCAGGGCTTCCTCAAGGGTGCGGGCCTCGCATCGATCGGCGATGCGGCCGTCGTCAGCGACGCCAGGAAGGGTGACTACTACGTCGCCCGCATCGAGAAGCCGGGCCGCGCCGCGCGCGAGATCGTCGCCGAGGTGGTGCCGGCGGTGATCGGCAAGTTCCCCTGGCCGAAGTCGATGCGATGGGGCAGCCGGCCACTCGTGTGGGTGCGCCCGCTGCACTCGATCGTCTGCCTGCTCGGCGGCAGGATCGTGCCGTTCAGCATCGACGGCGTGGAAAGCGGCGACACCACCGAGGGCCACCGCTTCATGGGGCCGGGGCGGTTCGCGGTCACCGATTTCGCGGACTACGCCAGGAAGCTCGAGGCGCGCCACGTGATCCTCGATCCCGCCCGCCGCGCCGAGCGGATCGGCGAGGAGGTGCGCGCACTCGCCAAGAAGCACAGGCTCGAGCTCATCGAGGATCCGGCGCTGCTCATCGAGAACGCGGGCTTGAACGAGTGGCCGACGGTGCTGATGGGCACGTTCGACGAGGCTTTCCTCACCGTGCCGGCCGAATGCCTCATGACGTCGATGAAGGCGCACCAGAAGTGCTTCTCGCTGAGAGACCCCAAGACCGGCCGCCTCGCCAATCGCTTCCTGCTGGTCGCCAACCTGGTACCGAAGGACGGCGGCGCGGCGATCGTCGCCGGCAACGAGAAGGTGATCCGGGCGCGGCTCACGGATGCGAAGTTCTTCTGGGAGCAGGACCTCAGGCGCAGACTCGAGCCGATGCACTTCGAGCTGAAAGGCATCACCTTCCACGAGAAGCTGGGCAGCCAATGGGATCGCATGGAGCGGATCACCGAGCTTTCGCGCCAGATCGCCGGCGCAGTCGATGCCGAGCCCGATCTCGCCGGCCGCGCTGCGCAGCTGTGCAAGGCCGATCTCGTCTCGGGCATGGTCGGCGAGTTCCCCGAGCTGCAGGGCTTGATGGGTCGCTACTACGCCGAAGCCGAGAAAATGGACCCGAAGGTCGCCCGCGCGATCGAGCTGCACTACAAGCCGAAGGGGCCGACCGACACGGTGCCGCGCGAGGACCAGGGCGATTCGGTCGCCTGCGCGGTCGCGCTCGCCGACAAGCTCGACACTCTGGTCGGCTTCTGGGCGATCGGCGAGAAGCCGACCGGTTCGGGCGATCCTTTTCAGCTCCGCCGCGCCGCGCTCGGCGTGATCCGGATTGTGCTGGAGAACGATCTCAGGCTTCCGATACGGAGGGTTGCGGATGGCGGGATGCAACTCTTCCGCACCCAGCTCGGTCAACGTTTTGGTTCCGCGAACTTGTCGACCGACCTGCTCGCCTTCTTCGCCGACCGGCTCAAGGTGCACCTGCGCGAGAAGGGCGCGCGCCACGACCTCATCGACGCGGTGTTCGCGCTCGGCGGTCAGGACGACCTCGCGCTCATCGTCAAGCGGGTGGAAGCACTCGACGCGTTCCTGAGATCAGACGACGGCGCCAACCTGCTCGCGGGCGTCAAGCGCGCGGCGAACATCCTCGCGATCGAGGAGAAGAAGGACAAGAGGAGCCACGCCGGCGCCTACACCGAGGCGCTGCTTGCCGACAAGGAGGAGCTGGCGCTCGCGGCGGCGATCGAGAGCGTGAAGCAGGACACCGTCGCGGCGATCAACGTGGAGAACTTCAGGGGCGCCATGAACGCGCTCGCGGAGCTGAGGAAGCCGGTCGATGCTTTCTTCGACAAGGTGACCGTCAACGCGCCCGAGCCGAAGTTGCGCGAGAACCGCCTGCGGCTCCTCTCCGAGATCCGCGCGACGACGCTGAAGGTCGCCGATTTCTCGAAGATCTCGGCGTGAGCGGCCCGGGCGCTCGCCGGCCGCGCGGGCGAACCTGATCGGACGCGGTCCGGCCGGTACCGGTTGCGCCCACGCCACGGCGACGCCATCTAGAGGCGGTAGTCGCCTGAGCATCAGGGACCGATGGCCATGACGAGCGACGACAAACCGAGCCGAGCACCGATCGCGCAGGGCAACCCGAAGGCACCGGCGAAGACCGGGGGCGAGGCCGCGCCGGCTGCCCCCGATGCGAGCCGCGAGGTCGGCGATTTCCTCGCCAGGTTGAAAAATGCGCCGCGGCCCGACGCCAGCGGCCGCGGCCGGCTGATATTCGCCATGGACGCGACCATGAGCCGGCAGCCGACCTGGGACTTGGCGCTGGCGCTGCAGGCCGACATGTTCCATGCAGTGAAGGTTGTCGGCGCGCTCGACGTGCAGCTCGTCTACTTCCGTGGCGCCGGCGAATGCCGCGCCTCCAAATGGGTCTCGGACCCCGATGCGCTCGCCCGCCTCATGACCACAGTCACCTGCGCCGGTGGCTATACGCAGATCGGCAAGGTGCTGAGCCACGCCCGCCAGGAGGCCGAGCGCAAGAAGGTCGCGGCCCTCGTCTACGTCGGCGACTGCATGGAGGAGGAGGTCGACGAGCTCTGCGGCCGCGCCGGCGAGCTCGCGCTGCACGGCCTGCCGGCCTTCCTGTTCCAGGAGGGCGGCGATACGCGTGCGGCCAGCACGTTCCGCGAGATCGCGCGGCTGACCAAGGGCGCCTACTGCCGCTTCGATGTGGGATCGGCGGCGCAACTGCGCGAGCTGCTCGCCGCCGTCGCGGTCTACGCCACGGGCGGCCGCAAGGCACTCGAGTCGGCATCGGGCAGAGGCGCACGGCTGCTGCTCGAGCAGATGAAATAGCGGCGGGACGCGCGCGGCGATGACCTATTTCTTCATCGGGCTGGCGGCACTGACGCTGGGCCTGCTCGCGCTCAACGGCTTCGCGCGAGCCGACGTTGCCATGCTCGCGCGGCAGCTGCGTCTCGCTGGCGGTGTCGGCGCACTCGCCGGCGCCGGCCTCCTGGTGTTTCGCGGCGCTGCGTCCTACGCGCTGCCGCTCGCCATGCTCGGATCGTGGCTGCTGTGGGGCCGGCCGGGCGCGCCCTGGGGCGGTTTTCCCGGACGAGGCCGGCCGAGGCCCGCGCAGACCTCGCGCGTCGTCACCGAGCATCTCGAGATGGAGCTCGACCATGATACGGGCGCGATGCGCGGGCGCGTGCTGAAAGGCGTGTTCAAGGACCGCGAGCTCGAATCCATGGCGCCCGCCGAGATGGCGCTGCTCTGGCAGGACTGTCGGTTCGCCGACCCGCAATCCGCGCAGCTGATCGAGGCCTATCTCGATCGCACGCATCCGAGCTGGCGCGAGGACATGGCGCGCGCCGAGAGCGAGCCGGGCGCCGGCGGCCGCATGACCGTCGAGGAGGCCTATGAGATCCTCGGCCTGAAGCCCGGCGCCAGCGAGGCGGCGATCCGCCAGGCGCACCGCGAGCTGATGCTGAAGCTGCACCCGGATCGTGGCGGCTCCGGCTATCTGGCCGCCAAGATCAACGAGGCGAAGGACCTCCTGCTCGGCCGTTGACCGCAGGTGCGGCGCATGCACAGTCGAATCCGGGCCAACCGAGACCCGAGGAGCGCGCGCCATGCGACCCGTGATCCGCGTCATCAACCCGAACTCGAACACGGACGTGACCCGCGGCATCGCCGAAGCGCTCGCGCCGATGTCGTTCGCGGAGGGACCGAGCATCACCTGCACGACGCTCGCGGAAGGACCGATCGGGATCGAGACGCAGGCGCACATGGAGAGCGTCACCCTGCCGTTGCGGCGGATGGTGGAAGGCGACAACAGCGCCGCCCTCTTCGTCATCGCCTGCTACTCCGACCCGGGCCTTCACGTCTGCCGCGAGGCGACGCCGCGTCCTGTGCTCGGCATCGCCGAATGCGGCGTGCTGACCGCGCTCGCGCGCGGCGACCGGTTCGGCGTGATCGCGATTCGCCAGCGGGCGATCCGCCGCCACGCCCGCTACCTGCGCGAGATGGGGCTCGTGGAGCGGCTCGCCGGCGAGCGCGCGCTCGAGATGAGCGTGGCGGAGACCGCGACCGGGAAAGGCACGCTCGCGCGCATGATCGAGGTCGGCCGCGCTCTCCGTGACAAGGACGGCGCCGACGTCGTGGTCATGGGCTGCGCCGGCATGGCGCGGCATCGCCGGCCGCTGGAGCAGGCGCTCGGCGTGCCGGTCGTCGATCCGACGCGGGCTGCGGTCGCCATGGCGATCGGCATCGTGCAGGCGGCGTGAGGGGGTAGCAGAGGCCCTGATCGCGTCAGTCCGGGCGCGGCGCGGCGCGCGAAGCGGCCCCGAGCGCGAGGATTGCCTTCGCGACATCCTCGAAGTGAGCAGCATTGCGGCTGACGCGCGCAAGGATCATCCCGCCTTCGAGTGCCGCCAACGTCAAGCGCGCCCTGCTCCGCGCGGCGGCTTTCGCCAGGCCGCTCCCGGCAAAGACCTCGATCAGCCATTCCTCGTTGGCCGCGAAGAACCGGCCGACCTCGCGCGCGAGCTCGGGCGGCACTGCCTCGACCTCCGCGCCGATCATGCCGCAGAGGCACATCCGGCCTTGCGACACCGCCGCCCGGAAACAGCCGATGTAGTGCCTCAGCCGCTGCTCGACCGGACCGGCCGGCGGCCCAAGCCCGCGCATGAATGCGTCCGTATAGCGGGTGACGAGCGCGCGGCCGAGATCGGCCTTCGTGGGGTAGTGATAGTGGATGCTCGCCGTGCGCACACTGACGCGATCGGCGAGGTCGTGAAAGCTGAATCCATTGTAGCCGCGCGTCTGCGCCAGCTCCGTCGCGGCATCGAGCAGCTTCTGTTTCGTGTCCATGTCGACCATCACCAGCGCGTGAATCGTCGTCGCGGCTGCTTGTCTATCTACCAATGGCTTGGTAGTCATCTACCTATTAGTAGATAGATATGGAGCGCGAACATGCGATTTGCGGACAAGGTCGCCGTCGTCACCGGTGGCGGGACGGGGATCGGCCGGGCGGTTGCGGCGGCGCTCGTGCGCGAAGGCGCGCGGGTGGTGATCAATGGCCGGCGCGGGGATGTCCTCGCCGAGGCGGCGCGCGAGATCGATCCGACCGGCCGGGCGGTCGCGACCGTCACCGGCGACATCGCACCGCCGCCGCCATCGTTGCCGTGGCGGAGCGCCGGTTCGGCGGTGTCGATGTGCTCGTGAACAACGCCGGTATCTTCGCGCCGAAGCCGTTTCTGGATCATATCGAGGCCGACTACGACCGGTTTGCCGGAACCATCCTCAAAGGCAAATTCTTCATGGTGCAGGCGGCGGCGAAAGCGATGAAGGCGCGCGGCGGCGGTGCCATCGTGCAGACCGGCTCAATGTGGGCGCTGCAGGCGGTCGCCGCGACGCCGTCGTCGGCCTACTCGGTCGCGAACGCCGGCGTGCATCAGATGGTCAAGAACCTCGCCATCGAGCTTGCCGCCGACAGAATCCGCATCAATGCGGTCGCGCCGGCCGTCGTCGAGACTCCGGTCTACGGCACCTTCATTGCGGCGGACCAGGTCGCCAGCGTGCTCGCGGGCTTTCATGCCTTCCATCCGCTCGGCCGCATTGGCCAGCCGAAGGATGTGGTCGGTGCCAAGTTATTCCTCGCCTCGCACGAGGCCGACTGGATCACCGGCACCATCCTGCCCGTCGATGGCGGCGCGATGGCCGGACGATAGCAGCGGCCGGTGCGCGATTTTTCCCAGTCGCCGTGCGGCAGGCGAGGCGGGAGCCCGGCATGACTGCGTGGGGAAAGGTCCCGGATCGCGACCACGCGCTGGCGCGCGTCGCCGCGTCCGGGAAACCGTGTGGTGCGAGGGTGCGGACCCTTCGGGTCCGCACCCGCGCCCGCGCTTCTGCACCGCACCCTCGGCCGCGCTTCGGATCTGCACCCACGGCCGCGCTTCGGGTCGGCATCCTCGCTACCCGCGTCGTGGCGACACCCGTCGAGACCGCAGGTCGGGCTGAGCGCAGCGAAGCCCGACCTGCGCGCCACCCGCGTTCCCGGACGCCGCGCCGATGCGCGGCGATCCGGGATCCTTCCCTGTC
>Ga0114938_1000295_pt1 | contig 39972 bp, 36 predicted proteins | sample AshMeaBigSpring_FD_88675 | JGI IMG/M metagenome (GOLD analysis project Ga0114938, IMG submission 88675) | Groundwater microbial communities from Big Spring, Nevada to study Microbial Dark Matter (Phase II) - Ash Meadows Big Spring | ecosystem: Environmental > Aquatic > Deep subsurface >... | reverse complement strand
GCTGCCGTTGAAGCGGCCGGATGGAAGCTGGCGCCGGCCTCTGGAACGGATTGCCCTTCGGTTCGAATCCGACTCCACCGAGACGCTCGCTTTCAGCGGCGGTCCCATCGAACCCTGCGTGATTTTAGACTGAGGATTCCAGTTTTTCAATCCCCTGACGGGGGCGCAATTGCCTCAGGCAGATCCTGCCGCTGCCAGATCCGGTTCGATTTTAAATCGCCATGAAAGCAAAGTTTATGATACCCTTTGACGGACAATCGATCCGTTCATAGCTTGAAGCTGGCGGCGGTTATGCTAAGACGAATTCGCTGCTGCGAGCAAAGATAAAAGGAGCATGGCCATGGGGGAAAACAGCGTTGCGATTTTTCGGCCGTATGCATTTCACGTCGGCCAGAAGATCTCCATTGCGGAAGGAACGCGCCGTGGAGACTGGGAGGTCGTCGGCCTGAGCGAGCGGAAAGTGAAATTGCGCTGCCCGCTCTCCGGTCGCGAGGTCGAGTGGGATCGGTTCTGTTATTTGGTCGAAGAGGCCGAGGGCAGGCCCTGGCCGCACTGCGACCATTGAACCGTTGAAACTTCGAACCCGAGCGGTCGCGTGGTTCCGAGGCGAGGAGATCTATGGCAGCCACCAAGGATGGTCCTGACGACCGAACGAGCGTTTCCTGCCGCTCTTGCGGCGAGCCGGTGAAAAGCACCTGGAAGGCCTGCCCGGCCTGCGAGGCCCCGCTCGGGCGGCGGGTCTGCCCGGCGTGCGGGACGGAGATCAAGGAGAACTGGAAAGTCTGTCCGGAATGCGAAACGCGCCTGAAGTGCGCCGCCTGCGGTCGGCGCATCCCCGCCGGGCAATCCGGGTGCCCTGCCTGCCGGACGCCTCCGGCGGAACCATCGAGAGCGGCCGCCGCCTTCATCGAGCCGCTTACGGGCATGGAATTCGTCCTTGTTCCGGCCGGAGATTTTCAGATGGGAGACCTCCACGGCGAAGGCTGGGCCAACGAGACCCCCCTGCGGGAGATGCGCATCGAAAGCTTTTATCTCGGCAGGGTTCCGGTGACTCAGGGCCAGTGGGAGCGGGTGATGGCGTCCAACCCCTCCATGTTCCGGAAAGGCGCCGCCTATCCCGTGGAGCAGGTGAGCTGGTCGGACGTGGACGGGTTCATCCGGCGGCTGAATGAAACGTTGCCCGCCGGCAGGCGCTTCCGCTTGCCGACCGAAGCCGAATGGGAATACGCCGCCCGCAGCGGCGGCAAGATGGAGCTTTATTCGGGCGGTGGCGACATCAAGGCCCTGGCCTGGTACTCTGAGAACAGCGAAGGTTCCACCCAGCCCGTGGGGCTCAAGGCGCCCAACGGCCTGGGGCTGTTCGACATGAGCGGCAACGTCTGGGAATGGTGTCAGGACCTCTACGTTCCCGAAGGCCATGCCGCGCGCGACCGGAAAGAGGGTGAGACAGCGAACGACGCCCCCGAGCGCGTGATCCGCGGCGGCAGCTGGAACCTCGACGCCTGGAGCGCCCGCTGCAGCCGGCGCTTCGGGTTCCGCGAGAACTATTTCGGCGCCGGACTGGGCTTTCGGCTCGCCAGGGACGTCTCATAGGGAAGATGTCGTCGCCGACCGGGGCGAGGTGCGCGAGGAGTGGAATCAATGGGCGGGCGGCGGAATCCGCCGGCTCTTCCGCCCGAAAGCGCCTGGTCCCAACTGTCTTCGGAATCTGCTTACGGGAGGCGTCGTCGTCGGCCCGGCAGGTCTATCGGCTGGCCGCTTCCAGGCGCGCTACGGGGTTTCCGAAACTGCAGGGCATCATGGCCGCGCACTTGCCGCAGACGTGGGTGGTCTCCGGCAGGTCGGAAAAATAGTCGATGCCGCTGCGGTTTTCCTTGAGGCGTTGCCAGCAGTGCCGCCGCTCGAAGCCGTTGATGCTGAGCGCCTGCACCGGGCAAGCTTCGATGCACAGGCCGCAGGCCTTGCCGGCCCTGAGCAGGCAGGCCTCGCGGGTTGCGACCAGCGGATGCTCGCCGAGTTCCGCTTCGGTGACCAGGCTCCCCAGGCGGCCGGCGCACCCGGCCGAGGTGATCAGCATGTGGTGGGTGCCGAAGCGTCCCAGGCCGGCCAGGTGCCCCAAATGCTTGTGAGACCAGCGGGCCATGAGCTTGGTTTCGTTGAAGTTGTGGGTCGCCGGGGTCAGCGCGCACCGGAAACCCAGGTCCCGCAGCCGGTCTTGCAGGCGTTGGCTGAGGCGGTTGATCAGGTCGTTGGTCTGGACGTAGGCCAGGCCCCAGTTGCGGCAGGGGAGGGCGCCGCCGCGGTTTTCGCGGACCAGTTCCTTGCGGAACGGAATGAAGAAAACGACCACCGATCGCGCGGCAGGCAGCAAATCGGCCGGGAGCAGGTGATCGTCGGCGGCAATCCCGGGCAGCGCCTTGAAGCGTTCATCGGCCGGGGCGGTCACTAACAGCGGCGCGCGCCACCAGCCTTCCGTGCCCAGCCGGCCGGGCTCATCCGCCACGAAACGCTCCGCCTCCCGTCTCAGATCCTCGATCCCAAATGGCGGCACCGGGGGCACCGTCTCCGCGGTCGTCATGTCCATCGAACCTCCGCATTTCTCTCCGTAAAGGTCAGCGCCTGAATTAATAAACGAACGGCCGGCGCCCGTCAACGGCCGGCTGCGGCAGCATGCCGGCGGAGGCAGATTTGCGCTGAAGGCAATAACGCTTGGCGAATCGAGGAGAATGGTTTAAACTGGCCGACAGTTCCGCAGAACATCGATTTCAGAATTCCAACATTCCCCTTTGTCAAAGAAAAGAAAGGACAAGGGAAGAAATACCCGCCGAAACCGATGTTTTTATATTGAACCCATCAACTTGCGCCAAAGGTGGCTTGCCATGCCGAAAATCTGCCTGACCATTTTAGCGGCGGCGCTGCTCTCAGCGGCCTGTGCATCGACGTTCGACTTCAGGCGGGAGGAGCTCTTCGAGGACATGTCCAAGCGCTACGGCAGACTGATGCGCTGGTCCGAATTCGAGGCGGCCAGACCCTATCTGGCCGCCGACGCCCCCAAGGAAAGAGCGACCGTGCCTCCCGTCGTGCGCGTTGCCGAATACGAGGTCCTGCAGGTGGTGTACGCCGAGGACAAGCGGCAGGCCCTGCAATCCGTGAAAATCACCTATTTCAAACAGGACAACCCCAAACTGCGAACGATCGAGGACCAGCAGATCTGGGAATTCGACGCGGACAGCGGGGCCTGGCTGTTGAAAAGCGGGTTTCCGGATTTCAAGTAGCGAGGCGCATGAAAATCTGCTTTTACGCGCCTTTCAAGCCCCTCGACCATCCGCAGCCCTCCGGGGACCTGGTGACAGGCCGCGGCATTGTCGAGTTTTTCAAATCCGGCGGCCATGAGGTGGTTGCGGCCAGCACGCTGCGCTGCCGCTGGATCTATTGGAAACCCTGGCTGTGGCTGCGGCTTCTCCAGGAGGGGCGGCGGGTGGTGCGCCGGCTGGCGGGCGAGGGGTTCGACGTCTGGTTCAGCTACCATTCCTACTACAAGGCGCCGGATCTTTTAGGGCCATCCGCCGCCGCTCGCCTGGGCGTTCCCTATGTTCTGTTTCAGGGCGTTTTTTCAACCAAACGCCGGCGGGACTGGAAAACCCTTCCCGGGTTCCATCTCAACCGCCGGGCCCTGCTGGCCGCGCGGCGGATTTTCACCAACAAGCGGGTGGATCTGCACAACCTGAGGCGCCTGCTGCCGGAGGACCGCATCAGCTATATCGCTCCGGGGATTCATCCGGAAGAGTTCAGCTTCGACCCCGACGCCCGTGAGCGCCTGCGGGCGGACTGGCAGGCCGGCGACACGCCGGTCGTGCTCTCGGTGGCGATGTTCCGGCCGGGGGTCAAGGCGGAAGGGCTCGCCCGGGTGATCCGCGCCTGCGGCGAGCTGCGCCGGAGCGGCCGTCGGCTGCGGCTGGTCATCGTCGGAGAGGGGCGGGAACGGCCGCGCCTGACGCGCCTGGCCTTGGCCGAACTGCCCGACGCAGCCGTTTTCGCCGGCCGGGTCGAGCGCGGCGAGCTCCACCGCTATTACAGCGCGGCCGACGTGTTTGCCTTCCCGGGGATCCAGGAGTCTCTCGGGATGGTTTATCTGGAGGCCCAGTCCTGCGGACTGCCCGCGGTCGCCTTCGACAACGCCGGAGTCCCCGAAGCCATTCGGGACGGGGTCACCGGACTTCTGGTGCCGTTGAACGACGGGCGGCGGTTTGCAGAGGCCATCGCGCGGCTGATCGAGGACGTCGACCTGCGGCGACGAATGGGGGTGAACGCCAGGCTCCATGTCCGGCGGTTCCATGATCTGCGCAGAAATTACCGGGTCATGGAAGCCCTGCTTCAGGAAACGATCGCAGCGTGAGGCCCGCCGGAGGCCGGAATCTAAAAAAAATGGCTGAAGACAGCACCCCCAAGCCGTCGGGCGAGGGCGTCACCCGCTTCGGGCTCATTCGTCATGCCGAGACCGTCTGGAACCGTGAACGCCGGGTTCAGGGCCAGCTGGACTCCCCGCTGACGGCGGAAGGGGCTCAGCAGGCCGAGCGCTGGGGCCGGGCGCTCCGATCGATTCCCTGGAGCCGCATCCTGGCGAGCGATACGGGCCGGGCCGTCGCCACCGCCGCGATCATCAACGCCAGTCTGAACCTGGCGATCGAGACCGACCCCCGTCTGCGGGAGCTGGACTGGGGGTGCTGGGCTAGCCGGACGATCGCGCGGATCCGAGCCGAGGATTCGGAAGAAGTGGCCGCCCAGGAAGCGGCCGGATGGGCGTTCCGCCCGCCGGGGGGGGAATCCCGCCGCGAGCAGATGGAGCGCAGCCGGCAGGCCCTGCTCGACGCCGCCGGCCGCTGGCCGGGCGCCTGCATCCTGGTGGTCACCCACGAGGGCGTGATCAAGAGCCTGGCGCACCGACTGTGCGGCCGCGCCTACGTCACCAGCGACGCCGTCTGCCTGCAGCCCTATCACCTTCACTGGCTGGAGGTGGCGGATGGCCGGATGGCGCTGGCGGCGCTGAACGCCCGGCCGCTGACCTGATGCGCTTCCGCCGGCGACAGGAGGCCCCGGAATGGATGTGCTGATGTTCCACGATCTGCGCCGCGAGCATTTCGAGCTTCCACTCGACCGCTACCGCCTGAGCTTCGACGACGGCCTCTATTCCCACTATTACTACATGCCCTGCCTGGAGCACCAACCCCAGCCGTTGACCTTTTTCATCACGACCGGGTTCATCCGCCCCGGAGCGGCCCGGCCGGTCTTCGACGGCCGCTACCTCGAGTACCGCGAGGCGGCGGTCTACGCGCAGCAGGCGCTGATCGCAGGGGACTTCAGCGCGTTCATGACCGTCGAGGAAGTTCGGCGACTCGCCGCGCGGCCGAACGTGCGGATCGGCGCTCACAGCCACTTCCATGACGTGACGCTGACCGACGCGCATCCGAAGAAGCCGCGGCCGGTCAGCGCCTGGCGGCAGCAGCGCTTCGCCCAGGTGCCCGCCGACCGGCTGCGCGGCATGAGCATCCGCTCGCGGCTGGCGTTCCGGGGCCATGAGTTCAAGGGGGGCGTGCTCAGGCCCCGCTCCGAGGCCGACTGGGAGAAATACATCCGCAGCGACACCGAGCGTTGCCTGGAATGGTTCGCGCGCCACCTGAAGCTCCAGCCGGTGCTCTACGGGTTTCCCTTCAACGAGTATTCGCCCCGGCTGATCGAGATCCTGAAATCCTACGGCTTCAGGGAGTTTTATGCCGGCTCCTCTGTAAAACACCCCGAGGTGATCGGCCGGATGGATGCGGAAACGCTCGTGGCCGGGCAAGACGGGACCCCCCCCCAACCCCCTTTTTCAAAGGGGGAAAAGGAAGGGATGGAACCGGGCCTGAAATGAACATCGTCTTCTACTGCCAGCACGTGCTCGGGATCGGGCATTTCTTCCGCAGCCTGGAGATCTGCCGGGCGCTGCATCGCCACCGGGTGGTCCTGGTGACGGCCGGGCCCGGCATCGGCGTCGATCTGCCCGGCCATGTCAGGGGCGTCCGGCTTCCGGCGCTGGAGATGGATCGCGATTTCAAGGCACTGCACACGGGCCACGGGGCGGATCTCGAAGCGGTCCGGCAGCTGCGGCGGGAGCGATTGAGGGACTTGTTGACGACTGAAGCGCCGGAGCTTTTCATCCTCGAGCTTTACCCCTTCGGCCGCAAGGCGTTCCGGTCGGAGATCGACCCCCTTCTCGAGGACATGGCCGACGGCCGCCTGCGGCGCTGCGGCGTGGTCTGCAGCCTGCGCGACATCCTCGTGGAAAAGGAGGCAGCGGAAAAGCACGAGGCGCGGGCCGTCGCCGTGCTCAACCGGCATTTCGACGCCGTCCTGGTTCACGCCGACCCCCGGCTGGTGCGGCTGGAGGAGACCTTCGGCCGCTGCCGCGAGATCGCCGTGCCGCTGATCTACACCGGGTTCGTCGCTTCCGGACCGCCGCCGGATGCCCGCCGGCGGCTGCGCGCGGAGCTGGGGCTGAACGAGCCGGACCGGCTGATCGTGGTGAGCGCGGGCGGAGGCAACGTGGGCGCCCCGCTGGTGAGCGCCGCGCTCGATGCGTTCCGGCTCCTGCGCAGCAACCGAAAGGCCCGGCTGCAGGTGTTCACCGGACCGTTGCTGCCGCCGGAAGATTTCGAGCGGCTGCGGCGCGGCGTTCGGGAAGGGGTGAGCGTCGCACGCTTCACGCCGGACTTCCCGTCCTACCTGGCGGCGGCCGATCTATCGGTCAGCATGGCCGGGTACAACACGACCATGAACCTGCTCGCGGCGCGCGTGCCCGCCCTGGTGTGGCCTTTCGCCCAGAACCGCGAGCAGCGCCTGCGGGCCCAGCGCCTCGAGGCGCTGGGGGCCCTGCGCCTTCTGAGGGATGCCGAAATGGAGCCGCCGCGCCTGGCCGTCCTCATGGAGCAGATGCTGAATCGCGGCCAACGCCCCGATTCCGGCATCGACCTCAACGGGGCCGCGGCCACCGCAGCCTGGGTGGATGCGAGGGCGGTTGGCACCGGCGGAGGGAATGCGGCGTGAGGGTCGTCTTCTACTGCCAGTACGTATGGGGCATGGGGCATCTTTTCCGCAGCCTTGAGCTCGCGCGGGCCATGGCCGGCCAGCGAGTCACCCTGGTGGCCGGCGGACAGGACGTCGCCGTGGACCTCCCCGGCCACGTCGAGCGGGTCCAACTCCCCGACCTGCACATGGACGAGCGGTTCACGACCCTGCTCGCCGGAACCCCCGGCGCATCGCTGGCGTCGGTTCGGCAGGAGCGCGCGGCCGCCCTGACGGCGGTTTTCGAACGCGTCCGGCCGCAGGCGTTCATGGTGGAGCTGTACCCCTTCGGCCGCACGGCCTTCGGCTTCGAGCTCGAACCCCTTCTGGAGGCGATCCGGCAGGGGCGCTACGGCCCGGTCCGAACCGTGTGCAGCCTGCGGGACGTCCTAGTGGAAAAGAGGGACCCGGCGGCCTACGAGGAGCGGGTGCTGAACGCCCTGCACCGCTGGTTCGATCTGCTGCTGATCCACTCCGACGAGCGTCTGCTGCCGCTGCAGGCAACTTTCTCCCGTTTTGCGGACATCCGGATTCCAGCGGTCCACACCGGGTTTGTGGCCCCGCCGCCGGACACGGAAAACGGCCGCAAGCTGCGCGGCGAGCTGAGGCTGAAGCCGGGAGAGAAGCTGGTGGTCGCAAGCTGCGGCGGCGGCCGTTCGGGATATCCCCTGATGAAAGCGGTGCTGGAGGCCTGCCGCCGCCTCCGGGGCCCGCGGGTGCGCCTGGAGGCCTTCTGCGGACCCTTCATGAGCGCCGCCGAATTCGGTGAGCTCGAAGCCCTGCGCGAAACGGGCCTGAACGTCCGGCGGTTCACCCCGCGGCTCATCGATTACCTTGCAGTCGCCGACCTTTCGATCAGCCTGGCCGGCTACAACACCTGCATGAACCTGCTGGCCACGGGGGTGCCGGCCCTGGTGCTGCCCTACTCGCGCCAGCGGGAACAGCCCCTGCGGGTCGAGAAGCTCAAGCCCTACCTTCCGATCGAGGTCCTCGGCGAGGGCGACCTTGAGCCCGAACGCCTTGCTCGGGCCGTCGCAAGGGGACTCCACCGCCAGCGGAAGGCCGCGGCAGCAGCGCTGAACATGGAGGGGGCCGCCTTCACGGCGCGCTTCCTGGAGGAGTGGATGACAGCCGCCCCGCAAGCGCCTGACGTGTCGGCTTGCGACCCATAGGAACCCACACATCGCCTCCAACAAATTTCTAATAAAATAAGGATGATTCGCTTGAAGCCCATCCCCCAGGAAGTCATTGCCGCCTACATCGAAAACCACACCGATCCACTGTCTCCGCTCCTGGAGGAGCTGGTCCGGGAAACGCGCCTGCGGACCGGCCGGCCGCACTGGAGCGTCGGCCGGACGGAAGGCAGGCTGCTGCAGATGCTGGTCGGGATCTCCGGTGCCCGGCGGGTGGTCGAGGTCGGGACCTTCACCGGATTTTCGGCCCTGCTCATGGCCGAGGCCCTCCCGGAAGACGGCCGCCTCGTCACGTGCGAATCCGAGCCGTCCTTCGCTGCGATCGCGCAGCGGTTCTTCGACCGCAGCCCGCACGGACGGAAAATCCGCCTGGAGCTGGGGCCGGCGCTCGAAAGCCTGGCGCGCCTGCCGGAGGGGGCCATGGATTTCGTCTTCATCGACGCGGACAAGACCGCCTACACGGATTACTATGAACAGGCGCTGCGGCTCCTGAGGGCCGGCGGCCTGATTCTGGCCGACAATGTGTTCTGGAGGGGCAAGATCTTCAAGCGCTCCCCGACCAATCCAAACGCCCGGGCCATCGCCGCCTTCAATGACAGGGTCGGAGCGGACCCGCGGGTCGAAAAGGTCATGCTCACGGTGCGGGACGGCTGCTATCTCATCCGCAAAAAGGACCCATCCCCTGCGGGTGCCCAAGGGTCCGCACCACCAGCGGGGTCGGCTGCCACTCGGAACCGTTCTTGTTTACTTGAGTGAAGGGCTGTGTTATCCAAAATCACGATTCCGAACCCGGGTTTGCATCCGGGGCGGCGCCATCCTCGCGGCAAGGAACTGTGGGAGCGGCTTTCCAGCCGCGATCGATCGCGTGATCCACCGCGCGGCAAGGCAAGTCCATTTCCGTTAAACGGCCGGCCTCGGCGTTGCGCGTGCCCGCCCCGCTGACGGCCGTGCGTCCGAGAGAACCAGGGGATGAGCAAGGGCATTTTCGAAGATCTGCAGGGACCATCGAGACGGATGCAGCGGCTGGTGGTGCTGCCCTTCCGCACCTCGCTGGAGATCGCCTTCAAGAGCATCCAGGTGCGCTTCTTCCGGTCCCTGATCACGACGCTGAGCCTGGTCCTGGCCGTATCCTTCTTAAGCTTCACCGACGTGAGCAACGATGTGGCCAACGGCATGCTGGCCAGCGGCTCGGCTGAACTGCGCCAGATGCTTGTGCGCGCCGGCTACGACCTCGGGCCGGAGGTCAACAACGTGGCCTCCAGCCCGAAGCAGCGCTGGATTCTCATCCTCTCGCTACTCGTCTGCACCGTCGGCATCGTCAACGCGCAGCTGATGGCGGTCACCGAGCGGTTCCGCGAAATCGGCACCATGAAATGCCTGGGGGCGCTCGACCGCTTCGTGTTGCGGCTGTTCATCCTGGAAGCAGGGATGCAGGGCCTGGCGGGGTCCGCCGCCGGGGCGCTGATCGGGACGGTCTTTGCCCTCACGGGCGGATGGGTCCGCTTCGGAGGCGCGGCCGTCGGACAGGTGACGCTGGGGGAGGTGGCGTTTTCAACTTTGGCCGCCACCGGGATCGGCCTGGGGTTGAGCCTGCTGGGCGTGCTCTATCCCGCCTGGGTGGCGGCGCGGATGCAGCCGGTGGAAGCGATGCGGGTGGAGCAATGAGCCACGTCGTGCGGGTGTCCAACGTGACCAAGAGCTTCAAGCTCGGCAGGATCGAGGTCCAGGCGCTGAAAGGCGTCGACCTGCAGATCAGCCGGGGCGAGTACCTCTCCATTATGGGGCCTTCCGGCTCGGGCAAGAGCACCCTTTTCAACATGATCGGCGGCCTGGACAAGCCCAGCTCCGGCAAGGTCTTCATCGACGAGGTCGACATCGCGCAGCTCGACGCCTACGAGCTGGCCTGGCTGCGCTGCCGCAAGATCGGCTACATCTTCCAGACCTTCAACATCATCCAGGTCATGACGGCCCTTGAGAACATCACCCTGCCGATGATCTTTGCCGGCTTGAACAACGACGCCGCCGTGCAGAAGGGCATGAAACTCCTGGAACAGGTGGGGCTGGGCGACCGCCACAGCCACAAGCCGTTCGAGCTGTCCGGCGGGCAGCAGCAGCGAGTGGCCATCGCGCGCGCCCTGGCGAACGACCCCGCCATCATCCTGGCCGACGAACCCACCGGCAACCTGGACCTGACCACCGGCGAGGAGATCATCGCCCTGCTGAAGCGCCTGAGCCAACAACGTGGGGTCACGGTCATCTCCGCCACGCACGACTTCAAGATGCTGAACGTCTCGGACCGGGTGGTCTGGATTCGGGACGGACGGATCGACAAGATCGAAAACCGCGAGGAGCTTTCGATCTCCATCGGGCGAATCGGCACGCGCGAGTGAGCCCGGGAACAGGAATCGGATCGGTGACGCCGCAGCTTTCAGCCCTCGCCCACCGATCGCTGCCATGGATTGCGACGGCGGTCGTGTGCGCCTTGATTTCGGGGGCCGGGCCGCGAACAGCGCCCGCGGCGACAGGGGGCGATCCGTTCGCGGCGGCGCTGCACGCGCTCGCCGCCTACGGCGACCGCAGCACGGGCACGCCCGGCAACGCGGAGGCCGCGGCATTCATCAAAGACGAGCTCGAACGGCTGGCGATCGGTGCGGTGGCGTCCCACCTGTTCGCCGTGCCCGTAATCCGCCACGGTCAAAGCGAGCTCAGCGTGCCGGCGCGCGGCATCCGTTTGCCGCTGCCCCCCTTCGCCGGCAACGCCATCTCCCCCCAGGCCATCGACGCTCCCGGGCTGGCCGGGCCGCTGGTGTACGTCGGCAGCGGCGCACCGGCCGGCCTGAACGGCAAGCGCATCGAGGGCGCGGTGCTGCTGATGGAACTCGACTCCGGCCGCCATTGGCTGACCGCGGCCGATCTGGGGGCCAAGGCCCTGATCTACGTGGACCGGGGCGGGTCCCCGCGCGCCTGGTTCGAAGACAAATTCGAGCTGTCTCCCATCCATTTCCCGCGCTTCTGGATGCCGGCCGAGGATCTGCGCCGGAGCTTCGGCGATTTCGAATCGGCCGCCGATGGCGTCGTGGCCGAGGAGGTGCGGCTGCGCGCGGAGGCGGTCTGGGAGAACGCCGTCTCCGAGAACGTCTACTGCCTCATTCCGGGAGCCTCCGCCGGCCTCAAAAACGAACTGCTCCTCGTGGAGGCGTTTTACGACAGCACCGCCCGGGTGGTCGGCCGTTCGTCCGGCGCCGACGAGGCCGTCTCGGCCGCGACCTTTCTGCAGCTGGCGCGGCATTTCAAGGAGAACCCGCCCGATCGCACCGTCCTGCTGGTCGCCACATCCGGCCACAGCCAGGCCCTGGCCGGCCTGCGCGAGCTGGTCTGGAGCTTTTCGACGCGCTCCCGGGACCTGCGCGACGAGCGCAACGACCTGCGCCGCTTCGTGAGAAACGCCCGCCTGACGCTGCGGGCGCTCAAGGACGCCCGCTTCGAGGAGGAGGGTTCGGGCGCTGCGGTGCCGCCTCCGGCGGGCGATGCGCCCGAGGAGGAGGCCGCCGGGGAGATCCCCGCGGACCTGCTCCGGGCGGCGCTTGAAGAGCGCCTCAAGACCGACGCCGATCTGGTATCGCGCCGGCTGATGCAGCTGCGCTTGGTCGAACACGGCCGCGACCCGAAGCTCATCCAGGAGCTGAGCGCCGAACGGCAGCTCCTGCGGCGGCTGATCTGGCGGCCGAATCTCCAAGGCCTATCGGAGGAGGAGCGGCGCCTGCTGCGGCAGGTGGCCCTGCGCGCCCGCAGGGACCAGGAGGCCGCCCTGTCCGACGGCCGGGCGCAGCTGCGGCTGATCGAGAGCGCCTACGCCCTGCGCAACGCGGTGCAGGACTACGAAATCGCCGCCGCAGTGTCCCTGCACCTTTCCAGCCACGGCGATGGATTCGGCGCCTTCAACCAGGGATGGCTTTACCCGCTGCGCCCCCGGATCAATCGCGTGCCGGCCTACGCCGACCTGGAGGAGGCCCTGCAGGAAGGCGCCCGGCTGGCCGAATCGGAGCACGCCGCGCAGGGGATGTTCAAAGACACCCTGCGGCCCAGCCGGATCAGGTCCTGGCAGAGCCATTTCATCGACCGCCCGGCGCTCGGCGGCGAGGCCATGGCGCTGGCGGGCCTGCACGCCGTCACTCTGGTCACGACGGGCGATGCCCGCGCAGCATGGGGGACCCCGGGAGACCGCCCGGAGCGGGTCGACCTCGCGTTTGCGGCCCGGCAGAGCGCCGTCGTCTGCGGGCTCGCCGGCCATCTGGCGCGGGCGCCGACGCTGCGCGGCCAGGAGGCCCCGCTCAACGGGTTCTCCACGGTCAGCGGACAGGCCAAGTTCCTGCGCCATGGCGAGCTCTTTGCCGACAAACCGGCCCCCGGCACGGTGCTGCTCTGCTACCAAGGGCCGGCCCGGTTCCACGTCATGGTGGACGCGCAGGGCCGCTTCCGCCTGAAAGGGGCCGCGGACAAGACCCACAGCTTCTACAAGGTCGTGATCGAGGGCTACCGCTTCGACGAGCGCAGCGGCGAGCCGCTCTGGGTCATCGACAAAAAGCTCACCGGAAAGGACGCCTACCGCGTCAAGATGAACCGGCGTTTCATGGAGACCGCCCTGGTCATGTTCGCCGCCAGCGGGACCACGATGTTCAACCTGCTCGAGCCCCGCACCTTCCGCTATCTGACCAAGGTCGACGTGCTCGACGGCCGCCGCGAAGCCGAGCCGGCGCACTGGTTCATGAGCCGGCTCGACACCTGGTCCTCGACCATCTCCACCGTTTTCCTGGAACCGGGCACATCGCTGAAGCTCATGCTGTCGGACACCGTGCTGCGGCGCAAATTCATCCTGCTCAACACCAGCGAGCAGGCGCCGGCCGGCATCGGCTTTGAGATCGAGGAGACGCCGCGGCTGCTGCGCACCGACTACCGGGTGGCCCGCGACATGTGGAACCTGCTGAGGCCGCGCATCGCCAATCTCGAACAGCGCGGGGTCCACAACGAACACGTCCGCCGCCTCGAACAGGAGGGGCTGGCCGCCCTGAAAACGGCGGAGGCGGCCCTCGCCGCGCGCGCCTACGACCGGTTCGCCGATGCCAGCTCCCGCGCCTGGGCGCTGGCCACGCGGGTTTACGAGGACGTCGAGCGGACCCAGAAAGACGTGCTCTACGGTGTGCTCTTCTACATCGCGTTGTTCGTGCCGTTCGCCTTCTGCCTGGAGCGGCTGCTGTTCGCCTACGCCAACATCTACAAGCGCATCATCGCCTTCGGCGCCATTCTGGCCGTGCTCGTGGCGATCATCTACAGCGTGCATCCGGCCTTCCAGCTGGCCTACAGCCCGATGGTGGTCATTCTCGCCTTTTTCATCATGGGGCTTTCGCTGGTGGTGACCCTGATCATCTTTTTCCGGTTCGAGCACGAAATGGCCGGCCTGCAGTCCCGGGCGCGGCTGGTGCAGGTCGGGGAGATCAGCCGCTGGAAGGCCTTCGTGGCGGCCTTCCTGCTCGGCGTCAGCAACCTGCGCCGGCGTCGCGTGCGCACGGCGCTGACCTGCGCCACCCTGGTCCTGCTCACCTTCACCATCATGAGCTTCACCTCGGCCAAGTCCATGCGCCGGCACGCCCGCATCCTCATAAGCCCGGAGGCGACCTACCAGGGGTTCCTGCTCAAGAACGCGGGCTGGACCACGCTGCCCGCCGAGGCCTTCGGCGTGATCGCCAACGCCTTCGCCGAAACCGGCCGGGTTGTGCCGCGGGCGTGGCTGGAGGAAGAGGACCCGACCCGCAACTCTGTCGTGCCCCTGCGGGCCGGCGGCCGCAGCGCCGAAGCCCAGGGGCTGATGGGGCTGCTGGCCTCCGAACCCCAGGTGTCCGGCCTGGATGCGGTCCTGGTGGGCGGGCGCTGGTTCACCGAGTCCGAGCGCTTCGCCATCCTCCTGCCCGAGCGCCTGGCGCTCGGCCTCGGCATCGATCCGCGGCAACCGGAGGGCCGGCGCGTCATGCTGTGGGGGATGGACTTCGCCGTCACGGGGGTGTTTTCCGGGCGGCGGCTGCAGGACCGTCTGGACCTCGACGGCGAGCCGCTGACGCCGGTGAGCTTCCCGAGGGAGGTCTCCAGCGACCTGACCGATGAAGAGGTCGAAGCGCTCGACTCCGGCGAGGACGTGCGCGAGTTCCAAAGCCGCTACCAGCACACCCCGGAGGACCTGACCGTCATCATCCCCTATCCGACGCTGATGGCCGCCGGGGGCAGCCTCAAGGCGGTGGCCGTCCGCAGCGACGGCCGGGCGTCGGCGCAGATCGCGGCCCAGGACCTGGTCGACCGCTTCGGCCTGTCGCTGTTCAGCGGCGAGCCGGAGGGCACGTTTCTGTATCATGCCAGCGACACGATGAGCTACAGCGGCGTGCCCAACATCCTCATACCGCTCGGCATCTCGATCTTCATCGTGCTCAACACCATGATCAGCTCCGTCTATGAACGCAAGCGCGAGATCGCCGTTTACACGTCGGTCGGGCTGGCACCCTCCCACGTGTCGTTCCTCTTCATCGCCGAGGCGCTGGCCTTCGCGGTCCTGAGCGTGGTCTTCGGCTATCTGCTGGCCCAGACCACGGCCAAGCTGTTTGCCGAAACGGCGCTCTGGTCGGGGATCACGGTCAACTACTCCTCGCTCTCCGGGGTGGCCGCCATGGGGCTGGTCATCGTCGTGGTTCTGCTGTCGGTCATCTACCCGTCCAAGGTGGCCGCAGACATCGCCATCCCGGACGTGAACCGGTCCTGGAGCCTGCCGCCGGCGCGCGGCAACGTCCTCGAGCTGGTTTTGCCCTTCCTGATGACGTACGCCGAGCAGGCCAGCGTCGGCGGCTATCTCTTCGATTATTTCGACGGGCACTTCGATGTCTCCCACGGCCAGTTTTCGGCTTCGCACATCGACCTGGCATTCGCCTGCGACGATCCCCCGGGCGTCGCGGGCGGCGCCGACGACTGCCCCCAGGCGGCCTGCGAGTTCCCCGAGTGTCTGCATCTGACGTGCCGGATTTGGCTGGCGCCCTTCGACTTCGGCATCCAGCAGAAGGTGGATCTGCGCTTCGCCCCCGCGCCCCACGAGGCGGGGTTCCTGGAAATCCGGGTGACGCTGATCCGCGAATCGGGCGAGTCCAACGCCTGGAGGCGCATCAACAAGGGGTTCCTGCACGCCGTGCGGCGCCAGCTCCTGATCTGGCGCTCCCTGGACGAGACGGCCAAGGTGCACTACGAACAGTGCCTGGCGGAGGCCTGGCGACGGAAGAAGGCCGCCGATCCCGCAGGGCCGGTCCAACCCAGCCCCCAGGGGACGGAAGGGGTGCGGCCATGACCGCCGCCCCAGCTCCGGCGCCTCCCGCCCCGGATGGCCGCACAGAGCCCCCGGGCCAGGCCGAACGCATCCGGCTGCGGGCGTTGCTCCTCGGAGCCCTGCTGGCGCTCGCGATCTGCGTCGCCACCCCTTACAACAATGCCTACCTCAAGGGGACCCCGCTCGGCGGGGGACAATTCCCGCTGGCGCCGTTCTACATCCTGGTGTGGATGATGCTCGCAACGGCGGGGCTGCGCGCGCTGTTCAGCGGCCGGAGCCTTCTGAGCGGCCGGGAGCTGCTGGTGATGTGGGCGCTCATGGTGCTGCTTTCGGGCATCGCCTGGACCGGGCTGGCACGCACCTTCTTCATCAACCTGACCGCCCCCTATCTTTTCGCCACCATGGAGAACCGCTGGGAGGAGGTGCTGCACCCGCTCCTGCCGACGGGCTGGTACCCCGCCAGCCGGGAGGCGATCCACGGCTTCTACAACGGGCTTTCCGGCGGGCGGAATGCCGGCTGGTTCGAGGTGCTGCGGCAGATCCCCTGGAGCGCATGGATCGGCCCCCTCCTGGAGTGGACCGGCTTCATCCTGCTCTGCTACTTCGTGATGATCTGCATCGTCAGCCTCCTGAGCCGGCAGGGGCTCTACAACGAGCGCATGAACTTTCCCCTGCTGCGCGTGCCGCTCCTGATGCAGGAAGCGCTCGACGAGGGCCGGCTGGGCGCGTTCCTGACGCATCGCTACCTGCTGGCCGGCCTGCTGATCCCGGTCGGCCTGCACCTGATCAACGGGCTCAGCTTCTACAACCCCTCCATCCCCTCGATCCCGACCCTCATCCTGGCCGGCAAGTTCTTTCCCAAGGTGGGCCTGTTCTCGGGGTTCTACAAGCTGAAAATCTACATCTACCCCGCCTTCATCGGCTTTGCTTTCCTGACCGCCAAGCAGGTCTCCTTTTCGCTGTGGTTCTTCTACCTCGCGGGCGCGCTGCTGATCGGCCTTTTGAACGTGCTCGGGATCTCCATCCCGGCGGCCGCGCTCGGGGTGACCTTCGGCTCGACCCTCTCGCGGCCCGAGGAAACCCAGGTCATCGGCGCCTACCTGGTGTTTTTCCTCTTTCTGGCCTGGCTGGCGCGGTTCCACTTTCTGGACATCTTTCTGAAGGCCTTCGGCCGGCGCAAGGACGAGGACCCTCAGGCCGAATGGATCACCAGCCAGCCCGCCTTCTGGGGGTTCGTGGCCGGCTCCATCGGCCTGGTTTTATGGTGTCACCGCTACGGCCTGCCGATCGCGGCCGGGGTGCTGGTGCTGGTGGTCTTCTTCCTTTTCACGCTGGTCGCCGTTCGGATCATCTGCCAGGGCGGGATCACCTACTTCACGCTCACGGCCGCCCCGCTGGACGCCCTGACGGCGTTTTTCGGCTCGCGTTTCCTGACCCAGACCGGCCTGGTGGTCGCCGCGGTGGCCCAGAAGGTGCTCTTCCTGGACCTGCGCGAAGCGCTCATGCCCGCCCTGTTGCACGCGCGCAAGGTGACCGACGGCGTGCGCAACAACCGCCGGGTCGCGATCGCCATCCTGATCTCCGTGGCGGCCGGCGTGGCGGTGTCCTTCGCGGCCATGCTGGCGGTCGCTTACAAATTCGGGGTCCGCGAGCTCGACATGGACTGGGCGACCCGCACGACCGTCGCCGTCTACGAAAACATCTTCAGCCTGGTGGAGTCTCCGTCGGAACCGCGCAGCTGGGTGATGATCTTCGTCGCCTGCGGCGCGGCCGTGATGTTGGTCCTGGTGGTCTGCTACCATCACTTCTACTGGTGGCCGATTCATCCCATCGGGTATCTCACGGCCTACAGCTCGGCGATGTGGACGCTGTGGTTCAGCTTTTTCGTGGGATGGGCCTGCAACGCCCTGTGCATGCGCTACGGCGGGACGGCGTTGTTCAAAAACCTGCGCTTCTTTTTCATCGGACTGATCATCGGCGATTTCTTCATGGCCGGAAGCTGGGCCATCTATGGGCTGTTCAGCTACGCGAGCTACATGGTGCTGCCGGAATAGAAAATGAAAGAAGATCGCGAGCTGCAAGAATACCGCGACCTGCTGAAGGCGCCGACGCACTTCGAGGAAGGCTTCGACTGGAAGACGATCGTCGGGGCGATCTTCATCGGGTTTCTGATGATGCCCGGCAGCATGTACCTGCAGCTGGTGATCGGCACCGGGATCGGGCCGGCGGCGCGCTGGGTGACCATCATCCTCTTTGCCGAGCTCGCCAAGCGCTCCTACAGCGACCTGAAGCAGCAGGAAATCTTCCTGCTGTATTACATGGCCGGCGCGGCGCTGCACACCCCCTTCCAGGGGCTGCTGTGGAACCAGTACCTGGTGCAGTCCGACGCGGCGCGCATGCTGGGCGTGACCGAGTTCATACCGGCCTGGGTGGCACCCCCGCCGGAATCCGCCGCGCTGATCGAGCGCACCCTTTTTCACCGCGACTGGCTGATCCCGATCCTGCTCCTGATCGGAACGCAGATCATCACGCGCGTCGACCAGTTCGGCCTGGGCTACGCGCTCTACCGGATCACCTCCGACGTCGAAAAACTGCCCTTTCCCATGGCGCCGGTGGCGGCCCTGGGGACCATGGCGCTCGCCGAGTCCACCGAAGAGCGCGAGCGCAGCTGGAAATGGCGCGTGTTCTCGATCGGCGGCGTCATCGGCCTCGTGTTCGGCGCGGCGTACGTCCTGCTGCCGGCGCTCTCCGGCCTGGTGCTGATGGAGCCGATCCGGCCGATCCCGATTCCCTGGGTCGAACTCACCGTGCACACCGAGGACTGGCTCCCGGCCGTGGCCACCGGCATCCAGCTCGACCTCGGACTGGTGTTCATCGGCATGGTGCTGCCCTTCTGGGCAGTGATGGGCGGCCTGGGCGGGCTGATCATCACCTTCATCGCCAATCCGGTTCTCTACCGGCACGGGATCCTGCACCGCTGGCACCCCGGGATGCGGACCGTGGAGACGGTCTTCGCCAACAACTTCGACTTTTACCTGAGCTTCAGCATCGGGCTGGGCCTCGCCATCGGACTGGTCGGGATCTGGCATGTGGCGCGGTCCTTCGCCGGCCGGGGGGCGGGCGAACGCGGGCGCCTGCGCGACCTCTTCCGGCCGCCACCGGGCCGGGGCGACATCAATTTCTGGCTCTCGATCGGCATCTACGTCGCTTCGACCGCCTCCTATGTGCTGCTCTGCGTCTGGCTGGTGCCCCATTTCCCGGTGGTGTTCTTCCTGATCTACGGTTTCCTCTATACCCCGTTCATCTCCTACATTACGGCGCGGATGGAAGGCATCGCCGGCCAGTTCGTGAGCCTGCCGCTCGTGCGCGAGGCGAGCTTCATCGCCGGGGCGAAATACTTCGGATACCAGGGGATCGAGATCTGGTATGCGCCGATCCCCATCCACAATTACGGCAGCGCCACCGTGAGCTTCCGTGAAATCGAGCTGACCGGCACCAGCATTCGCGGCATCATCAAGTCCGAGATCGTGGTCTTTCCGGTGGTGATGATCGCCAGCCTCCTGTTCTCCCAGTTCATCTGGCGCCTGGCGCCGATCCCCTCCAGCGCCTACCCGTTCGCCCAGGAACTGTGGCACCTGCAGGCCCTGAACACGCTGCTCATGCAGACCTCGACTCTGGAGGGCAACTCGCTTTTTTTCCAGGCGCTGAATTGGGTCTATGTGGGCGCCGGGACCGCGCTGGGCGTCGTCACCTATTATCTGCTCACCCTGTTCGGGCTGCCGGTGATGCTGGTCTACGGGCTGGTGCGCGGGCTGGGCCAGAGCACGCCTCACGGGCTGCTGCTGGAGGTGGTCGGGGCGCTGCTGGGCCGCTATTTCTTCCGCCGCCGCTTCGGTGCCATGTGGGGGCAGTACAGCCCGGTGCTGCTGGCGGGGTTTTCCTGCGGCATGGGGCTGATGGGCATGTTCGCCATGGGGCTGACGCTCATCCTCAAGTCGCTCGCCCGGCTGCCCTACTGAGAGCAGAGGGCAAAGAGCAGAGAGCAGGGAGCTGATCGTCCGCGTCCCCGACCGTTCTCCGGATTGCCCGATGCCCTCCGCGCTTGGCGCAAAACCCCTGTTGCATTTGCGCAGGTTGCGCTTTAGTTTTAGAAAGGTTTATGACCCCGCATAGAGGCGTCCGAATCGATGGCGCCCCAAGAAAGGAGCCGCGATGCAACGGGCGATGCTGGCAGTGGTTCTGGCGGTCGGCCTGGCGGCGCCTACGGCTATGGCCGGAGAGGTCCCGCTCTCGATCGCCGGGTTCACCCTCGGACGGCCGATCGAATCCGTCGCGGACCGGGTGATCATGGAAACGTCTCTTCCGGTCCGCTACATGGAAAACCTGCACGAAGTGGAAATCCGGCCCGTCGAAGGGTTCAAGAGCGGGCTGATCGCCTTCGGCACCTGCCGGCAGCCCCCCTCCATCCTGCGCATCAAGCTCAAGTACGAAAACGGCAGCGTCGAGTTTTTCGAGGAGCTGCTGCAGCGATTCAAGCGGAGATACGGCGATCCGGCCGAGTACATGGGTGACGCCTTTCGCGTCTTCATCAGTTGGAAATGGTCCTTTACCGATGCCGCCGGCAACCGCATCAGCCTCATCCTGCAGCACAACCTGAAGGACGAGGACGAGAAAATGGGCAACGCGGTCAAACTCACCATGCTCAACCGGTTGGAGGATGACGCGCGCTGCTTCAAGGAAAGCCGCACCGACCGACGCGAGGCCCTGAGGCAGCAGCGGCGCGCACCGTCCGGCGGCAGCGCCGCGCCGGCGTGGGAGCTGTACGTCCCCAAATGACCGCCTCGCATTCGATGGCCCGACGGGCTCCAGGCGGCCGCGCTTCTCATCATTAGCATCACGAACGCCGCTGCTCGAACACCCCTCCCCCGCTCCCCCCATGCAGGGCGAGATGGGGAGAGGGTGCCATTCATGGGACGGGATTTGGGATTTGACGCGCTCAGGAGGGATTCGGGTTCAGGCGAATGGAAAACCATCGCCTGGAACGGAGTGTGCTTCGAGGCCCCCGCAGACTGGGAGCCGGCCCGGATCGGTCGGCGTCACCTGCTGCTGGAGGCGGCGCCCGGACCGGTGATGGAAATCAAATGGGCGGCGGTAACGGGTCGGTTTTCCGAGCGCGGCCAGCTGCGGAGCCTCGGCGGACGGGTGGCCCGCCGCGGCGCGGCCTTCCGGAAAACGGCGCTCCCCGAAGACTGGCGGGCGGCAGTCAAGGGCTTTGACGCCCAGGGCTTCCAATGGGACGCCGGGGACGAACGCGCCATGGGCGCGCTGCTTTACTGTCGGGGCTGCCGGACCGCCAGCCTGGTTCAGTTCCTGGAGCGGCCGGCAGCAGCGAGCATCGCCCGGGACGCCGCCCGGGTGCTCGCCTCGTTGCGGGACCATCGCAGCGACGACCGGGTCGCCTGGGCGCTATACGACATCGCCGCGCTCCTGCCGGCCCGCTTCGCTCTCGACCGCCACCGCTTCGACGCCGGCCGGTTTGTGGTGGAATTCAAAGGCCCGGGCCGCCGGTTGACCCTCTACCGGTGGGCTCCGGCCGAGGTGCTGCTCCGGGACCGGAGCCTGGCCGACTTCGCCGGTGCGGTCGCGGGCGAAACCAGGCTGACGTTCCGGCCTCTGGCAGGCGTCGCGCATGCGGCCGTCGAAGGATGCCCTCCGCCTCCGGTCGGACCGGTTGGGCGTTTGCGGCTGCGCCTGGGGATGACCTGGTCCTGCCGGCTGCGCCTGTGGCATGTGGCCGCGCGCAACCGGATCCTCGGCATGCGGCTGGAGGGCCGCCGGCCGATCGATGGACTCGAAATGCAGACCGTGAGCGAAGGCTATGCGATGGCGGGCGAAAGACCGTTCGGCCTCGGTGCAGACCCGCAGTGAAGCGCTCGCCTGCATCCCGGTCAAGAACCGGGAGGTGCGCGAGCAGCGCCTGGCCAACGGCGATGTGCTGGTTCTCTACCCGGTGACGGTGCGGCCTTGGATGGCGAGGCTGGGGCGCTGGCTCGGCGCGCGCGATGCGGCGCCGCGGACCGGCAAGCTGCAACTGGATCGGCTCGGGTCGACCGTATGGGCGCTGCTCGACGGCCAGACCTCCCTGCGTCGGATTGCGGCGGCATTTGCGGAAAGCCAGCGCCTGGAGCGCAAGGAAGCCGAGGTCGCCGTGACCCAGTTCATCCGCGAACTGGGGCGGCGAGGTCTTGTCGGATTGCGGGAGGGAACGCCGCGCTGATGCGGGCCATGCGGGCGGCCGGGCCGCTAGCGGGCAGGAGGGGGAGGCACGCCGGTCAAAACGCCTTGAAGGCATCCTCGAGGGTGGGCACGATCGGCAGGAAGGAGTCAAAGCCCGCGATCTCGAAGACTTCCTTGACGTAGTCCTGCATCGCGCAGAGCATGAGCTTGCCGTCCTGGCGCTTGATGGTCTTGGTGGCCTTCAGAATGACCCGCAACCCGGCGCTGGAGATGTAGTCGAGCTCCTTAAAATCGATGATGACGTTCCTGGCGCCGTCGGAAATCGCTTCCAACAGCTGTTTTTCGAAGGACTGGGACGTGTTGGAGTCCAACCGCCCCCGAAGCTTGAAGGTGTTGACTCCCCCCTCTTTCAATTCGACGATGTCCATTGAGGACCTCCTGTTTCCGTATCACCGAAAAAGCCGCTCAGCTCTTGTCGATGGATTTTTTCAGCGTCAAAACGTTCGTCCCGCCCCGGCGTTCATAGGTGACCTCATCCATCAGGTTCTTGACCAGATGGATGCCCAGCCCCCCGACTCTGCATTCGTCCAGGGCGCAGGGCAGATCGAGGGGGATGCGCGCGACCGGGTTGAAGGCGACCCCGTCATCCTCCAGCACCACGGTCAACCGGTCTTGATCCGCGGATACGTGTACCCGAATGGCGTGTTCGGACTGATCCTGGAACCCGTAGGATATGATGTTGGTGAAGAGCTCATCCAGCGCCAGGTTGACTTCAAAGAGGCACCGCCGCGACAGGCCCAGGGCTTGGCCGACGCTTTCCATCTTGACGCAGAGAGTCTCGAGCTCGGACAGGCGATTGCGCAGTTCAAAGGAAAACGAGCCCGGCGTGCTCATGAGCCCTGCGACCTCGGCGGCTGATGGCGCGGAGTGTTCACAACAGGCTGACCCCCATCTTCGTCGCGCACCCGCCGCAGGCTTCGCCGGCCATGCCCTCCAGGAAACGCTCCTCCCAGTCGGTGATGGCGTCGACGACGGCCTTGAAAATCCGGGGCCGCTGCCCTGGGAACTGATCCAGCGTTTTGGCGAATTTCTCACGATTCAGCACGAGGCATACCGTTTCCTGCAGGGCCTTCAAGGAATACAACCGGCGGGTCTCCCCGATCAGGGTCAGACCGCCGATGAATGCACCTGCTTCAAAGAGGCGGAGCGGAAGGGCACCTCCCCCCGCCAAGCGCTCCAGTTGAGCCTTGCCACAGAGGATGTAGAAGGCCTCGCCGTCATCCTCGCCCTGGCGGAAGAGATAGTCGCCCTCCTTGAATTTTTCCCGAGTACAAAGATAGGCGAAAATTTTAAGCGATTCAAGTGGAAGCCCCGAAAAAAAATAGGTCTGGCGCAGCATGTCCAGGTTCTCCTGGTATTCGCAGGAGGGGGTCGGGCTACTTTCGTCCAACGAGCTCATACAAGGCTCCTTTCCGGGCGATCAGCTCATCGTAAGTGCCCATTTCGATGATCTTGCCGGCCTTCATGACCGCAATCCGGTCGAAGTTGCGGATGGTGTCCAGTCGGTGGACGACGGCCACCAGCGTGCTCCTGCGCTTCCACCGCGTTTCGAGCAGGTTCTGAATCCGCGCCTGGGAGGTGTTGTCCAGGGCCGAGGTCGCCTCGTCCATGATCAGCAGTCGCGGCGATTTGAGGAACACGCGCGCAACGGCCAGCTTTTGGCGCTGGCCGCCCGACAGCTTCTCGCCCTTGCTGCCGACATTGTAGTGCATGCCGATTTCGACGATGGTTTCGAGCAGGTCCCGTTCGATCAGGACCTGGATGATGCTGTGGGCGATGGCCTCCTGGGCCTGAGGGGTGGCCCGCTTGGTCTTCCCGAACAGGATGTTGTTCAGAATGGTCTGAGAGAAAATATAATCGCTCTTGCTGTAGAAGGCGAAAACCCCGGGCAGGTCGCGCGACACCCGCTCCCGGAGCGCGGTCCGGGCGCCGAGCAGCAGGCGTTGCAGATCGGCGGGCAGCGCCACCGTCTTGTGAAGCGCCGGGGTGAAGCGCAACGCCAGGTGCAGCAGGCGGTCACGGTCCGGGGGCGCGAGATCCTCGAACCCCCGGCGGCGCAAACGATCCACCACGGCCTTGTAGTCCGGCAGCTCGTCGGCGTTCATCGGGCTTTGCTCGAAAAAGACCGTCTCTGCCGGCAGGTTGCCCAGGATGTCCACGGTTTGCTGGGCCAGCTGAGCGCCCAGCCTCAGCAGGAGCGGGTGCAGCCCGGACTGCTCCAAAAAGCCCAGAAAGTAGTCGTTGCGGGACAATTCGGCGTAAGCGAAATCGGCGCGGCTGGCGGCCCCGAAGATCAGGTTCTCGGCGATGCTCGAATGGAAGAGGTAGGTCTGCTCGTTGAAAAACTCGACATCGTCGGCGAGCTTTTCGCCGTATTTCTCCTGAAACTTCCGCCGCACGCGGATGATTTCCTTGACCAGGTCCGCATGCGTTTCGGCAGTGAGCAGCGTGTTCAACCCGAAGCGCAGCACGTCCACGAAAAGACCGGTCTGGTGCAGAACGGCGATAAGGTCGTCCAGGGTCGGCCGGGGGTGGCCGTCGTCGCGGGCGACGGCATCGCTGGCGTAAAGCAGGTTCTCGGCGATGGAGCCCTCGAAGATGAAGGGGCTTTGCGCGACGATGCCGACGTTCGCGGCCATGTCCTGCTTGGTCAGCCCGGCGACCTCCTGGCCGCCGATCCGGACATGGCCCCCGCTGTACTTGTTGAGCTGGCCGATGCAGAGCGCCAGCGTGCTCTTCCCGCTGCCGGAGAACCCCACCAGGGCCAGGTGCTCGCCGGGCTCGAGCCGCAGGTTGATATCGTCCAGCAGTCGGATGCCGCCGTCGGTGTAAAACGATAGACCCTCGACCTCCAGGCCGGCCTGCAGATCGAACGCCGGACGGTCGGCGGGGGCCAGCGGATAATCCGGCTCGACATCGAAGAACTCCATGGTGCGGTCATAGGTCACCCGTCCGTCCTGGTAGACCTGATAGAACTCGATCAGCTCCTTCCACGGGTCGTAGAGCTTCTCCTGGGCCGACAGGAAGGCCACCAGGGAGCCCAGTTCCAGCTGGCCCTTGATCGTGAGGTAGCCGCCGAGGATGAACACCAGAAAGGGCCCGAGGCTGGTGAAGAAATTGTTCGTGGATTTGACGGCAAACCGGTACAGGCTCCAGACCACCCGTATTTTGCGCAGCTGCTCGACGAGCCGGTCGAACTTGGCCTTTTCAATGCGGTAGGCGCCGTTGCCGTGGATTTCGTGGATGCCGCCGATCGACTCGGCGATGCGGCCGGAGAAGGTGCGCGAGACGTCGACCCGCTCCTGGTTGGCGGCATTGGCGCGCTTCTGCAGGTAAGGCAGCACGATCATGGCGGCCGGATAGGCGCTGAGGGAGATCGCGGCCAGCAGGGGATTCAGCCAGAGCAGGTAGGCGGCAAAGGCGAGCAGGGTCAGCACGTTGGATACCGGTGTGGACATGGCCGAGCCGATGAAGTTGGACGGCACTGCCAGCTCGTTGACGATGGAGTTGACCACGGTCCCGGGCTGGGTGTTTCGGAAAAAACTGAGCGGCAGGGTGATGATGTGCTCGTAGAGCGCAATGCGCATGCGCGCGAGCGACTGCTGCGCGATATGGGTTTCCAGAACGTTGATCAGGAATTTGCAGGCGCTCGCTACGATCACGGCGGCGAGATAATAGGCGCAGTAGGTCAACAGCAGGTCCACCTTGCGCAGGCTGATGGCCTGGTTGACGATGCGCTTCTGCATCTCCAGGGGCAGCACCCGGGTGAACACGGCCACCGCGATGATGGCCAGCAGCAGGAACTGCCAGCGCAGGTTGCCGTCGAACACCCACGAAAACAGGGATCGTTTGACGATCGGCCGATCCGCTTTGGCCATGCGGCTCTCCCGGTTTGAAGAATCGACCCTATCGGGTCATACTATCAAACCCGAGATATTGACAAGGAATTATTCGGCCGCCGCGCCGGTCTGAAGTTGCAGCTTGACTCCGAATGGCAGGCATTCTATGGAGGACCAGCTTATCGTCGATGGCGCGGGCGCCTTGTTGCCCGGCGCGTTTACCGAAACACTTCTGCCGAGAGGAGGAACGAACCATGAAAAGATGGGGCATGCTGGCTGTGCTAATTGCCGTGGGCTGCGTGCTGGTGTTCGCGGCGCCGCCGGTTCAGGCCGGAGAAACCATGGACAAAATCGAAAAGACCGGCAAGATCAAGGTCGGGTTTCGCGAGGACTCCATTCCGTTTGCCTTCATCGATCCCAAGGTGGGCAAGCAGGTCGGGTTTTCGGTGGACATGACTCAACTTCTGGTGGAAAACCTCTCTAAGTATTTCGGCAAGAAGATCGAGATGGAACCCTTCACCATCACCACCAAGACCCGCATCCCGATGATCGTCAACGGAACGACGGATGTCGAGATGGGCTCCACCACCTACACCCAGGAGCGCGAGGACGTGGTGGACTTCAGCCTGACGTTCTTCTTCTCGGAAACCAGCTTCCTGGTGCCCAAGGACAGCCCCATCAAGACCAAGGCCGATCTTAACGGCAAGCGTCTGGGTGGCGCCCGCGGCACTACCAACCTCAAGGCCATCGAGGACCAGGCGGCCGCCGGGGAATACAAGCCCAAAGAGATCGTTACCATCGAGGGCCACGCCCAGGGGTTCCTGGCGCTCAAGACCGGAAAAATCGACGCCTATGCCACCGACCGCAGCCTGCTTGAAGGCCTGCGCATGAAAGACGAAAAACCGGATGCCTGGCGCACGGTCGACTTTGCGATCGCTTATGAGCCCTACGGCTACATGATGCGCGAAAACGACTCGGATTTGCGCGACTTCGTCAACAACACCATTTTGTGGGCGATCAAAACCGGCAAGTTTTACGAGCTCTACGACAAGTGGATGGGGCCGAAGGGCATGGTGCCCATTCCGATGTCCCAGGTCTATAAGGACTATCTCCAGGTTATGGTCTATCCCATGGACGAGGGATGGCTGAAGAAGAAATAGGGTTCTAAGGATTCAAGGGTTCAAGGTAAAGGCAAACAACACTTTCTGTTTTTCCACTTGAACCCTTGACCCCTGGGCCCCTTGGAGCCTTAATGAGCGACAGCGAATGCTATCCTATAAATTCGACTGGGGCGTCTTGTGGCGCCAGCCTTATGGCGAATGGCTGCTCCAGGGGCTGTGGCTGACGATCCAGCTCGGGGCACTGGCGTGGATTATCGCCCTCTCCCTGGGCATCCTGTTCGGGACCCTGCGCTCGGTGCGGTCATGGCCGCTGCGGTTTATCGGGACCGTGTACGTCGAGGTGTTCCGGAACGTCCCCTTCCTGGTCCAGCTCTTCTTCTGGTTCTACGCCGGGCCAATGCTCTTCGGCCGGACGCTGCAGTTCAAGATCAACTCCATATCAGGGCTCAATTACTGGGTGGCCATTTTCGCGTTGGGGCTTTACACCGCCTCGCGGGTGGGCGAGCACGTCCGGGCGGGCTTTGCCTCCATCGGCTCCGGCCAATACGAGGCGGTGCTCTCCACCGGCATGACCCCTTTTCAGATGTACCGGCATGTCATCATTCCCCACGCCCTGCGGTTGATCATCCCCCCGCTGACCACCGAGTTCCTGACCATTTTCAAGAATTCGGCGGTGGCCATGACCATCGGCGTGGCGGAGACCACCTTCATGAGCTACAAGATCGACGAGCAGACCTTCCACGGCCTGGAGGCCACCACCGGCGCCATGGCCATCTACCTCGTGCTCGGCATGACGGTCGTCAAACTGATGAACCTGATCGAGGCCCGGTTCCGGATTCCCGGGTTGGTCACCCGGTAGCCCATGTTCGACGCCGTCCTGAACAACCTGCCCTACCTGCTGGCCGGGTTCCTGACCAACCTCCAGCTGGCCGCCTGCGCGCTGGCGGGGGGGCTGTTCCTGGGGGCGCTGGTGGGCCTCGGCCGGATCTCGCAGCGGCCCTGGGTCTACCATCCGGTCACCCTCTACGTGAATCTCCTGCGCAACATCCCGCTGATTCTGGTTATTTTCTGGTTTTACTTCGTCATGCCCATTCTCGTCGGCCGCAACCTTGATCCGTTAGTGTCCGCCGCGGCGTCCTTCGTCGTGTTCGAGGCGACCTACTTCGGGGAAATCTTCCGCGCCGGTTTCCAGTCCATCAGCAAGGACCTGGTGAGCGCCGCCTATTCCACCGGCCTGACCTACCGCCAGACGGCGGCCTACATCCTGGTGCCGATCGCTTTCCGGCGCATGCTGCCCAGCCTGATCACCCAGAGCATCATCACGTTTCAGGACACGAGCCTCGCCTACGTCATCGGGCTTCAGGAGTTGGTCCGGCGCACCACCATCGTCGACAGCCTGGAGGTGCGCTCAGTCCAACTTTATTCGTTCGTGGCAATTCTCTTCTTTGTTATCTGTTTCATCGGATCGCGCATCAGCCTGCACTACGAAGAGAAGAGCCGCAAGGCCAAGGTGCTTTAATCATGATAGAGATCAAGAATATCAGCAAGTGGTTCGGCGAGTTTCAGGTCCTGACCGACGTCGATGAGACGGTCGCGCGCGGGCAGAAAGTGGTGATCTGCGGGCCGAGCGGCTCCGGCAAGAGCACGCTCCTGCGCTGCATCAACGGCCTGGAGCCTTACCAGAAGGGCGAGATCCGGGTCGGCGGCGTCTCGCTCAACGACCCCAAGACCAATCTCTACAAGCTGCGCGAGCGGATCGGCATGGTGTTCCAGCGCTTCGAGCTCTACCCCCACATGACCGTCCTGCGCAACATCTCGCTCGCGCCCATGAAGGTGCGCAAGCAGTCCCGGCAGGCGGCCGAGAAGAAGGCCATGGAGCTGCTAGAGCGCGTGGGCATCCCGGACAAGGCCGGCGCCTACCCGGCCAACCTCTCGGGCGGCCAGCAGCAGCGCGTGGCCATCGCGCGGGCGCTCGCCATGGAGCCCGAGTGCATGATGTTCGACGAGCCCACCTCGGCGCTCGACCCGGAGATGATCCAGGAGGTCCTGGAAGTCATGATCGGCCTGGCCAAAGAGGGCATGACCATGCTGGTGGTGACCCACGAGATGGGCTTCGCGCGCGAGGTGGCCGACGAGATCATCTTCATGGACGCCGGCCGCATAGTGGAGCGCGGCCGGGGCGACGAGTTCTTCAAGAACCCGAAGAGCCAGCGGACGAAGGATTTCCTGGGACAGATTTTAAAATGACGGAAAAGACCATCGGCATCCTTGGCGGCATGGGGCCGGAGGCGACCCTGGATCTGTTCGGCAAGATCATCGCCAACACCCCGGCCGCCAGGGATCAGGACCACCTGCGGGTGGTGATCGATTCCAACCCCAAGGTGCCCGACCGCACGGCCGCCATCCTGGCAGGCGGGGAATCGGCGGTGCCGGCGATGAAGGCCGGCATTGCGGCCCTCAAACGGGCGGGGGCGGACTTCGTCGTGATCCCCTGCGTGTCGGCGCATTTCTTTCTGGACGAGCTGCGGCAAGACGCCGGGCTGCCCATCCTGTCCATGTTCGACGTCGCGGTAGAGCACATCCGCCGACAGCACCCTGACATTCGGAAGATTGGACTGCTGGCTACCAGCGGAACCATCCAGGGGGGGCGGTTCCGGGAAAAGCTCGATGCTGCCGGGATCGAGACCCTCGCACCGGAGGCCGCAGACCAGAAGCACGTCATGGCGGCCATCTACGAGATCAAGGGAGCCGCGTCCAGCAGGAGCCGGGCCGAGATTGGGGCTGAAATCCGTGACATCGCGAACCGGCTGATCAAACGCGGAGCCCAGGGGATCGTGGCCGGCTGCACCGAGATCCCGCTCGTGCTGAAGCCCGGCGACCTCGACGTGCCGGTTTTCGACACGTTGCTGTTGCTGGCGCGGGCGGCCATCGCCGCCGCCGGCCAAAACCCCGTCTAAGGCAGAATGGCCCCGTCTTATAATACAGCAAGATTGTTCTTCGTGGGAGTGGCATCTAGCCACGATGCAATCGCGGCAAGATGCCGCTTCCACAGAAAAAGAGACCAATTTCCTGAGCAGGAGGGACATTTGCACCGGGCACGATTCCCGCGGCGGCGGTATGCCGACGGGCCGCCGCCGCTTCAGTCCTTGGCGCGGCTTTCCAGGGTGTTGGGCGGAACCAACCTTTTTTCAAGCGCGACGACCTGCTCGGCTTCGCCGCCGGCGGCAACAAGGTCTGCAAGCTGGAATTCGTGATGGCCGATGCGCTTGAAAGGGAGGCGGATTTCATCATCACCTGCGGGGCCGGACAGTCCAACCACTCAGCTTTGAACGTTCAGCTCACAACAGCTTAGCCACCACCAGCGTCACGTCATCCTCCTGCGGGGCTTCCCCGCGGAACGCCTTCACGGCCTCGATGAGGGCGGACTGGATGTCGACCGCCGGCCGGGAGGCATTGGCGCCGACAACTTGGCGGACGCGCCCGGAACCGAAGAGCTCGCCGGCGGGGTTCCGGGTTTCGGTGATCCCGTCGGTGCCGATGACGACCAGCGACCCGGGCTCCCACCCTTGCCGGCAGTAGTCCCGGTAATCGGCGTCCTTCAAGACCCCCATCACGATCCCGTCGCCATCCAGCTGGCTGAAGCGCGCGTCGGGCGGGCTGCAGACCAAGGCGGGCTCGTGCCCGGCCCGGACCCAGCAAAGGGTTCTGGCGGCCGGGTCGATCTCGAGAAAAAACATGCTGATAAACCGGCCGGTCGGATCGCTGTCGCGGGTCACGTAGCGGTTGACGTCCCGGGCCAGGCGTGCCGGGGTCAGATAGCGTTCCGTCTCGGAGAGCAGGAAGGCGCGCGCCGAGGCCATGAAGAGCGCCGCGTCGATCCCGTGGCCGGAGACGTCCGCCACCACGATGCCCAGCCGGCCTCCGGGCAGCCGGAAATAGTCATAATAGTCCCCTCCGGTTTCGTTGCAGTAGATGCTGGTCCCGGCCAGGTCCACCCCCGGCAGGCGCGGCGGAGCGGACGGCAGCAGGGTGCGCTGCACTTCCTCGGCCAACTGGAGGGCCGTGAGGAGTTCGATCCGGTGCCGCAGGCCCTCGATCATGGTGTTGGTGTGGCCGGCGATCAGGCCGAACTCGTCGCGGGTCGCCACCGGCACCATGCGGCTCAGATCCCCGTTGGTCACCCTCTCCAGCACCCCGGTCTCGTTTTCGAAGAGCAGTCTCAGGTTGCGGGAGTACGAAACGATCAGATTGATGGCGAGGCCCAGCAGCACGGCCATGATGAAGAGGACTTCGTAGGTGACCGACATGATGGCATCCCGGACGGCCGCCGGGTCCGTCCCGACCGTGGTCAGCCAGGACATGTCGCGGGCCAGGACCAGCAGGTTGACGATCGTGACACAGAGGGCGGTCGCGACCGCGACCAGTGAGAAACGCCGCGTCATGGGATAAAGCCGTTTCGGAGGCGCCTGAACGCTGTTCTGGTGCAAGGCTCTACTGATGACGGTCCGCTCGCGGGCCAGCGACATGTCGAGGGCGATGAAAAACCCGTAAATGATGGACCCGAAGATCAGGCTCAGCAGACTCCCGGCGGGAAACTCGTAAAAAGCAGCGTTTTGCGCGGATGCGATCAGGCCCGCCATCAGGCCCGAGAGCAGGTCGAAGACGAACTGCCGAATCGGTTGGGCCACCTCATTCGCGGACGTGACCCACCGGCGTTCGAGCGGGCGGCGCACGGCCAGCACCGCGGCGTACGCCGTCAGGATGTGCACCCCCAGCCTCACGGGGGGTAGCTCGGCCATGAACGGTCAGACCTGGCCGCCGTAAATCGTCAGGATGACAACGGCTAGGGCGTAATGGATGGTGATGCGCATGGGAATACCTTTACTATAAGTGGGGGTCAAGCCATCGACACAACCCAACTGCATGCCGGCGAACGAATGCATCCAGCATTATTAGGACCAGAACTTCGGCTGTCAATCAAGGGGCCCGCCGGCGCAAGTCGGATGCGGTCTCCCGTCGTTATGGTTTTGACAAATGAGCGCCGCAGAAGCTATATAGAGCTGCTCCACCCGGTGAAACACCTGCGGCAGGAAGGGTGATTGGGCGCACGGAGGCCAGCCTCGCGGAATGGATTTCTTTCTCTGTGTTTTTGGAATGGTTTTGATCGTGGAGGGTCTTCCGTATTTTGCCTCTCCCGCCCGAATGAAGGCCTGGATGGCCCGGATCACCGCCACCTCCGAGAGATATCTGCGGGGTGTCGGGCTGGCGCTCATGGCGGTCGGGCTCTGGCTGGTGTATCTGGGGAGGTCCTGATCGGCAAACCGGCCGTGGGGCGCCTCATGTTTTCTCTCGCCGATTACGACTACGAGCTTCCTCCGGAGCTGATCGCGCAGAAGCCGGCCGGTGAACGAGACCATTCCCGGCTGCTGACGCTGGACCGGGCCACGGGCGCGCTGGCGCATCGGCGATTCGACGCGCTGGCGCAATTCCTGTCCGCGGGAGATGTCCTGATAGTGAACGACACCGCGGTGATCAAGGCCCGCCTGCTGGGCCGCAAAGAGAGCGGCGGGCGGGTCGAGGTGTTCCTCCTGGATTACGCCGGGGGGCGTCGCCAGGAGGATCCCGGCCGGTTTACCTGCGAGTGCCTGATCAGGTCCTCGAAGCCCTCGCGGTTGGGGACCCGCCTCCATTTCGGGCCGGGCTTGAGCGCCCGGATCATCGGCGGGGGCCAGGGAGCCTGGCAGGTCGAGTTTTCCGGAAACGATGATTTCGACGCCGCGCTTGAACGCGTGGGGCATGTGCCCCTGCCGCCCTACATCCGGCGCGAGGATATGCCGGCGGATCGTTCGGCCTACCAGACGGTTTACGCCGCCCGCCGGGGGGCGGTGGCCGCGCCGACGGCGGGGCTGCATTTCACGCCCGAGCTTCTCGACGGGTTGAAGGCCGGCGGCGTCATCATCGCGACCGTCACGCTGCACGTCGGCTACGGAACGTTTGCCCCCGTGCGAACGGAGGATATCCGCGAGCACCGGATGCATGCGGAGCGTTATACCGTCCCGGCGGCCACTGCAGAGGCGGTTCGAAGCGCCCGGGCGGAAGGCCGGCGGGTGGTCGCCGTCGGCACCACGACGGTGCGCACCCTTGAGGCCGCCGCCGGTGCGGACGGCGCGGTCGCGGCGGGCAGCGGCCGGTGTGAGCTCTTTATCTATCCGGGTTTTCGTTTCCGGGCGGTCGACGCCATGGTCACCAACTTCCACCTGCCCAAATCGTCGCTGCTCATGCTGGTCTCCGCCTTTGCCGGCCGCGAGAATATCCTGAACGCCTACCAGGAGGCGATAGCCGCGCGGTACCGGTTCTACAGCTACGGGGACGCGATGCTGATTCTGTGAACCGGGTCTCGTGCGGATACTGAGTTCCGATTCAATCCGGCCGCTGCAGTTTTAGGGCATAGATGCTGGATGCGGGATGCTCGATAACAGCCGGGATCGAAGAGCGGGTTTCGTGCGCCGAGGCCACATCCTGTATCCAGTATCGGGTATCCAGCATCACGCTGCCCACGGCCTTGTCGGACATCTATACGAATGTTCCGGTTTAACATCATAACGCAATCGAAACGAAGCGCCGCCCGCGCCGGCATCCTGCAGACCGCCCACGGACCGGTGGAGACACCGGTGTTCATGCCGGTGGGCACGCTGGGCTCGGTCAAGTCCGTCACGCCCGAAGAGCTGGAGGCCTGCGGCGCGCAGATCCTCCTCGGCAACACCTACCATCTCTATCTGCGACCGGGCCGCGAGGTCATCAGCCGGTTCCAGGGCCTGCACCGGTTCATGCACTGGCCGCATGCCATCTTGACCGACAGCGGCGGGTTCCAGGTCTTCTCGCTCGCCAGGCTGGCCCGGATCTCAGCCGAAGGGGTCACCTTTCAGTCGCACATCGACGGCTCGGCGCACCTGTTGAGCCCGGAAAAGGCCATCGACATCCAGCGCTGGCTGGGCGCGGACATCATGATGTGCCTGGACCAGTGCACGGCCTATCCGTCCAGCGGCGAGGAGGCCCGCAAGGCCGCTGAGACCACGCTGGCCTGGGCGCGGCGCTGCAAGCGCGCCTGGGAAACCCCGGAAAGGGGACATCCGGCGCTGTTCGGCATCGTGCAGGGGGGCATGCACCCGGAGCTGCGGCGCGAGTCGGCGGAGCGGCTGGCCGAGCTTGATTTCAGCGGCTACGCCCTGGGGGGCCTGAGCGTCGGCGAGCCCCTTGATCTCATGCTCGCCACGGCGGCCGCCGCGCTGCCGCTGCTTCCGGCGGGAAAGCCCAAATACATCATGGGGGTCGGCCGGCCGGAGGACCTGATCGATCTGGTCTGCCTGGGCGCGGACATGTTCGATTGCGTGCTGCCGACCCGCAACGCTCGCAACGGGCAGCTTTTCACCCGGCGCGGGGTCATCACCATCACCAACGCCTGGTACCGGGAGGACCCCGATCCTCCGGACAGCGATTGCAGCTGCTACACCTGCCGGAATTACTCCCTGGCCTATCTGCGGCATCTGTTCCTTTCCAGGGAGCTGCTGGGCTATCGTCTGAACACGATTCACAATGTGCACCATTTCGTCCAGTTCGTGCGCGAGATGCGGGCGGCGATCCTGGCCGACGAGTTCGAAGCGTTCAAGAAGCGCTTTTATGAAAACCGGGAAATCTGATATAGCTTGCGAGGCTCGAAAATCCTTGATACTGGATGCTCGACAGGGGACAGTGGATTCGGTTTTCGCGGAGTATCCAGCATCGCGCGAAGCGCCCATCCAGCATCATTGGCTATCCAAGATGCGACATGCCCTTGAATCGTTCCTGACTGAAAGGAAATGGCCATGAAAGCGAAGGTACAGGCCGCCATCGACAAGATCCGGCCGATGCTGCAGAGGGACGGCGGGGACGTCGAGCTGGTGGACGTGCAGGACGGCATCGTCACCGTGCGCCTGCGGGGCGCCTGTGCCGGCTGCCCCATGTCTCAGATGACCCTCAAGAGCGGCATCGAGAAATTTCTCAAAAAAGAGATTCCCGAAATCGTCGCGGTGCAGGCGGCGCAGTAAATGAGTTTGAAATCTGAAAAATCAAATTTGAAACCATTGGGAGGGCGGGCATGAAGATTTTGAAAATAGACCATCTGGGGATTGCCGTAAAGAGCATCGAAGGCGGGAAGAACTTCTGGACGGACGCGCTGGGCCTCAAGCTCGAAGGCACCGAGACCGTGGCCGAGCAGAAAGTGACGACCGCATTTCTGCCGGTCGGGGAGAGCGAGGTCGAGCTGCTGGAGTCCACCGCGCCCGACGGTCCCATTTCCAAGTATCTGGAGAAGAAGGGGGAGGGGATTCAGCACATCGCCTTCCGGGTGGAGAACATCGAGGAGGCCCTGGCCGAGCTCAAGACCAAGGGGATCCAGCTGATCGACGAGAAGCCGCGCAAGGGAGCGGGCGGGGCCCGGATCGCTTTTCTCCATCCCAAGGCCACCAGCGGCGTGCTGGTGGAGCTGTGCGAACGGAGCGGACACTGAAAAACACAGATACTGGATGCTGGGTGCTCGATAGGAAAGAGGCTTTGCTTTCATCGGGCATCCAGGATCGCGATGGAATAAGCGAATCCTCTGTTTGAAGGATCCAACGGCTTCAAAAACTCTATTGGGAGGAAAATACGACCATGGCCCAACACCCCGATACCGCCAAATGGAAAGAGCTCGCCTCGAAGGAACTGCGCGGCAAATCGCCGGAGACGCTGGACTGGAAGAGCCCGGAGGGCATTGTGGTCAAGCCGCTCTACACGGCCGAGGACCTCGAGGCGCTCGAGCACGTCAACAGCCTGCCGGGGCTGCCGCCGTATGTGCGCGGGCCGCGGGCCACCATGTACACCCACCGGCCGTGGACGATCCGCCAGTACGCCGGCTTCTCCACCGCCAAGGACTCCAATGCGTTCTACCGCCGCAATCTGGCCGCCGGTCAGATGGGGCTCTCGGTCGCCTTCGACCTCGCCACCCACCGCGGCTACGACTCCGACCATCCGCGGGTGTCGGGGGACGTCGGCAAGGCCGGGGTGGCGGTGGACAGCGTCGAGGACATGAAGATCCTGTTCGACCAGATTCCGCTCGACAAGATGTCGGTGTCCATGACCATGAACGGCGCCGTGCTGCCGGTGCTCGCGGGCTACATCGTGGCCGCCGAGGAGCAGGGGGTCGGCCAGAATCAGCTCACCGGCACCATCCAGAACGACATTCTCAAAGAATACCTCACCCGCAACACCTATATCTATCCGCCCGTGCCCTCCATGCGGATCGTCTCGGACATCATCGCCCACTGCTCCAAACACATGCCCAAATTTAACTCCATCAGCATCAGCGGCTACCACATGATGGAGGCCGGGGCGAGCTCGGTGCAGCAGTGCGCCTTCACGGTTGCCGACGGACTGGAGTACGTGAAGGCCGCGCTCAAGACGGGGCTCGGAGTCGACCGGTTCGCGCCGCGGCTGTCCTTCTTCTTCGGCATCGGCATGAACTTCTTCATGGAAATCGCCATGCTGCGTGCCGCGCGGTTCCTGTGGCACAAGCTCATGAGCCGGTTCAACCCCAAGGACCCGCAATCCTCCATGCTGCGCACCCACTGCCAGACCTCCGGCTGGAGCCTGACGGCCCAGGACCCTTACAACAACATCGTCCGCACCACCCTGGAGTGCCTCTCGGCGGTGCTCGGCGGCACCCAGTCCCTGCACACCAACTCCTTCGACGAAGCGGTCGGGCTGCCCACGGACCTCTCGGCGCGCGTCGCCCGCAACACCCAGCTCATCGTGCAGGAGGAGTCCCAGGTCTGCCGCGTCGTCGATCCGCTGGCCGGGTCCTACTACGTGGAGGCCCTGACCGACGGCATCATCCGCGAGTCCTGGAAGATCATCCAGGAGGTCGAGGGGCTGGGCGGGATGGCCAAGGCCATCGAGACCGGCATGCCCAAGCTGCGGATCGAGGAGGCGGCCGCCCGGCGCCAGGCGCGCATCGACCAGGGCCTGGACGTCATCGTCGGCGTGAACAAGTACCAGATCAAGGAGGACGTGAGCCTGGACGTCCTGGAGGTGGCGGCGAGCGTGCGCGACGAGCAGATCGCGCGCCTTAAGGAGATCAAGGCCCGGCGCGACAACGCCGCGGTGAAGCAGGCGCTGGAGGCCCTCACGCGGGGCGCCGAAAGCGGCGGCAACCTGCTCGAGCTCAGCATCCCCGCCGTGCGCGCGCGGGCGACGGTGGGCGAGGTCTCCGACGCCCTGGAGAAGGTTTTCGGCCGTTTCGTGGCGACCACCCGCTGCGTTTCCGGGATCTACTCGGCCGAATACGGGGAGAGCGAAATCATCCAGACCCTGCGCAAGCGCACCGAGCAGTTCAAGGAGCGCGAGGGCCGCCGGCCGCGGATCCTGGTCACCAAAATGGGGCAGGACGGCCATGACCGGGGAATGAAGGTCATCGCCACCGGCTTCGCCGACCTGGGGTTCGACGTGGACATCGGCCCGATGTTCCAGACGCCGGAGGAGGCTGCGCGCATGGCGGTCGAAAACGACGTGCACGTGGTGGGCATCTCCACCCTGGCCGCCGGTCACAAGACCCTGGTTCCCGAACTGGTGGGGGCGCTCAAGAAGGAGGGCGGCGAGGACATCCTGGTGGTGGTGGGCGGAATCGTCCCGCCCAAAGATTACGATCTCCTTTCCGCCGCGGGAGCGGCCTGCGTCTTCGGGCCCGGCACGCCCGTGACCGAGTCGGCGAATCGGGTGCTGAACTCGCTTGAGCAACGCTGATCCGTGCGCCCGTTAGCCCGTGGAGCCGTTTACCCGCTGGCCCGTTAAAAAAAGCGTTTTTTCGGGCCAACGGGCGCACGGGCCAACGGGTCCACGGGTAACCGTCTTTTCTCCCAATGAAACTCATCGACCCCCAGACCTACATCGACGGCGTCTTGGCCGGCGACCGGCGCATGCTGTCCAAGGCCATCACCCTGATCGAGAGCGCGCTGGCGAGCCACCAGGAGGCGGCGCGGCAGATGTTGAGCGCGCTGCTGCCCAGGACCGGGTCCGCGGTGCGCCTGGGGATCACCGGGGTCCCGGGCGTGGGCAAGAGCACGTTCATCGAGAGCTTCGGAACGATGCTCGTTGGTCTGGGCCATCGGGTGGCCGTGCTGGCCGTCGATCCCAGCAGCGCCCGCAGCGGCGGCAGCGTCATGGCCGACAAGACCCGCATGGAAAAGCTTTCCACCGAGCCGCGCGCCTTCATCCGGCCATCGCCTTCCGGGGGCACCCTGGGCGGGGTGGCGCGCAAGACCCGCGAGACCATGCTGCTGTGCGAAGCGGCGGGCTACGACGTCCTCATCGTCGAGACCGTGGGCGTCGGCCAGTCGGAGACCACCGTGGCCTCGATGGTGGATTTCTTCCTCGTGCTCCTCCTGGCGGGCGCCGGCGACGAACTGCAGGGGATCAAGAAGGGCATTCTGGAGCTGGCCGACGCCCTGGCCATCAACAAAGCGGACGGCGACAACCTCGGCCAGGCGAAGAAGGCCGCCAAGGTCCTGGAGTCGGCCCTCGGTCTGCTGCAGCCGGCCTCGCCCCTCTGGAAACCGCCGGTGCTCCTGTGCAGCGCCCGGGAGATGACCGGGATCGATGCGATCTGGAAGACCGTCCTGAGACATCGCGAGGTCTTCTCCGCATCGCGAGAGCTTGAGGAAAAGCGTCGGCAGCAGGCCGTGGACTGGATGTGGTCGCTGGTCGACGACGGCCTCAAGGAGCGCTTTGTCCGCCAGCCGGACGTCAAGAAACAGCTGCCGCGCATCCTGCGCGAAGTCGAACGGGGCACCCTCGCCTCCACCGCCGCCGCCGACAAACTGCTTTTTATGCTTGACAATCATTCACATGAATAGGATTTATTTAGACTTTATAAAACTCATCCGAATCGATGACTTCGTACAGGGGCCAAGATCTAAGGCGCGCGAATCGCGTGCCGCGAGGCGTACGGACCGTGCGCCGCAGCGGCGGCGTGATGAGGCGCAACGTTGAAATTGGGCTATTGGCGAAGCCACCAGGAAAGGAATGGCAGATATGGGCACCACCGAGGAAAAAATCGAGGACCTGAAGGCCCGCGAAGCCAAGCTGCTCAGGATGGGCGGCGACAAGGCCGTGGCCCAGCACAAGGAGAAGGGCAAGCTCACCGCACGGGAGCGTTTGAACCTGCTTTTCGACCCCGGTACGTTCCGCGAGCTCGACATGTTCGTCAGCCATCGCTGTTCCAATTTCGGCATGGAAAAAGTGGAAATTCCCTCCGACGGGGTCGTCACCGGACACGGGTTGGTCAACGGCCGGCCGGTGTTCGCCTTCTCCCAGGATTTCACCTCGCGCGCCGGCAGCCTCGGTGAGATGCACTCCCGGAAAATCTGCAAGGCCATGGACCTGGCCCTCAAGGCCGGGGTGCCCTTTGTCGGCATGAACGACTCCGGCGGCGCCCGCATCCAGGAAGGGGTGGACGCGCTGTCCGGCTACGGCCAGATTTTCTACCGCAATTCGGCCTGCTCGGGCGTCATCCCGCAAATCTCGGCCATCATGGGACCGACCGCGGGCGGCGCGGTCTACTCCCCGGCCATGACCGACTACGTCTTCATGGTCAAGAACACGAGCTACATGTTCATCACCGGTCCGGAAGTCATCAAGGCCGTCACGGGCGAGGAGATCAGCTTCGAGGCCCTGGGCGGGGCCAAGACCCACAATGAGAAAAGCGGCGTGGCCCACTTCGCTTGCGAAAACGATGCCGACTGCATCGAGCAGATCAAGCGGCTGCTCTCCTTCCTGCCCGCGAACAACATGGAAGACCCGCCCCCCGTCGCCGCCGGCGACGACCCGCGCCGCACGGCGCCGGAGCTGGACCGCATCATCCCCGATCAGGCCGGAAAGGCCTACGACATGAAAGAGGTGATCCGGGCGATCGTCGACAACGGCGAGTTCTTCGAGCCGCACCAGCATTTCGCCCAGAACATCATCGTCTGCTTTGCGCGCCTGAACGGCAGAACCCTCGG
>Ga0114938_1000294_pt1 | contig 39980 bp, 29 predicted proteins | sample AshMeaBigSpring_FD_88675 | JGI IMG/M metagenome (GOLD analysis project Ga0114938, IMG submission 88675) | Groundwater microbial communities from Big Spring, Nevada to study Microbial Dark Matter (Phase II) - Ash Meadows Big Spring | ecosystem: Environmental > Aquatic > Deep subsurface >... | reverse complement strand
GACTTCGCCCCCTTGCGCAGGATCGCCGAATATTGCGCCTTCGACGTGAAGGTCACCCGCTGCGTCCACGAATACGCGCTGGCTCACGGCCTCCTCAAATACGACGACAAGAGCGGCCGCACGGCCGAAATCGCCGTGAACTGGGCCTGACGCGCCGGCGGAGAACTCAAAACAGGCCGAGCATCGAGGCCACGCGGGTCAGCGTCCACCCGAAGGTGAGGATGAGGGCGACGATGAAGATCTTGATGCAAAATTCGATGGCGGGGCGGGTCATGGCCGCGCCTTCTAGCGTTCCCGGGCCGCTCCGCCAAGGGGAAATGCCATCGGAAATCCGCGGGGGACGGATGGAGGCAGCCCGTGGAAACGGAAAAAGGACGGCCGAAGCCGTCCTTTTTCATTTCAGGAAATCCACCGGGGTTTCTCACCAGGCGCTTTGTTTGACGTAGATCACGTCATACGGGCGCATGTAGAAGGGGCTGCTTTCCGCGCCGATGAGCGCGTCGTTGAGGTTCAGCACGTAGCGCTGCTGCCGGCCCTTCTCGTTGCGGACCACGATCACCTTCTTGGGATTGGCGAACTTGGTGAAGCCGCCGCCCTCCATCACCGCCTCAAGCGCGGTCATCGGACGGTCCAGCGGGATCTTGCCGGGCCTGAGAACCTCTCCGGAAAGATAGACGCCGGCGGCGGCGCTCTCCAGCGAGACCACGACCGTGGGGTCCTGGAGGTGCGGCTGATAGAGCGAGGTGAGGGTGGACTGCAGGCCGTTGATGGTCTTGCCGGCGGCGCTCACGTCACCAACCGTCGGAAGGCTGACCTTGCCGTTGGGCTGGATCTTCTGCCGGGTGTTGAGCTCGGGCGCTCCGGAGAAGGAGACGTTGATCGTGTCTCCGGACGCGAGATTTCCGCTGGGCCGGGAGTTGTAGGCTTCCGCCGGGACCATTGGGGCGGGGCCCATGTCCTGGCAGCCGGTGGTGGCGAAGGCCGCGAACAACGCGGACATGCAGATCATTCCGGTCGCGAAAAGCTGCCGGAGCCGGTTGCCGGCACCGCCGGATTTGTCATTCATCGTTGTCGTCTTCATATGTTGGTTCGGTTGATGGTGTGCTTGGGGTTCGGTGGATTCGTCTCAGGCGCCGCCGGCCTCGATGTAGCCGGACCAATCGGGGGGCAGCGGAGCATTTTCAATGCCGCTGGCGATGCGGCCCTCCCAATCGGGATTGAAGGTGGTGCTGGTGCCGTAAACCATGATCAGGTCCTCCGTGCCGATGCTGCGCAGCGCGTGGCCCACCCCCGGCGGAATCACGACGGCCGCGTTGTCATTTCCCGGCCTGCTGTCGCCGGAAATCGTGAAGCGCATGATCCGGCGTGTCAATCCATCGCGCTCGTCCACGAGGATCATCTCGCAGATGCCGGTCAGGAAAAACATGACGTCCCATTGCTCGCGGTCGTAGGGACGGCGGGAGTAATCGGCTGGGTTTTCAAGAAACAGATCGTTGAACCAGCGGCCGGCCGTGATGCCCTCAGGCACGTGCGGCGGATGGATGTGGAAGCCCTTCGCGCTGTCCCGGTGCATCAGGGCGGAGGCCCATTGCCTCGGGGCCAGACCGATGCGGTCCAGCACGCCCTCGTTGAGGCGGGTGAGCTCGGCGAAATATCCCCTGCCCTTCTGTTGGAAGACGCGGCGGGAAAACAGCTCGACGCCGGGAATCCAGGCATCCGCGAGATCGGCGCGGTTCTGAATGGCCTCGCCGGCTCCGACACCACTGGTGGCCAGGCGGCGTGCGGGCGTGTCCTTGGAATAGTCGCGGGTTTCCAACAATTGCCGGGCGGATGCCTTGAGGCCTTGCCAGCGGATGTCCGTTTCGGATGCCATGAGGAGTGGTGGGGTCAGAGGGATTCGAGATAATCGCCGTACGGGGTGCCGGCGTATTTGGCAGCGGACTCGCCGAGCTTGGCGCGGTCGATCCGGCCTTGGTGGAAGGCGATTTCCTCGGGGCAGGCGATCTTGAGACCTTGGCGCTGCTGGATGACCTGGACGAACTGGGTGGCGTCCGCCAGCGAGTCCGGGGTCCCGGTGTCCAGCCAGGTGGTTCCGCGGCCGAGCAGCTCCACCCTGAGCTCGCCGCGCTCCAGATAGAGGCGATTGAGATCGGTGATCTCCAACTCGCCGCGCGCCGAAGGCTTGAGGCTCTTCGCGGTGGCGACGACGTTCCGGTCGTAGAAATAGATGCCGGGCACCGCATAGTTCGACTTCGGACGCGCGGGTTTCTCCTCAAGCGAGACCACCCTCCATTCGGAATCGAACTCGACCACACCGTATTGCTCCGGCTCCTTCGTGTGATAGCCGAAGACCGTGGCTCCCGCCATGCGGCGTGAGGCGGCGAGCAGCGAGGCCCCGAGTTCGTGGCCGTAGAAAAGATTGTCCCCGAGCACGAGGCAGACCGCCTCGCCGTTGATGAACTCCTCGCCGATCAGGAAGGCTTGCGCGAGCCCTTCGGGCTTCGGCTGCTCCGCATAGGAGATCTCCAGCCCCCATTGCGAGCCGTCGCCAAGCAGATGCCGGAATCCCGGCAGATCGCGCGGGGTGGAAATCACCAGGATCTCCCGGATGCCCGCCAACATCAGCACAGTGAGCGGATAGTAGATCATCGGCTTGTCATAGACCGGGATGAGCTGCTTGCTCACCGAGTGGGTCATCGGGAAAAGCCGGCTGCCGGTGCCTCCCGCGAGGATGATGCCTTTGCGCAGCGACAATTCCGCAGGAGACAATTTCAGATGGCTGTTTTCAGGATCTCTCATGAGCGGGATCAGCCAAGGGTTCCGAGTCGTTCGCCGCGATAGCTTCCGTTCTCGATGTTACGGATCCAGTCCTCGTGATCGAGGTACCACTGGACCGTCCGGCGCAGGCCGGTGGCGAAGGTTTCGCGGGGTGCCCAGCCGAGCTCGGCACCGATCCGCGAGGGATCGATGGCATAGCGGCGGTCATGTCCCGGGCGGTCCTTGACGAAGGTGATGAGTTCCTCCGCGGACTTCGTGACCTTTTCCGGAGCGAGTTCGCGGACGGTCTCGATGATGGCGTGAACGACATCGAGGTTCCGCATCTCGCACTTTCCGCCAATGACATAGGTCTCGCCGGGGACGCCCTTGAAAAGCGCCATCGCCAGGCCGCGGCAGTGGTCCTCGACGTAGAGCCAGTCGCGGACGTTCGAGCCATCGCCGTACACCGGCAGCGCCTCGCCCTTGAGCACCTTGCGGATCATCAAGGGCAGGAGCTTCTCGGGAAACTGATAGGGGCCGTAATTGTTGGAGCAGTTCGTGGTGACGACCGGCAGTCCGTAGGTGTGGTGATAGGCGCGGGCAAGGTGGTCGCTACCCGCCTTGGAGGCGCTGTAGGGACTGTTCGGAGCGTAGGGTGTGGTCTCGCGGAACGCGGGATCATCGGGACCCAGCGAGCCGAAGACCTCGTCGGTGGAGACGTGCAGGAACCGGAGGCCGCCGTCCGCAAGCCGGCCTGATTCCACCGCATGTCTGCGGAAGGCCTCGAGAAGGCGGTAGGTGCCCACGAAATTCGTCTGGATGAACTCCTCGGGATTGTCAATCGAGCGGTCCACATGGGACTCCGCGGCAAGATGCATGACCGCATCGATGCGATGCTCCCGCAGCAGGCCGCCGACGAGCCCGCTGTCGCAGATGTCACCTTGGACGAAGACGTGCCTCGGATCGTCCTCCACATCGCCGAGGCTGGCGAGGTTGCCCGCATAGGTGAGCTTGTCGAGGGTGACCACCTTTTCGATGTCCACACCGAGTTCGCGCGATGCATCGCCCAGAAGGTAATGGACCAGATTCGAGCCGATGAATCCGGCGCCGCCGGTTACCAGAATTTTCGTCATTTGGGGGAGGAAGGGGTTGAGCCGCCTTGAGCGGAAGATCAAAAAAGTCAGGACCCGGGGGAAGAGTCAAGGCACACGCTCGGTGGACTTATACTTCGCGAAGGAGTCGCCGTGCATTACGAATTCGCGTAGGGCCTCCTTCCAACCGCGCGGCCGGATCCCGGTGGCGGCGGTGAATTTCCCGGTGTCCATCGCGCTGTTGACCGGACGCTTCGCGACAAATGCCGCCACGGTATCGACGGGAATGCCCTTGATTTCCCGGGCAAGGATCGGGATGCCGGCCTCGCGGGCGGTGTCGATGCAGAACTGCCCCCAGTCGCGCCAGAAGCAGGCGTTGGAATTGCAAAGGTGGAAAACTCCCGCCGCGGGACCCTCCGCGCGGTCCAGCACCAGCGCGGCCAACCAGACAATTAAATCCGGAGTGTAGGTGGGGCAGCAGATCTTGTTTCCCGGAAGGGTGAGATCGGACTCCTCGCAGGCCTTGCCGATGATCCACTCGGGAAAAGCCGGCCGCCCGGGACCATAGACCCATGACACCCGCGCCACCAGATTCTCCACCGATGCGGCCAGCACTCGGCGCTCGCCCTCCAGTTTCGAGGCCCCGTAAACGCTGATCGGAAGGGCCTCGTCCGTTTCCAGATAGGGGCCCTCCTTGGACCCGTCGAAGACCATGTCGGTGCTGATGCAAGTGACATGCGCGCCCTTCCGGGCGGAAATCTCGGCGATGATTCCGGGGCCCTCGCCGTTCACCGCGAAAGCCTCTGCCTCGTGGGTCTCGCAGTAATCCACGCCGGTCAGCGCTCCGGTGATGAACACCAAATCATAATCCAACGGATCGAGCGCCCGCTTGATCGAATCGGCGGATCCGAGGTCCAACTCGCCGCGGCCAAGAGGCGTGACCAGGTGGTCGCGTCCGAGATACGTCACGAGCGAGCTGCCAAGACGCCCACCGGAACCGACCACCACGATATTTTTCCGCTCCTTTTTCATGACGACAAGGGAACCAGGACATCACCGGCAAACCAGGAGCCCACGGAAGCGGGCGCGCCCTTCGGCCAGCGCTGGCGAGAGACAAGAGACGCGAGATGCTCGATCGCCGGCCGGCTCCCGGCCAAGGCCTGGGTCACCAGGAAGGCCCGGCGTTCGACCGCGCCCTTACGCCGGACGTGTTCGCGCAGATGGACTTTCACCTCGCGGGCACGCCGTTCGAGTTCGCGGATCTTTCCGCCGTATTTCACCAGATCCACGTAGCGGTCCAGATCGGCGATCACGTCATCAATCATCGCATCGATCTTCGCCTGATGCTCCGGCGAGTTGAGACCCACCGCGGCGGTTGCCTGACTCGGATGCATGCGCCAGCCGCCCCATGTGTCCGGCACATGGACCGCGGACGCGGCGAGGCCGGCACGCAGGTTCCAGTGGAAATCGCCGAGGGAACCCCAGTCCGCCTTGTAAAGACCCACCTTGTCGAACAAGGAGCGCCGGATGAGCAACTGCGTGACGGAGGAGTAGATGTTGTCGCCTAACAGGCAGAGGATTCCATCATAGGGGGCGATCCGCTTGTGGCGGCGGTTCATGAAATCCGCGGAACTTTTCGCAAACAGCGAACTCTTCGACCACCAGTCCGGGCCCGGGTCACCATGTTGGTTGATGACCTTCATCGGGCAGTGTGCAAGCCCGCAGTCCGGATTTTCCTTCAGGGCTTTCACCATCTTTTCCAGGCAATCCGGAGCCATGGTGTCGTCGCTGGTGGCGACATAGACGAACTCGCCACGAGCCTGGCGGATACAATTGTTCCAGTTCGCATACATGCCCTCGCGCGGCTCCTGGCTGATGCGCACCCGGGAGTCACGCTTGGCGAGTTCCTGGAAAAACTCCCACGCGCCGTCGTCGGAATAATTGTCGCAAACCACCAACTCCCAGTCGGTGAGCGTTTGCGCCTCGATGGTTTCAATCCGCTCCTCCAAATAGGCGCGGTTGTTCAGATTCGGCAGGCAGACGGATACCCGTGGAGCGCTCATTTCTCCCTCACCTCCCACGATTGCACGATTTCACCGAAGATGTCGTCGAGCGACTTGGTGATGTCCCAGCCCGGATAATGGGCACGGAGCTTGTCGAGGTTGCTGATATAACACATGTGGTCGCCTTCGCGCGCCTTGTCCACGTATTCGTAGTTCATCGTCTTGCCGGTGAGCGACTCCACGCGCTGGAAGGCCTCGAGGATGGAGCAGGAATTCCCGCGGCCGCCGCCGATGTTGTACACTTCCGCGCAGCGGGGAGCGGCGATGAAACGCTCGGCGAAGCGCGCGACGTCCAGCGAGTGGATGTTGTCCCGCACCTGCTTGCCCTTGTAGCCGAAGACCTTGTAGGTGCCGCCCGTGATGTTGACCTTCACCAGGTAGCTGAGGAAACCGTGCAATTCGACGCCCGAGTGGTTCGGTCCCGTGAGGCAGCCGCCGCGCAGGCAGCAGGTCGGCATGCCGAAATAACGGCCGTATTCCTGGACGAGGATGTCGCCAGCCACCTTGGACGCGCCGAAGAGCGAGTGCTTCGACTGGTCGATGGTGAAGCTTTCCTCGATGCCGTCCCAATACGCCGGATCGTCATAGTCCCAGCGGGTTTCCAGCTCCTTGAGCGCGATGCGGTTGGGCGCGTCGCCATAGACCTTGTTGGTGGACATGTGGACGAAGGGAACTTCCGGGCGCGCCAGCCTGACGGCCTCCAACAGATTGAGCGTGCCGACGGCATTCACGTCGAAGTCGTCGAAAGGCCGCGAGGCGGCGAGGTCGTGGCTCGGCTGCGCGGCGGTGTGGATCACCGCATCCGGCTGGATCTCACGGACGAGATCCACCATGCCCTGGCGGTTGCGGAGGTCCATTTCGTGATGCTCGAAACCGGCGCACTCGGTGGCCAGCCGTTGCTGGTTCCAGCGCGTATCTCCTTGGGGACCGAAGAAATCGGCGCGCATGTTGTTGTCCATGCCGTGGATCTTCCAGCCGAGGTCATGGAAATATCTCACCATTTCCGATCCGATCAGACCATTTGATCCGGTAATCAGCAGTTTTTTCATATGTTTGATGTGGCTAGTTTGAAATGCGTGGCCGATCAGGAATCCTCCTTCAGCAGATGCGGTTCCCAGAAGGCGCGGTCATAGCGCCCCCATGCGTGGCAGCCGAAGGGCATCCTGCCGCCGGTGCGCTCCAGGCAGCGACCCGGTTCCATTTCGAAGGAAAATGCGAATCCCTGTTCGAGCGTGCCGACCTTGAAGCCGGGCAGGAAATCCTTCGCCTTGTCCGACCAGAAAATGTCATTGCCGCGTTCGTTCACCTCGATGCGCTCCATTTTCCAGAGCTGCTGGCTCAGGCCCGGAGCCGCCCGCTTCTTGAGCCATGCTGGAACCGCGGAGCGCAACGACTTGAGCAGCCTGCTCCGCAATTCGATGAGGCGCCAGCAGTGGTCCTCGTAGTATTTCGAGGGATCGGCCAGATAACGGTTCCACAGCACCTTGAGCACGGAAGGCACCCGGTAGAGCGCGAAGCCGCCGTTGCCGCAACGCTCCACCCTCACCCACGGCGCGTCCTTGCAGATCAGGAAGGGCGAGCCGATGTAGTCCAATCCCTTATCGCACCACTCCAGCAACTGGTCGGAAAAAACAAGGGCGTCCAGATGATACATCAGGACATATTCGTAATCGGCGAATTTCTCCCAAAAATCGGTGCGGTAGAGCATCCGGTTGTGGTTCGCCGCGCTGCCGAAGTGCCTGCGGTCCAGTTCCATCACCTGGAAGCCGTCCATCCGGATTCCCATGCCCTTGGGCACGAGCAGGAACTTGTCGTAATGATCGAGATACTTCCGCAGGTGGCGCATCGACACCTCATCATCCGCGCTCAGGTCCGGCGTCGGCATCGGCACCATGATGGCGACGCGCTTGCCCGGCGCGATGACCGCCGATGCCTGGCTCTCCACCCATTTTCTGATCAGACGTTTCATCGATTCATGAGAACAGCCGGATCGAAATCAGGCCATGACTGGTCTTTGTCCGATACAATCCGCTCTTCCACATCCGGCCACTCGATGGCGAGAAACGGATCATCCCAGCGGATGCCGGCCTCGGCTCCGGGCTGATAAGTGGCGGAGACCATGTAGAGCATTTCCGTGTGGTCCTCCAGCGATTGGATGCCGTGCGCGCAGCCTGCCGGGACATAGATGGCGCGGTAATCGGCGGCCCGGATCTCGAAGCCGGCCCACTTCAGAAATGTCGGAGAGCCGGGGCGCAGATCGACGATCACGTCGAACAAAGCCCCCCGCACGCAGCGGACGAACTTGGCCTCCTCGTGCGGCGCTTTCTGATAATGCAGTCCGCGGATCGTGCCCTTGCGGGTGCTGAGCGAGAAATTCACGTCGGGATAACCGGTCGCCAGACCCATATCCGCGAACTCCTTCGCGGACCAGGCGCGGGCGAAGAACCCGCGGTGGTCCTCCACGCGGTTCAGATCCACCAGATAGGCTCCGGATATCGACGTCTCTTCAAATTTCATGTGTCCCGTGCGGTGATTATTTCGCAGCCGGCCCGATGCCAATGCCTTCGTAGCGTCCGACGCTGTCTTTCGCCACCACGCGGCGGCCGTCGACGAGAACAGGTTGTTCCGATCTGCCTGCGAACACCTCCGGAAGCCGCTCGAATTCCGGCCAGCGGGTGAGCAGCAACACAGCCTGTGCGCCATCCACCGCGTCCTCGAGCGAGTCGGCGTAATCCAGCGCGCCGGCACCGAAATACTTCTCAGCCTCCGCGCGGGCCACGGGGTCGAAGGCCTTCACCTTCGCCTTGCGCGCGAGCAGTTCGCGGATGATCGGCAGCGCCGGGGACTCGCGGATGTCATCGGTGCCAGGCTTGAAGGCCACACCGAGGACCGTCACGTTCACGCCGTCGAGATCGCTGAAATGCCGTGAGAGAAGATCCAACACGGTATCGGGCTGGGCGAGGTTCACTTTCACCACGGCGTCGAGCAGACTCATTCCGCGCCCGAGCTTGCGGCCGTGTGCGATGAGGGCCTTCACGTCCTTCGGGAAACAACTGCCGCCGAAGCCGCAGCCGGCCTCAAGATAGGTGGTGAACGATGGCTTGATGCGCGTCCCGTCGGCGAGAATCGGGCTGAGGCGCTTGTCGAGATGCACGCCGCGCATGACCTGCGTCACATCCACATTCGGGATCGAGGCGCAGAGGTTGCCGATCTCGTTGGAGAACGAGATCATCGTGGCGAGCAGCGAGTTGGCGGTGTATTTGATCATCTCCGCCGTGCGCGGATCGGTGCGGAGCTGGTCCACGTTGGCGAACGGCTGATAGAGTTGCTCCAGCACATCGAGCGTCCGCTCGTCAAACCCGCCGAGCACGATGCGATCGGGAAACAGGAAGTCCTGCACCGCCTCGCCCTCGCGGAGGAATTCGGGGTTCATTCCCACGCCGAAGTCCGGGCCTGCCTTCTTGCCGGAGGCCTCTTCCACCAACGGCAGCACGACATCACTCGTGGTGCCGGGGACGACGGTGCTTTTCACGAGCACGACGTGATAAGACGGCTTGTCCTTGAGCGCCGCGCCGATCTGGCTGGCAGCCGCGCGGATGTATTGAAGATCGATCTCATCCCCGTCGAACGGCGTGCCGACGGCGATCATCGAGATTTCCGAATCGAGAACCGCCGCGCGGAGATCGGTCGTGGCACGGAAATTGACGCCGCAACATTTCGCCAGCAGTTCATCGAGCCCCTTCTCGTGGATGGGCGATTGGCCGGCGTTGATCCGATCCACCTTCGAATGGTCGAGGTCCACGCATGTGACGTCGTGGCCTTTTTCGGCGAGGCAGACTCCGGAAACGAGCCCGACGTATCCTGTTCCAATGATGGAGATTTTCATCAGGCGTCCTGGGCTTGTTGGTTGTCGCGATACCACACCAGCGTGCGGCGGAGACCCTCCTCGATGGGCACCTCGGGCTCGAAGCCGAGTTCCTCGCGGGCCTTGGCGATGATCGGGCAGCGGCGTTGCGGGTTGTCCGTGAGGTATTCCTGATCGCCACTGACCTTGCGGACGACCTTGCCGGTATATCCGAAGAGATCGCGCGCGGTGGCGGCAAGCATTTCCGCCAGCGTGAGCATGGAGATCTCAGGCGTCTCATTGCCGATGTTGTAGGCTTCTCCGGCGCGGCCGCGGACGAGGATTTTGAAATAGCCGACGATGGCATCAGCCACATAACAGAAGGTCCGGGTGGGGCTGCCGTCCGAGAGCATGACGAGATCGTTGCCGGCGAAGAGGTCGCGGGCGAAATCCGGGATCACGCGGCGGTCGGAGATCTTCAGACCTGGGCCGTAGTTGTTGAAGGGCCGCGCGCAGGCGACGGGCAGATCATGCTGGCGGGCGAAGTTCACGCAGAGCGTCTCGCCATAGCGCTTGGACTCGTCGTAACAGGCGCGCGGGCCGGTGCAGGACACATTGCCGCGGTAGGTCTCCGGCGTGGGAATCTGGTCGGGCGTGGGATCGCCATAGATTTCGCTGGTAGAGAAATTGAGGAAACCGGAAACCGGGTGACCTTCCGCTTGCTGCTTGCGGCAGCGTTCCAACAGGAGGCGCAGGCCGTTGACATTGGCGTCCATGGTTTCGATCGGATAGCGCCGGTAATAGATCGGCGATGCGATCGACGCCGCGTGGATGATGAAATCCAGCGGACCGAGATCGTCCGGCAGCGGATCGGTGATGTCGTGGCGGAGCAAGGTGAGCGACGGATCGCCCTCCAGCGCGGTGAGCCACTCGGGCACGCCGCGGATGTAGTTGTCGCTGGCGATCACGCGGATCGGCGGATGTTCCGCATGCGTGCGGTTCCAGTGGAGGACCGCCTGCACGAGGTAATGGCCGAGGAAGCCGGCCCCGCCGCTGATGAAGAGCGTCTTGCCCTGCATGGCGGAGAATTCGGACTCCAGGCGGCGGCAGATGTCGGCGAGGTCGCGGGCGACGACCTGCGCGGCGGTTTCCGTGGCGGCCGGTTGTTTGTCTAACTGTGCGTTCATGCGTTGTTGCTTTGAGATGGGGCTTGAAGCGGGGTGCTGCCGAAGAAATGGATGTCCTGCTCGGCGCGGAGCTCGTCCACCAGGCGACCGGCGGGGATTTCGACATCGTCGTAGGTCATGACCTGGTCCTTGGGGATGTCCCGCTTGAGGCGGCAACCCTCGGCGAGGCCGATGGGAAGGAGTTTACCGGTGTGAGTGACATCCGCGTTCTCGCACAGGCCGTAGGTCATGTATCCGCCGAGCCCGTCGAGGACTTCGCCCGCTTTCAGATCGATCTTGGCGGCGGCGACGACGTCCACCTTGGGTCCGTGGTCCGCGGCGATGGCGGCATCGCGGAACAACACGACGCGGGCGGCGGTCAGCGGCACCTCGAAGATGGTCAGGTGATAGGGAACGTAAAAACTATAAAGCGGACCCTTGCCGAGTTTTCCGTAATCCAGATAGATCAACTGCCGCTCGTCGCTGGCGGCGGCGAACACGAACACCCCCGGACTGGGGGCGGACCCGACGACATACTCGACGATGCCGCCGCGCGCCTTGAGATCCTCCACGTCGAACCGGACCGTCAAATCGTCCACATGGCCCTTGTATTCGTGGCCGATCATCCCGCGCTGCGCGACGCACATGCCGGTGGCGTTGGCCACGATGGCCTGCTCGAAGGAGATTTTCGTGCCGTCGGCGAAGCTGGTGACCATGTGGGGCGACTGGCCCCATTGTTTGGCGAAGCCCGCCTGGGTGGTGGGGTTGCGGTAGCGGTCCTGCAGGCCCTTGATGTTGCCGCAGACGAGCGGCACGAGGCCGATGCTTTTCACGAAACGCAGGAGATTGATCTGCACGCCGGGCTGGTCGCCATCGCATCCTGATAGAATGACCCCCGCTCGGTCGGCGTGGACCTTGAGGATCGGGCCGACGGTGCCGTCCAGTTCGGCGTTCATCAGCACGAGATCCTTCTTGTTGAGGATGGCCTCGCGGGCGAATTGCGCGCCGAATTCCACATGGCCGGTGGCGTCGATGAGTACGTCGATCTGGTCCGACTGGCAGAGCAGCGCGAAGTCCGCGGTGACGGCGCAACCACCGCGGGCGATGACTGCATCCAGATTCGCGAGGTCCTCCACTGCCTCGGCATCGGCGAGGCCATTGCCGGAGCAGGCGTCGAGGCCCTGTTGTGGATTGCGGCAATAGATGGCGGCGAGGCGCATGCCGGGGAGATAGTGCGCGAGCTGGTTGACGATGCCGCGCCCCATGAAGCCGGCACCTGCCATGCCCACGCGGATCGGTCGGCCTTCCGCTTCGCGTTTCCTGAGTTCCGTATCAACGATGATCATGTGTGAAATCCTTGGTTAGCGGGTTATTTCTCCCAGAGAGCCCATGGCGCGCCACCTTTGGCCCAAAGTTCTTCGAGGACCATTTTGTCACGCAGGGTGTCCATGCTCTGCCAGAAGCCGCCATGCTTGTAGGCGCAGAGTTTGCCATCCGCGGCCATGCGCTGCATCGGCTCCTGCTCCCAGGTGGTCTTGTCGCCCTCGATGTAGTCGAAGACGCCGGGTTCGAGCACGAAGAAACCGCCGTTGATCCAGGCTCCGTCACCGACGGGCTTTTCATGGAAATGGGACACCTTCGCCTCGGTGCCGGAAAGCGTGAACGCGCCGAAGCGGCCCGGCGGCTGCACGGCGGTCATCGTGCAAAGGGCCCGGTTCTTTTTATGGAACTCGATGCTCGCAGGAATATCCACGTCGCTCACGCCGTCGCCGTAGGTCATGCAGAACGTCTCGTCGTCGAGGTAGTCGCGAACCCGCTTGAGGCGGCCGCCGGTCATGCTGCCCTCGCCGGTATCCACCAGCGTGACGGTCCATGGCTCGACGTGGTTGTTGAGGAACTCCACCTTGTTGGTGCGGAGGTCGAAGCGGACATCCGAGCGGCCGAGGAAGTAGTTCGCGAAGTATTCCTTGATGAGGTGGCCCTTGTAGCCGAGGCAGACGACGAAGTCGTTGATGCCGTGATGGCTGTAGATGCTCATGATGTGCCAGAGGATCGGCTTGTGGCCGACCTCGATCATGGGCTTGGGCTTGATGGCGCTTTCCTCGCTGATCCGGGTGCCGAAGCCTCCCGCTAGAATGACTGCTTTCATGGAGTGGGGGATGTTGTGGATGCTGAAACCGCGTCTCCGCGGAACTTGAGAACCTTGGCGGGCGAGCCGGCGGCGACGGCGTTGTCCGGGATGTCGCGCGTCACCACCGAGCCGGCCGCGATCACGGCACCCTCGCCGATGGTCACGCCCTGCAGGACGATGACTCCGTGACCGAGCCAGGCTCCGTCGCCCACGCGGATGGGCCCCTTGCTGGTGAGCGGCTGGTCCATAATGGGAATGCCGGGAGCCACGCCGTGGTCGTAGCAATAGAATGCGCAGCCGGGGGCGATCTCGGCCTTTTTGCCGATGCTCACCTCCGAGATGTAAGCGTGGATGTGGCAGCCCGGCTGGATGTGGGCGTCCTCATCGATGCGGATGCGGCCGCCCATGCCGGTCTCGACGAAAGTCTCGCCGTAGAGATGCACGCGATCCCGAAACTCAATGGGGCCGCCCCCGCTGGTGGAGTGGATGATCACGCCGTCACCGAGATAGACATGGTTTCCAAGACGCAGGCCGGGATGGTCCACGCGCGCCTTCGGCGAAATGAATCCCCGCGGCGAGATGCCGGCGAGGTACGACATGCGGTGATAGGGCGGCGAGTGCCGCGAGGCGAGCCAGGCGGCCACGCGCCCGAAGCCCTTCGGGCCGGATCTGCCGAGCCAGAACCTTCTCCAGCAGCGGAGCGTCCGGTTTCGGCAGTTTCGGATAATTCCTCGCATTCCACGGTTTCTATCAGTTGCATCGTTTCCGCAAATTCATCAGGGGGCGGTGATCGAAACCGCGAGCCGGGCGAACAGCTTGCCGTCCGGAGCGAGCGAGCGCGGGATGTACACTTTCACCTCGTCGTATGAACCGTTGTCCGTGACCTCGGGCACTTCGCCGTGCGTGCCGTCCGCCGCGGTCCACGGACCGGAGAGGCTGGAGCCCCACTCGACACCGATGGTCACCGAAGGATCGGTGTGCGCGACATCAGTGCGGCGATAGGTGAAGACCAGGTATTCCTTCATGCCCGGGTTTCCAGCGAGGTCCGCGCTTGCGAGTGTCACGGTCGGCAGCAGAGCGGCGTCCTGCCCGCCCGCCGGGTTTCCTCCGATGACGTATTCCACCAGGTTGCTGATGGAGTCTCCATCCGGGTCCGCGTTGGGGTCCGGAACGGAGTTGGCGTTGACCTTGACGAACACCGTCGCGGAGGCCGTGCCGCCCTGGCCGTCGGAGATGGTGTAGCCGATCGTCGCCGGGCCGCTGAAGTTGGCGGCCGGGGTGAACACGAGGGTTCCGTCGCCGTTGATCGTCACCGTGCCATTGGGAGAATTCGCCGCGGTAACCGTGAGCGGATTTCCTTCCACATCGCTGTCATTGCCGAGCACCGTGATCGGAGCCGACGGGCCGGAGTCCTCCGTCACCGTGAGGACCGGGGCGGCGGGACTGCCGTCGTTCACCGCCACCGGCGCGTCATTGACCGCGGTGACCGTGATGGTGATGGCCGCGGACGGGGAGTCGGATTGACCGTCACCGACCTTGAACGTGAAGACATCGGAGCCGTTGAAGTCCGGATTCGGCGTGTAGGTCGCCACCGCGCCGGTGATGGTCACTGCCCCGTCGAGCGGACCGGAAGTCTTGCTGAAGGTGAGTGAATCGCCCGCGTCCACGTCGCTTCCCGAGAGCGGGATGTTCACGGAGCCGTCCTCCGCGACCGTGGCCGTGCCACCAAACGCCAGCGGCGCGTCGTTCACCGCGGTTACGGTGATAGTGACCTGCGCCGGAGCGGATTCCGCCGAGCCGTCTTTCGCCTTGAAGGTGAAACTGTCCGCACCGTTGAAATTGCCGTTCGGCGTGTAAGTCGCCACCGCGCCGGTGATGCTCACCGAGCCGTTGGCCGCCTGGGTGACCACCTCATAGGTCAGCGTGTCGCCCGCATCAATGTCGCCGCCGACGAGCGGAATGTTCACCGGAGTATCCTCGGAGGCCAGGGCGGTGCCCGGGGATGCCGTCGGCGCGTCATTGACCGGAGTGACGGTCACGAAAGCCGTCGCGCCCGCCGTTCCTCCCTGGCCATCGGAGATGGTGTAGGAGATCGTCGTCGCGCCGTTGAAATCCGCCGCTGGGGTGAAACTCAGCGTGAGGCCGCCGGTGATCGCCACCGTTCCATTCGGGGAGCTCGCAGCCGTGACGGCGAGCGGATCGGAGTCCACGTCGCTGTCGTTGGCCAGCACCGCGAAAGAAGCCGAGGCCCCGGAGTCCTCCGCCACCGTGAGGACCGGGGCGGCTGGGCTGCCGTCGTTCACGGCCACCGGGTTGTCATTCACCGGAGTGACGTTCACGAAGGCCGTCGCGCCCGCAGTTCCTCCCTGGCCATCGGAGATGGAGTAGGAAATCGTCGTCGTGCCGTTGAAATCCGCCGCAGGGGTGAAACTCAGCGTGAGGCCGCCTTGGATCGTCACCGAGCCATTCGGCGAACTCGCGGCCGTGATGGCGAGCGGATCGGAGTCCACGTCGCTGTCATTGGCCAACACCGTAATGGGACCCGAGGCCGCGGAGTCTTCGGCCACGGTCAGGATCGGCACGCCCGCCGTGCCGTCATTCACCGCCACCGGATGGTCGTTCAGTGCGGTGATGCTCACGGAAACGAGGGCCGGAGACGAATCCGCCGCGCCGTCGTTCGCCTTGAAGGTGAAACCGTCCGCGCCGTTCGCATCCGGATTCGGCGTGTAGGTCGCCACGGCGCCTGTGATGTTCACGGTACCTTTCGACGCCGGGGCCACCACCTGATAGGTCAGCGTGTCGCCCGCATCGATGTCGTTTCCGGAGAGCGGAATCGCCACCGAGCCATCCTCGTTGACGGTGGCCGAGCCCGCAGACGCGGTGGGCGCGTCGTTCATGGGATTCACCGTGATGGAGACGGTGGCCAGCGCCGAGAACACCGGCGTTCCCGAAGGAAGGCTGTAAACGAAGAACGTGAAACCGTCCGCACCATTGAAGTTCGGATTCGGCGTGTAGGTCACTGACGCTCCGCTCTGGACCAAGCCGCCGTTCGTCGGCGAGGCGGCGGTGTAGAACAACGCGTCTCCATCCACATCGCCGCCGGTCAGCGTGATCACCACCGAGCCATCCTCGTTCACCGAGACCGACTGGGCATTCGCCACCGGAGCGTCGTCCACCGGGGTGATGTTGATGGCGACGGACGCCGGCAGCGAGTCATCCGTGCCGTCGTTCGCCTTGAAGGTGAAGCTGTCCGCGCCGTTGGCATTCGCGTTCGGCGTGTAGGTGGCCACCGCGCCGCTGATGCTCACGGCGCCCTTCGACGCCGGAGCCACCATCTGATAGGTCAGCGTGTCGCCGCCATCGATGTCGTTTCCGACCAAGGGAATGTTCACCGAGCCGTCCTCGTTGACCGTGGCGGAGGTTGCGGCCACCGTCGGCGGGTCATTGACCGGGGTGACGTTCACGAATGCCGTGGCACCCGCGCTGCCCCCCTGGCCGTCCGAGATCGTGTAGGAGATCGTCGTCGCGCCGTTGAAGTTGAGCGCGGGGGTGAAACTCAAAGCCGTTCCGCCGGAGACGATGGCCACCGTGCCGTTCGGCGAGTTGGCCGCCGTGATGGCAAGCGGGTCCAAGTCCACATCGGTATCGTTGGCAAGCACCGTGACGGGTGCCGAGGCCGCGGAATCCTCCGCCACCGTGACGAACGGGGTTTCCGCACCGCCGTCGTTGACCGCCACCGGAGCATCGTTGACCGGAGTGACCGTGACGAAAGCCGTCGCGCCCGCCGTGCCACCCTGGCCATCCGAGATCGTGTAGGAAATGGAAGCCACGCCGTTGAAATCCGCTGTGGGAGTGAAGCTCAGGGTCTGCCCGCCGATGATGTCCACCGTGCCGTCCGGCGTGCTCGCCGCCGTGACCACAAGCGGATCGGTGTCCACATCGGTGTCATTCGTGAGCACCGCGATGGGAGCCGAGGCTGACGAGTCCTCCGCCACCGCGAGCAACGGCACCTCCGCGCTGCCGTCATTCACCGCAACCGGCGCGTCGTTGACCGGAGTGACCGTGATCGAGACCGCCGCCGCGGACGCCGAGTCGAGCAGGCCATCGTTCGCCTTGAAGGTAAAACCGTCGGTGCCGTTGAAATCCGCGTTCGGCGTGTAGGTCGCGACTGAACCCGCGATGCTCACCGAGCCGCTCGCCGCCGGAGTGACGACCTGATAGGTCAGCGACGCACCCGCATCGACATCGGTGCCGGAGAGCGGGATGTTGACCGAGCCGTCCTCATTCACCGCGGCGGTGCCCGCGACGGCCACCGGCGCGTCGTTGACCGGAGTGACCGTGACGAAGGCGGTCGCACCCGCCGTGCCGCCCTGCCCATCGGAAATGGTGTAGGTGATGGTTGTCGAACCATTGAAATCGGATGCCGGGGTGAAGCTGAGGGCCGTGCCTGCGGAAACGATGTCCACCGCGCCATTTGCCGAAGCCGCCGCAGTGATGACGAGCGGATCGGGGTCGATGTCGGCGTCGTTGACCAGCACCAGGACCGGTGCCGATGCGCCGGAATCCTCGGCCACGGTGAGTGCGGGCACTTCCGCGCTGCCGTCATTCACCGCCACCGGCGCGTCGTTGACCGGAGCGACCGTGATCGAGACCGCCGCCGCAGACGCCGAGTCGAGCAGGCCGTCGTTCGCCTTGAAGGTGAATCCGTCGGTGCCGTTGAAATTTCCGTTCGGCGAGTAGGTCGCGACCGCGCCCACGATGTTCACCGAACCGCTCGCCGCGGGAGTGACGACCTGATAGGTAAGCAACGCGCCCGCATCGACATCGGTGCCCGCGAGCGGAATGTTGACCGAGCCGTCCTCATTCACCGTGGCGGTGCCCGCGACGGCTACCGGTGCGTCGTTGACTGGAGTGACCGTGACGAAGGCGGTCGCGCCCGCAGTGCCGCCCTGGCCGTCGGAGATCGTGTAGGAGATGGAGGCCAGACCGTTGAAGTCCGCGGCCGGAGTGAAGGAGAGGGTTTGGCCACCGATGATGGCCACCGTGCCGGCCGGCGATGCCGCCGTGATGACCGTGAGCGGATCGGAGTCCGCATCGCTGTCATTCATGAGCACCGCGATCGGTGCCGAGGCCGACGAGTCCTCCGCCACGACGAGCGCAGGAGTCTCCGCGCTGCCGTCATCCACCGCAACCGGCGCGTCATTGACCGGAGTCACCGTAAGCGAGACCGGTGCCGCGGAAGACGAGTCCACCAGACCGTCATTCGCTTTGAAGGTGAAACCGTCGGTGCCGTTGAAATCCGCGTCCGGCGTGTAGGTCGCGACCGAACCCGCGATGCTCACCGAGCCGTTCGCCGGCGGCGAGACGACCTGATAGGCAAGCGTGTCGCCCGCATCCACATCGGAACCGGCAAGCGGAATTTCAACCGAGCCGTCCTCGTTCACCGTGCCCGAACCAGCGGCCACGGTCGGCGCGTCGTTGACCGGGGTCACCGTGATCGAGACCGTGGCGATGGACGAAACCTGCGGGATTCCGTTGAGGGTGAGAGCGATGAAGAAGAAGGAATCCTGGCCATTGAAATCCGGATCCGGGGTGTAAGTCGCCACCGCGCCGTTCAATCTCATCGTGCCGTGCGAGGGACCGCCCAGTACCGCATAGGTGATGCTGGCCCCTTCGTCGTCGCTACCCGTGAGGGTGATCAAGGTGGAGCCGTCCTCGGCGAGCGTCACCGCCTGGTCGTTCGCGACCGGCGGGTCGTTGACCGGCGTGACGCTGATCGAGACGGTCGCGGCGGATGAGTCATCCGTGCCGTCGTTCGCCTTGAAGGTGAAACTGTCCGCGCCGCTGAAATCCGCGGCCGGAGTGTAGGTGGCCACGTTGCCCGCGATGCTCACCGAGCCGTGCGCCGGGGTGCCGACCACCTGATAGGTCAGAGTGTCCACCGCATCGATATCGGTGCCGGAGAGCGTGATGTTGACGGGAGTGTCCTCGGCCGTGGTGGCGGAAGCCGCAGCCACCGTCGGCGGATCATTGACCGGAGTCACCGCCACGAAGGCGGTGGCGCTGTCCGTGCCGCCCTGGCCGTCGGAAATGGAGTAGGTGATGGTCGTCGCGCCGTTGAAATCCGCCGCAGGGGTGAAACCCAGGGTTTCCCCTGCGGCGATGGCGACCACGCCGTTCGGCGAGGAGGCCGCCGTGATCGTGAGAGGATCGGAGTCCGCGTCGGTGTCGTTGGTCAGCACCGCGATCGGACCCGAAGCTCCGGAATCCTCCGCCACCGTAAGGAACGGAGAACCGAGGCTGCCGTCATCCTCCGCCACCGGGGCGTCGTTGCCGGATGTGACCGCCACGAAGACCGTCGCGCTGTCAGTTCCGCCCTGGCCGTCGGAAACCGTGTAGGAAATCGTCGTCGCGCCGCTGAAATCCGCCGCGGGGGTGAAACTCAGCGTTTCCCCGCCGATGATGGAAACCGTGCCGTTCAGCGAGCTGGCCGCGGTGACCACGAGCGGATCGGAATCCACATCAGTGTCGTTGCCCAGCACCGTGATCGCGGAGGAGGCTCCGGAGTCCTCTGCCACGGTCAGGAAGGGGGAAACGGCGGAGCCGTCGTCCACGGCAACCGGGTCGTCATTGACCGCGGTCACCGCCACGAAGAGCGTCGCGTTGTCAGTCCCGCCCTGACCGTCGGAAACGTTGTAGGAAACCGTCGCCGCGCCGTTGAAATCCGCCGCCGGAGTGAAGCTGAGGGTCTGGCCGGAGATGATGGAGACCGTGCCGTTAGGCGAGGAGGCCGCGGTCACGGCAAGCGGGTCGGAGTCCACGTCGCTGTCGTTGACGAGCACCGTGATGGGTGCCGAGGCTCCGGAATCCTCCGCCAGGGAGACGAGAGGACTTCCCGCGCTGCCGTCGTCAGCCGCCACCGGATCATCGTTGACCGGGGTCACGGTCACATAGGTCGTCGCGCCCGCCGTTCCGCCTTGGCCGTCGGAGATCGTGTAGGCGATGGTCGTCGCGCCATTGAAGTCCGCCGCAGGGGTGAAGCTGAGTGTTTGGCCGGAGATGATGGAAACCGCGCCGTTCGGCGAGCTCGCCGCGGTGATGGTGAGCGGATCGGACTCCACATCGCTGTCGTTGGCGAGCACCGTGATCGGAGCCGAGGCTGAGGAATCCTCCGCCACCGAAACGAACGCGGTTTCCGGGCTGCCGTCGTTCACCGCCACCGGGTTGTCATTCACCGGACTGATGGTCACGGAGACCAACGCGGGCGATGAATCCGCCGCGCCGTCGTTCGCCTCGAAGGTGAAACTGTCCGCGCCATTGGCATTCGCGTTCGGCGTGTAGGTGGCCACCGCGTTGGTGATGGACACCGCGCCCTTCAGGGCCGGGGTGACCAATTGATAGGTCAGCGTGTCTCCGGCATCGACGTCGGAACCGGCGAGAGTGATTTCCACCGAGCCGTCCTCATCCACGGTGGCCGATCCGGCGCTCGCCAGCGGCGCGTCGTTCACGGGAGTGACCAGGAGGTAGACTGTGGCGCTGTCCGAACCCCCGAATCCATCGCTGATGGAGTAGGAAATCGTCGCCGCGCCGTTGAAGTTGAGAGCGGGAGTGAAGGTGAGTGTCTGGTCCGGATTCACGGCCACGGAGCCGTTGGGCGAGCTCGCCGCGGTCACGGTGAGTGTGGCGCCCGCGTCCGGATCGGTGTCGTTGGCGAGCACGTTGATGGGGGCTGAAGCGCCGGAGTCCTCCGCCACCGTCACGGGGACCGGAGTGCCGTCGTCGATGGCGTTCGGTGCCTGGTTGCCGCCACCCGTTGCGGTGACCCGCACGTTGTCGAGCACCATGTCCACATTGGCGGCCGCCGACCCGGCGGAAACATCCGTGAAGGTCAGGGTGGTCAGCGTGCTGCTGGCGACAAAAGTGAAATTGAGGCCCAGCGGCAGCCAGGCAGCGGGTGCCGAGGTCGAGGTGAGCGGCCAGGTGCGCGGCAAGGCCGGAGCGTTGAACTCCGAGGACAGGCCGGCCTGCAGGGTTTGGGTCTTGTTGCCCACTCCGCCGGCGAGGCCGGCATCAAACTCCACCAGATACGCCTGCCCCACCACCGTGGCGAACTGCTGCGAGATGCTGCCGCCGAAGTGATCGTCGCCGCCATTGAACACGGCATAGCGCGCACCGTTGTTCTCCTTGGGGAAATAGTTCGGCAACAAAGTGCCGAAACTGAAGGGAATGCCGAGAGCCGGATTGGAAGGCTTCCCGACGGGATTCCATCCGACGAGCTCACCGGGGACTCCGGCTTCGAAGCTGCCGTTGGAAATCAGGGGCGGCGGCCCCACCGTGATCGAAACGGTCGCTGCGGCGGCGGATTGCGCGGAGCCGTCGCTCGCACGATAAGTGAAGGAATCCGGCCCCTCGTAGCCGGTGGTTGGAGCATAGGTGAATCCTCCATCGGAATTCCAAGTCAGGGTGCCATGGGTGGGCGAAACCTCCAGCACCGCAGTCAAGGGGAGCGGCCCATCGACGTCCGTGTCGTTGGCCAGCACGCCGGCGGCCGGCACGGTAATCGGAGTGTCCAGACTGGTGGAGTAGCTTTCCGCCACGGCGACCGGCGCGTCATTCACCGGAGTGACGGACACGAAGACCGTCGCGCTCGCCGTGCCGTCCTGACCGTCGGCAATCGTGTAGGAAATCGTCGTCGCTCCGTGGAAATCGAGTGTCGGCGTGAAGCTCAGGGTTTGCCCGGCATTGATGGTCACCGTTCCGTTCGGCGAGCTGGCCGCGGTCACTGTCAGGGGATCGCTGTCCGGATCGCTGTCATTGGCGAGCACCAGCACCGGACCGGACGCGCCGGAGTCTTCGGCAACCGTCAGGAACGGAGCCTCGGCCGTGCCGTCGTTCAACGCCACGGGCACCCCGATGGCGGGAACCACCCGCACGTCGTCGAGCAGCATGTCCACGAAGGTCGCGGCCGTCCCGCTCGAGACATCGGTGAAGGTCAAAGTGGTCGTGCTGCCGCCGGCGACGAACGTGAAGCTCTTTTCCGCCCAGGTCGCGACCGGCCCGGTGGAGTTGAGGGGCCAGGTCCGCGGGGAACCCGGTGGATTGGTCTCGCCCGAGACCACGGCCTGAAGGGTCTGTGTCTTGGCGCCGACGCCTCCGGCAAGCCCCGCGTCGAAGACCACCGAGTAGGTTTGGCCCGGAGTGGTGGCAAAGGATTGCGAGATGCTTCCTCCAAGATCTTCGTTGCCGCCGTTGAAGGCCGCATAGCGCTGGCCGTTGCCCGCATCAGGGAAGTAGTTCGGCAAGAAAGTCCCGAAGCCGAAGGGGATTCCGACAAGCGGATTGCTGGGTTTTCCGGCGACGCTCCATCCGGCAAGCGGTCCACCGAAAGACGGTGTGCCCTCTTCAAAGCTGCCATTGATGAAGGTTCCGGGTTCCACCACGGAGATCCAGGCGTCCGCGCTGGCGGAGTTTCCTTGGCCGTCCGTGATCACATAGGTGATCGTGGTCACGCCGGTGAAATCCACCGCCGGAGTGAAGGCCAGCGTCTTCTGATCACCGCTGATGGTCACGCTGCCATTCGGCGAGGCCGCCGCGGTCACCGTGAGCGGATCGCTGTCGGCATCGGTGTCGTTCTCAAGCACGGCAAGTGCCGCGGACGCGCCGGAGTTCTTGAAAACCGTGCGGAACGGCGTGTCCGCGCTGCCGTCATCCTCTGCCACGGGGGCGTCGTTGAGCACGGCTTCCAGACGCACGTCGTCCAAGAGCAGGTCCACGCTCAACGTGGACGTGGAGACATCCTCGAAGCTGACGGTCGTCAATGCGCTGACCGCCTCGAATTCCACCGACAAGGTGCGCCAGATGGCCTGCCCGCCGCCGATTCCGGTCATGGTCTCGCTTTGAGCGAGGAGAACTCCGGTGCCCGGGGCGACCAAGCCGTTTTCCACGGTGAGCCCGAGCGTCTGGGACTGGCTTGCGGAAGCGGAGACCCCCATGTCGAACTGCATGCGGTACTTCCGGCCCGGTGTGGTCGGGATCCCTTGGGAAATGATGGCACCCGTGGCCGAGTCGCCACCATTGAACACCACGAGGCTGGTTCCATCCGAAGCCTTGGGGCTGCCGGTTCCCGTGATCGCGGGCGTTCCCGTTTTCACCCATGCCGGATCGTTCATTTCGAAACTCCCGTCAATGAAGGTCCGGGTGGTGAAGGTCTCCGTCGATCCGGACGCGATGATGTTCTGCGGGGAACGCAAGTCGCCGATGGAGCTGACGGCCAGCGTGTGGACGGAGTCCGCGGTCTGCGGACTGGTGGTGAGCGTGACGACCCGCGCGGAAACATCCAGCGAAGCCGCCGTCACGGTCACGCCGCCGCTGATCGAAAAGTTCGCCGGGCTGACGGTCGCAACATCGATGGGCTTGCTGAATTTCACCTTCACATGCTGGAGATCCTCCCGGGCCTCCACCGCGGCGATCGCGGGAGGAGCATTGGTTCCCGCGGGAGCGATCACGCTCTTGATGGCCGGCAGCCATCCGGCCGCCATCTTCTGATAGCCACTCAGCTCCGGGTGGACGCCATCGCTGCTGAGGTCCACCGCCAGGTTTCCGGTGCCGACTGCGGTATAAAGATCCGCGAGCGTCACATTCCTACCAAGGGCCGCCTGTTGGTTGACGATGCCGACGAGGGCTTCGTTGAAATCCTCCTGGATACCCGCAAACGAGTCCGTCCGAGGAGTGAGTGTGGAGACGATGATCCTCGCGTGGGGCCGCAACGTGGCGATCTCTTCGATGAGATCCCTCATCCGGTTCTGCGTGTCCAACAAGCTGCTGCCAATCCAGAAATCATTCGTCCCGATGTTGAGCAGGACCACATCGGGATCGGGAGCCTGCTTCAGCCAGAATGCAACGCGGCCCTGGATGTCCTGAATGCGGAAGCCCGGGTGCCCCTCATGATCTCCGTCCCAGCCTTCGGTGGTGGCCACGGCGTCGTTGAGCGTGCCGACGAAATCCACGGCATATCCCTCCGACGGCGCGGTGAGAAGCGGCTGAAGCAGTTTCCGGTATCCGCCCACGGTGTTGGTGGCGGTTCCGAAGTGGTAGCCATCGGTCAGCGAATCGCCGAGAGGCATGATCCTGACGGGAACCTGGGCATTGCAGATCAGACTTCCGAAGCAGGCGGCGGTCAGGAGTCCTGACAACCTCAGGAATGCGTTCGTTTTCATTTTGGGGAGGGGAATGGGGGAGACGGCGGGAATCACACGGAAGACACACGATCAAACGCCTCCCCGCATGCCGCGGGGGGATGAATCCATGCGTGTCACGTTGACGGACTTCATTTGATCTGGGGGGAAAACGCCACCATCATGAGATATGTGGACGCCAATGGTCAAAACCAATTTCAGACCACGACTGTAGCCCGCGACGCGCCGAATGGCATCACGCGATCACGTAGCGGAACGCGTACGCCATGTAAGTCATACCGGAATGCCTCCGAATCTGATGACGCCCTCGATCCTCCCGAGCTGCCGGCCGTACATCCATGCCAGTTCGTATCGCCGGGGCGTCGAGCGGATCCGCCGCAACAGCAGGAGGATCCTGAACCAATCCCGGAGAAACCTCGCCCAGTAAGCCAGAACGCCACCGCCCTCGGGCTGGTGGCGGCGGGCCAGGATCGTGTTGTAAACTGCATAGTTGCGTGACTGTCGCATGTGGGCCTTGAGGCTCGTCCTGCGGCGGTAGTGGACCACGGCGTCGGTCACGAGGTGCATGGCGACGCCGCGTTTCCCGGCCTGGATGCAGAACTCAGTGTCGTGCAGATAGGGCAGCGAGGACTCGAACGAACCGATGTCCTCGAACAGGGATTTGTGGAAACCCAGCGTGGCTCCCGCACCGTGGGCGGAGTAGGGAGGATACCAGAGTTTCTGAAGGGTGTCCCACTGCATGTCGGATTGCAGCCACTTCGGATTGAGTTTCCGCTGGTCCATCCGGCTTGCGACGATCGGGTGTTCCGACAGGGCCGCCGCCATGGCGCGGAGCCATCCGGGCGCGACCTCGTCATCGGCGTCGCAGAGGATGATGCGGCTTCCCGCCGCGGCCTTGATGCCGGTGTTCAAGGCGAAGGGCTGGCCCTTTTCCGCGGAGGCGTCGATGACCCTCAGGTTCGGAATCCGGTCCTGATAGGCGCGCGCCATGTCGGCGGAGCCGTCGGTCGAGGCGTTGTCCACGAACACAAGCTCCCAGGGCTGGTCGAATTCCTGGGCGGCGATCGCGTCCAGTTGCACCGCGAGCAGCGGACCGCCGTTGTAGCATGGCAGCACCACGCTCACATCGATGGGGGTCTTTTCGTCCATCATCGGTTTTCAGGCTTGGGTTCTTTTACCGGCCGCGCGGCGGCGGGCGATGGCGCGCTCGTAGCAAGCCTCCTGGAGTGCTCCGATGCGAGTGGAGTTGTATTCCGTGAGAACGCGTTCGCGGGCGGCGCGGCCGAGGCTCATGCGCTTGGCGGGATCGGCGAGCAATTCGTTGACCGCGGCGGCGATTTTCCGCGGGTCACCGGGAGGCACGAGCCGTCCGGAAGTCCCGTCAGCCCCGAGCAGGTCGGCCATGCCGCCGGAAGACGAGCCCACGACGCCGCGGCCCGCGGCCATGGACTCGGCGCACACGTTGGAGAAGCTCTCCCAGAAACTCGGCAGCACGCAGATGTCGGTGGAGGCGAGCACCGCGGGCACTTCGGCCAAGGGCACAAAGCCGCTGAACTCCACGGACTTCGCATGGCGGCGGAGCAGGAAGTTCTCCAGATAGTTCCGCATGTCGCCGAGCATGAAGGAGCTGGTCCCGCCGACGAAGCGGAACTTCGTCCGCGGATGGCGGCGGAGGATGAGCGGAACGGCCTGGGCGAGTTCGATCACGCCCTTGAGCACCTGCAGCCGGCCAATGAACGTGACAGTCTGGCTGCGGGTCTCGATGGGAATGGAGAGGACTTCCGGAGAAGGATTGTAGGGATTGGGGATGTGGTGGATCCTGTCCTCGGCCAGCCCCCACTCCGAGGCCATCCGGCGGGCCATCGCGGAGGAGGGCGCGGTGATTTCATCGGCCTCCAGCGCGTGGCGGCGTTCGGTCTCGTCCTTGGCCTTCATCACTTCCGGGATCTTCGGCGGGCCCGGTCCTCCCTTGCCCCAGAATGTGCGCATGCCGAGCCGCTTCGCCTCAAGACGCAGGCGGACCCTGTCAAACAGCGGCGGGGTTTGCGCGCGGAGCAGGTCGCTGCGCCAAAGCACCATCGACGGGCTGTGCAGCTTGACCACCAGCGGGATGTCCGGCACGAGCCGCACCGCCTCGCGGGCCTCGGCTTCGAGTTCCGGGCCTTCGATCACATCGAAGCCCACCTCCGCGTGGCGCGCCGCGAAATACGGACCCGCCAGCAGGTGGAAACCCTCGTAGGCCACATGATGCTCCACCTCGCCTTCCGGAGCGAGACGGTGCACGGTCACGCCGCCCTCGCGGGTCGTCGTGGTTTTCCCCCAGCCGCCGGCGAAGACCTCCACCTGGTGCCCGCGCCCGCTGAGGATGCCGGCCATCTGATGGAAATAGGTGGCAATGCCGCCGCGCGCCGTGTCGGGCGGGTATTCGAAACTGAAGAGGGCGATTTTCATGGTCTGCGACCCACTTGGGAAACCTTCACCCAACGCCAGCCGTCCACGCTTGCGAAACACCCGCCGTCCTCAAGGCGGTGGGCGTCGATGTGGTGCATGCCGGCCGCGTTCCATCCCTGATGGGACTCGCCGAGGATCGGCTGCTCCGCGGCGGGGCGTTCGCGGTAGCGGTCCACGGTGAGTTCGAGGATCTCGAACGCCCGCACGCGCTGGCCGTAGAGGGGATGGCAGTCCTGCGCGAAACGGAACAAGCGGCCGTCCCACTCCACGACCCGGCCGGACGGGCGCGCGTTCACCGGATCATCCGTGATGATCGGGCTGGCGGGGTGCTCGATCCACGGTCCCGTGAGCCGCTCGGCATGAAAGAGCCGGAGCCGGTCCGCGTGAACCGGCGGCGAGCCGCAGCCCGCGAACAACCACCACCTCCCGTGGCGGAACAATGGCGAGCAGTCCACAAGCAGCTCGCCCTCGATGAGATTGCACGCATGCTCCCAGCGCGTCGGGAAGTCGACGGCCCGGTAAAGCCTCAGCGAGCGGTCCTGATGCGACTCGGGAACCATGTAGTGCTCGCCTTCGAACTCGAAGACGTACGGATAGGAGAGGTGGAACGGCTCATCGAGCACCACTTGTTGGTAGTCCCACTTCAACCCGTCCGCGCTGGATGCCAGGGCGATGACGCCCTTCTCGTCTCCCTGCGGCAGAATCTCGAAGAACATGTGCCAGCCGCCGCCGGAGCGGATCATGAAGGGATCGGCCACGTAGATGGCCGAGACATCCGTGACATCGGCGGCCTTGAGCACCGGATTGGCCACACGGGCCGAGGGCTTGAGATCGAGCGGCGAGCTTCCCTCGTAGATCGAGATGGAATACACGTCCCGGCACGGCTCGGGAGCCTTCGGGCGGAAACCCGGAAGACCCAGCTTGCGAGCCACGAACCGCGCGGCACGGCGCGGCACTCCAAGGATATTGCTCATCGTGATGTTCCGCGCATGGCGGAGGCTCAGGAACCCTGATCCCATGAGTGCGGCACCAGCACGTATTCGCCGTGCCAGCCTTTGTGGTGGGATTTTCCGCTGCCGAAGAAATCCCCGTCCACCGTATCGACGATGGCCGCGTCATCGATCACGTCCTGCGCCTCGCCCTCGGCCTCGAGATAGACGCTCAGGCTGTAGCGACCGCCCAGCAGCGGCCATTTCGGAACGAGAAAATCGACGTACCCGTCACCGGACAACTGGAGTTCCCGCTTCGAGGCCAGCGCGGTGGAGAGACCGATGAAGCTCTTGAGATCGCTGCTCAGGTCTAGAACCAGCAGACCGCCCTTCAGCGTCTCCCCCTGCCTGACCTCGTAGGAAACCCTGAGGATGACATCACCGCCCGAGGCGGCCTCCACCAGGGGATTTCCGCTGGAATCCAACAAATCGATGCCGGTGACGCGCGCCCTGCCCTTGCCGGCGCGATCCGTGCGCTGCGAGAGATCGCCGGAAGCGAGTTCGTGGCCCTTGGCGAGGTAGCCAGCAATGACGTCCGAAGTCTTGCCGTCCTGTTGGAGCTGGCCGCGGTCCATCAGGATGCAGCGCGTGCAGAGGTTTTGGATGGCGGGCATCTGGTGACTGACGAGAATCACCGTGCGACCCTCCTTGGTGGACACGTCCTCCATTTTCCCGAGACATTTTTTCTGGAACTCGGCGTCGCCCACGGCGAGCACCTCGTCCACGATGAGGATCTCCGGTTCAAGGTGAGCGGCCACGGCGAAGGCCAGCCGCACATACATGCCGCTGCTGTAGCGCTTCACCGGAGTGTCCAGGAACTTGTTGATCTCGGCGAAGGCCACGATCTCGTCGAACTTGCGCTGGATTTCCGCGCGGCTCATCCCGAGGATCGATCCGTTGAGGAAGATGTTCTCCCGTCCGGTGAGCTCCGGGTGGAAGCCCGTGCCCACCTCCAACAGACTGGCCACCCGTCCACGGAGCCGGATCCTGCCGGTGGTGGGCTCGGTGATCCGGCTCAGCAGCTTGAGAAAGGTGGACTTGCCGGCGCCGTTGCGGCCGATGATGCCCACCATCTGGCCGCGCTCGATCTCGAGATCAAGACCGCGCAGCGCCCAGAATTCCTCGGTTTTCCCGCGCTTCTCGCGGGATTCGGGGCGCAGCCACGCGAAGGGCGCGCGCACCGCCTGTTCGAGCACGTGCCGCAGCCCGTCCCCCTTCGCCGCCTGACGGCCGATCTTGTAACACTTCGAGAGGTTTTCGACCGAGATGATGGATTCACTCATGGTTTCGATGATGGAGAGGTTTGTTGAAAATCAGATCACGTCCGCGAAGGTCCGCTCCGTGCGCCGGAAATACCAGATGCCGGAGAGGATGATGAGCGCGACGCCCGCCACCGAGATCCAGAAGCCGGGCCAGTAGAGGTTCTGCTGGCCGAGGATCGCCCAGCGGAAGCCGTCGATGACGCCCACCATCGGATTGAGCGAGTAGAGCCAGCGCCATTGTTCCGGCACCACGTTGCTGCTGAATCCGACGGGCGAGATGTAGAGCCCGAACTGCACGACGAAGGGCAGGATGAAACGGAAGTCCCGGTAGCGCACCATCAGGGCGGACACCCAGAGGCCCGCGCCAAAGGCGGTGGCGAAGGCGAGCAGGATGAAGAGCGGAAGCATCAGCACCGACGCGCCGGGAAGATATCCGTAGTAAACCATCATCAGCGCCATCAGCACCGACGAGATGAGGAAATCCACGAAGCTGGTGATCACGCTGCTGATGGGCACCACGAGGCGCGGGAAATAGACCTTGGAAATCATGCCCGCGTTGGAGACCAGGCTGTTTCCGCTCTCGGTGAACGCGTTGGCGAAGAACTGCCAGGGCAGCATGCCGCAGAACACCAGGATCGGGTAAGGCACGCCGCCGGAATCCATCTTCGCGAGTTTGCCGAAGATGAAGGTGAGCACCAGCATCGTGAGCAGCGGCCGGATGACCGCCCACGCCACGCCGATGACGGTCTGCTTGTAGCGGACGAGAATGTCGCGCCAGGCGAGGAAATACAGCAGCTCCCTGTATCTCCAGAGGTCCCTCCAGTATTGGCGTTCGGATCTTCCTTGTTCGATGATGATTTCAGACATGACGTTGGATGCGGTGGGATTGGGGAGAGATGGATTCGAGGGTGTCGAGCACCGAATTGCGGATGAGGCCGGCGGTGCTTTCCAGCGAGTAGCGGTCGGTCACCAGTTGCAGGGCGTTGCGGCATAGGCGGGCGCGGGTTTCCCGGTCGGTCCAGAGGGTGGCGGCCGCCTCGGCGAGGTCGGCGGCGGACTCGCGGATCAGAAGGTGTGTGCCATCCACCGCCTCAATGCCCTCGGCACCCTTGGCCGTGGAGATGACCGGCCGGCTGGCGGCGAAGGCCTCGAGGATCTTCAGCCGCGTGCCGCCGCCCAGGCGGAGCGGCAGGACGATCAAGCAGCGCTGTTTCAGGTAGGGCATGACGCTGTCCACCGCCCCGGTGATCTCCACGTCGTCGAGGCCCTTGGCGGCGGCCTTCATCGCAGGTGTGGGATTGGCACCGATCAATTGCAGCCTTGCAGGGATCCCGCGGTCGCGCAGGAGCGGGAGGACCACCTGGATGAGTTCCAGGGCGGCCTCTTCGTTCGGATAGTAGGAATAGGCACCGAGATAGGTGAGAAGCATCGGCTCATCCCGCCAGTCCTCCGCCTCGTGGCGGCGGTCCGCCTGCTCGTAGGCCGGGACGTCGATGGCGTTGGGAATCACGTCCACGGGAGTCGCGTTTCCCATCAGTCCGGCGAAGCCTTGCTGATCGAGCGTGCTGCAAGCCCACACGCGGTCCGCGGCCTGCGCGAAATACCGCTCGGCAGCAGCCAGCCTGCGGTCCATGAGCGAGCGTTTCCATCGCGCGGCCAGGCCGGCGCGTTGGGAGGCGGCCATGTCCCCGCTCAACGAACTCTCCAGATTGTGGGCGTCGAAAATCGTCACGCAGCCGCCGCGGTTCAAATCCTCCAGGTAACGGGCGAGGCCCAGCTCCTCCACCACCGCCACGTCGTAGGAATCGCTCTGGAACCTGCGCCGGATGGCGGCGACCACGGACTCCTGATAGAGAGCGCTGACCATGGGATGCGCCGTGGGAGAAACCAGCCACCGCTTGCTCCAGAGACGCTGCAATCCGGGAACTGACGCCTGTCTGGCAATGTGCTCGTAGTGGTCCACCCCCTCCACGGGAGAGGGCGGATCGGACGGCCCCACCGAGATCACATCCACGGGACCGAGCCGGGCCAGGGCGCGGACGTTCTGGAGGTTTCTCAACGCGGCTCCGCCGTGGGCGCGGTCCAGCCGTCTGCACATCACCACGAGGCTGCGGATTTCCCCGGAGTCACTCATTTCGCGGACCCTCCCGATTTCCTGCAGTATCCCCGCTGGATCATGCGGCGCATGGTCCCGACGATGGAGCCTTGTTTTTCCTTCCATGAGAGGGCCGTCCAGTTTTGGAAGAGCGAATACCCTGTGAACCGGGGCGCAGGCACTCCGAGAAGCCTGAAGGCGAGGAGCCGCCCCCAGACCGCGCCGCGCTTGCGCGTGAGGTTCTCCTGAGACTTCGCGAGCTGCGCGTAGCTCGCCGGCTTCGCGATGATCACCCCGGCATCCATGGCGCGCTTGAAAAGATGCCGTCCGCGCTCCGTCCGCACCACGATGAGCGAGGAGCCGTGCTCGCCCGGCTCGATGGGGCGGTACCACGGATCGCCACAGGAAATGTCCGCGTCCTCGCCGGAGCCATCCGGAAAGAGGTGCGTCGCGTAAGGCCGGTATTTCTGCAGAAAGGCCCAGGCCTCGCCATAGACCAGATGCTCGGTGGTCTCATCGCCGCCCTTTAAGCGGGTGGAGAAAAATCCCGGCCAGCCGAAGCCGCGGTATCTCAAATACCCCACCTTCTCCGGTTCCACCTTGTAACGGTCCATCAGATCGAGTGTCCCGCGGGTGGATGGGGATCCGGCGCAGAAGAACGAGAGCACGAGGCCGACCTTCTCCGCGAGTTCCTTCTTTTTGCCGAGCACCTTGCGCAGCGCGGAAACCTCGGACGGCTGGCCGATGACCACGCACGGCGCTTCCGCATGCTCGACGAGATCCAGCCGGTCACAGACCGAGGCCGGCGCGTAACGCGATCCCGCGCAGGCCAAGAGCTCGTCGCGCGAGCAGCTCAGGTGGGTGGAATTCCGCGCCGCATCCCAAGGATGCTGGCCGATGTGCAGCACGCCCGCCATGCCCTCGTTTTCCAGGCAATGGAGCGACAAGGCGGTGAGAGCGCCTCCCGACGATCCCTTGAAGCGGATCTCGGGATCCGCCGCGTGGCCCTCCCAGATTTCCAGGACCGGACCGAAGGCAGCGAGCGCCTCGGGAAGCACGCCCGGTCTCTCACGCGCGGCCGATTGGTCGAGCCCGAGGGCCGGGCAGACCTCAAGGCAGTCCCTGCAATCAAGACAGTCACCGCCCGTGATCCGCGGACGCAGGCCCTCATCGACCACATCCACCATTTCGATTTTCCGGTCAGGACACACGTAGGCGCATGCCCCGCAGCCAAGGCACAGCCGCCAGTCAACGACGTCCTGGAGTCGCTTGATTTTCGTCATGATTCGTCAGAGGCGGGCGCAATCCATGTCCGGCAGTTCGCTGAGAAAGGCCTCCATGCGGTCGGCGGCGCGCTGCCAGGTGAAGCCGCGGATCGTCGTCTGCGCGCCGTCGGAGAGTTTCTGGCGCAGGGGCTCGTCGAGCATTACCCGGCCGATCGCCTCCACCTGGGCCGGCACGTCGTCGCGCGGGATGATCACGCCGTTTTCCCCGTCGCGGAGGATTTCCAGACTGCCCTCGTTGTCGGTGCTCACCACCACACAGCCGCAGGCCATGGCTTCTAGCACCACCCCGGGCAAGCCCTCGGTCCGGCTCGTCAGCACCCAGACCTTGCTGCGGTTGTAAAGTTCGCGGGCGGCGTCCACCGATGGCAGCCGGGTGTATTCCACATGCTGCAGGCCCTCCGGCCGGGCTTCCGTGCTGAACACACGCTGGGGAAAATCCGGCCAGCGTTTCCGGCATTCCTGAAGCACGGCGAGCAGGTTCTCCGGAGCCTTGTTGGGATGTGGGTTGTAAAGGGCTCCGATGCCGTCGCGCGGGATCGAGGGGTCGAGGAAATATTCGTTCGGATCGATGCCGTTGGGAACCACGCCCCAGACGCTGCCCTCGGTCTGGGCCTGCAGGCGGGGCACCAGCGTGTGGGACACGGTGATGGTAGGCATGCGTCCGTGCCAGGCGGCCTCTTGAGCCGCATCGGGCCGGGCGGGAAAGCCGTGGTTGAAGCGCACCTTCATGACGGGCTTCGTCATCCCCCTGACGGCGGCCACCATGTAGGTGCCCACGGCGATGACCACCTCGTCCGGCTGATAGGAAAGGTCGTCGAGTTTTCCGTAGAGCTCGATGGGGCCGCGGAACTGATGAAGCCAGCCGTCGTTGTGGTTGCGGTTGAGGGCGCGGCGGACGATGCGCTTGAGACCCTCCTGCGAGAGAACGGGCTTCCTCGGGCAGGCGATGCGGACGGTGTGGCCACGTTCCAGCAGGAGGTTCGCCATGATGACGGTCACGCGGACACCGCCGGAGCGGTGATCGCCAGGAAGGACAAAGGTGAGATTCGCCACGGCGTGCCGGATGGGGGTTAGGATTTGCCGGGACTCGTCGAGCGGAACACCCCGCGGCGGCGGCGGAGCATCCCGAACACGCCGATCGCGGGGCCGCCGAACAAGGCCGCCGCCCGGGCCTTTGCCCGGCTGTGGAGACGCGGGTATCGTTGGGCCGCCTCGAGAAAACACTCGCGGGCGCGCGATGTTTCGCCCTTGGCGTGAAGAGCCCGCCCGAGTTCGAACAGGTTGGTCGCCAGGCCGGATTCGACGAAGCGTTTCTCTCCCGCCGTGAGCGAGGGAATCGCCAATGCCTCACGGTGAATGCGAGTCAGCGCCTCGTAGTTCTCCACCGGCTTCGAACGCCAGACGCTCGACAGATTCAGATCCTCGCCGGGCAGGCGCAGGAGCCGGAGGGATTTCCTGACGTCCACGGTCCAAGGTCCGCGCGCGGCGAGCCGGACGAACAGGTCCATGTCCTCGTAGAAGGTCTTCCGGAACATGCCCGCCGCGACGATGGCGCTCTTGCGGGCGACGAGCGTCTGCGCGAAGAAGCAACCGCCCAGCACCCAGCCGAGCGGACGCTCCAGGCGCATGTGCTCGGTGGCGTGGCGGCCGCGGATGCCGAACATGTCGAGCTCCGAGCCGTCGCTGTTGACCAGCGCGGTGTTGGTGGCATGCACGTCGATGTCCGGATGGATGGCGATGGTTTCCACCGCGATCGCCAGGCGCTCGGGGACATGCTCGTCGTCGTCGTCGAGAAAGGCCACCCACTCTGACGAGGCGGCGAGGATGCCGGTGTTGCGGGCCGCGCTGAGTCCGCCGTTCTCCTGGCTGATGGCCTTGATCCGGTCTCCATAACCGGCGAGGACCTCGCGGGTGTCATCCTTGGAGCCGTCGTCCACAACGATGATCTCGGCCGCGGGAAAGGTCTGCGAGAGGACACTCTCGATCGCCTTTGGCACGATCTTGGCGCGGTTATACGTCGGAATGACGACGCTGATCCTGGGAGACGGTTCCATGGCTGGATCTCGGTTTCTGATGAAAAGCGCCTCAGGCGAGCGCGGTCCGGAGGAACTCCTTCGAGCTGGCGATCATGGGGTCGAGCCTCGCATCCACCGCCGCCCAGTCCACCGTTTCGCGTGCGATTTCCGGCAGCCGCTCCATTTCCCGCGCATCCAGAAAACACCTGTGGCGGAGGCCCAGCGGCTCCAGCAGGGTGGCCACCTTGTGGCGCCGCCCGGGAGTGGGCACCGACACGAACGGGCGGTGGAACTTCGCCGCCGCGACCGTGCCGTGGAAGTAGGATGTCACCACGAACGACGCGTGCCGGAAATGGTTGAGCCACTCGACGGGGCCTGCGGACGACAAGCGCACATCCGCCTCAGGGCAGGGATACTGGAGGGAAACCACCTTGCGGATGCCGGTGGTGTTCCGCACATCGCGGACCACGCGCGCCAGCCCGCCGCGGAAGTCGCCGAAGACGAGCACGTAGGGTTCGTTCATCGGCGGCTTTTCGGATAGAAGCTCCTCGAATCCATATAGGAAAACGGGATCCACCGTGCGGCTGATCGGCTTGTCGGTGAGCGGCCGGACCAGCGACTCGGTATGCGCGTCCCTCAGGCCCAGATGGTCGAAGCCCTCGAGCGCGTTGCGCACGCGGTCTTCGAACTCACCGAAGTTCTCGTTTCCACCGGCGCTGGCGGCGTAGCTGATCTTGCGTTTCCCGGCCGCGGGGAAATCGAGGAAGAACATGCGGTCGTAGTATTGCACCGGCCCGGTGAACCAGACCTGGTCGCTGCCGGTGATGAAGGCGTCGTAACGGGAGACATGGCGCTGGAACTCCTCGAAGCTCCTCACGACCTCGGGGCTTTTCGGGATGGTGTTCTCCACGAAGCGCGAGCAGTTCCTGAGACGCCGCCAGTGATTCACGGCTGGGGGGAACTTCCATTGGAACCGGAAGTATTCCTCCAGCGCAGGCTGGCGGTAGTTGACGACCTCGGCGTCCACCCCCGCGCCGCGCAGATGGGAAGAGAGGCCGTGCGCCTGGAGCATCGCTCCGTAATTGGGAACCGCGAAGATGGTGAGGACGCCGACTTTCATGATTTCTATCAATCCTATGCCCGGCACTCCGGGCGTGAGCGCGCGAGACAATCCATGACGGCGCGCTCGACGGCCGGCTGGATGGAATCCCACGAGTAACGTTCGTTGAACAATCTCCAACCCTCCGCGCTCATCCGCTCCCTGACGCCCGGGTCGCCGAGCAGGGTCACGCAGGCGCGGGAGAAATCCGCCGCCTCATCCGCGATGAACGCATGCCCACCGGAAACCAGGCTGTAGCCGCGCGAGCCGTGCGTGGTGGTCACGATCGGCACCCTGCGGGCGAGCCCCTCGGCCACCTTGAGATGCGTGCCGCCACCGAGGCGGGTGGGGACGATCATGCCGGACCACGATCCGGTTTCCTCCGCGACATCCGGCACGTATCCCAGGCCGACGACACCCTCGCCCGGAAACGTGGCGGCGATCGCGTCGCTGCCCTTGCCGACGAGCCTGAGCTCGACTCCGGGGACCTTCGCGCGGATCTCGCCCCACACCTCGCGCATGAACCACCTCAGTCCGTCATGGTTGGGCAGGTAGTTGAAGTCTCCGATCATGCCGATCCGGTCCCCCCTGCGCGTCACGTCCGCCGCAGCGGGCTCCGGAACCGCAAATCCGTTAGGCACCACATGGACGCGCGACGGATCACCGAATGATCCACGGTCCGCCTCCTTGCACACGGTGAGCAGTTCGAAGCGTTTGAGGCAGTTCCTCTCGTGCCGCCGCCATGAGAACGCCTTCTGGCGCCGCATGAGCTTCATCTTGAGGGATGGCGCGTGCCCTGCGGCGGAGCGGTGGAAACGGCTGGGAAAATCATCCACATCGGCGATCGTCCGCGGCCATTCGAATCGGCGGAAGGCGTTCGCGAGCTTGAGCGTGTGGATCCACACGACGTCGTGCTCCGCCACGAGTTCCTCCACGCGGGCCCGGTCGTCCGGAGGCACGATGACACCGTTGGTATTGAGGAAATCCGGATCGAAGATCTTGCGGTACCGCTCGCCGACCGAACGGATCGGGCTCTCCAGATAACGCGAGACCAGCGCCACATTGAAAGCAGAGTTCGTCTTTTCCAACTGCTCCGCGGACCACTCGCGCCCGGTGGCGAACACCGCCGTGACGCGGCCGATCCGCTCCAGCAAACGCAGCAGGTTGAGGGTGCGCACACCCGCGCCGCTCACGTCGCCGAAGGGACAGGTGGTTCCGATGAAGAGGATTTTCGGGTCCATTTCCGATTCCACGAGTTTTACGCCGCACCCTGCGGATACATCCGGTCCATGTCGCCCCGCTCCGCTGTTTCGGAATCCTCGAGTTCGAAGCCCTTCCCTGCGAGGTGTCCGGAATACATCGTGCTGATGACCGCGACATTCATCCAGAAAAACACCAGCGACTGGTCGAAATAGGACACCGAAACGCTCGTCGTCGCGTGCGCGAAGAGCCCCGCGCCCAGACACCAGATCAGATACGAATCCGATGGCGAATCCTCGAGGTGGGCCCGATAGACGACGCCGACCCAGCGGAACGCGGTGATGAGCGCGGCGATCACGAGGAACATCGCCACCAGCCCCGCCGTCACACCGAAGGCCAGGTAGTAATTCGTGATGTCCGCGTGGTTCGGCGAGAAGCTGACGCCCGTCGCCATCCAGTGGCGCGTGTAATCGGTGCCGAAGAGCCACCATTCCCCCAGGTGTTCGATCGCCGAATCGATGAGCCGGGCCCGGTGATAGCCCGTGCTGCCGCCGGAAATGTCGATGCGCTTCATCACATAGTAGCCGGGCTCGCCGGTGGCGATGGCCAGCGCGAAGTAACCGACGACCGCGGAGATGCGGGCCAGCTTGGTGAGGTTGCGCATCCGCCACATGAAGACCGCGAACATGCCGGCCAGCCCGCTCATGACGGGTCCGCTGGACGCGCTTGCCAGCGTCATGCAGATCCCGGAGGCGATGCCGACCATGCCCGCGAGGCGGTGGCGTTTCAAGATACCGATGAAAAGCGGCACGCAGGTGGCCCCCACCGTGCCGGCGAGGATGGGGTGGCGGAACGGCCCTTGCGCCCGGTATTTCCCTTCGCGGATCGCCACGTCGTGGGGCACGCCTCCGAACACGGAGAACTGGTTGATCTTCACGATCTTCTCGGTGATCATTTCGATGGCGATCGGGGCGAGGAGAAACGCGAGCAGGACGATGACGCCCGTGACCTCGTGAAGATCCGTGCACCAGATCCTCATCAGAAAATAGATCGTCACCAGGTTGAAGATGTATCCGGCGGCATACACCGGCCCGGAACCGGGGCTCCACTCATGGAAGAAACTGGCGAAGAACACCCAACCGCCCCACCACATGATCAACTTGTCGATGGTGTTCAACTCCCCCTCGAGGCGCTCGCCCTTCACCATCACCCGCACCACCCCGGTGAGCAGGAGCATGCGGTAGATCGGCAGGGAAATCCCGCCGAGATTGATCCCCTGCCCCATCGTCATGTAGCAGCAGCCGACCAGCAGCGCCACCGGCGCCCATTTCCGCGGCACCGACATCAGCGCAATGGCGCAGGCCAGGAAGAAGATGGCGGCAAAAGGATTCATGCAGGGAGCCGGCGCGCGCCGGGAAACTCAAAATCCTCAAAACAACGAACCTCAGCGGGACTGGACCACCAGGTCCGCCACGCGCTCCGCCTCCCGGGCGGCGCCATCGGCCGCACCATGGACGATTCCGGAAAAGACCTCGCCGAGACGTTGGCGGGCCTGCCCGGACCTCGTGGCGAGACCGCCACGCACCGCATCCCGGGTCTGATAGAGTCTGAGGATCCCGGCGATGGTTTCATCCGAATCCATGGTGCGCCCATCGATCACCCAGTCCCTCATGCCAACCGATTCGAACACCCCGGCGAATTTCATGCTGTAGGCCACCCCGACACAGGGCACGCCCTGCGAGAGGGCCGCGATGCAGGAATGCATGCGGGAGCCCACGAAAAAGTCACACTGCCGGATCACGCCCTTGAGTTGATGGGCGTCGTAATCGCCGATGACGATCCGCACCCGGGACTGGAGCCCCGCTGGAAGCAAGTCCCTCACCTGAAGGCAGGCGTCGTTGTCGCTTTCCGGATCGCCGTGCCCCGCGAAGGTGTGCGGCACCAACAGCACTTCCGCCGCCGATTCCTCCAGCAGCCTGGAAACCAGCGCGGGAAGGAAGGCGCGGTAATCGAGCTTCAATCCGAACATGTTGTCACGGTGATAACCGCCATTGAACATGAGCCCGTTGACGTTCACGCCGATCGTTCCCGCGGGCAAGCCTCCCGACAGCGGGGGTTCCGTCATCAAATCCTCCGGAGCCTCCGCATACAGCGCGAAGGCCACGTCGGGACTCAATTGGACCGCAAGCCGTGATCCCGCCAGCTCCTGTGCGATGCGTTGGCTCTCGAGATCCCGCGCGATCACCATCGAGGAACGACGCACGAGGAACCGCGCCAGATGACGGGCCGTCCGGGACTTGAACGGTCCGTAGGTTTGCGGAAGGTGGACGATGGAGCCCTTGATCAACAGCACGCTGAAAACCGGGAGCGAGGCCAGGACGAGGCGCTTCAAGCCATAAATGTCGCTGAAGCTGTCCCCTCCCCGCACATCGCCGACGAGATCCGCACCTGCCACTGTCCGGATCCATGGCGAGTGTTGCCGGATCGCCGCGCGCAGTTTTTCCGACGGAAGCACCCGGTAAACGAACGACAGGAACAGAATCCAGAGCAAGTGGTCGCGAAGCGCAGACCGCAGCGACATCCGGCAGGTGGTCACGGGCACCATCCGGATGCCGCGCCGTGTCCGGATTCGGACGTCGCCGGTGGGTTTGTGGACCTGCAGGTAGCGGACCTCCGCATCGGGCGCGGCCCCGAGGCACAGATCCACGATCGATGCCCCGAGGGCCATCACGCCCCGGTTGCCGGAGGCGACCGGGGTTCCCATGATCAAGATTCGCATGTTGGAGTCAGATCAATTCCAATCCCTAACGACAAGGGCGGGCTCCCGCGGGAGAGCCCGTCCTGCGCGCATCCGCAAGGGAACGGAATTTCATTCAAGAACCCGCAGCCCGGTCGGCGCGGTGGGCACGGTCGGCACGCTCGGCGGCTCGACCGGCGGCTCGACCGGCGGCGGAGTGTTGCGGAAGGACCGCCACATGGAGGCGGGGAAGGCCCTCATCGACGAGGAGGAGATCGACCACGCGCGGTCCATGTAATCGAAGAACGGTGGCCAGTTCCACGCCTGGTACCCTCCGGTGGTCAGGCGGACGGCCAGTGCCTCGCCGAGGTGGGCGATGTAATTGATGTCGCGATAAAAGGCGCTCCAGTTCCGTCCGTCGCGCTCCGGGTTGCTGGCATGCTTTTCACCCCATTCCGGAATCCCCACATCGGACTGGATGTAGGGATCACGCTGCCTGCCATCCCCGGTGTACAGGGCCCGGCCCACGTCAGACTGGGTGACATACCAGGTTTGGCGGTCCTCGGCGAAGATGAAGCCGTAGGGTGCCGTGCTCTTGG
>Ga0114938_1000293_pt1 | contig 40004 bp, 28 predicted proteins | sample AshMeaBigSpring_FD_88675 | JGI IMG/M metagenome (GOLD analysis project Ga0114938, IMG submission 88675) | Groundwater microbial communities from Big Spring, Nevada to study Microbial Dark Matter (Phase II) - Ash Meadows Big Spring | ecosystem: Environmental > Aquatic > Deep subsurface >... | reverse complement strand
TTTTGCCTCTTTTCCGCGTCTGCGTTCACGATCGCCTCTATTTGCATTCCGGTTTCGGCAGGTAGCCGATGCAGGCCCAGGGGGTGTAGGACGCTTCATACGCCTTGTAATCGTCCCAGATCTTCTTCAGCATCGGGTCCTTGGCCGTCTCCTCCTCGATCACCGCCAGCCAGGTCTTCTTGAACAAGTCGAGCATCTCCGGCGAGAAAACCGCATTGGTCACGCCGGCCTTGGCGTTCTCGACGATCGCCGCGCCTTGCACGGCCGACGACCGGCCTAATGTGTAGGTGGTGACGGCCCGGACGGCCAACTCGATGACGGCCTTCTGCCGCGGGCTCATTTTTTCCCAGGTGTCCTTGTTGATCACCAGCTCCAGGTGGGTCGCCGGCTGGTGCCAGCCCGGAAAGTAGTTGAACTTTGCCACCTTGAAGAACCCGAGCTTCTGGTCGATGGCCGGGTTGGAGAACTCGGTGCCGTCGATGGCGCCCTTCTCAAGCGACTGGTAGATCTCGCTGCCCGGGACCATGCTGATGGAGGCGCCGAGCTTCTGCAGCACCTTGCCCGGCAGGCCGGGGTAGCGGATGGCCATGCCCTTCAGGTCCTCCTGCTTGTTGATGGCCTTGCGGAACCATCCGGCCGTCTCGGGCGCGAGCATGGTGAACAGGAAGGGCTTGATTTTGTATCCGGCGCTGTCATACGCCTCCTGGTAGAGCTTCATGCCGTTGCCGCTGTAGAACCAGCCGATGTAGGCCGGGGCGTCGACGCCGAACGGGATGTAGGTGAACAGCTCGGTGGACGGAAGCTTGCCCGCCAGGTAGACCGGCGCGGTGTAGCCGGCCTCGATCTTGCCGGAGGAGACGGCATCGTGGATTTCAAACGGCGGAACGAGCTTGCCGGGGTCGAAATATTTCACCTCGATCGTGCCGTCGCTGGCCGCATCGACCCATTCCTTGAAAAGCGGCAGGCACTCGCCCAGGGCCGGCAGGACGGCCGCAAAGGCGCTCTGCACCCGCAGGACGATTTTCTGCTCGGCCGCCTTCTGCTGAGCCGCGGCATTCGCCGCGGCGATTGTCAGGATACAGATGAAGACCAGTGCAACGGTGATTCCCCTTTTGAATTTTTTCATTTTCTTCTCCTTTTCTTCATTGGCTTTTTAAGAGCCTGTTGAGGCGCGCGGCGCCACCCTATGGACAACGACGAACCCCCTTCCCCCTTTGACAACGACGACCGCTTTCTCCCCCTTTGACAAAGGGGGTCGGGGGGATTTTCAAGTCGGCTTTCTTAGAGGCCCGCCTCACTTCTCTGACCGTCTCCCGTAGCGTTCGCGCATGTCGCGCTTGAGGATCTTGCCGGCGACGTTGCGGGGGAAATCGTGTAGGATCATCACGTCGGAGACCCGCTGGAATTTGGCGGCTACCCGCTCGTTGATCCACGCCTTGAGCGCCTCGGCGGTGATCGACCCGGGCTGTCTCAAAACGACGGCGGCCACCGGGGTTTCCCCCCACTTGGCGTGCGCCGCGCCGAAAACGGCCGCCTCCCGCACGTCCGGATGCTGGACGACCACCTCCTCGATGTCGCGCGGGTACACGTTGACCCCGCCGGAGATGATCATGTCCTTCACGCGGTCCACCAGATAAAGAAACCCGTCTTCATCCATGTACCCCAGGTCCCCGGAGTGCAGCCACCCGTCCCGGATCGCCTGCCGGGTCAGGTCGGGGCGCTTGTAATAGCCCGGCATGAGAATCGGCCCGCGACCGCAGATTTCACCGATTTCGCCGGCCGGCAGAGAATTGCCGTCAGGATCCTGGATGCACATTTCGAAAAAAGGAGGCGGGGCGCCGACCGAACCCGGCTTCCAGGCATAATCGTTCTTGTCCAGGACCGTCACGAATCCTTCGGTCAGGCCGTAGAGTTCGTAAAAACGGCCGGGAAGAAGGTGGTTGAGCCTTTCCTTGTGCTCGCGGTGCAAAGGGGCGCCCAAGGTCAAGATCATTTCGAGCGATTTCAGGGAATCGGCGGAGAAGGTCGTATCGTTGAGCACGGCGATGATCTGGGAGGGCACCATCATGACGTGGGTGACCTTTTCCCGGGCGATGGTTTCTATGTAAACGCCGGGATCGAACTGGGGCAGCAGGATGTAAGTACCTCCCGTGAACACGGCCGGCATGAGATCAACGAAGGCGCCGTTGAAGACGATGGCGCCGCCGTGCATGGTGATGCTCTCCGGGGTCATGCGGAAGGCCGCCGCAAAGGAGGTGGCGTAGGCGGCGCGGATGCGGTGGGTGTGGACGATCCCTTTCGGGAGTCCGGTGGTCCCGCTGCTGTACATGATGTTGAAGGGGTCGTCGTCCGCGACCGGCTCGCCTTCTGGCTCGCGGTCGCTGGCTGCCGCCTTCAGCCCATGGTAATCCCGGAACCCATTGCGTTGCCCGTCGACGAGAAGAAATCGGTCGTGCGCGATCCCCGAAAGCTCGGCTTTCACGGACTCGACGGCGGCGGCGAAGCCTGAGCTGGTCACGAGCATTACGGCATCCGCATCGTTGAGCAGGGTAACGATCGCCCTCTCCCGCAGCAACGTGCTCAACGGCACCACCACGGCTCCGATCTTGGCGCACGCCCAATAGACTTCCAGAAGCTCCACGCAGTTGGGAAGAAGGGTGGCGATCTTTTCGCCCTTGTTCACTCCAAGGGCCAACAGCGCGTTGGCGATGCGGTTGATCTCACGATTGAACTGCAGATGGGTAAGGCGAAGATCGCCGAAGACGACCGCCGGCTGGTTGGGGCGGTATTTTGCGTGTCTTGAAAAAAGGGTCCCGATGTTCATCCGCTTCTCCAGGCAGTGCGATGGATGGCAAGGGCGAGATCCCGGCATCGGAGCGGAAACCGGTCGGTGCGATTACGCTTAGCGAATAATGTACCATTTCCCGCGGAACATCGTGTCTGTTGAATTATCGAAAATTATTCAAGCGGGTTAACAAAACCTTTGCGAATCATGTTGATTCGCTTGGAGTGGAGGTGTATACACGCTGGAAAGGCTCAAAATTGAGACATGTCTATTTTTTGAGACCATGGAGGCGACCATGGAGACCCCTTCGATCCTCCCTGATTCACCTGTTCACCGCATGGATTTTTTCAAGAAGATAGTGGACAATCTTCAGATCGGCGTCATCATTTCCGACAGCGAGGGCCGCATCATCTATATCAACGACACCTACGCTCGCTTCCTCAACATCGACCCGCAAGCCGAGGTCGGCAAGCACGCCACCGACGTGGTCGCCAACACCCGCCTGCACATCGTGGCCAAGACCGGGCAGATGGAGATCAATTACCCCCATCAATTCAAGGAGCACGGCTTTCTGGTGCACCGGGTTCCCATCAAGGAGGATGGCCGGGTGATCGCCGTGGTGGGCCTGGTGCTCTTCGACAGCGCCAGCACCGCCAGCCGCCTGGCTGAAAAGGTCTCCTACCTGGAGTCGAAAGTTCATCTCTATGAGAACGAGCTGCTGTCGCTGCGCTCCACGCGCTACACCATGGACAGCATCGTCGGCGTCGGCCGGGCCATGAGGGCGTTGAAGTGGCAGGCCATGAAGGCCGCTGCCACTCACCTGCCGGTGGTGATCATCGGGGAGTCCGGAACCGGCAAGGAGCTTTTCGCGCAGGCGATTCACAACGCCAGCCCGCGCAAGTTCCACCCCTTTGTGCGGCTCAACTGTGCCGCCATCCCGAGCGAGCTGTTCGAATCCGAGCTGTTCGGATACGACAAAGGCGCTTTCACCGGTGCGAAGGCGACCGGGAAACCCGGCAAGATCGAGCTGGCCCACCACGGTTCCCTTTTTCTCGATGAAATCGGCGATCTGCCCCTGGAGATGCAGCCGAAACTGCTGCGAGTGCTGGAGGAAAAGGACTTCGAGCGTGTCGGAGGGACCTCGCTGGTGAAATCCGATTTCCGTCTGCTGGCGGCGACCAACCACAACCTGGAAACCATGCTGGCGGAAAACCGCTTCCGCACGGATCTCTTCTACCGGTTGAACGTCATCACGCTGCAGATCCCGCCCCTGCGGGACCGCCGCGAGGACATCCAGCCCATCGCCCGCCACCTGCTTCAGCAGATCGGCCACGATTGCGGCCTCACGGAAGTGGTCCTCAGCGCCAGGGCAGAGGACGCCCTGATGAATTACGACTGGCCCGGCAACATCCGCGAGCTCTCCAACGTTCTGGAGCGGGCCGTGCACTATGCCGAGCATGACCGGGTGGATCTTTCCGATCTGCCCCGTTACCTGTTCCAGAAGGACAAACGGCCCGGCGCGTCGGCTCCCGAGCCGCTCAGACACGTGCAGCAGGCAGCGGAGAGGGACGCCCTGCGCCGGGCTCTGGAAGCCGCCGACTTCAATAAAGCCCGCGCCGCCCGGATGCTCGGCATTCACCGTTCCCTGTTTTACAAGAAACTCAAGAAATACGGGGTGGCCCTTCAGCCGGTTTCGTCGCACAGCCGGCGCAGCCATCCGGAGGTGCCGGCGGCAAGCCGGAGCCCTCTCGGAGACGCCGGCTGAAGAGCGGCTGAGAGCCAGTCGAGGGCGGGCGGATCAGTCGGAAATGGAAAGGCGCGAATCAAAGTACGTCCGCAGGACCTGGGACAGGTTCTCCCGGCATTCGCGGATGGTCGCATAGCTGTAGCCGGCCAGCAGCCGGCCCTCTTCGTAGACATCGATCCCCGCGGCGTAAGGAGGCAAGGCAAAATACGTGTTGAGCACGGTGGCATAGTCGCGCCACCGGCTGGCCAGCACAATTCCGGAGTCGGTGGGGATTCGGGCGGGCGCCGGACCTGAATCCAGGGTGAACAACATGCCCTGCAGAACGCTCGGGGGGATGAAAACCGCGCCGACGGCCCGAGGGACGACAACCGCGCCGCTGAGTTCCTCGAAAAAGAGTTTTTCTTCAGGCGCTACCGATTGGAACGTCACCAGGCGGCCCGGCTGCAGGTAGGCCTCCAAACGGATAAGCATGCCCTCCAGAAAGCTCTGCCAGCCGGCCACCGTCGGATCGGCTCCGGCTGCAATACGCCTCTGCCGACGGTCTTTGGTTAGGCGGAGTTCCGAAGCGATCCGAGTCTCTTTCATGTCGCCGCCCCCTAAATCGCCGGCGAAGCACCGCGGCATTCCACCGGCCCGATGGAACATGAGGTTTGCGGGCAGGATAGACTAAATCCGGCTGTTTGAATAGAGCACCCTTGAAAAGAGCCATCCGGCTTGACTTTAATTGTTTTCCGGTTATGTTGCGGGCACCTAAATCCTGAAAGGAGACGCTTTCGATGAAATTTGCATGGATTTCCGCACTCAGCGTGCTCGCTGCCGTAACGCCGGCGGCGGCCGGCGACAGTCCCAAGGTGGCGCTCGAGACCGACAAGGGCAAAATGGTGATCGAGCTCTATCCGGACAAGGCGCCCAAGACCGTCCAGAATTTTCTGGATTATGTCGATGCCGGCCACTACAACAGCACCATCTTCCACCGCGTCATTCCCAACTTCATGATCCAGGGCGGCGGCATGGGCGCCGGCATGAAGGAAAAACCCACCCAGGCGCCGATCAAGAACGAGGCCGACAACGGTCTGAAGAACCAGCGCGGGAGCATCGCCATGGCCCGCACCCAGGTGCCGGACAGCGCCACGGCCCAGTTCTTCATCAACACGGTGGACAACGATTTTCTCGATTTCAAGAACAAGACCATCCAGGGCTGGGGCTATACGGTCTTCGGCAAGGTGGTTGAAGGTATGGATGTGGTGGACACCATCGCCAAGGTCAAGACGACCAGCCGGGGCGGCCACCAGGATGTGCCCGTCGATACCGTCATGATCCTCAAGGCCGAGCGCGTAAAATAAAAAACCCGTTCGCGGACGCGAACGGGTTTTTTATTTTGATGAAATTTTTTCAAATTGAAGCGGCAGCGCCGAGGTGCGGCCGCTTTGTGCTGGCACCGCCGCGATAGGGTTACATGCTGTCGGATGGAATTGGCACCGCCTCGCCTGGAGCGCCACCGGATCCATCGGCCGCCGGGTTCTGAAACTGGGTTGCAACCAGCCGGGCGAAGAAGCCGCCCTGGCGGACCAGATCGCCGAAGCCGCCGCGCTCGATGATCCGGCCCTCCTGGAAGACCAGGATCAGATCGGCATCGCGGATGGTCGCCAGGCGGTGGGCGATGACGAAGGTGGTGCGGCCCTGCTTCAGGTTCTTGAGCGCCTGCTGGACCTGAGCTTCGGTGGCGGCGTCCAGGGCGCTGGTGGCTTCGTCCAGGATCAGGACGGGCGGGTTCTTGAGCAGCACCCGGGCGATCGACAGGCGCTGGCGCTCTCCGCCGCTCAGGTTGGTCCCGCGTTCGCCGATGCGCGTCTGGTATCCGCGGGGCTGCCGCAGGATGAAGTCGTGGGCGCAGGCCTGGCGCGCCGCCGCCTCCACCTCGGCATCGTTCGCATCCGGCTTTCCCACCTTTAGATTGTCCGCGATGCTGCGGTAGAACAACAGGCTCTCCTGAAAGACCACTCCGATCTGCCCGCGCAGCGAGTCGAGGGTCACCTCGCGGATGTCGACGCCGTCGATGCGGATCGCCCCGGCCTGCGGGTCGTCCTGGCGGTGCAGCAGCCCCATGGCCGTGCTTTTCCCGGCGCCGGTCTCCCCGACCAGGGCCACGGTCCGGCCGGGCTCCACCGTAAAGCTGATGTCGTCCAGGGCCTTGCGGGCGCCCTCGTAGCTGTAGCTCACTTGAGCGAACTCGACGCGGCCCTCGACGTTTTCGAGCGGCCGGGCGCCGGGGCGATCGCTGACGGCCGACGGCGTGTCCAGCACCTCGAAGAATTCCTTAAGCCCGTGGACGTCCATGAACAGGCTGTTCACGAACCCCACCACCTGGTCCATGCGGCCGATCAGGTGGGTTGCAAATCCCATGAACGTGACGATCTCGCCGACCGTGATTTCACCCTTCAAATTGAGCCAGGCGCCCATCGCAAATATGCTGATCACCGTGATGGTCGCCACCGCCCCCTGCAGCACGCTCACGACCGCCCACCAGTTGAGCACCGGAAACTGCGCCGAGAGCAGTTGTTCGATCACCTCGCGCATCATGCGCATCTCGGCCGACAGCCGCACGAAGCTCTGCACCAGCACCACGTTGCCGATGGCGTCCCCCGCCCGTTCGGCCAGGTCGGTGTGGTACGCCTGCACCCTGCCCTGCGCGGCCAGGGTGCGCCGCGTGACATAGCCAGTGAGCACCGCCGAAGCGCTGATCAGAACGATCATCAGCAGGGCCAGCCGCCAGTTGAGCAGGAGAGTGAGCGGCAGCAGGACCAGCAGCGACACCAGGGTGGAGAGATGCTCCCGGAACATGGACAGCCACAGCCCGAAGAGCTGGTCGCCGCCCTGCAGCATGATCTTGAGCAGGCGGCCGGAATGCGAACGCCGGTGGTAAGCCAGGTGCAGCTGCAGGACATGCTCGAAGAACAGGGCCGTAACGCTCAGCCGCTGGCGGTGGGCGAGCCGGTCGGCGTGCAGGGAAACGAGGATCCGCGCGGCGATGCCGCCCACGCCCACGGCGGCCCACAAGCCGAAGATCCGGACCCCGTCACGAAAGGTGGCCTCGGCCCCGCGCGCCGCCGCATGGGTCAGCAGGTCGATCGCTTTGCCGAACAGGATGGGGTCGAGAAACGGCACGGCGGCGAGCGCCAGGTTGGCGAGGGTCAGCGCGATGGCCAGCCCGCGCACCGGTTTCAGCAAGCCCAGCACACGGCCGTAAATGACCAAGAAGGGGGGCATGGACATGGAATTTTAAAAAAATCGGCGGAAAACACCCGGGAATCCGATTCCGCCATCCGCCGCGGGTAACGGGGCATGTCTATCGGAATTGGCGAGCGTCGTCAAGGATGCTTGCAAGAATTCACGGAATCCAATATGGTCGTTGTCGGGCGTTTCTTGCTTTTCGGGCGTCCTGGCTTCGGACAATTGAAGGCGGCAAACCCGCCTTGAAGTCATAAAACGGCTATCCGCCGACGGAGGCGAAAAATGGCGTCTTCCATCCCTCACATCAAAAACATCCTTTTCACCACGGACCTGTCCAGGCAGGCCGCCCAGGCGTTCGATTACGCCCTCGGGCTCGCGAGCCGGTACGGCGCCGGCCTGACCATCCTCTTCGTCATGGAAGACACGCCGCAGGTCCATGGGCAGGATTTCAAGGATTTTCTGGGCGAAAAGCGTTGGACCGAGATATGCCAATCCTACGAAGAAGATGTCCGCCAGATCCTGATCGGAAAAAAGCGCGAGGCTGGCATGATTCGGCACGCTTTGGAAGAGATGCTGACGTCCTCCAAGGACCGCCTCGGCGATAGGAGCCGGACCGCCGATGAGATCCTGGTGACCCGCGGCGATGTCGTCGAGTGCATTGTAAGCGAGGTCCGTTCCCGGCAGGTTGATCTGATCGTGATGGGCTATCATGCCAAAGGCCGGCTGGAGACCGCTCTGGCGGGCAGCGTCAGCCGCAGCGTGCTGCGGAAGGTCGACGTGCCGGTCCTGCTGGTGAAGCTGCCGGAAGACGGCTGATGGAGCAGCGATAAACAGCTTTCACATCCTGAACGCTTCGGCGTTTGGAAACCGAAAGCCCCCGGCGATCCGCACCGGGGGCTTTGCGTTGGCTGCAGCGGAGAGAATATCGGCGCCGGTTAGAAAAACCGGTCCTGAAGCCCGTAGGGATCCTTGAACTCGAGTTTCGGGTCGAATTTGAGCTTCTTGGTGCCGCGCTCGTCCAGATATTTCATAATTTCGAGATCCACCTTGATCGGCACCTCGACGCCGGCTTTGGTCAGAGCCTGGCGCAGGTAAGCTTCGGCCCGAGTGCCGAAGGCGACCGAATCGCCCAGCATGCGCAATCCCTCCGCAGGGTTATGGAATCCCACGGAGTTTTCGGCGCCCATGAATAGAGAGCGATAGAAGGCTTCCTCATAGAATTCCTTGGCCTTGTCGTAAAGGGCTTGATCGATTGCCTTGCCTTCGGCCTGAACCTTGTGGGTCAGCTCAAACATCTTGGCCACCGTGGCGCATTGGTAGCCGGCGCGGATCATGATCGACACCGTGCGGTCCTGGATGGAAAATACGCGCTCGCGCAGCCAGTCGGGGCTCTCGGCGTGGCATTGCTTGCACGATTTCATGTCGGCCTGCACCGGGCTCATGACGCGGTGGTCCGACACCTTGTAAACCCCGGCGATGGTGTAAGGCATGTGGCAGTCGGCGCAGGAGGCGCCCGCCTTGAAGTGGGTGCTGTTGTTGGTCCAGAACTCGTATTCCGGGTGCCGGATGAAAGCCATCTTGAAGCCGGTGACGGTCTGCTTCCACTCCTTGACGGTTTCGTCCTCGCGGATCTGCTTGATGATGTCCTCGATCGTGATGGCGCCGAACTTGCCGTTCTGCCAGGGGAAGTAGAGCCCGACCGACTTGCCTTCCTTGTCTTTGGGAATGTTGTAGGTCACGTGACACTGGGCGCAGACCGCCGAGCGCATCTCCTGCCGGGTCAGCTTGGATGGGTCGACCCCCATGGACTTGAAGGCTTCGACCAGCGTGAATCCTCTGGATATCTTGAGGCTTTGGTCCTTGTTGTCGTGGCAGTCGATGCAGGCGACCCCGAGGTCGCGGTTCTTCTCAGGAATCATGCCCAAGACTTCTTTAAATGGCTTCTTGTAGTAGTCAACGCCCATCTCCTTTTGCAACCCCGGCGCATAAGGGGTTTTGCAGCTTAGGCACACGCCGCCGGCGCCGATGCGCGAGGCGTCGATTTCGAGCTGGTCGCGAACCATGTAAGCGTGGCCCCGGGGCTCGTTGTACTCCACGCCGAAGCCCCAGCCGTTGAAGAGCAGCGCCATGTAAGGATACTGTGAAAGTTTATCCACCGTAACGGCACCGCTGTCCATTCCGGTCTTGTATTTGCTCCGACGGGCGGATACGGGCTCCGCCGTTTTCTTCCAAAGCTCGTACTCTTCCGGATAGGCCTTGCCCCAGACCGCCGGGTCGATCTCCCCATCCGGGATGGTGACGGTTTTCACCGCCTGCGGTTTGGGTTGCTCACAGCCGCTGAGGACGAATGCCAGCATTAGGCACACGCCGACCGCCAGGATGTGTTTTGCGCTGTTGGACATCTCCCCCTCCTAAATGGGTTTAAGGTTGCAGGTGATCGGTTGGTTTCAGTTCGTCAATCGGACGCCGGCCAGCTGGTGCTGCAGAAAGCGGTGGCAGTCCCAGCAGTTGCGATCCTGGTTGATCATCGCCACGCGCTCGGCATGACAGCGGATGCAGTTGGCCTGCACGAACTTCTTTCCATGCTCGGAGATCGTGATCGTTTCCGGCGTACGTCCGGAGTAAAAAACGACGACGTCCTTCATACCGTCAATCGTTTTCCATACATAATAGGCCGGCAGATTCTCATGCGGCAGATGGCAGTCGACGCAGCGGATCGTGCGGTGCGCGCCGACGTTGAACCAGGCCTCGAACTGAGACTGCATGACGTGGCAGGAGTTGCAGAAAAGCGGGGATTCGGTCTTGGCCATGAGCTGGGGCGGGCCGAAGGAGAGAAAACCGCCGATCGCGCCGCCCAGAACGACCAGCAGCACCAGCACCTTCCAGTTGAGTTTCTTCAGGAGACTCATCGCTTCGCAGCCTTCTTGAGAGGTTACGGTCGGGAGGCCTGGTCCTCGCGATGGAGCATGACTCAGAGTGGCCCCATTGCTGCCTCACAACCAACGACTGAAGTCCCGGGATGGAAAGACGATCTAATGAATATGGATAGATGATCGACTAAGAAAAGAAATTGACTTGAGTCAAGTGCCACGCACGTATCCGAGGCCCGCCTTTGGAGCGTGATCCTTCACATCGATGCGGAAAGAAGGATTGGTGATCCTGGAGCGCCGACAGCGGGGGCAGCGGCCGGGCCGCGTGAACCGGCGGCGGTCCTCGAACACGTAGCCGCATAGCTGGCATTGGCAGGGGGCCACGATGAAACGCCCCCCGGCAGCGGTCACCGAGCGCTCAACGTGCGGCAGGTGCGCGTAGACCTCCTTCTCCTGGATCCCCAGTTCCTGGGAAATCTCACGCGCGTCCGACTCCTGCCGACGCAGCATGGCGCTGATCCGTTGGCGCAAGGTTCGGGTTTCCATAATGAAGAACTCCGGTGGCCGGCGCAACCGCCGCAGGGTCCGGCGGGGAGCCGCCTCTCGATGGGGCGTTGCTTCGGTAGGCCACCACATCCTCGATGGTCGTCACCGGCAGCCGGTGCCGGCGGGCAAAGGCGACCACTTCGGGAAGGCGCGCCATGCTGCCGTCCGGATTGGTCAGCTCACAGATCACGCCGTAGGGTCTCAGACCGGCCAGGCGCATCAGGTCGACGGCGGCTTCGGTGTGCCCGCGCCGCTCCAGGACCCCGCCGGGACAGGCTTTCAACGGAAAAACATGGCCGGGCCGATTCAGGTGCTCGGGTCTGGCGTCGTCCGCGATCGCCGCTCGAATCGTCGTCACGCGATCGGCCGCCGAGACGCCGGTCGTGACCCCGACGGCGGCTTCGATGGATACCGTGAAGGCCGTGCTGAACCGGTTGCCGTTGTTGAATACCATCATCGGCAAGTCGAGTTCCCGAACTTTCTCCTCAGTCAGACAGAGGCAGACGATGCCGCTGCATTCGCGAATCAGCAAGGCCATCTGGGCTACCGTGATGGTCTCGGCCGGAAAAATCAGGTCGCCCTCGTTTTCGCGGTGCTCGTCGTCGGTGACCAGCACCCCGTGGCCGCTGCCGAGAGCGTCCAGGGCCTTTTTAACCCTTCCAACCGGGGACCCAAATGGGGCAAGCAAAGACGATCGCATGAACAACCTCCTGGATGGATGATGTGGCGACGCGGGCCTACCCGGTTCAAGGCGAAGGCATGGGAAGCAGCTACGGCACGCCGTCTGCTCCTGGCCGGATCAGCGGCGCCGGGGGGTAGCCTCATCCTCTTCCATCCGGACTTTGACCGTCGGCCCTGGCTTCTCACCAGGTCTGCTGACCCCCTTTGCACAACGAAAGGGGCGCTCGCGGGCTTCCCCGTGGAATGTGGGGATACCGCCGGTGGGGAATTTCACCCCGCCCTGAGAATAGGCGCGTTTTATGCTTCTAACCTACTTAATTCCACACCGATGTCAAGGATTTTCGATGCAGATGCCGGCAATCCGTAGATGCATTCGCACGCCCGCCATTTGGAGGGGGGGAAGAGCCACTCGATGCCAGATGCGATTGAATTGCCCAAATGAAGTCAAGACGACCGGTGAGATAACGCCTTTCACGACAGGCCGGCCCCTTTCGGCTTCGCTGCATGAGGTTTAGGACTTTGGTTTATTGCGGCGGGATTTCTTGTTTGAGCAGGCAGCAGGCGATCCGGAAGGCGACCGTCCCGGCCGCATCGCGGACGAGGTTGCCGGGCTGGATCAGGGCGTTCATGACGCAGCCTTCGGCGACGTCGAGGCGGAAGAAATCGCTCTCGTTCAGCCGGGGCGCCTCCACCAGCTGGTTTTCCCTGAACTCCAGGCTGTGCACCGGGAAGTCTTCGCACAGCGGGCAGCGGTAGACCCGGCCGTTGGGAAAGACGAAATAGTTGTCGGCCACAAGCCCGGCGCATTCGAATTTCTCTTCCGGAGCAAGAAAGACCCTGGGATAGATCACCCGGACGCCCCGTCGCGCGATCGCCTCGGCGGCGGCCGGCACCCGGTTGAGCCACTCGTGAGGCGGGACCTGCAAAAGACTCGGCTCGTCCGGATCACAGCCGGTCAGAGCGGCCTTTCCCCGCAGCCCCAGCACCTGGATGAAAAACCGCTCGACCCCCAGATCGGCGAGGATGGGGGCCATCTCGGGGAGTTCCTCCAGATTGGCCCGGCTCACCGTGAAGATCAGGCTGGTGCGGAACCCTCCGGCCTGCGCCCGCCGGATGCCACTCAGGCAGGCATCGTAGGAGCCCTCGCCCCGGATCCGGTCATTGGTCGCGGGTGTGGCGCCGTCCAGGCTGAAGCTGAAGACGTCCACCTCCTCGGGTGTCACCTTGTCGAGGAGGCCGTTGAACAGGTAGCCGTTGGTGTCGATGGTGACGCTCGCGAACCCCAACCGCCGGGCGCAGCGCACCGCCCGGGGCAGATCGGGGTGCAGGCTGGGCTCGCCGCCGAGCAGCACCAGATTCGCGGCCGGGCAGCGTGCGGCCAACACCCCGAGCCAGCGCTCGATGCGATCGACCGGCAGCCGCTTGCGGCCGTGCTGTTCCGGGTTGATGTAGCAGTGCCGGCAGCGCAGGTTGCAGCGGGTCAGCACGTGAAAAAACACATTCGCCGCCCGCTGCTTGAATTGAACCGTCGCTGAGGTCATCAGATTTTGGAAATCAGGTGCTTGATCTTCTTCTTGGCCGCGATGAGCTCTTCGTTGGTCGCACGCAGCCGGATGGACATGTACTCGGCGAAAATCCGATACAGGAGCAGGAGGAAATCCAGTTTTTCCTCCTCGGGCGTCTGGGTGGAGAACCTGTTTTTGGCGGAGGAGTCGACGGCCAGGCAGACGGTCTTACCGACGGCCGACACCGTGGCCGAACGATGCATCGTGTCGACGATGCGCATCTCTCCGAAAATCTCGCCCTTGGCGTCGATGATGCCGATCTCGAGGTTTTCTTTGGAAATCCGGATTTTTCCGGATAACAGGAAGTAGAGCCAGGTGTCCTGGCCGCCTTCGCTGATGATCACCTCGCCGTTCTCGTACTCGCGGATCTTGCTCAGCTTCAACAGCTTCCCGAGGCTCTTCGTTTCGAAGTTCCGCAAGGCCGGGATCGCCATGAGCTTCTGGATGTTCTCGATGTTGTCTTTGAGATATTTCGACTCGATCATACCGCCCTCCCCCCGTCGAGCGCCGTATGGCGCATTTAATCAATTATTTTACCCCGCTCCGGGATAAAGGGCAAGTTTGGCAGAACCGTTCAGGGGCCTTCGAGGCACCCCTTGGAAACTTCATCACTGAACCGCACCGGGTAGCAGCCGTCGAAACAGGCCTTGCAGAAGCGGTTGGCCGCATCGGCGACCCCGGTGGCTTCCAGCAGGCCGTCGATGCTCAAATAATGCAGGCTGTCGAGACCGAGAATCCGGCGGAGCTCCTCCTCGGTTCTGCCGGCGGCGATCAGTTCGCCGCGCGTGGAAAAATCGATGCCGTAGTGGCAGGGGAAGCGGTGGGGCGGGCCCGAGATGCGCATATGCACCCGTTTGACCCCGAGGGCCCGCAGCGCCTTGACGCGGGTCTTTACGGTGGTGCCGCGGATGATGGAATCGTCGATGATGACGATCTCCTTGTCTCTCAGCAGTTCCTTGACGGGGTTCAGCTTCACCCGCACCCCGAAATCCCGCATGCTCTGGGTGGGCTGGATGAAGGTGCGGCCGACGTAATGATTACGGATCATACCGATTTCATACGGTATTCCGGATTCCTGGGAATAGCCCACCGCCGCGTAGGTCCCGGAGTCCGGAAACGGCATGACAAAATCCGCCGCGACCGGCGCTTCCCGGGCCAGCCGGCGGCCGAAGGCCTTGCGGATGAGATACACGTTGCGGCCGTCGATGACGCTGTCCGGACGGGCGAAATAAATGAATTCGAAGATGCAGAACGCCCGGCGGTGGGCGGCCGGGGTGTGAATGCTGCGAATTCCGTCCCGGGTGATGATGACGATCTCACCCGGCTCGATCTCACGCACGAACTCGGCCTCGACCAGGTCGAGCGCGCAGCTTTCGGACGCGAGCACGTAACTGCCGTTGATCTTGCCCAGGCACAGCGGCCGGAAACCGTGCGGGTCGCGGATGCCGATCACCTCGCCCCGGCTGGTGAGCATGACGAACGAAAAGGCCCCCTCCAGCCGCGCCACGGACCTCACGAGTGCCTCCTCAAAGCCGTGCTTCAGGTTCTTGACGAAGAGGTGCAGCATGACTTCGCTGTCCATCGTGGATTGGAAAATGGAGCCGGCCTCTTCGAGTTCCTCCTTGAGAATGAGGGCGTTGGTGATGTTGCCGTTGTGGCCGATCGCATAGCTTTTCTTCCGGTGCCGGACGATGAAGGGCTGCGCGTTGGTGAGAATCGAGCTGCCGGTGGTGGAATAGCGCACATGCCCGATCGCACAGCACCCCTCCAACTCCTCCAGGTGGTTGACGTCGAACACCTCGGGCACCAGCCCCATGCCCCGGTGGGCGAAGATGCTCTCTTTGCGGGCCACCGCGATGCCGGCGCTCTCCTGGCCGCGGTGCTGGAGGGCATAAAGCCCGAAATAGGTCAGCGCCGCCGCCTCCGGGTGGCCGCAGATGCCGAAAATCCCGCAGGCCTCCCGCGGCTTGTCGGAAACCTCATTGACTGTCAATCTTCCGTGTCTTGGCATCGGATCATCTATCTATTGTTTCCTTGCCCCCTTTGACAAAGGGGGCTGGGGGGATTTTGAAATCGATTTCATTATGGGGAAGTTTATGTCTCTGTTTTGGGAGCGGCATCTTGCCGCGATTGGATCGCGGCTGGAAGCCACTCCCACGAAGAACGAACTTTCTGGCCGAAAAAGTGGCGCCGGCCTTCATTCCAAAGGAATGTTTTCTTCCAGGTTCCAGACCCCGCAGGGGCAAGCCCCGGCGCAGAACCCGCAGCCGATGCACAGGTTCTCGTCCACGGCATATTCATAGGCCTTGGCGCCCAAATCCTTCCGGCTGATGGCCCCCTGGGGGCAGACCGCGACGCACACGCCGCAGTCCCGGCAGGCGCCGCAGGACAGGCACTGCGAACCGCATTGGTGCACGTCCGCGAAGACGGTGATCCGCGGATCGAAATATTCCGCCGTCACGCGCCGCTGTTCGATCATCTGGCGGCGGAACGGCGCCGGGGTCCGGCCGTCCGATTCAGCGCCGATCGCCTCGGCCACGATTCGGCCGGCGCCGATCGCCTCGGTCAGCAGACCAGGCCGTACCACGTCGCCGAGGGCGAAGACCTTCGGGTCGCTGGTCCGAAAGGAGGGGTCGACCTTGACGAAGCCCCGCTCCACGGCGATTTCATCCGGCAGGAAGGATAAATCCGGGATGTCGCCGATCGAGATGATGACCGTGTCGGCCGGAATCTCCTCGCCGCCGGCCAGGGTCACGCCGGCGGCGGTTATTTCACGGGTCGCGACCGGCCAGCGGAACCGCGCGCCCGCGGCTTCGGCCGCCTGGCGCTCCTTGCCGAAGGAGGCGGGCTGCTGGACGTCCAGCAGCAGGATCTCCTCGGCGCCCAGGCGCCGCGCCTCGGTGGCCGCATCGCAGCCGACATTGCCGGCGCCGATGACGACCACGCGCCGGCCGCAGGCGGCCGTGCCCGCTTTGGCGGCCTGCAGGAAGTCAAGCGCGGAAACCGCGCGCTCGATCCCCGGAACCGGCAGCATGCGCGGCGTCTGGGCGCCGGTCGCCAGCACCACGAAATCGAAGTCTTCCCGCAGCCGGGCGAGCTCTTCGCGGCCGAGGGGCTGCTGCAGGTGGACGTGCGGCAGCACCTCCCGAATGCGGCCGAGCTCGACGTCGACCACCTCGCGCGGGATCCGGCTCTCGGGGATGACCCGCGTGAACTTGCCGCCCAGCCGGCCGGCAACTTCATAGACCGTCGCCGCATGCCCTTTGAGCCGCAATTGCCAGGCGACCGAAAGCCCGGCCGGGCCGCCGCCCACCACGGCGATGCGCCGGCCGCTGATCGGCGGGAGCTCGGGCAGCCGAGCGCGTATGCTGGCCTGGCCGATCTGGGCCGTATCCACCGGCGCCATCGCCGCGATCTGACGCGTGCAGGACTGCATGCACAGGTTGGGGCACAGGTAGCCGCAGACCGCCGCCGGAAAGGGGGTGTAGGTCAGCGCGAGGTCGACGGCTTCGTCCAGCCGGCCTTCGCGGATGAGCTGCCAGCGGCGCTGCACGGGAATGCCGGTCGGGCAGCTGGCCTCGCAGGGCGCCGCGTATTTCTGATTCTCCCACACCGGCACGAAGCGCCGCAGGCTGCCGGTCGTGGTCACCGGGATCACGCTGCGGTCCAGCGGGCTGAGATCGCCGATCAGCCCCCCCTGGCCGAGCTCGGCGTTCCAGACGTCGCGGCGGAACCCCTGCATGGAGCGCACCGATCGGCCCTTTTTCTCGCTCGGCAGGCGCGCGACCAGCAGCTGCCACTGCTCGCGCTCGGAGAAGGCGCGCAACAGCTCGGAGCGCCCGATCTTTTTCAGGAACACCTTCAGGTTCGCCCGCAGCCAGTCCCAGTCCGCATCCCCGATGGGCGCCATGCGGGCGTCGGCCTGGCTGAATCCGCCGTGGGGCCCGCGGAAGAACACCTTGCCGCCCACCATGCCGACCAGCGGCCGGTAGCCGAGCACGTTGTCGGGCGTCTGGGCCTCATGGCCGCAGACCACGGCGATGCCGCCGGCCATGAACTCCCCGAAATAATCCCCCACCGACCCCAGCACCCAGAGCTCCGGCGGCGCGAATCGGGGGTTATGCTTGGTCATGGTCATGCCGCGTGCGCCGATGTTGCCGGCGATGTAGACCCGGCCCTGGGCCATGGCGTTGGCCGTGCCGTTGCCGGCATTGCCGTGAACGGTGATCTCGGCTCCGGCGTTCAGCCAGCCCACATCGTCGGAGGCCGGTCCCATGACCTCGATGACCGTATTCGGAAACCCCATGGAGCCGACCCGCTGCCCGGGGTGCCCGATAATCCGGATAAAAAGCGGTTGATCCCCCGCCCGCCAGAGCCGCCCGCCGATTCCGTGCTGGCCGTAGGCGTCGATCTGCAGCAGGTGCCGCCCCTGGCCGACGGCCGCCTGGATCTGCTCCTCGAGAATCCGCGAGCGCACGCGCTCGCCCCCCTGTCTGCCCTCAATCTCGTGCATGGGTGCCGAAGTTGGTTTGCTGGATGGATTCATTTGCTTGCTCCGAGCGTCCCCTCGGGATGCCGCAGAATATCGTTTGCCCGTGCACCCGTTTACCCGTTCGCCCGGTTCCTCATTGCAACGGATCCACGGGCAAAGGGGCTGAGGGGTCCACGTTTTTCTTAAACCACGTACTTGATGCTCAGCCGCTCCGCTATGTGGTGATCGTCCACCCCCAGCGCGTCGGACATGCCGATCGGCAGCGAGGTCGAGCGGCCGAGGGGCGCCACGATTTTCTTCAACTCGGTGTCGAAGCCCAAGAACACGTCCACCACCCGCTGGGCCACGTCGTCGACGTCCAGCCGGCGGTATAGTCGCGGATCCTGGGCCGTGATGCCTTTCGGGCAGAGCCCGATGTTGCAGATGTTGCAGCGGTCGGACTCCGAGCCGAGGCAGCCGGCCGCCGCCTGCATGATGTACTTGCCGACCTGGATGCCGCTGGCCCCCAGCATGATCAGGGCCGCGGCGTTGGCGGCCAGGTTTCCGCTCTTGCCGATGCCGCCGCCGGCAAACAGCGGCAGCTGGTTCTGCATGCCCAGCTTGACGAGCGTCAGGTAAGCGTCGCGGATGTTGCTCGCGATCGGGTGCCCCATGTGGTTCATGGACACGTTGTAGGCCGCTCCCGTGCCGCCGTCTTCGCCGTCGATCGCGAGCCCCGCGGCATAGGGATTGCGCGTGAGGTTGTTCAGCACGGCCAAGGCGGTGGAGGTGCCCGAGATTTTCGGATACACCGGCACGCGGAACCCCCAGGCCATGGACATGGACTGGATCATCTTGGCCACCGACTCCTCGATGGAGTACTTGGTCTGGTGGGTCGGCGGGCTCGGCAGGTTAACCCCCGGCGGAACCCCGCGAATGGCGGCGATCAGCCGGTTGACCTTGTACCACATCAGAAGCCCGCCATCGCCGGGCTTGGCGCCCTGGCCGTACTTGATCTCGATGGCGCAGGGGTCTTCCTGCATTTCGGGAATGGCATGCAGGATCTCGTCCCAGCCGAAGTAGCCGCTGGCGATCTGCAGGATGACGTATTTGAGAAAGCGCGAACGCAGCAGCCGCGGCGGGCAGCCGCCCTCGCCGGTTGAAATGCGCACAGGCAGGCCGAGCTCCTCGTTCAGATAGGCCACCCCCATCTGAAGCCCTTCCCACATGTTGGGCGACAGCGCGCCGAAGGACATGCCGCCGATGATCAGCGGGTAGATTTCGCGCACCGGCGGGATCCAGCCGTTCTCGCGCACGTGCTTGAGGGTTTCCTCCGGCGGCAGCACCCGCCCCAGCAGCGTGCGCAGCTCGAACTCGTGCCGGCCGGCGTCGAGTGCCGGGTCGGTCAGCATGGAAATGCGGATGAACTTCAGCCGGTCCAGCAGCACGCCGGGCACGTTGCGCCGGCCGCCGCGGCGGCGCGGCTGCCCGCCGCGGTCGATGTGAAACCGCAGCTTGTCGGCCTCGTCGGCGCGCACCGGCCCGATGGCGTTGTTGGGGCAGATAAGGTTGCACATGGCGCAGCCCACACAGGCGTAAGCGGAATCGGTCCGCTGACGGATCCCGTAATAGGATTGGTAGACGGTCGCCGGTGCCTCCATGAACCCCAGCGGCGGCTCGATCCGCCGCTTGCGGAAGACACCGAGTTCGATCGCGTTCACCGGGCAGACGGCCGTGCACTTGCCGCACAGGGTGCAGGTGTCGCGGCTCCAGCGGATCTGCCAGGGCAGGTCCTTGACGCTCAGTGTGGAAGGGGTAATGGATCGTTCTGACGGCATATGCGAACCTCCTGGCGATCGGGCCCGACGACCGCCGTGTCCAGATACATGGGCTGAAAATCCCGGCTCTTGTCGCGCAGGGGGATGGCGGCGTCCAATCCGCAGATTTCCGAGGAAAACGCGAACACGCCGGGTTTGCCGCCGACCACCCCCGGCCGCAACTTCTTGCGGTCCTGGACCATGAACAGGCTGCCGTCCGGCAGGCAGCCGATGACGCAGTTCGGCCCGTCGATGATGAGCGGACGGCAGGCCTGCTTCAGGTTGCGCAGGAAGCGGGCATTCGGGTGCCGGTCGATGTCCTCGTCCTGCAGCGGCGTGATCACGTGCTTGTAGGCTTCGATCCCGAAGCCGAGCGTGCGGGTCATGTAGTGCAGGATGTGGGTGAACACCTCCGAGTCGGAGTTGTAGCCGAGGTAGCCCGGAAAACCGCGCGACTCGAGAAAGGTCCTGATCGGGATGAAGGCCGTGTTTTCCCCGTTGGTCATGCTGGCGAAGCCCTGGATGAAGAAGGGGTGGCAGGCGTAGAGATTGATGGCGTAATTGGTGTTCTGACGTCCCTGCGCCAGGATCACCCGCGCCGAGAGCTCCTTGCGGTCCAGTCGCAGGTGCCGGGCCACCGCCAGGGGGTCCCCGATTTCCTTGATCATGATTGCGTCCGGCCAGAAGGAAAAAACGATCATGTCCTCCTGTTCCTCGCCCATGGCCCTCAGCTGCAGGCGGGTGGTCATCAAGCGAAGTTGGAGCTCCTCCGGGGGCAGCCCTTCCCACTCCTCCGGGTATTCGTAAGCCCGGATGAGATAGACATCCCGTCGCGGCACGCCGAGCGGCGGCGTCTTGGGCACCTTGATGGAAATCTTGTACTTGGTCATGAAGCCGACGTCCATCATATAGGCATCCAGGCGCTTCAGACCGGCTTCGCTGAAGATGCCCGACAGGATCGGCGCGTCCTTCATGTCTTCGAACGGGCCGCTCAGGTCCCTCAGATACAGGCCGACCCCCGATCCGTCATGGCCTTCGCGCATGACGTTGAGGGCCTCGATGGCCACCATGGGCGAAAGCGGCTCTTTGCTGGCGATGGCAAACAAGCGGCACATGCAAAACTCCCGTGTATGGAATTAAGGCAACTCTCCCCTGCCCCGGCCGGAACCGCCGATGCGCTTTTTGAACAAACGCCCGTTGGCTGCGCCGTCGGGCGGGCAGACCGTTTGGGCAGAGCGACGTTTCATCGCAGGAAAAATGACGAATTCAGGCGGTTCACAAAAAAGGCGGGGTTTGGCGGATCGCCGATTCTTCTGCTGCCGAGACTCCGTGCACCCCCTACTCCTATAAATCGCTCCAGCAATCTGCATGCCACAGGTCAGCGACCGGTTCAAGGCACGCGGCCCGCGCCGGGCGTCGTCGGATGCGGGCGCTCGCCATATGGTACCGGCGGGCGCCGCCTGCGGAGAAATGTATGAATTAAAAAAAAGGTGGAGTCAATCGAAATTACAGCGCTGCGGTGGGAAAGGAAAAAAGTTACAAAATTGTTGGCCAACGGCGGGCCCACCCTCCGGGAATGGCCGATTTGACAGCGATTTCGATTTCTTTTATCATCCGCCCGTCTGCCGCCTATCGGCCAGACACGCCTTGATGCCAGGAGGAGCCATGACCCCATCCGGTCCCGAATCGTTCTTGGACGCCGGATTGACCCGCCGCCGGTTCTTGTGGCTGGCCGGCATGTCCGCCGCCGGCGTCGCCGCCGGCTGCGCCACCAACCCGGTCACCGGGAAAAGCCAGTTCATGACGGTGTCCGAGGAGGAAGAGATCCAGATCGACCGCCAGTACTCGCCCATGCAGTTCTCCGAGGACTACGGCCCCGTCCAGGACAGCGCCTTGAACACCTACGTGAACGGCGTCGGCCGCGCCCTGGCCAGCCGCACCCACCGCCCGAACATGCCCTACTCGTTTCGCGTGGTCAACGCCACCTATATAAACGCCTATGCGTTTCCGGGCGGCAGCATCGCCTGCACAAGAGGGATTCTGGTCAACCTGGACAACGAAGCCGAACTGGCGGCCCTGCTGGGGCATGAAATCGGTCACGTGAACGCCCGGCACACGGCCGAGCAGATGTCCAAGGGGCAGCTGTCCAGCATCCTGGTCGGGGGGCTGTCGATCATCGCCGACGTGGCCGCCCCCGGCATGGGTCAGGTCGCCTCCGCCCTGGGCGGCGCCGGCGCCGGCGCCTTTCTCGCGAGCTACAGCCGCGACAACGAACGCCAGGCCGACGCCCTGGGCACCGAGTACATGGTGAAGGCCGGCTACGGGCCCGAGGGCATGGTCGGCCTGATGGAGCTGCTCAACAGCCTGCACAAATCCAAGCCGAGCTCCATCGAGCTCATGTTTGCCACCCACCCCATGAGCGATGAGCGCTATCGGACGGCCGTGAACGCCGTCAACACCACGTATGCGTCGTCCAAGGGCCTGCCGCTCCACCGCGAACGCTACATGGACCAGACGGCGCGGCTGCGCGCCATCAAGGGCGCCATCGATGCGATGGAAAAAGGCGACAAGGCCCTCGGCGCCAAGAACTTCACCCAGGCCGAGGCGCTTTACCGGGACGCGTTGAAACAGGCGCCCAACGATTACGCCGGTCTGATCTCCATGGCCCGGTGCCAGCTGATGCAGAAGAAATACAGCGAGGGGGCCCGCTACGCCCAGCTGGCGAAATCGGTCTACCCCCAGGAAAACCAGGGTCATTTCCTGAGCGGCTTCGCGGAGCTGAACCTCAAGCAGTACGAAGCCGCCTACCGGGACTTCCAGGTCTCGCAGCGCCTGATGCCCGCCAACCCGACCACGACCTTTTTCATGGGATACGCCCAGGAGGGCATGGGCCAGCGCCCCCAAGCGGCACAGGAGTATCGTCGCTACCTGCAGCAGGTGCGCCAGGGATCCTATGCCCAGCACGCTCAGCGACGGCTGATCGAATGGGGGTATGCCCGCTGACCGCCGGCGAGGCGAACGAATCCCATGCCCGCAATCGAGTCCTGGCCGGACATCCTGAAGGCGGACCTTGAAACCAAGCGCCAACGCCTGGAGCAGGCGCTGGTCGAAGCCCGTAGCCGCCTTCCGGCCGACCGCGGCCGGGAGGATCAGCTCCGGCAGGTCCTCGCCTTCAGTGACTTTGCCGCCGAAAGCCTGGTTCGCGACCCGTTGCTGCTGGAACAGCTCTGGAACGACGCGGACCTCAGCCAGCCCCAGGCGCCCGGCGCATGCGACTCGCGGCTGGCGGCCTGCCTGGCGGGGACCGACGGCGTCGACGACCTCGCCGGCCGTTTGCGGCGATTCCGCCGGCGCGAGATGGTGCGCATCGCCTGGCGCGATCTGACCGGAATCGCCGACCTGGACGCAACCACTTCCGACCTGTCCGATCTCGCCGACGCTTGCCTGAATCAGGCCCTCGCCTGGCTGTACGCCCACCAGTGCCGCGCACAGAACCCTCCGGTTTCCGCCGATGGGAGCCCGCTGGAAGTGGTCGTGCTGGCCCTCGGGAAACTGGGCGCGCGTGAATTGAATTTTTCCTCCGACGTCGATCTGGTCTTCGCGTATCCCTCCAGCCGTATCCCTCAGGCAGGGGAAACGGGCGACCCGGAGGGCTTCTTTACGCGCCTGTGCCGCCGGCTGGTGCAGGTCATCGGCCAGCCGACCGCCGACGGGTTCGTCTTCCGGGTGGACCTGCGCCTGCGGCCTTTCGGCGAAAACGGCCCCCTGGTCCTGAGCTTCGACGCCATGGAGCGCTACTATCAGGACCAGGGGCGGGACTGGGAGCGCTATGCCTGGATCAAGGCGCGCGCGGTCGCCGGCGCGGCCCTGGCCGGGGCCGATCTTCTTCATCGCCTGAAGCCGTTTGTCTACCGGCGCTATCTCGACTTCGGCGCCTTTGAATCCCTGCGCGCCATGAAGCACATGATCACCCAGGAGGTGGCCCGCCGGGGGATGCATCAAAACGTCAAACTGGGGCGGGGCGGCATCCGCGAGATCGAGTTCTTCGGCCAGATGTTCCAGCTGATCCGCGGCGGGGTGAGCCCCGAGCTTCAGAAAAGGCAGATTCGCGAGGTCCTGGCAGCGCTGACCGCCGAAGGCCACATCCCGGAGGAAGTCGGCCGGGAGCTGGACGCAGCCTATGTCTTTCTGCGTTCGGTCGAGCATCGCCTCCAGGAAGCGGCCGACCAGCAGACCCACGAGCTGCCCTCGGACCCGCTCGGCCAGGCCCGCCTGGCCGCCTCCCTGGGGTTCGACTCCCATGACGCCTTCCGCGCCGCCCTCGACCGGCACCGCGACCGGGTTCACGGCCACTTTCAGCTCCTGCTCGAAAGCCCGGAGGCCGAGCGCGGCGACCCGCATCATGACCATAGCCTCGCCGACATCTGGCACCAGAAGCTGGATGCGGCCGAAGCGTCGGCGCTGATGGCGCACCGGGGCTACGATCCGCCGGCCGAGGCGCTGCAGATCCTCAAGGACCTGCACGAGGACTCCGCGACCCGCGCCCTCAGCCCCACCGGCCGCCAGCGCCTGGACCGTCTCATCCCCCTGGTGATCGCCGAGGCCGGCCGGGCCCGCCAGCCCCTCACCGCTCTGCGCCGACTGGCGGACCTGCTCCGGGCGGTGGAGCGGCGCACCAGCTATCTGGCGCTCTTGTTGGAGTACCCGGCCGCGCTGGCGCATCTCGTCAAGCTGGTGGACGCCAGCCCCTGGATCGCTTCGCTTCTGTCCCAGCACCCCGTGCTGCTCGATGAGCTGCTTGACCCTCGCACGCTTTATCGACCGCCCCCGCGAAGCGCCCTGGAGGCCGAGATCAAACGCCGGCTTGGCCGCGCCCCGAAAGAGGACCTGGAGGCGCAGATCGAAGCGCTGTGCATCTTCAAGCAGACCAACGTGCTGCGGGTGGCCGCCGCCGACGTCAGCGGTCAGCTGCCGCTCATGCGCGTCAGCGATTATCTCTCCGACATCGCCGAAGTGACCCTCAACGCCGTGGTGGAGCTCGCCTGGCGCCACCTGGCGGAGCGCCACGGCCTTCCGGACAGCCATTTAGGCGGGGTCCCCTGCGAACGCGGGTTCGGGGTGATCGCCTACGGCAAACTGGGCGGGCTGGAGCTGGGATACGGCTCCGACCTCGACCTGGTGTTCCTGCACGCCGGCGCGGACGGTCAGACGCGCGGCGGCCCCCACCCGATCGACAACGCGCAATTTTTCAACCGCCTGGGGCAGCGGGTCATCCATCTGCTGACCTCCCACACCCGCGCCGGCCGCGTTTACGATATCGATACGCGGCTGCGGGCGAGCGGCATCTCCGGTATCCTGGTGCAGCACGTGGAAGCCTTTCACGACTACCAGCTGAACCAGGCGTGGACCTGGGAGCACCAGGCCCTGATCAAGGCGCGGCCGGTGAGCGGCGACCCCCTGATCGCCGCGCGCTTCGAAGCCATCCGTGCGGAAGTGTTGTCCCGGCCCCGGCCGCGCGCGCGGCTACGCGCCGAAGTGGCGGAGATGCGCCGCCGCATGCGCGCCGAAAAGCTCCGACCCGCAGAAGGCCTTTTCGATCTCAAACAAGACCCGGGCGGAATCGTCGATATCGAGTTTTTGGTGCAGTATCTGGTGCTGAGGCTGGCCCACCGGTATCCGGAGCTGGTGCGCTGGACCGACAACGTGCGGCTGATCCAGACGCTGATCGGCTCGGAGGTGCTCAACGAAGTCACCGCCCACGTGCTCAAACACGCCTACCTGATCTATCGCGCCGCCGCCCATCAACTGAGCCTGCAGGAAACACCGGCCCAGGTGCCGGCCGAGAAATTCGAGCGCCTGCAGCGGCAAATCCGCCGGATCTGGGCGGTGTTCTTTCCGGCTGCGTGAGCGCCGGCCCCTCGTAATCTACAAAATTGTCATAAAAATAATTCAACTATCTACAAAAATGTTGTTTATAGCGGTGCCCGCGAATCGATCGTCTAAACGTCCAACCGACTGAATTCATATTACTTCCACAAGGCGCCGCCGCCTGGCACATGCTTTGCTGAATGGGTCTGACACAGAAGATCCCGACAGAAGGCAGCCATGCGCAGCGTCCACGCCACCGCGTCCACCCAGTTGCAGGAAAAAGTGAACAGCCTGACCGAGCGATTTCTGCGGCGGAAACAGCCCGACTTCATGAAGCAGCACTCGCGCGCCCTGGACGACTATTTCGAGCAGGCCTTTGAGCGCAGCATGATCGGCCCGCAGATGGAAATCAACAAGAACCCGTATGCCATCGTTGCGCTAGGCGGCTACGGCCGGGAGGAGCAATGCCTGCACTCGGACGTGGACCTGCTGTTCCTATTCAGCAAGCGCATCCCGGCCGAAGCGGAGAACCTCATCCGCGAGATGATCTATCCGCTCTGGGACATCGGCATGGATGTCGGCTACGCCACGCGCTCGCTCAAGGAATGCCTGTCGCTGGCGGCCAAGGACCTGAACATCCTCACGCCGATCCTGGATGCGCGCTTCATCTGCGGCATGTCCATGCTCTACTCCGAGCTGATGTCCCGGCTCAGAGAGAAGATCATCCGCAAGAATGCCGATCGCATCCTGCGGGAGATGCTCGCCTATACGCACGGCCGGCACGCCCAGTACGGGGATTCGGCGCACCTGCTGGAACCCCATCTCAAGGAGGGCCGGGGCGGGCTGCGCGACTACCACGGCATGCTCTGGATGGCCAAGCTTCAGGTCGACTTGAGGCAGCCCCGCGATCTGGAGTATTTCGGCCTGCTCTCCCACGCCGAGTTCCAGGAACTGTGGGAGGCGCTGGGGTTCATCTGGGAGGTGCGCAACCACCTGCATCATCTCAGCCGGCGCAAGTGCGACCAGCTGCATTTCGAGTCCCAGATCGCCATCGCCGAACGTTATAAATACAAGCCCGAAGCCGGCCAGCAGCCCGTGGAGCGCTTTCTCGGCGATCTTCACCGCCGGATGGAGTCGGTCAAACAGCAGCACCTCGTGCTCCTGCACGACTTGGGCGTGGACAAGAAAGGTCGGCCGCGGACCGCGCATAGACATCCAGTGGAGGGGATGGAGATCGTTCCGGGCGGGATGCTCAATTTCACGCAACCCGAGGCGATCCTGAAGCGGCCCGAGCTGTTGATCCGCATCTTCGAGGAGAGCGCCCGGCTGAAAGCGCCCCTCGGCGCCGAGGCCAAACGGTTGATTCGCGAGTTCCTCCACCTGATCGATGCCAGGTACCGCTCCGCGCCCGAGATCGTCCGGGCCTTCGAGCGCACGCTGCTGGCCCCCGAAGGCGGCGGCGGGCTGGCACTTCTCGACGATCTGTTGTCCACCGGCTTTCTCGAGGCCTTCATTCCCGAGTTCCAGGGGATCTCCAACCGCATTCAGTACGACGAGTACCATCTTTACCCGGTCGACAAGCATCTGCTGCGCACGGTCTACGAGATCCGCCGTCTGGCCGCCGAAGCCCCTTCGGGCGAGTCGCTCTTCGCGCGCATCCATCGCGAACTCAAAAACAAGGTGTTGCTGGTGTGGGCCGCGCTGCTGCACGACATCGGCAAGGGCGACCCCTCCGGCGACCACTCTGAAAGCGGCGCCGAAATGGTCCGCCGCATCCTCACCGAAAAAGGTCTGACGCCCGATGAAGTCGACATGGTGGCCTTTCTGGTCCGCGACCACCTTTACCTGATCAAGACGGCCACCCGCCGCGACATCCACGACGAGGAGACCGCCCTCGTCTGCGCCCGGCGCATCAAGGATATCGAGCGCCTCAAGATGCTCTACCTTTTAACGGTGGCCGACTCGACGGCGACCGGCCCCGCCGCTTGGAACGACTGGACCTCGCACCTGCTGCGCGAGTTTTTCCTCAAGGTGTTGAATGTTCTCGAAAAGGGCGGGTTGGCCAGCGACAAGGCCACCGCCGCGATCGAGCGCAAGCGGGAAGACCTTCTGGCCGCCGCCGCTTCCGCAGATGCCCGCCGGCGGACCGAGGCCCTCTTGCCGGCGCTCAGTCCGCGCTACCTGCTCGCCGTACCGGTCGAGCAGATCGCCGGGCACATCGAGCTGTTTCAGCGGCTGGGGGCATCCGATTTCGTCTGGGACATTCAATCGTCCGCGGAAGGTGCGGTCCGCAAGGTGACCATCTGCGCCCAGGACCGGCCCGGGCTGATGGCGAGCATGGCCGGCGTCTTCACGCTGAACAACATCAACATTCTCGACGTCCAGGTGTTCACCTGGCGCAACCGCACGGCGCTGGACGTCTTCGAGGTGACGCCGCCGCCGGACCCGATTTTCGAGCAGGAGAAATGGCGCCGCGCCGAGGAAAACCTGCATGCCGTGCTCGCCGGCCGGCTGGACCTCGCCGGCGCCCTGCACCCGCGGCTCCAGGCCGGCCGCAGCGTCAGGCCCCGCACCGCGAAAAGGCCGCACCGCGTGCGCGTCGACAATGCGAGCTCCAGCTTCTTCACCATCATCGAAGTCTTTACCTACGACTTTCCCGGGCTGCTCTACAGCATTGCCGACGCTCTGTTCCGCTGCGAGCTCGACATCTGGGTGGCCAAGATCGCCACCAAGGTGGACCAGGTCGTGGACGTCTTTTACGTCCGGGACCTGAGCGGTCAGAAAGTGGACGCTCCCGAACGGGTGTCGGCCATCAAAGAGGCGCTGCGGCAGCGGCTTCCGCAACTGGATTGATCCCAACCACTCTATTGAAAGGCAAGGTAGTAAATCATGAAGAAACGTTGGTTGTCTGCAATGATCGCAATCGCCGGCCTGCTGCCGGGCTCCTCCGCCTGGGCGGCGGAGGCCGCGCTGAACTCCGGGGACACGGCCTGGATGATCGTGTCCACGGCTCTGGTGATGATGATGACTCCGGCCGGGCTGGCGCTGTTCTACGGCGGCATGTCGCGCTACAAGAACCTGTTGAACACCCTCGCCATGACGTTCGTCGCCTACTGCCTGGCGAGCGTGATCTGGGTGATGTGGGGGTACAGCCTCGCCTTCGGGCCGGACAAGGGCGGGGTCATCGGCGGCCTGGACTTTTTGTTTCTCAGCGGAATCACCCCCGCCAGCCTCGAAGGGACCATCCCCACCAACGTGTTCGCCCTGTTTCAGATGACCTTTGCGGGCATCACCGTGGCCCTGGTGCTGGGGTCCATCGTCGACCGCATGAAATTCTCCGCCTGGATCCTCTTCACTGTCCTCTGGGTGACCTTCGTTTACTGCCCCATCGCCCACTGGGTGTGGGGCAAGGGTTGGATGGCCTCCATGGGGGCGCTTGACTTCGCGGGCGGAACCGTGGTCCACATCAATGCGGGGGTCGCGGGCCTGGTGCTCGCGCTGGTGCTCGGCAAGCGCATCGGCTTCGGCAAAGAGGCGATGTTTCCCTCGAGCATCGCCCTGACGGCACTGGGGGCCGCGCTGCTCTGGTTCGGCTGGTTCGGCTTCAACGCCGGCAGCGCGCTCGTCGCCGACGGCCTGGCGGGCTCGGCCTTTCTGGTCACCAACACCTCGGCGGCGGCGGGGGCCCTGGCCTGGATGTCCGCCGAGTGGATCCTCAACAAGAAGCCGACCGTGCTCGGCATCGCCTCGGGCGTGGTGGCCGGGCTGGTCGCGATCACGCCGGCCGCCGGCTTCGTCGGGCTGGGGGCGTCCATCCTCATCGGCATCGCCGCGGGGGTGCTGGGATTCTTCTCGGTGGCCCGCCTGAAGCTCAAAATCGGATATGACGACTCGCTCGACGCCTTCGGGGTCCACGGCATGTGCGGAACCCTCGGAGCGCTGGCCACGGGACTTTTCGCCGACCCGGCCGTGAATGCCGCCGGCACCGGGCTCTTCTTCGGCAACCCGATGCAGGTGGTGATCCAGCTGGTGTCCATCCTGGCCACGGCCGTCTTCACGGCGGTGGCGACGCTGGTGCTGATCTATATCACCAAGGCGTTGGCGGGCGGGCTGCGGGTGGAGGAGGAAAATGAACGGATCGGCCTGGACAGCGCCGTTCACGGCGAGCGGGCCTTCGAAATCGAATAATTCGGGCGGAAGGAAAAGAGGAGGAATGTCCCATGATGAAGAAAATCGAAGCCATTATCAAACCCTTCAAGCTGGATGACGTCAAGGAAGCCCTGAACGCCATCGGCATCCAGGGCATGACCGTCTCGGAGGTCAAGGGGTACGGCCGCCAGAAAGGCCACAAGGAAGTCTACCGGGGGGCGGAGTACGTCGTCGATTTCATCCCCAAGATCAAAATCGAAATCGTCGTCGCCGAGACCCTCATCGACCAGGTGGTCGCCAAGATCCGCGAGGCCGCCTACACGGGCAAGATCGGCGACGGCAAGATATTCGTCACCCCGGTCGAACAAGCCGTGCGCGTGCGCACCGGCGAAACCGGAACGGATGCGATCTAAGAAAAACGATACTGGATACGGGATACTCGATTCTGGATAGAAAATTGAGGCGGCCCAGCACGATCATTTATCGAGCATCCAGCATCGAGTATCGAGTATCAGGCCACACCATCGCCATGTTAAGTTGGAAGCTCAAAATAAATACCATCAACAAATCCCAGAAGGAGGAACTGCAATGAAACCCAAAGACGTACTCTCTTTTGCAAAGGAAAACGGCGCCAAGATGCTGGATCTGCGGTTCATGGACTTTCCGGGGCTCTGGCAGCATTTCTCGGTGCCCATCAATCAGCTCGACGAGGGCAGCTTCGAGGACGGCTTCGGCTTCGACGGCTCCAGCATCCGGGGCTGGCAGCCCATCAACGCGAGCGACATGCTGGTCATCCCCGATCCGGCCACGGCCCGGATGGACCCTTTCACCCAGACGCCCACGCTGGTCATGATCTGCGACATCGCCGACCCGGTCACCCGCGCCCCTTACTCCCGCGATCCCCGCAACATCGCCAAGAAGGCCGAAGCCTATCTCAAGAGCACCGGCATCGGGGATACGGCCTTCATGGGACCCGAGGCGGAATTTTTCATCTTCGACGACATCCGCTACGAGTCCAACAGCTACGGCGCCTTCTATGAGATCGACTCCGTCGAGGGCACCTGGAACACCGGCCGGGACGAGGGCCCGAACCTGGGCTACAAGCCGCGCCCCAAGGAAGGCTACTTCCCGGTCCCCCCGATGGACAAGTTCCAGGACCTGCGCACCGAAATGGTGCTGACCCTGGAGCAGCTCTGCATCGAGGTCGAAGCCCAGCACCACGAGGTCGCCACCGCCGGCCAGGCCGAGATCGACATGAAGTTCAGGCCGCTCGTGCAGATGGCCGACCAGCTCATGTGGTTCAAGTACGTGCTCAAGAACGTCGCCGTCCGCCACGGCCACACGGTGACGTTCATGCCCAAGCCGCTCTTTGGCGACAACGGCTCGGGCATGCACACCCATGTCAGCATCTGGAAGGACGGCAAGCCGCTCTTCGCAGGCGACAAGTACGCCGGGGTTTCCCAGATGGCCCTGTATGCCATCGGCGGCATCTTGAAGCACTGCAAGGCGCTCTGCGCGATCACGAACCCGACCACCAACTCCTACAAGCGCCTGGTGCCCGGCTACGAAGCGCCGGTCAACCTGGCCTACTCGAGCCGCAACCGCAGCGCGGCCATCCGCATCCCGATGTACTCCACCTCGCCGAAGGCCAAGCGCATCGAGTTCCGCACCCCGGACCCCTCCTGCAACGGCTACCTGGCCTTCTCGGCCATCCTGATGGCGGTCATCGACGGCATCCAGAACAAGATCGACCCGGGCGATCCCCTGGACAAGAACATCTACGACCTGCCGCCCGAGGAGCTGGCCAAGGTGCCCTCGGCGCCGGGCTCGCTGGACGAGGCCCTGAAGTGCCTGAAGGAGGACCACGAGTTCCTCATGAAGGGCGATGTCTTCACCCGGGACGTTTTCGACATGTGGATCGACTACAAGACCACGGCCGAGGTGGATGCCGTGCGCCTGCGCCCGCATCCGCACGAGTTCTTCCTATACTTCGACATCTGATCCCCGTTTGGAGGGGGCATTCGGGCCCCTCCGCCTCGACGGGTCTGCGCCCTCCCCCTCCGGGCGCAGACCCGTCTTTTTTAGGCTCTCCGTCACGGCCTTCCGGTGGGTGAGGCGTTGTTGATTTTCGCATCCAGATTGGGTTAAAGTAGCCGCCCGGCTTGGCGCCTTTTCCTGCCGGACTCGGCCTCGGGTCGAGGCCCTCTCCGCCCTGCGCCGATCACAGGCAACCCGACAGGAGGTCCGAAATGACCCTCATCACCCCCGATCTCAGCCGCCGGTTCATCCGGCAAGCAAGGCTTGCACCGGTTCCGCGGCGCCGGCGCGGGCCGGCGGACGAGCCCCCCATCGAACTGAAGACCGGCGAAGCCCAGTCCCTCGTCGTCGGCTCCGGCCTGATCGTCGCCGCCGAGAACGTGCCGGCCCAGACGCGCGAGGATCTCATCAATTGCACGCTCTTCGCCCAGCTGGCGGCCAGCGGCGCCGTGGCGGACCCGAAGGAAATTGCGGAGTGGTATGACGCCTACTTCAAGACGCTCACCGCCCTCGGCTGGGCGCAGAGCGACACCCGGTTCCAGGAATACACGTTCAGCAGCGCCAACGCCGAGGCGCACAAGGCCGTCATGCAGGTCATCGCCGTTCTGCTGGGGCCACAGGCCGCCGCGCTAGCGGTCGTCAAGACCGCGCTCGACGCGCTGCAGTCGATGAACGAGAACAGCCCCTGGATCACGCTGTTCGACCAGCAAAGCCGCAGCGAGAAGTTCGCCCGCTTCCAGGTGGCGACGGCTCAGATCGATCCGAACGGGCTGCTGCAGACCGCGCTGGTCGGCTTCCAGCTGAAGGCGAAATCCAAGCTGACCCAGGTGCTGTTCTTCAAATTCTCGTCGAGCACGACGGCGCTCAAGTACGCCGCGGGCAAGGCCACGATCTACGAGGCCGCCCTGGCGGACCAGCGCGCCGAGATCGCCCAGCGCCTGGCCGCCTACCGCCGCGCCTACGTGGGACAGGTGAAGCTGCCGCCGCCTCCCGGCGGCACGCGGTCGCCGCGACGGGTTCGCAGGGCGCAGCCCCGTGCGGCCCGCCGCATCAACATCGGCCGGCTCCTTCTGGAATAGCGGGTTGGGTTTCGGGACCAGAAACGATGGGCAACCCCTTTGATGGGTGACCCCGAAAACAAACTGATTTTCGAGTTCTTCATTTTGCGTCCTTCTCCTCTAACGCTGATCGGCCTGGGGTTGTCTTTTGGAGTTATCGCGGCCTGTCTGTGGCCGTATAATTTCATCGAGACCAATCGCATTTCCGTCCTGCCGGCAGGCGAGGGCCTTCGCTTCGAAGCTCCGGCGGTTCCGGACAAGAGCAACGCAGGAGGCATCCTGTACACGCCGGAGGGCCTGCGCTGCCGCTTGAATCCTGGCTGTGAGGAGGGATCTGTCAGCGTCGGCATCCGGTTGAAGGCCGCGACAGAAACCAGTGGCTGTGTCAAACGGATCTTTGACCTGCGGGCGGAAGATGGTTCGGAGGCCTTCTATATTGGACAGTGGAAATCGTACCTAATCGTCCGGTCCTTTGCCTCTGGGCCGGCAGACGGCAAGCCCTACCAGGAGATCGGCGCCGCGGATGCCTTGACTGCCGCCAAGCAGAGCTCGGTTACGGTTTCTTCAAACCTCGATGGGACAGCCATATTTATAGAGGGTCGTTTGGCAAAGCTTTTTCCGGGTGTACGGATTCTAAGAGAGGGCGAAACTCTGGCCGGCCACAGAGTGCACCTGGGGAATTCTCCTGACATCAACTGCCCCTGGTCGGGGGAAATATACGAACTGGCCATTTACGGGCGAGGAACAGGGCCTTCCGATGCGATCGAAGGCGGGGGCACAGAGACCGTCCATGATGGGACTTTAACTGGGAAGGCCGTTGCCTTTTACCGCTTCGGGGGCATGGAAGCCGAACGCATTGCAGATGCATCCGGCAACCGGAACGACTTAAGCGCCCCGCGACGGCTTTTCTTTGATAAACCAGTGCTGCACCTGACAGGCTTACCCGAACTCGGCACCGCCGACTTCTTGCGGAACTCAGCGGGGTTCATTCCATTGGGATTTATATATTTTTTGAGGCAGTACAGGGCTTCCAGAAAACCGGTGTGGCAGAGCGCAGCCGCCAGCGTTGCCATGGGTGCCGCCCTGAGCCTGGCCGTCGAGTTGATGCAAGTCTGGCTTCCCACGCGGGACTCATCGCTGGCTGACCTTGTTGCGAATACGGCCGGGGCATTGATGGGCGCTGCGGGAGGCATTCTGTGGGTTCGCTATCTGCCGCATCACCCGCGGTAGTGGCGGTAGTCGACCCCGTGCTGCTGGGCCTTGTAGGCGAACTTGCGCACGGTCGTCTGCAGGATCCGGGCCGCGCTGGTGATGTTGCCCCGGGTGTTCTTGAGGGCGTCGATCAGCATTTCCTTCTCGAGATTGGCCACGGCCTCCTCCAGGGAGAGCGCGGGAAGCGTCCCGGATTCCTGGCCGGTCTGCAGGGTCGGCGGCAGGTGGTAGCTGTGAATGACGCCTTCCTCGCAGAGCAGGACGGCGCGCTCGATGCAGTTTTCCAGCTCGCGCACATTTCCCGGCCAGTGGTACTGCATCATCATGTCGATCGCCGGCGTGGATAAGCGGCGGATGTCCTTGTGGTTCTCCTTGGCGTATTTCTCCAGGAAATAATCGGCCAGCATCAGGATGTCGGTTTTGCGCTCGCGCAGGGGCGGCATGTAGATCGGAAATACGTTCAGGCGGTAGTAGAGGTCGCCCCGGAAGGTGCCCTCCTCGACGGCCTGCTCCAGGTTCTTGTTGGTGGCGGCGATGACGCGCACGTCGACCTTGATGGTGCGCTGGCCGCCGACGCGGTCGAACTCCTTCTCCTGCAGAATTCGCAGCAGGTTGGCCTGGACATCCAGATTGATCGAGCCGATCTCGTCCAGGAAGATCGTGCCGCGGTGGGCCAGCTCGAATTTGCCGATCTTCTGCTTGATGGCGCCGGTGAAGGCCCCCTTCTCGTGGCCGAAGAGCTCGCTTTCGATCAAGTTGGAGGGCAGGGCCGCGCAGTTTACTTTGACGAACGGGGTGTTCGCCCGCTGGCTGTTGTAATGGATCGAGTTGGCCACCAGTTCCTTGCCCGTTCCGCTCTCCCCGCGGATCAGCACGGTGGCGTTGCTGCGGCAGACCTGGGACACCATCTGATAGACTTCGCGCATGCGGTTGCTGCTGCCGACGATGTTGCTGATGGTGTACTTGTTCTTCAGCTCGCCCTGCAGGCGCCGGTTCTCGTCGCGCAGACGCTCGTTTTCCAGGCGTACGGTCTCGAGCTTGATGACATGGCTGGCGATCATGGTCGCGATCACCGACAGCAGGCGCTTGCCGTCGTCCAGTGCATAGCTCTCGTCGTAGGGCCGGTCCACGCTGAGCGCACCGATCACCTGGTTGCCTTTTTTGATCGGCACGCAGAAAAAAGAGATCTCCCGCGTCTGCTGGCGCTTGCGGCTGGCCGTGCGGTCCAGAAACCGGGGCTCCTCGCTGATGCGCGGGATGGCCACGGCCTTGCCGGTTTCGATGACCTGGCCGGTGACGCCTTCTCCTAGTTTGTAGCGCACGCGCTCGATCGCGGACCGGGTGATGCCGTGAGCCACTTCGATGTGGATCTCGTTGCGCACGGGGTCGAGCAGGGTGATCGTGCCGCGCACCATGTCCATGGAGCTGGAAAGAATGTCCAGGACCCGGTATAGTGAGCGCTTGAGGTCGAGGTGCTCGTTCAGGGCCTTGGTGATCTCGTACAGGAGGGTGATGTTTTCGATGCGTTCCGTCGTTTTCATTTACAATTTTGCCGATAGCGGTTTGGTTTTTTACAAATTTGTCAATACAGCATTTGGGTCCTGAATTGCAACCCCAAAAATGATCCTGCATGTCGACATGGATGCCTTCTACGCCGCGGTGGAGCAGCTCGACCAGCCCTGGCTGAAAGGCCAAAGCGTCATCGTCGGCGGATCCTCGCGGCGGGGGGTGGTATCGGCGGCCAGCTACGAAGCCCGTCGATTCGGGGTCCGCTCCGCCATGCCGATGTTCCAGGCCCGGCGGCTCTGCCCGCAGGCGGTGTTTATCCGGCCGCGCATGGACCGGTACGCAGAAGTTTCCCGGCAGGTCATGTCCATTCTGCGGGAATTCTCGCCGCTCGTCGAGCCGGTGTCGATCGACGAGGCGTTCATGGACCTCTCCGGGACCGAAAGGTTGTATGGTCCGCCGACCGCCCTGGCGCTCGCCTTGAAAGAGAAAATCAGCAGCACCCTTCAGCTCACCTGCTCGATCGGTGTCGCTCCCAACCGGTTTCTAGCCAAGATCGCCTCCGATTTCAATAAGCCGGACGGCCTGACCGTGATTGCCCCCGAACAGGTGCATGGGTTTATCGAGAGGCTGCCCATCGAAAAGGTTCCGGGCGTAGGGCCCAAGACCCAGACCAGGTTCGCCGACCTCGGTATCCGCTTGCTGGGAGACATCCGCAGATTCCCTCTGGCCAACCTGAATTCGATGTTCGGTGCCTACGGTGCCCGGTTGTTCGATCTTGCCCGCGGCATCGACCCCACTCCCGTCACGGCCGATTCTCCCAGCAAATCGGTGAGCAGCGAATGCACCCTGGAAGAGGATACCGTTGATATTTCAGCGCTCACCCGTTGCCTGCTCGAACAGGCCGAAGAGGTCGCCGCAGCCCTCCGCCGGGAAGGGGTGAAGGCCCGCACCGTGGTGTTGAAGATCAAGCACGCCGACTTCAGGCTCGTCACGCGCCGCGCGACGTTTGCAACGGCCACGCAGGCTTCAAAGGAACTCTACGAGCAGGCGCTGGTCCTGCTGAGGAAGTACCATCTGGCTCGGAAAGTCCGCCTGATCGGGCTGGGTGCCACCGGCCTTGTGCCGGCCGATGCTCCCCGGCAGCAGGAATTGTTCGCGGCCCGGGGAACCTCCAGGGAGGAATGGGAGGCGGTGGATAAAACAGTTGCGACCATCAGAGGCAAATTCGGTGACCGGGTGATCCGGCGGGCGACCCTCAAGGGGGATTGACCCACCCGACCGCAGCCAGGACGCGGGCGACCACCTGATCCGGCGTCAACCCGTCGGTGGCCACCGTGGCATCGGCGTGTTGAAGGTAAAGCGGCCGGCGCTCGGCATATAGGCTTTCGATCGTCTGCCCGGGTCCGATCACCACGCCTCGGGCATCCACGTCGTCCAGGCGGCGCTTCAGACGCTCCACGGAGATGTCCAAGTGGACGGCGACCCCGTTGGCCTTCAAGTGGGCCATGGCATTCGGGCGATACACCACACTTCCGCCCGGCGCAATGACATGCGAGTCGACCGCGATCGTCAGAATGTGGGTTTCTTCGATCCGGCAGAACTCATCGGCCCCGTGGGTCCGGATGAGCTCCTGCAGGCTGCGGCCCTCGCGCACCTGGATGTAGATGTCCGTATCGATGAAGGCGAACCCCAGGCGTTTGGCCGCGAGCACCCCCACGGTGCTCTTACCCACGCCGGGCATGCCGATGAGAATGACGTTGCGCTTAGCCATGGCAACCCATCGAAAAGTATAAAAGTTTCTGAAACCAAAGGTCGACGCGCATATATAGAGAAAAAATTATATTGACACACAATATATTGTATGCGATCATAAATCTTACCTCGGAACCAGTCGCATCTTCCGTTCTGCACCCATCCGCGGAATCAGGAGAATTCATTTTACAGCCGCTTGCTTGAGAACCCTTTTGTTGTCCTATCATAGCCAAGGAGAGTTTCAATGGGAGAGCAGGGAAAATTTTTGGTTACGAATCAGGGGCGTTTGGATTTGGGCTCTTTTGCCTGGGACGATCAGTTGTTCACCGAGATCCTGGTCCGCGACAACCCGATCGATGCCGATCTGGCCCTCGGCATCAGTCGTTTCCTGCGCGAAGAGATCTCCAGGATGGAGGTCCAAACCATCACGCTTTCGACCATCGAAAAAATGATTGAGGATAAGCTTATGGAATATGGGTTGACAAAGCCCGCCCGGGTGAAGCTGGAAAATTTCATTTTCGGTCAGGACGAGCTGCGGCTGAGCGAGAACGCGATGGCGGTGTTGAAGAGGCGCTACCTGAAGAAGGACAGCCAGGGCAAGTTGGTGGAGACTCCCGAGAAGATGTTCCGGCGGGTCGCCCAGCACATCGCCAAGGCTGAAAAGAACTACGGCGCCGACGACAGCCGCGTGAAGGAGATCGAAGAGGTATTCTACAGCCTCATGACCCAGTTCGTCTTCCTGCCCAACTCCCCCACGCTGATGAACGCCGGCCGGCGGCTGGGGCAGCTGGCCGCCTGTTTCGTTCTGCCGGTGGAGGACAGCATGGAGGGCATATTCGGCGCTCTGCGCAACGCCGCCCTGATCCATAAATCCGGAGGAGGCACCGGGTTTTCGTTTTCCCGCCTGCGGCCCAAGAACAGCAACGTCGGGACGACCGGCGGGGTGGCTTCCGGGCCGGTCTCCTTCATGAAGATCTTCAATACGGCCACCGAACAGGTCAAGCAGGGCGGCACCCGCCGCGGCGCCAACATGGCCATCCTGCGGGTGGACCACCCGGACATCATGGAGTTCATCTACAGCAAGAGCAACGGCCGGGAGCTGAACAATTTCAATATCTCCGTCGGGGTGACCGACGCTTTCATGCAGGCCGCGGAGGCCGTACAGGAATACGACCTTCTCGACCCGCGGGACAAGCGGCCTACCGGTCGCCTGAACGCCGCCGAAGTCTACGAAGCGCTGGTGACCCAGGCCTGGAAGACCGGCGACCCCGGCATCGTGTTCCTCGACCGGATGAACGCCGACAACCCCACTCCCCTGCTGGGTGAAATCGAATCCACCAACCCCTGCGGCGAACAGCCGCTGCTGCCGCTGGAGGCCTGCAACCTGGGCTCCGTCAACCTGGCCAAGTTTGTGACGGCCTCCGACGCGGGGCCCGTGGTCGACTACCCGGCGCTGAAGGACGCCATCGCCTGGTCCGTGCGGTTTCTAGACAACACGATCGACATGTCCCGGTATCCCCTGCCGGAGATCACCGAGATGGTGCGCGGCAACCGCAAGATCGGCCTGGGGGTCATGGGCTTCGCCGACATGCTTTATCAGCTCGGCATCCCCTACAACTCGGAGGAGGCGCTGCAGGCCGCCGGCGAGGTCATGGGCTTCATCCAGGAAACCTCCCACGAGACCTCGGCGGCGCTCGCCAAGGAAAGAGGCGTTTTCGCCAACTGGGAGAAAAGCGTCTTCAAGGACGGGGGCATCGACCGGCGCAATGCCACCACCACCACCATCGCCCCCACCGGCACCCTGAGCATCATCGCCGGCTGCTCGAGCGGGATCGAACCCCTGTTCGCCCTGAGCTTCGTCCGCACGGTCATGGACAACGACAAGCTCATGGAGGTCAACCCGATTTTCGAGCATACCGCCAAGGAACGCGGCTTTTACAGCCCGGAGCTGATGGATCAGATCGCCCGCAAAGGCAGCATCCATGCGATCGAGGAAATCCCGGAGGACGTGCGCCGCGTGTTTGTGACCGCCCACGATGTCTCGCCCGACTGGCACATCCGGATGCAGGCCGCCTTCCAGAAGTTCACCGACAATGCGGTTTCCAAAACCGTGAATCTGCCCCGGGACGCAACGGCGGAGGACGTGCGCAGGGTCTACGACCTCGCCTTCCAGCTCGGCTGCAAGGGGGTCACCATCTACCGCGACGGCAGCAAGGAGAACCAGGTGCTCTCCTTCGGCCAAAAGAAGGAGGAAGCGGAGCGGCTGATGGGCGCCGTCCTGGACCGGCCCGAGACGCTCGTCGGCTTCACCACCAAGATCAAGACCGGCTATGGCCACCTGTACGTCACGGTGACCGAATTCGAAGGCAGGCCCTTTGAGGTGTTTGCGACCATCGGAAAATCCGGCCGCTCCACCACGGCCAAGACCGAAGCCATCGGCCGCCTCGTGTCGCTGGCGCTGCGCGCCGGGGTGACGGTCGACAAGATCGTGGACCAGCTCAAGGGCATCGGCGGCGAACACCCCATTTTCCAGGACGGCGGACTGGTGCTCTCGATCCCGGATGCCATCGCCCGCGTGCTGGAGAAGCGCTATTTGATCGGAGACAACGCCGCCAAGTTCCGCAAGACGGAATACAGCCTGCTCGGCGAAAAGTGCCCGGAGTGCGGCCAGGTCGTGAGTTTCGAGGAGGGTTGCATGATCTGCCA
>Ga0114938_1000289_pt1 | contig 40201 bp, 30 predicted proteins | sample AshMeaBigSpring_FD_88675 | JGI IMG/M metagenome (GOLD analysis project Ga0114938, IMG submission 88675) | Groundwater microbial communities from Big Spring, Nevada to study Microbial Dark Matter (Phase II) - Ash Meadows Big Spring | ecosystem: Environmental > Aquatic > Deep subsurface >... | reverse complement strand
TCCCGCCGAGCCGACCACCCGGTCAACCCACCGGATCGGCAGGAGCCTCGCCCTCCCCATCTTGCGCCTCGCCCTCCCCGAAGGCTCGTGCCTCGCCTTCGACCCTCCCGGAGGGAGGGTGAAATGGTTGCAAACATGAGCGAGGATGGGTGTCCCCTGTCGCCCCCCTGTCGCATGAGCGAGGATGGGTGTCCCCTGTCGCATCCCCTGTCGCATGAGCGAGGATGGGTGTCCCCCGTCGCCATATCTGTTGAACCTGATTCTCTCACACTACTTGCCTGAACCGAAGCGGGAATCATTGCCTGACTGAATGGGTTTCGTGATTCCGGGAGGGCGAGGCTCCTGCCGAGCCGTGAACCCGCGGCACGCGCCGGCTCGGCAGGAGCCTCGCCCTCCCAGGATCGCGCAACTCTGGTCAGCACGTCCCGTATTTCCCAGGATCACGCCAGGCCATTGAGAAGTGGAGAAGCCATGAGCAGCGAGAGCACGCATTGGGCGAGACAACTCACGCCCTATCACTGGTTTGTGTTTATCATTGCCAGTCTGGCGTGGTTCTTCGATTGTCTCGACCAACGGCTATTTTCCCAGGCCCGCGTCGCTGCCCTGACAAGTCTGATGACGACCGGCGATGCACAGGCCACGGGCAAGTATGTCACGGCCCTCTTCTTGCTGGGGTGGGGAGTCGGCGGCTTGGTGTTCGGGCCGCTCGGCGACCGGTTCGGGCGCGCGAAAATGCTCACAGCTACGGTCTTGTTGTATTCGTTCTGTACTGGCGTGACGTACTTCAGCCAGACCTGGTGGGACTTCGCGGCGCTGCGTTTTTTCACAGGAATGGGCGTCGGCGGAGTGTTTGGGCTGGCCGTTGCACTCATCGCGGAAACCTTGCCGGGGGGGGCCCGCGCGGGCGCCCTGGGGTGGCTGCAAATCCTGTCGACCGTGGGCAACATCTCGGCCGTGGGGGTCAAGATGATCATCGACTCCTTGGCGCAGGCGAAGATCATCGAAATGGGCACGCAATGGCGCTGGATGTTTCTGGTCGGGGCGGTCCCGGCACTGTTGGTGGTGTTCATCATGAAGTACCTGCGCGAACCCGAGCCGTGGCTCAAGGCAAAAATGGAAGGCCGATTGCCGAAAGGAGCCATCGTCGGCCCGTATCTCGATCTGCTGCGCGACAAGACGTGGACACGGAACCTGGTGGTGGGTGCGTTGATTTCGTCGGCGGGCGTGGTCGGCTTGTGGGCCATTGGCGAGTACGCCACCGATCTGCAAGACAAGGTGTTCCGGCAGTATTACGCGCCGCAGAACTTGCCCGAGGTGGAGTTGAAGGCCAAGGTCGACCAGGCCAGGAACACGGCGTATCTGCTGCAGATGGTGGGCGCCGCGATCGGAATGTGGTTCATGACCAGGGCCTGCATCATCCTCGGCCGGAAGCCGGCTTTTGCGATCTGGTACGCGGGGGCCCTGGTCGTGACGCTCTATGCGTACTGGACGATGAGCTCGCCTGGGGATGCCTATTGGATGATGCCGCTGATGTGGTTCTTCCAGCTCGGCGTGTTTGCCGGATATTCGATCTATCTGCCGGAGATCTTCCCCAGCCGGCTGCGGAGCACGGGCACGTCGTTCTGCTACAACCTCGGCCGTTTCGCGGCCGCGGTGGGCAGCATCTTCTCCGCCAAGTTGGCCACCGACGTGTTTGCCAGCGAGGTGCCCGGCTTACAGGAGCGCTATGCGGCGATGACGATGTGCGCGATCTTCGTGGTAGGCCTCCTCTCGCTGCCTTTCGCTCTCGAAACGAAAGGCAAGCCACTGCCGGAATGAACTCGACCGTCAAGCGCCCGCTCGGCCTGGGCCGTCGGACGTCCGCGCCGCGTTGCCGCCGGCGTCGAGCTGTCAATCGTTCCCAGTGGATCGGCTTGAGGGGGAGCGGTCCTGGGCTGGCTGTCGAGTGGCCTGGATCAGTAGCGCTTCGTTCTGGTCAGCCAACCGGCGATGCGAAATCGGCTCGGCGACGCGGCCGGCCGTGCTGCACCTGCCATCTTCTTGATGGGCTGGGCGACCGGCGGTTTGTCCGGAGCGGGCGAGGGAGCCGTCGCCGTCGGTGTGCGTGAGTCGGCCCAGGCGGTCGGTGTTGCGCCAGGCGCGGCCCGCCCAATCGTGCTCGGCCTGGGCGGCGATCCCGTCGGCCGAAGGGATCGGCAAGTCGGGCGTCCCCTCCGCCACGGCGGGGATGCCGTGGGCGTCGGCGTCGATGATCGCACGGCTCGCGGCGAAGACGTAGTCGACCGGCCCGTCATCTCGTCCGAAGCTGACCGGATGGTCAATCACTGGAACGGTCCGAGCTGCGTTCCCGGCAAGTTCGCGGAGCCGACCGTCGATCCCGGGCTTGCGGTTCTGCAGGAGGAACTCGGCCTGAGGTGCGGACTTGGTTCAAACACGTCCCATCCACACGCCCCTCGTGCAGGAAATACCACCCGCCGAAGTTGCCGATTCAACCAAAACGGTTCCGGACACCCTTTTCGTACCAGTCTTCATCGAACCGCCGTATGCGGACCCGCAGGTACGGTGGTGTGGGGGCTGGGGCGGGGAAACCCGCCCCAGCTACCCGATTCTGCAGCGCTCGCGGTTCACGGCTCGGCAACTACAGATTCAGTTCGTGGATCGTACAACAACACTATGTGCGTGTGACTTTCATCGTCAGCACGCGTAATGAACACGGTCAGATCATAGGACGGGCAACGGCGAGACAGGCATTTGGCGCGCACAGAGCGTGACTTTTGAGAATCGTTGGCATCATTGACATCATCCCGTAGGTGGTTTGATGCACCATTGGAAGTACCGACACTGGAGACCGCCATTCGACTGTTGGGCACATAGTCCGGTTCATCAAAACCCATCTGCTCCGCGTAGAATCGAGCTATTGTCAAGTGTTGTGGATGGGCTTGTTGATTACCAGGCATGGGCGCACCTTGGCAACCATACCCAGATCGACGAGCCAAACATCACCCCGCGTCGGCGACGTTGCCATTCGATTCCTCCGCATCCAGCGTTTGGAATAGTTCGTCGGCGATCGCTACCAGTTGATCGTCGGAGACAATACTGTCGGGCAGTTCGCCGCAGCGCCGAAGCATAGTTACCAGCAGCTCGTGCTGCTCTTTCGGGGGCAGCGACTGAAACGTTACCAGCAGTTGTGTTGCGGTGTCAGACATTGGGAACACTCGATCGAGGTCGGACGAACGAAGAAGTTCAGCAGCGGGGCCGGCTACAGAGACTTCATGTATTGGAAAGCCATGATGCCGGCCCCGTCTGCTGCAACTGGTGGTTCGGCCTGAACCCCATTCCGACAGTTCGGGCTTTGTATTGCCGCCTCCATGCCGTTCACTCTGGCTGGCTCGGCTTTTTCTCGTCAACTGGAATGGCATCCCAGGCTCGTTTCAATGCTCCGCCAACGAGTAGGCCCATGCCAACGACGCCAACAAAACCACCCAAGACGTAACCAGCCGTTCCGTGGCCCCCTTGCCCTCGATTCACACCATCAGCGATGATACCGGCCGCAATGAGCACGGAGCCGCCAACGATCAGGATTGCTCCGACGATTGCTCGCATCTCTGTGCTCCGTTGGCCGAACTTATGATTGTCCAGAACGGCCTATCCCGAATGCCGGAGCCTGGGAATAGGCCGACCGACACGGCGGGCTATCCCGCCTGCCGCTACTCGGCGGTTATCGCTTCAATCCCTTGCCCGTCAAGCAGTTGAATCGGGACCGAATGCGTGCCGCCCAGCGGAATAGGCCGACCCGGATTTAGCCCGATTGGTGACCGGATAGGCCGACCAGCTGGGTCGGCCTATCGCGGTACCACTTCTGTCGCCATCGAACACTTACAGCATTGGACGCAAATAGGTTGCGCATTTCGATGTCGGCTCCTGCGCCCGGCATAGGCCGACCACTGTGCTCATGCCCGATCCAGGGGGCTCCGAACGCCGCGACCTCCTCGGTTCAGCACGTGCGCGTAGATCATCGTCGTGCTCACGTCCTTGTGGCCGGGCAACTCTTGTACCGTCCGAACGTCGTAGTTGTCCTGTAGAAGATGCGTGGCGAAACTGTGGCGAAACACGTGCCATGCGGCGTGCTTTCGCATGTCGGACTTCCGTGCTGCCTCGCGGACCGCCTGCTGCACCATGGTTTCGTGCACGCGTGCGCCTGGTCGAGCGGATGGGCCGACAAATGTACCAGACCCCGGCCCGTGAACGGTTGCTCGCATTGGGTGGTCGAAGATCTTGTCTGTAGCTGAGGAAAAGGTTCTGCGCCGCAGGGCCTCTAACGTTGTAGCGCCGCCAGTCTTGCCTTCATGCGTGCGGCAATGTCGGGGCGCTCGCGGACGATGTTCCTTGTTTGGTTGGGATCGGCGGCGAGGTTGTAGAGCTGTGCGTCCGGTGCGTCGGGCTTGAAACGTCCGTGCTCCATGTCGCTGTTGGCCTTTCCGGCCAGGTTGCTTGCCGCCGGGCCGCCGAGATGGCGGTCACCGGCCTTGTTGCCGTTGAAGCCGCCACCGCCGCGCGCGGGGATGTAGAACCAGTCGCCTTGGCGGAGCGAGAAGTGGCTCTTGTTGCTCGGCGCGAGGGCAAGTTCTTCGCGCAATGGGTCATTCGTTTCGCCAAGCCAGGCGGGCAGGACGTTCACGCTGTCGGGGGCGGAGTGCTTCACGCCGAGAAGAGCAGCGATGGAGGCGAGGAAATCCAGATGGCAGATGAGCTGGTGCGAAACGGTGCCGGGCGCGATGGTGCCGGGCCAGCGTGCAATGAAGGGCACGCGATGACCGCCTTCCCATGCGTCGAACTTGAACCCTAACAGATTTCCATTCGGTTGGTGGCCGCGCTTCACAGCGTCCTGGCCGCCGAGGTTCAACATGCCGCCGTTGTCGCTGGTCAGAATCACGAGCGTGTGCTCGCGCAAACCAAGTTCGTCGAGCGTGCGCGTCACTTCGCCGACCATCCAGTCGAGTTCCTGGATGAAGTCGCCGTAGCGGCCCGCGCCGCTGCCGCCCTTGAACCGGGCACCTGGCGTGAACGGGTGATGGATGTGCGGCGTGGCGAAGTAGAGAAAGAACGGCTCTTTCGCGTGAGCGCGCATCCATGCCAGCGATTTCTCCGTGAGCGTCGCACCAAGTTCCTCATCACGGTAGAGATCGTGCGCCGCCCTGCCGCCGGAGATCGCGGGCTGCATGACTTTTTCGGGGAACCTTTGCGTCGGTGGATTGCCGCCATACTTGAGCGGGTCGTGCGGATCGAGGCCCACGACGCGATGATCCTCGACCCAGACGAACGGCGGATGGCTGCTCACGACGGGGATGCCGAAGAAATGATCGAAGCCGAGTTCCAGCGGGCCGGGTTTCAAGTCGGCGTTCCAATCCGGTCTCGGATGGGCGCCCCAGCCGAGGTGCCATTTGCCGAAGCACGCGGTCGCGTAACCCTGCGACTTTAGCAGGCTCGCCACGGTCATCCTTGTCACATCCACGACCAGCGGGTCCGGGTTCATCAGCGGCTGCCAGAGCTTGCGGCGAAAGGGATACTCGCCGGTGAGCAGCGCATAGCGCGAAGGCGAGCAAACCGCCGACGCCGAGTGCGCATCCGTGAAGCGCCGTCCCTCGGCGGCGAGCTGATCAATGTGTGGCGTCTTCACTTTCGCGGCGCCGTAACAGCCCACGTCCCCGTAGCCCAAATCATCCGCGAAGATGAGGACGATGTTCGGCTTCTGCCTTGGCGCATCGGCGGCGTGCAGTGCGCCGAGCGGAAGGATGGCAAGCAACAGAACAGCGCACGCCCTGAGCTTACCGGTGACCCAGATGCGGCAGCGGTTCATCCATCGCGAAATGTCCATGTCTCCTCCTGCGGGGCATCCTAAATAGCCTTGCGTGATCCTGGGAGATACGGGACGCGCTAACCAGAGCTGAAAAATCGCGGGAGGGCGAGGCTCCCGCCGAGCCGGCGCGTGCAGGGGGTTCTCGGCTCGGCGGGAGCCTCGCCCTCCCGGAAGGTTGTATTGTGATGGCGCTCGCCCTATACAAGTAGGGGAGGTAATCGGCTGGACACCGCTTACGATGAAACGGCGGAGAGACGCAACCATGAATACCCTCGGACGCATGTTGTTCCTGGCCGTGTTGCTGATGCCGCTGACGGCGCGGGGCGTTTCTCCCGTGGTGCGTCCCAACATCATCTTCATCCTGGCCGACGACCTGGGATACGGCGACCTGGGGGCCTACGGGCAAACGAAGATCAAGACGCCCTCGCTCGACCGGATGGCCGCCGAGGGGATGAGATTGACGGCCCACTACTCGGGCGGCAACGTCTGCGCTCCCTCGCGCTGCGTGCTGCTGACGGGCGTGCATCCGGGGCATGCGTTCGTTCGCGACAATCGCGAGGTTCAGCCGGAGGGCCAACTGCCGCTCCCGGCCGACACCGTGACGCTGCCGAGGCTGCTGCAGAAGGCTGGCTACCTGACCGGGGCGTTTGGCAAATGGGGACTTGGCGCGCCACAATCCACCGGCCGGCCGCTGAACCAGGGCTTTACGCGGTTCGTGGGCTATAACTGCCAGCGCGTGGCCCATAGTTACTATCCCGCTTCGCTGTGGGACGATGAGACGGTCTTTCCGCTGAACAACCATCCGCCCGTGGCCGGCCATGCAAAACTCGAGGCCGCCGCCGACCCGCACGAGCCGGCGAGCTATCGCCGGTTCACGGGGGAGGACTTCGCGCCCGATCATTATGCCGAGGCCGCGTTGGAGTTCGTGCGGCAGGCAAGCGGCAGGCCGTTTCTGCTCTACTATGCGACAATCGTGCCGCACCTGGCGCTGCAAGTCCCCCCCGACTCGCTCGCCGAGTACGCAGGCGCATTTCCCGAGACGCCTTACACCGGCGATCGCGGCTATCTGCCGCATCGCACGCCGCGGGCGGCATACGCCGCGATGATCACCCGCCTGGACCGCGAGGTGGGCCGCCTGATGGCGCTCGTGAAGGAACTGGGACTCGACGAGCGCACGATGTTTGTGTTCACCAGCGACAATGGCCCGCTCTACGATCAACTCGGCGGAACCGATTCCGAATTCTTCAACAGCCACGGTGGGCTGCGCGGGCGCAAAGGTTCCTTCTACGAAGGCGGCTTTCGCGTTCCCTGTCTCGTGCGCTGGACAGGAACAATTCCCGCGGGCGCGGTGAGCGACTGGGTCAGCGGTTTTGAAGATTGGCTGCCGACGCTGACCGAGTTGGCGGGCGTTCCCTGGAAGCACGATCTGGACGGCATCAGCTTCATTCCTACGTTGACTGGGACGCCGCAACCCGAACGTCCGTTTCTCTATCGTGAATCGCCCGGCTATGGCGGCCAGCAGTGCGTGCGCGTCGGCGATTGGAAGGTGATTCGCACGGGACTCATGAAGGCGCAAAGGGCCCGGCCGGGCACGGCCGCAGTTCGCTCCGAGCTCTACAACCTTGCCGCCGACTGCGCCGAGGCGCATGACATCTCCGCCGACCATCCCGACATCGTGCAGCGGCTGGAAGCGATCATGCGGGACGAGCACGTACCCTCGAAGGAATTTCCCATTCCGGCGCTCGACCGCTAATCATCCGCAATGCTTCCACCACAATCCGCCCTGAACTCAACCGCCGCCGTGCATATCACGGCAGGGGTGTTGCCATCTGGAGTCGAAGCGGAGCCCAGGCGCCGAAACCGTGATCCGGCGACGAGGCCTTGGCGCGCTGATCACCGTCGCCGAACGTGGAGCCGCGCTTCCATAAGCCCCCCCGTTTCGCCACCCTCGTGTTGCGGACTTCACTCTCCGCTGCAGCCGCTGCGTTTCGAGCGCGGCTGCCGGCGGCGGAGTCATACCCCGTGCGGGCAGGAAGGATGCGTCTGCCCGTGCCGCCCCAACACCCTCGGCATGGGCGATCGCGTGGTCGCCGCTGCGGCCAGGCGTTTCGCTCCTGACCGCGCGAGGCATCGCAGCCGGCACACCCGGTGTGCCGAATGCCTGGCGGCGGCACCCTCCGCGCGCCTCAAAAAGGCTGCGCAATTCTGGGAGGGCGAGGCTCCTGCCGAGCCGAAACCGCAGTCAACGCATCGGCTCGGCAGGAGCCTCGCCCTCCCCAAAAACGTCTTGCTCCTGGCCGCGCAAGGCATAGGCGCCAGGTAACGGTTCACGGGGTGGACGCCGGTTCCGCCGCACCGCAAGGGGTCAGGCACATTTTTCGGCGGCAGCGTCGCGCGACGACGAGCCGTCTTCCCGCCGAAAAATGAGCCAGACCCCGGCCTGTGAACGGTTCCGAACTGGCCTTGGTCGAAGTGCCGCTCGCGGGCCGGGTGGTCGTGCGCGTGCGAGCGTATCGTGTGGGTGGCGGTCACCTGCCGCAGAAGGGCACTCCTTGGACCGTCCGCGGGCGGGCGCAGGACGAGGAGCCGGTAGTTGGGCACGAGTCGACCGTCAAGGAGCGAGCGCAACCGTTCACACCCCGGTTGCGTATGGACCCGGATGCGAGGAGGTCAGGTACATGTTTTCGGCCTGCGCGTCTTCGCGGGGTGGGGTCGATCGGCCGAAAAATGTACCCGACCCCGGCTTGTGCTGACCTCAGGACGGTTCCTTTTTTGTCCCTGGGTCGGGCACTATTGATCTGGACTGCTCCGCCAAGAACAATGGGATCGTTGGGCACGCCCCGGTGGGAGTCCGCGTCCCAGGGGTCAGGTCCTTGTCACGGCCGCGCGCGGGCGCAGGGTGGGAAAGCCGGCGGACCATGGACCAGGCGCCGACGGGCCAGCGGGATGCCCCGCGGGCGTGGGGGGAGAGGAGCGACTGAAACCGATGCCGCTGACGGTCACCTGCGGATGTGGAAAGCGATTCGCGGCCCCGGATCACCTGGCGGGCCGGACGGTGGCCTGCCCGCAGTGCCGGCAACCGCTGAAGATTGTCGGCGCCGCCTCGGCCCAGGCGACGGCGTCCGCCGTGCCCGCCGCCGCCGTGCCCGCGACGGGGGCTGCTGGACTGATCAAGGTCGCGTGCGGCTGCGGCAAGGCGTTCGCGGCGCCGCCCGGCATGGCAGGCCAACGTGTCGCCTGTCCCGTCTGTGGCCAGGCGCTCCAGATCCCCGCGCCCGGCGCGGCGGGCCAGGCCCCGGCGACCCGGCCGCCAGCTCCCCCGACCGCCGGGGCCCTGGACGACTTGCTCAGCGAGGCGGGTCTGACCGCCTCCAGGACCGGGCGTCGCTGCCCCGAGTGTGGCAGCGACATGGCGGCGGAGGCCATCGTCTGCATCGAGTGCGGCTTCAACGAGAACCTGGGCCGGAAGATGCAGACCAAGCGCTGGACGCGCGGCTTGTGAACCACCTTGCGTGACAAGATTTCGGCATTCACCGCCGGCCGCGCCCCGGCACACGAACACCGGGTATGATCTGGGGGTGCTGGCAGCGACGCGCCGTGAACGCGCCGGCGGAAGCCTGGACGCTTACGCTTCGTTCAGAGAGGAACCCTGGCCGAGATGAGTTCTGCGAACGCTCCTTACCCGCCCGCTCCCGGGGCCGACGCACCGGCCAGGCGGGATTTCCTCCGCGCGTACGGGTTCGTGGGCGACAGCCCCAACTGGGCGCTGAACCTCCTGATGGGTGCGGTCTGTGTCCTCAGCACAATGGTCATTCCGATCATCGGACAACTGGTGTTTCTCGGCTACAACTTTGAGATCATTGAGGCGCTGCACCTCGATCGGCGGCGGCGCGCGTATCCGGATTTCTCGTTCGACCGCTTCACCGAGTACCTCATCCGCGGCGCCTGGCCGTTTCTGGTCTCGCTGATCGTCAGTGTTGTGGCCACGCCGTTGATCATGGTGGTCCTGGCCATTGTGGGCCTGCCGCTGTTGATAATGCTCAACGCGCGGGGCGATAACCCCGGGGGGCTGCTGGTGCTGGCGGCCGGGCTGACGATCAGCGTGGTCACCGTGGCGGGGATGGCGCTCATGGCGCTGGCGATGGTGCCGATGATGCTTCGGGCCGGGCTGGCTCAGGACTTTGGCGAGGGGTTCAACCTGGAGTTCATTAAGGACTTCATCCGCCGCGTCTGGAAGGAAACGATCCTGGCATACCTGTTCCTGGTGGTCTCGGCGCTGGTGGTCAGCCTGGCAGGCCTGGTCCTGCTGTGCGTGGGCATCTTTCCGGCGGCGGCACTGATCATGTTGGCGCAGGCGCACCTGCACCTCCAGCTGTACGAGCTGTACCTCGCGCGGGGCGGGACGCCGATTCCGCTGCCCGCCCGCCTGGCCCCGCCCGCCTGACGGCGTTCCTCCGCGCACGTTCGCGATCGACATCGCCGGGCGTTTGGGGGGACCATGGGGTGAGACCCCAGACCATGGGGTCAGACCCTGTTTACGGTTTACAACGGACGCGTGGTGTGTTGCACTCGCCGCATGGCTCGTCCACTTCGCATGCAATACGCCGGCGCTGGCAACGAGAATCCTGGAAACTACGGATCCAGCGGAAGTTCAAGCCTCTCCAACACCCCGATCAAGTTCGCCAAGCCCGTCGACCAGGCTCGGTGGAGCCCTGGTCCTAATCCAGGCGGTTGCGGAGCATTATGGTGCGGACGTCGACGTCGACCGACAGCGGCGTTCCACGGCGGAAGGTCGCGATCGGGCCGCCTATCTGGCTCATCGACACACGACCGCCACGCTCCGTGACCTGGCCGCTCCGTTTGGCTTGAACCACCCGGACAGCGTGAGCAACCTGATCCGCCGCGCCGGAGCGCATCTGGCCCAGTCTCCCCAAGACAGGAGCTTGGCAGCCAGGATGGTCGAAACGGTCGCTAAGACCGAAAACAGGGTCTGACCCCAAGTTGCTCCAAGTTGCCCCATGGTAGGGTGCCGCTGCTGCGGGGCGCTCCGCGCGGCGGCTCGGCGGGAGCCTCGCCCTCCCGTAATTCGACAAGTCTGTTCAGCCGCCCGGCCCGGGCCGCGGCGACGGCTGGGCGCGCAGTCCTGCCTGCAGCAGTTGCACGATCCGCTCCACGTCGTAGACACAGCCGCCCCACGTGCCGCCACTGGCCTGCTGCAGGGCGGCCCACAGCCGCGTGTCCTCCGGCAGTGCCGGATCGGGATGCAGATCGTCGCGCGGGGGGCGTTCGGCCAGCACGCGGGCACCCTCTTCGGGCGGGAACTGCCGCTGGGCGTCGCCGACCAGGTCGACGCTGCCGGTCAGCTGGTGGCGGTCGATGACGATGCCGATGCGATCACCGTCGCGGACCTTGCCCAGCGGGCCGCCGGCCAGGGCCTCCGGACCAACGTGGCCAATACAGGCCCCGGTGCTCACACCGGAGAATCTCGCGTCGGTGACCACCGCCACCTCGCGGCCCCAGGAGAGGTATTTCAGCGCCGACGTAACCTGGTAGGTTTCCTCCATTCCTGCGCCGAGCGGTCCGCGGCCGATCAGCACCAGCACGTCGCCCGGGCGGACCGGTCGCGCGGACATTCCCTTCACCGCCGCGATGGCATCCCGTTCCGACGTGAAGACGCGGGCCGGACCGGTGTGCCGGTAAACGCCGTCGGGCTGGACGACCGCCGGGTCGATGCTGGTCGCCTTCACGACGGCCCCCTCGGGGCAGAGGTTGCCGGTCGGGAAACAGACGGTGCTGGTCATGCCGCGGCGGCGGGCCTCCTGGGGGCGGAGGATCACGTCACCGGGATCAACGCCGTCGCGCTGCTGCAACAGCGCGCGCAGCCGGCGCCGGCGGGTCGAGTGCTCCCACCAGGTGAGCAGCTCGCCCAACGTCTGCCCGGCGACGGTTGGCACGTCCAGTGTCAGCACGTCCAGGTCGCGGAGGTGCAGCATGATTTCGGGCACGCCTCCGGCCAGGAACAGCTGGACTGTGGGGTGATTCACCGGTCCATTGGGCAGCACGTCGACGAACCGGGGAACGCGGCGGTTGATCTCGATCCAGTCCGCGACCGTGGGTCGCCGCAGGCCGGCGGCGTGCGCGATTGCGGGCACGTGCAGCAGCAGGTTGGTCGATCCGCCGCAGGCGGCGTGGACCACCATGGCATTGCGCACCGAGGCGTCGCTGAGCAGGTCGCGCGTGGTGACGCCGCGGGCCGCGAGGTTCCAGAGCGCCTGGGCGCTGCGGGTGGCTGCGTCGAGCCAGATCGGCTGGCCGCTCGGGGCCAGGGCCGTATGCGGCAGCGCCAGGCCCAGGGCTTCGCCGACCACTTGCGAGGTGGCGGCCGTGCCGAGGAACTGGCAGCCGCCGCCCGGCGAGCCGCAGGCGGCGCAGCCGGCCCGTGCGGCCTGGTCCAGCGTGATTTCGCCCTGCGCGTAGCGCGCACCGATCGTCTGGACCCGGGCCGTGTCCTCGCCCTCGGTCGGTGGCAGCGTCACGCCGCCCGGCACCAGGACGCACGGCAGATCGCGCATCGCGGCCAGGGCCATCATCATGGCCGGCAAGCCCTTGTCGCACGTGGCCACGCCCAGCACGCCGCGCCGCGTCGGCAGCGATCGGATCAAGCGGCGCAGAACGATCGCCGCGTCATTCCGATAGGGCAGGCTGTCCAGCATCCCGAGCGTCCCCTGCGTCCGGCCGTCGCAGGGGTCGGAACAGAAGGCCGCCAGCGGGACGCCGCCAGCGGCCTTCAGTTTCCGCGCGGCCGCCTCGACCAGCAGGCCCACTTCCCAGTGCCCCGTGTGGTAGCCGAGCGCGACCGGAGTTCCGTCGGCCGCTCGCACACCCCCCTGCGTGCTGAGCAGCAGGAACTGCGGCCCCCGCATCGCCTCTGGGGGCCAGCCCATCCCGGCGTTCTGCGTCCAGCCGAACAGGTCGCCGCTGGGCCAATGCCGCAACATTTCGTCGGTCAACGGCAGCGAACCGGCGGGCCCGGACCCGCGGGTACGCACCTCCAGCAATGCCTCGTCGGACGATTCCAGCAGGGCAGCGGTCGGAAAGAGCGTCCCGCGCGGTGGCGACATGTGAAGAATCCCTGCCCCTGGTAGCCGCCACAGGCGCGGCACGACCGTTACCACCCCGTCCAGCTTGACCGTCGATGGCCGCGGCCTAGAGTTGCATGGTCGGATCGGCGGGTGCGGCCATCGATCGGGTTATTGTGGCCCAGTTGGGCCGGTCACCACAAGCGAGTTGAATCATGAGGGGGCTGGTGCGAGGCCTGCTGTTGGCGGGGACGATCCTGGTGGTGGGTGCGGCCGAGAGACCGCGGGAAGTCCCGCCGGGCCAGGCCGCCGTGGACCGCGCGGCGCGGCGGTTCCGCCTGGAGGTCTATCGGACGCTCCACGGAAACCGGCGCGAGTTCGATCGGCGGATCGAGCGGGGCGCACAGCTGCTTGCGCAGTGGCAAGAGCGCGGCGCGCTCGAAGCCGACGCACCCCTGGTCGCGGCGTGGTTTCACGAGGCGGCGCGTCACACCACCGCTGGTTGGCCGAGCGCCTTGCCGCCGCTTCCGGAGTGGCCGCCCGTGGCACCCGGACCGTCCCGTCCGCCGGAGGGCAGCTCGAGTACCGAGATCACCGTCGACGAAGGCCCGCCGGCGCCCGGCCTCGAGCCTCGTCGCACGCGCGGCAAGCTGGGGCTCCAAGGCCCGCGGCAGACGGACGATCCGACCCGCCCGCTCGCCGCGCGGGCGTTGCCCCGGCCCTCGCCGGCGCCCCGCGCAGCGGACATCTCCGCGGCGGACCGCGAGCTGGCAGCGACCGTTCGCCGCGAGACCGAGCCGCATGTCACGCCGGCGCCGGCGCTCCGCATCGACGGCCCCTCCGCGGCCGACGAGCCGCCGGGCCCGCGGATCGACCTGGCCCAGCTCGCGGCCCGCATCGGCGGCTACAACCTGGGATTGCGGGCGATCGAAATACAGCTGAACGAGCCCGGCACATGGTCGGTCGAGCGGCTGGAGCCGCTGTGTGCCGAGTTCCGCGCGCTCGAGGCACGCCGGGAGCTGTCCGACATGTATCTCCAGGTGCTCCAGCCTGGTGAGCGGAAGCAGGTCGCGGAGCATGAGGCCTCCGACGCCGTGCTGACGATGCTGGGCCAGCGCACCTTCGAGGCCCGCGCGCGGGCCCTGGCCCGCGACTTTCCCGGGGACGCGGAGCAGCGTCGGCGGGAGTTGAGCCGGCTGGACGAACTGGCCCGCCAACTGCAGGGCCGTGACCCGCGGCCGTGACCCGCGGCACGTGACCGGCGGCGCGTGGCCCGCTGAGCGGGCAAGAGAGCGGCCATCGCTGCGCCTTGCGTCCCGCCCTGGCGGGCCGCGGCGCGTTCAGCGGAGCAGGCCGAACTTCTTCATCTTGTTGTAGAGCGTCACCCGGCTGATCCCCAATTCCGCCGCCGTCTGCTGGCGGCTGTGCCGGTTGTGGCGCAAGGTCTCCTGGATGATCTGCTTCTCCACGGCGTCGACGCGGTCCGCCAATTTGCCGGGCGTCCCGTTCGCGGCATCGGGGGCGTTGGGGCCGCCGCCAGGCGCCGCGCTCCGCGGGTGTTCGGCCCGCTCCGCGACCGAACCGACCAGTTGCCGGCGGGCCTCGGCCTCGACCACGAAACCCGCGGGCCGGTGCCAGGCCTCGTCCAGCAAGCTCCGCAACTGCTCGGCCGAACTGCAGCGGACCATGTGCAGGGTGTCGCCCAGCGCACAGCGGAATTGCTCCAGGCCGCGATCGTCCAGGTTCAACAACAGCAGATCATGTTTCATCGAGGTAACCGTTCACAGCCCGGTGGAGGATTTTGCCTGATTCCAGGGGGTCAGGTCGATGTTTTCGGCCAGCGCGTATCTGCGAGGTCGAGTTTGTCGGCCGAAAAATGGACCAGACCCCGACCCGTGAACGGTTACTCATCGAGACACCTCGCGTCGCCCCGTCGCCGAGCACACCCTGGGATCGGGCCGGCCACCATTCCAGAAAGCGGTGTCCGCCTGCCCGGTCCGCGCCTGCTCGTCGCCTCTCCGCGATCCGGTCGCCGCGGGATCGTGCTCCGCATCGCGCTTCTTGAACTCGATGGATGCCTGCGAGCGCGCCGGCGCTCTTGGGATCACCTGGGACCGCATCGAGGCACGTTCCGCAGCGAGGATTTCTCCGAGTATCGAGCCGCGTAGCCGTTCACGGCCCGGTGGAAGATTTTCCCTGATTCCAGGGGGTCCGGTCGATGTTTTCGGCCAGCGCGTATCCGCGGGGTCGAGTTGATCGGCCGAAAAATGGACCAGGCCCCGACCCGTGAACGGTTACCCAGTAGCGTTGCACGAAGTACGAGGACGACCCTGCTGAGGCACAAGGGACGCGGCCTCCACCGGGGAACGGTTGCGTCGCCCGGGCCCGCCGGCCGCCAGGCCCTGAAAACTCCAGGCTAGTTGGCCGGGAGCGGATCTCAAGACCTTGCGTTGATCCGCCGGGCCGGGTCTGCCGCCCGGCGGCTGGAAATAACGCTGGTGACGGCGATAACGGCGGGTGCGATCTGGCTGCGTGCCCGGGGATCTGCCAGACTGCTTGGCCCTGTTCGCCCGCGCGTCGGCGCGGATTCGCGCCCGGAGTACCTCCGATGATCCCCGACCGTGTGCTGGCCGCCGCTGTGCAGATGAACTCGACGGTCGACAAGCCGGCCAACCTGGACCGGGCGTTCGGGCTGGTCCAGCAGGCGGCGGACGAGGGCGCGCAGCTGGTCGTGCTGCCGGAGCTGTTCAACTGCCTGGGCAGCCTGGAACAGATCGCGGCGGCCGCGGAGCCGATCCCCGGACCGACCAGCCGCGCGCTCAGCCAGCTGGCCGCGCGGCTGCAGATCACGCTCTGCGCGGGCAGCATCGGGGAGCGGGCGGCCGAGCCCGGCAAGGCGTTCAACACCAGCCTGCTGTTTGGGCCCGACGGCCGGTTGCTGGCACGCTACCGCAAGATTCACCTGTTCGACGCCTGCTTACCCTCGGGGCTGCAGGTGCAGGAATCGCGGTACATGATCCCTGGCGACCGGCTGCTGGCCACCGACACCCCCGCCGGCACGCTGGGCCAGGCAACCTGTTACGACCTGCGGTTCCCGGAGCAGTTCCGCGGCCTGGCCGACGCGCACGTGGACGTGGTCCTGCTGCCGTCCGCGTTCACGCACCAGACCGGCAGGCATCACTGGCACGTGCTGGTGCGGGCCCGGGCGATCGAGAACCAGGTCTACGTGATCGCCGCCAACCAGTGCGGCTATCACAACCACGAGTTGGTCTCGTACGGGCATTCGCTGATTGTCGACGCCTGGGGCCAATTGCTGGCCGAGGCGGGTGGGGAGCGGGAGGAGGTGATCGTCGCCGAGCTGACGGGCGGGCACCTGCACCACGTGCGCGGGCTCTTGCCAGTGCTCGACCACCGCCGCGATGTGGCCTTCTGAATGTGATGTGGCCTTCTGAATGTTGGGAGGGCGAGGCTCCTGCCGAGCCGAGAACCGGCTCAGCGCGCCGGCTCGGCAGGAGCCTCGCCCTCCCGGAAGCACGCTTTTCGCTGGAGCACGGGTCGGCCGGTTTCTGCGCCCACGGTTGCGCAACGCGCTGCTGCCGTTGGCGGCCGCGTAACCGTTCCCAGCCCGGTAGAGGATCTTGCCTGATTCCAGGGGGTCAGGTCCATGTTTTCGGCCAGCGCGTATCCGCGAGGTCGAGTTTGTCGGCCGAAAAATGGACCCGACCCCGACCCGTGAACGGTTACGCGGTCGCGGACCACGCGCTGCTGATAGCGCCGCGGTGACGGTGGCGCGATCGCCTGGTCGGTCTGCGGCGCGTGGCTGATCGTCGGATCACTCGCGCGCGGCGCGGCATGTACCAGACGCGGCGCAGATTGCAAGTGCCGCGGGTCCCGCTGTGCGGAGAACCGGCGGGCCGCGAAAAAGTTTTCTTCAGGACAGCTTGACAAACGCCAGCCGCTTCGCAAAATGCGTGAGTGTTGCGTGAAGAAAACAGGACCTCACGACCCCCAGGCACCAATCGGATTGGTCAGCGGGATGAAACCCAGTACCGGTCGCACACGGCGGGAGACGTCGGACGGCGACCTGGTGATCGGTTTGTAGCCGGGTGATTATTCCGCGCTCGGCGGGCAGCTGCTGCAAGTGTACACCGAGGATCTCCCGGATCGCGGTGCGCGCAGGCTGGGTCGGGTGGGCCTCGGCAACTGGCTGTGAAGCAGATCGCGTGGAGCGGGATGGATCCGCCCAGGACGCGTGAACGTCTGGACGTGGGGGCGACGCCCGAACGGATCGACAGTCGGCAGCCCGAACGCATCGCAGCGACGCGCGTTCGGGTCGGGGAACCGGATGTCCCCCTCGCGTTTTTTCAGCTGGCGGGTGATGTTCGGAGGTTGGGGTTCCCGCCAGCGCGGGTCCCGCGGACGGGCTGCCAATTTCTCCTCTGATTCCTCAACCTCGACGTACGGCGGAAAGAGGCCGAAGTGCTTCCCAAGATCTGACCCCCCTTCGCTTCCGGGTCGCGCGCGGAATGTCGGCGAGTCCGGAATTCGGCGCACCTCGCCCCGGCGTACGCGGTATGGCGGAATGCCTGATCGGACTGGGCTCGAACCTGGGGGATCGGCCCGCGCACCTGGCTGAGGCGGTGCGGCGGCTGGCCGGGCATCCCGCGGTACGCGTGCTGGCGGTTAGCGATTGGCACGAGACCGCGCCGATCGGTGGCCCGGCCGGACAGGACACGTTCCTCAACGGTGCCGCGCGGCTGGAGACTTCCCTGGAGGCGGGACAATTCCTGTCCTTGCTCCGCGAGATCGAACGGCAGCTGGGCCGGCATCCGGGGCCGCGCTGGGGAGCCCGGCCGGTTGATCTGGACCTGTTGCTCTACGCGCAGGAGGTGCGTGACGAGCCGGCGCTCGAGCTGCCTCATCCGCGGATGGCGGTGCGGCGTTTCGTGCTGGTGCCGGCGGCCGAGGTGGGGGGCGACATGCGCCACCCGCGGATCGGCTGGACGGTTGCTCAGCTGCTCCGCCACCTGGAGCAGGCGGTACCCTACTTCGCCCTGGCGGGGGCGGCTGCGACGGGCAAGACGGCCGCAGCGCGGGCGATCGCCGCGCGCGTCCCCGCCGACCTGCTCGAGGAGGTCGAGTGCGATCGGCCCGCGGCGGGCCGTTCGGGTAGGCAGGCCCTGCAGGCAGAGCTAGAATCTCTCGAGCGGCGCGCGGCGCTCCTGGCACTCGGCGACCGTCCGCCCGGCGGGCGACCGGTCGTGAGCGATTTCTGGTTCGACCAGGCGCCGGTCGAGGCGCGACTGGGGTGGACGGCGGAGGATGGAGAGCAGTTCGAGTCCCGGTGGCGGCAGCTGCGGGTCACCGTGACGCCGCCCAAGCTGCTGTTGATGCTCCGCGGGCTGCCCGAGGAGGCGGCGGCCGCCACGGGCGACGAGGCGCGGCAGTTCCAGCTGCTGCTCGACCAGCAATGCGCCGCGACCTTCGCCGGACCGCGGCTGGTGCTGGACGCGGGTCAACCGGAGTTGGTAGTTGAGCAGGCCGCGGCGGCGATCCTGGGAATGTGCGCCAAGTGAAATCGCGCCCGATGAGCAGCGGTGCCCCGACGCGACCGCGTGTGCTGACGACCGCCGCGGAAATCTTTCACGCCGTCGAGGCCCTGCGCAGCGCGGGCCAGACCGTGGGCCTGGTGCCCACGATGGGGGCGCTGCATGCCGGTCACCTCAGCCTGGTCGAGGCGGCGGGGCGGGATTGTGATCGGACGGTGGTGACGATCTTCGTCAACCCGACGCAGTTCGGCCCCGGCGAGGACCTGGCCCGCTATCCGCGGGATCTGGAGGCCGATCTGGAGGTCCTGGCCCAGACCGGGGTCGACCTGGTCTTTGCCCCGGCCGCCGAGGAGATCTACCGGCCGGGGCATTCCACCTTCGTGCTGCCGCCCGACGTGGCCCAACCGCTGGAGGGACGTTGCCGCCCAGGTCATTTCCAGGGCGTGGCGACCGTCGTGCTGAAGTTGCTGCTGTTGGCGCCCGCCCACGCGGCCTACTTTGGCGAAAAGGATTTCCAGCAGCTGCTGGTCATGCGCCGCATGGTCGCCGATCTGAACGTCCCCACGGCGGTGCGCGGCTGTCCGATCGTGCGCGACGCCGACGGGCTGGCAATGAGCTCGCGGAACGCCTACCTGACTCCGGCCGAGCGGCAGCGGGCCCTGGCGATTCCGCGCTGCCTGGAATTGGCGGCCGACCGGTACCGGGCCGGGCAGCGCGACTCCGCGGCGATCGCCGCGGGGATGCGGCAGGTGCTGGCGGACGCCGGCCTCGACCGGATCGACTATGTGGCCCTGGCCGACGCCGAGACGCTGGCGGAAGCGACACAGCTGGGCCCGTCCAGCGTCGCCCTGGTTGCCGCCCACGTGGGCGCCACGCGACTGATCGACAACCGCCGCCTGGGGTGAACCGCGCCCGTGCGCTCGACCCTCTTCCACATCCCGCACGAACTGTTCGGCATTCCGGTCTTCGGCTGGGGTTGGTTGCTGGGCCTTTGGGCGGTGGCCAGCGGCGTGGTGCTCGTCCGGCAGGTGCGGCGTCACGGCTGGGGCAATGAAACGTGGAGCCTGCTGCCCCTGCTCGGCCTGCTCGGCCTGGCGATTGGGATCGTGCTGCCGCGGCTGGAGGAGTTGCAACACGGTGTCACGCTGGGCCTGCCGATCCGCGGTTATGGCGTGATGATGCTCCTGGCGGTGACCGCGGGGATTGCCCTTTCCGTGTGGCGGGCGCAGCGCGTCGGGCTGGACCCCGAGCGGATCTACGCCCTCGCCTTCTGGATGTTTCTGGCGGCGATCACCGGAGCGCGGCTGTTCTACGTGGTGCAGTACTGGCGGCAGTTCCGCCGCGCGGACGGTAAGCTTCTCGCCACCGCCGGCGACGTGCTGAACGTGGCCCAGGGAGGGCTGGTCGTCTACGGCGCACTGGCCGGCGGGTTGATCGCCTGCCTGGTGTTTCTCCGCGCGCGGCGGTTGCCGGTGCTGGCGGTCGGCGACCTGATCGCTCCCGGGATGGCCCTCGGATTGGCGATTGGGCGCCTCGGCTGCCTCTTGAACGGCTGCTGTTTCGGGGGCACCTGTGATGATCCGTGGGCCGTCACCTTTCCCGCCTCCAGCCCGCCGTATGCCTGGCAGCACCGCATGGGGGTGCTGCACGGCTTTCAACTGGGCGAGGACCCACAGGGGCGCCCGGTGGTCGGCACGGTCGATCCCCAGGGGCCGGCCGCCGCGGCCGGCCTGGCCGCGGGTGACGAAATCGCGTCGATTGACGGGATGCGGGTTGCGTCGCTCGACGAGGCGTCCGCGCAGCTCGAACGAGCCGGCACGAGCCTGTCGCTGGACACGGTCGACGGTCAACGCCTGATTGTGCGAATCGGCCAGCTGCCGCCGCGCAGCCGGCCCGTGCATCCCTCCCAGGTGTACAGCTCGATCAGCGCCGGACTGCTTTGCCTGCTGCTGCTGGCCTGGGACCGCTGCCGGCGGCGGGATGGCGAGCTGCTCGCCCTGCTGCTGACGTTGTATCCCCTCGGCCGTTTCGGCCTGGAGCTGCTCCGCACGGATGAGCGGGGGCAGTTTCACACCGGTTTGACGATTGCGCAGCTCATCAGCCTGGGGCTGCTGGTGCTGGCGGCGGGCCTCTGGTTCTACGTCCTGCGGCAAGGGCGGGGCAGCGTCTGGGACGCGCGTGGCGCGACGGCACGACGCCCGCCAGATCACGCTCCGGCCGGCGGGAAGTAGACGCAAGTTGCTGTCGGATAACGGTTTGACAACCAGCCCTGCCGGCGAGGAAAATATCGGGCGGGGATCGTGTGCGTCGGCCCAGACGCCGCCGGGTTCGTGACCGGGGGAACCTGGGTCAAGCCGACCGCGTCGAACGTTATTGGAGCGGCTGTGAAAGACGACGCCCAATTGATCCGCGATGCCCTGGGTGGCGACTCGGCCGCGTTCGGCCAGTTGGTAACCCGGTATCAGGACCGCTTGTTCAACACCCTGGTCCATGTGACGGGCTGCGCCGAGGAAGCCGAGGACGTTGCCCAGGAGACGTTTGTCAAAGCCTATTTGAAACTGGATTCGTTTGCCGGACGCAGCGCGTTTTACACCTGGCTGTATCGGATAGCCTTCAACCTGTCGGTCAGCCGCCAGCGGCGGCGGAGGCGCGAGGTGTCGATCGATCGCATCCGCGAGATGTCGGGCAACGATCTTCCCGATGGGGGCGAGGTGCCGGCAGTGAAGCTGGAGCGGGCCGAACGGGTGGCGCAGGTGCAATCGGCGCTCGGGACGCTCAGCGAGGAGCATCGTACGATCCTGGTCTTGCGCGAGATGGACGGCTGCTGCTACGAGACGATCGCTGACATCCTGGAGATGCCGGTGGGAACTGTGCGCAGCCGGCTGCACCGTGCCCGGCTGCAGCTGCGTCAGCGGCTGCGGGAGTTGGTCGAGGAGAGTTCGTAAATGGCGAGGGACAGGGAGCGCCCGGCCGCACGACGCGGACCACGCTCGTGGTGAGCATGATGGCAGCGGAATTTTCCGATGAACTGATCAGCGCCTACCTGGACGGCGAGCTCACGGCCGACGAGCAGGCCCGGGTGGAGGAGCTGCTGCGCACCAGCCCGGCTTTGCGGCAGGAGCTGGAGGACCTGCGGGCGTTGCGCGAGGACCTGCAGGCGCTGCCCCAGTACCGCCTGGGGGACGACTTCGCGCAGCGTGTCCTGCGGCGTGCCGCGCGCGAGCTGCCGCCGGGCGGGCACGCCTCACTTGGCGCGGCGGATGTGGCGCGGCGGCCCGACGAGCTGCGCGCGTTTCCCTGGCGCGGCGTCCTTTGGGCCGCGCTCGCCGTGGCTGCATCCCTGCTGCTGATGCTCTTCGCCCCTCATTCGTTCGATCCGCCGCGCGTGGCACAACAGGGCGCCGCGCCGAAGGAAGAATCGAGCCAGCCGACGGCGGAGGCGGGCCAGGCGGCCGCCGACCTCAACGGGTTGTCCCCGGCCACCGATCCCGCGGTCGGGCGGTCGGAAGAAAGCCGCGCCGATCGCATGTCGCTTACCAACGAGTCGGGCAAGAAGGAGTTGGATGCCCTGCGCGACCACCCTGCCGCGCCGCCGAGCCCGACAGGGCGCGAAGCGGCCCCGCCCGCAGTGGGCTTCGAAGGCGGCGAGCGTGTGAGATCAGGCCTCGGCCAGGTGGCTGCACCCGCGCCTGAGCCAGCGGGGATGCGGCAGCAGTTGGCCAAGGACGCCCCGCCGGCGTCCGCCCGGCCCGGCGCCGTTCGCCCCGCACCCCAAGGGGCCTTCGCGCCGCGGCCGCGAGAGGGACGGGCCGCGAAAACCAACCAGGAGCTGCTGCGCGGCTCGATCCTGGAAGCCGTGCAGCGCACGGGAACGCACCTGGTCGTCGAACTGGCCATGGCCCCGGAACTGCCCGCGGATCACTTCGACCAGTCGCTGGGCAGGCAGAATATCGCGCTGACCAGCGAGATCCGCGCCTGGCCCGACCGCCTGGCTCGAGTCGCCGCGCCGCCGCGCCGCCCGGAAGACGCTGCAGCGCCGCACGCCGAGAAACCGGCGGCGGCCACCTCGGCCCCGCCTCAGTTGGTCTACGTCGAGGCCACGCCGGAACAGATCGACGCCGCGGTGGCCGAACTCGTGGCGGATCGCAACCAGGTTCAGCTGGTCGCCATCACGCCGCGGGAATTGCTGGGTGAGACGGCCAACCGGCGCAAGGGGGCCGGGCAGGACAAGCGGCAGGAAGAGGGGCGAGAGGAGCCCGGCCAGACTTTCAGGTCGGACGCCGCCCAGTCCGTGGCGGAGGGCGATGTAAAGTCCGACCTTTCGCTCGACCTGGATGCCGTGCCGGAGGCGCCGAGTTACGCCGATCAGGACCGGGCGCTCGACGCCGCCGATCGAAGCTTCTTCCAGCGGGCCGGGAACGATATCGCCCCGACGGCCGGCGGCGTCGCGCCGTTGTTCGATGGCCGCGCCCGCGAGACCGATGAGGCGGGCGGGCAACTGCAGTCGGAGTTGAAGTCCGAACTGAAGCGGTTAGCTCAGCTGCGCCGAACGCTGAGCGATCACGAGACGACTCGGCCCGAGGCGGAGCGGGCGTGGACAGCAGCGGCCGCGCCGCAGGTACCAGCTGAGCCTGTCCAGCCCGCCGAAGCGCCGGGCTCGTTCGACGATTCGCTGGAGCGGGTCCCGGCCGGTCAACAGCGCGGCCTGGCCCGGCGGTTGCCCCTGATCGGCGGTCCTCCCGCCGACGCCCCCTCTTTCGCGGCGCCGGCGGCCGACGATAATGCTCGTGGACGCGACGTCGCCGCCAGCACCCGGGAAACCGGAGCCGCGCCTGCCGACGCCCCGCAGCCGCAACTGGCCCAACAGCCGCTCCCCACGGTGCGGGTCTTGTTTGTGCTTCGCTCCCTGCCGCGCGCGGCGCTGGAGGTCGATGCGGCGGCGGCAACTGTCGAGCCGGCCCGCAAGTGACCGGTCGACGGCGGGGGCGGAGATCGGCGGGCACAAGCCGCCTCTCGTGCGTCCGCGAAACCCGAATAGCCCCGCGTGATCCCGGGAGACACGGGACGAGCTGACCCGAGTTGCACAATACGGGGAGGGCGAGGCCCCCGCCGAGCCGGCGCGATCAGAGGCTTCTCGGCTCGGCGGGAGCCTCGCCCTCCCGGAACCACGAGACCCCACGTCGAACCTCCAACACGATCAAGGAAGCGCCCCGATGACCAACGTGACGATTCGAGTACGCGACAATGGCCCGCTGCTGGTCGAGGGACAAGTGCAGGTCGTGGACGCCGAGGGAAACACGTTTCCGCTGAATCCCGAGAAGCCCGCCTTTGCGCTCTGCCGCTGCGGCCACTCGGCCAACAAACCGTTCTGCGACGGATCGCACCGGGGAGCGACCTTCCAGGCCGCCGACCGAGCGCCGCAGCCCGGCAGCTGAGGCCCCCCGCCCTGGACTGCCGCGTCGATCAGTTGGCGCGCGAACCGGGCCTGCTCCGGCGGGCCGGCTGGACCTGCCCGGCACTCCAGGCGTAGTCGGACGGCGCGGCCATCATCGTCAGCAACTCGTCGGCTCGCCGCATCAACGCGGTGCGCCAGTCCTCGCGCGCCCGTGATCCCCGTCGCGGATCATCGGCCATGAACTCAGCGTGACAATGCTGGCAGGCCAGCTTCTTGCCGGCCAGATCGTGGCGAACGCTCAATCTGCGCCCGCAAGACGGGCAGCCCTGGATGAATTTGCCGCTGTTGCGAGTCATAGCGCACTTCCCTGTGATGTCCCAAGAATGCCCAACTCGAGGCCTCATCCGGCCGGCTGGGCCTGCCGCCATTATAGCGAACGGCGTGCCACGAATTCCCGCACCGCAGTCTAACCGCTTTGGTTGTAGCGAGTTGCGATTTTCTCGTGACCGGATCGGTAGGCGGAGGCCAGGCAAAATCGCCCGAAAATTACACACGGTACTCGCAATTTCTTACAAGCGTAAGCGTTTACGGGTCGGGGTCTGGTCCATTTTTCGGCCGATAAACTCGTCCTCGCGGATACGCGCCGGCCGAAAACATGGACCTGACCCCCTGGAATATCAGGGAAAAACTTCCACCGGGCTGTGATCGGTTACCTTACAAGCACGCTCCTCCACAACGCGGGCAGTCGCCGCTCCAACCCCGGCTGAGCACTTAGGCGCTGCACGACAATTACCTGCCGGTTTTGTGGATCAGCCGCGGGGCGCTAGCCCGCGGTCTTTCGCGGACGAACCGCGGGCTAGCGCCCGGCGGCTGATGAGTGATTTCGGTAACTTATTGTTGAACAGCGCCTTAGCCCGGATGATTCATGAGCCGCAAGCGCGCTAGCGTCCGGTCTTGGTGGAATTGGGGAGAACCGGACGCTAGCGCGCTTGCGGCTGATGTGCGCGGCGATTCTGGGAAGATAGCCACAACCTTTTTCTCTGCTTCACCTTGCGGCTTTACTCGTCAGGTTGATGAATAATCCGCCTTAGCGGGATTCGAGGGGGTCAGGTAGATGTTTTCGGCCTGTGCGTCTTCGCCTGGTCGGGCGGATCGGCCGAAAAATGTACCAGACCCCGGCCCGTGAACGGTTACGTTTTGATGCCCTTCGGACCTGGCACCTCAGCAACTCCGCTCAGTCGCCGTCGCGCGGCGGCAGTCCGTGTCCCGGCCGGCGGGCATAGATCAGCCAATAGGCCGTTGGCACGACCAGCAAAGTGAAGGCGGTCGAGACGAGCAGGCCGAAGATCAACGACCAGGCCAGCCCTGAGAAGACCGGATCGAGCGTGATCGGAAAGGCCCCCAGCATCGACGTGCCGGCCGTCAGGAAGATCGGCCGGAACCGCACGGCGCCGCTCTTGATCAGTGCATCGGTCAGCGGGCTGCCGGCCCGCAGATCGTCGTGGACGAACTCGATCAGCAGGATCGCATTGCGCGTGGCGATCCCCGACAACGCGATCATCCCGATCATGCCGGTGGCGGTGAAGAAGACCGGATTGGGATAGCCGCCGATCTGGACGTTCTTCAGCAGGTTCAGCAGCCAGAACCCGGGCAGGATGCCGATGACGGTCAGCGGGATGGCGACCATCAGCAAGAGCGGCATCCCGTAGCTGTCGGTCTGCCAGAGCAGCAGGATGTAGATGCCCAGACAGGCGGCGCCGAACGCGATCCCCAGATCGCGGAAGACATCCAGCGTGATCTTCCATTCGCCTTCGCCGGCCCACTCGACCCGAATTCCCTCCGGTGGTGGGTGTCGGCGCAGGTGGGCCTGCAGGCTGAGCACCGCCTCGGCGGGTGGGCGGCCTGCCATCTCGCCAAAGACATACGCCACGCGGGCCATGTTCTTGTGGTAGATCGTCTGGTCCTGGGCCCGCTCCTCGAAGCGGCCGAACTCGCCCAGCGGAATGGCCTCCCCGCCGGTGCCTCGCACGGTCAGCCGTTCCAGGGCCACCCGGCTGGAACGGTCGGCCGGGGGCGCCCGCAGGATGATCCGCAGCGGATTCAGCTCGTGGGGACGGTGCAGCACCCCCTGGCCGGCCGTGTCGATCGAGCCGCCGCCCGGCATGCGCCCCTCCAGCGCCAACTGGACTGTGGCGGCGATCTGCTCGGTGCTGATCCCGTGCAGCGATGCCTTCTCCTTGTCCAGCACCAGCACCAGCTTCGCCTGGTCCGCCTCGCCCGTGTCGTCCACGTCGACCACGCCCGGTTCCTGCTCCAGCCACCCGCGCACGTACCGGGCGCCGGCCTGCAGCTGGTCGTAGCCCTGTCCGGGCCGGCCGTAGACCTCGGCCGTCAGCGTGGCGATCACGGGCGGCCCCGGCGGCACCTCGACCAGCTTGAGATTCGCGCCGTGCGCCGCCCCGATCCGGGTCAGCTCCTTGCGCAGCCGGAGGAGAATCTCGTGGCTCTGCTGCGCCCTCCGCTCCTTGGGCAGCAGGTTCACGCGGATGTCGCCCACGTGCGGCCCGCTGCGCAGGTAGTAGTGCCGCACCATGCCGTTGAAGTCGATCGGCGACGCCAGGCCGGCGAAGGTCAGCACGCTGGTCACCTCGGGCACGCCACGCAACTCGTCCGACAGGGCGCGCAGCGCCGCATCGGTCGTTTCGACAGTGGTTCCCTCCGGCATGTCGACCACGATCTGGAACTCGTTCTTGTTGTCGAACGGCAGCATCTTCAGCGGCACCCGCCCCGTGGCGGCCAGCAGCGACGACAACGCGAACAGGCCGGCGACGACCACCAGCAGCAGCCAGGCGGCCAGGCGGCTGCGCACCAGCGGGGCCAGGAGGAAGCGATAGATGCGGTAGGTCCAGGTCCGCTCCAGGACCAGCGGCGCTTCCTCCCGGCCGTGCGCCCCGCGCAACGCGTGATAGCTCAGCCAGGGGGTGACCGTGAACGCCACCACCATCGACATCAACATGGCCACCGGCACGTTCAAGGCCATCGGACGCATGTAGGGGCCCATCATCCCCGTAATGAAGAACATCGGCAGGAACGAGACGATCACGGCCAGCGTGGCCAGGATGATCGGCGGACGCACCTCGTTGACAGCGGCCAGCACCGCGTCCCGCGGCTTCTGCAGCCGCAGCCGGAGGTGGCGGAAGATATTCTCCACGTCCACAATCGGGTCATCGACCACCAGGCCCAGGGAGAGGATCAGAGCAAAGAGCGTGACGCGATTGATCGTGTAGCCGGCCAGGTAGTTGATCAGCAGCGTTAGCGAGAACGTCAGCGGCACGGCGGTGGCGACGACCAGCGCCTCGCGCCAGCCGAGCGTCAGGGCGATCAGGCCCACGACCAGCACCACGGCGCTGGCCAGCTCGCCCACCAGTTCGTTCACCTTCTCGTTGGCCGTTTCGCCGTAGTTCCGCGTGATCAGCACCTCCACGCCCGCCGGGATGACGCCCCCCTGCAGCTCCTCCAGTTTCCGCTCCAGCCCCCGCGCGACGCGGACCGCGTTGGAACCCTTTTGCTTGGCCACGGCGATGGTCACCGCCGGAAAGTCGCGGGCCCGCAACCGCGGATCGCTCCAGGGGGCGTCCGCGGCGGGCCCGAAGGCGATCCGTGCGTACGCGGCCGCCTCCTCCGGGCCGTCCGCCACCTCCGCCACGTCGCGGATGTAGACCGGCCGGCCGTCAAAGACGCCCACCACCAGGCTCTCCAGCTCGCGGGCCGTCTGAAAAAAGGAGCCGCTGTCCACCAGCACCTCGCGATTGTCCCGCGTGAAGCTCCCCGCACGCAGGTTCGCGTTGGCGCCTTCGAGCAGCTGGGACACCTGCAGGGCCGTGACGTTGTGCGCCGCCAGCCGTTCCGGGTCGATCCGCACGGTGATCTGCCGCCGGCGGCCGCCGAAGACCTCGGTGCGGGCCGTCGAGCGGACCGCTTGCAGCTCGATCTCCACCTGCTCGGCCACCCGCCGCAACTGGAAGTCATCGTAGCGCTGACTCCAAAGCGTCACGTTCACGATCGGCACGTCGTCGATCTCGATCGGCTTGACCACCCAGCCCGTGACCCCGGGGGGCACGATGTCGGTGTTCATGGCGATCTTGTTGTACAGCTTGATCAGGCTGTCCTCGCGGTCCTCGCCGACATAGAAGCGGACCGTCACCACCGCCTGGCCGGGCTGGGACATCGAGTAGACATATTCCACGCCGTCGATCTGGGACAGCAGCCGCTCCAGCCGGGCCGCCGCCTGCTGCTCGACCTCCTCGGCGCTGGCCCCCGGCATGCGGATCAGCACGTCGGCCAGCGGCACGACGATCTGCGGCTCCTCCTCGCGGGGCGTTACCAACAGGGCCACACCGCCCGCGACCAGGGAGATCAGGATCAGCAGGATCGACAGGTTGCCGCGCAGGAACGCCTCCACGACCGCGGACATCGCGCCGGGCTTGGGTGGCAGCGGTTCTGGCATCGGCGCGAGGGCCCTGGATCGTGGTGGTGTTCAATGGCCCGGATTATTCATCAACCTGACGAGTCAACTTGCAAGGTGAAACAGAGAACCTGATTGTGGCCATCTTCCCGAAATCGCCGCGCACATCAGCCGGCACGCGCTAGCGTCCGGTTCTCCCCAATTCCACCAACACCGGACGCTCTCGCGCTTGCGGCTCATGAATAATCCGGGCTAGCCAGCCGGTGCGGACCAACGGTCAGCCGCGGGGGACTACCGCGGCGGTTGGGACCGCGCCGCGCCCGCGGCGGACCGCGGGACCGCGGCGCTCGGCGGCAGGGCCACCCGCTCGCCCGCCTCCAGCCCCGAGAGGATCTCCAGGTCGCCGTCCAACCGCTGGCCGGTCCGCACGAAGCGGCGCTCGAGCGTCTCGTCGTCGTCCACGACGTCGACCAGCTCCAACTGGCCGACCGCCTGCACCGCCTCGGCCGGCACGACGATCCGCGGCAGCTGTCCCACCGGGATCTCCAGGCGGCCGAACATGCCGGTGTAGAGGGCCGTGGTGGAGTCCGGCGGCAAGGCGACCTTGACCAGCACCGAGCGCGAAGCGGTCTCCGCCTGCGGCACGATCTCGCGGACCGTGCCCTGCACGTCCAGCCGCGCCGCGTCAACCTTGACCTGCAGCACCTGGTCCAACCGGATATGCGCCGCCAGGCTCTCCCGGACGCTGGCATGCAGTTCCAGCTGGCCTGGATCGTGGATCGACAACAGCGGCTTGCCCGGCACCGCCAGGTTTCCGGGGTCGGCGTAGCGGTCCGAGACGAGTCCCGCCTCCTGCGCCTGGATGCTGCAGTAACTGAGCATCACCTGCGTCCGCTCGACCTGCTGCTGGGCCCGCCGCAGCTGTGCCTCGGTGGCCCGGTACGCCCCTTCCACGCGGTCGTAGTCCTCCTTGGTCACCGCGTTCTCGGCGAACATCCGCTGGTAGCGCGCATAGTCCCGCTCGCGCACCGCCAGGTCGGCCTGCACCCCCGCCGCCGCCGCCTCGACCTCGCGCAGCTGCGCCTGAATCTCGCGGTCGTCCAACCGGACCAGCAACTGGCCGGCCGCGACGGCCTGGCCCGGGCTGACCGGAATCGCCTGGATCGTCGCCAGAACCTGGCTCGCGACCTCGGTCTCCCGCCGCGGCCGGACGGTCCCCACGGCGGCGATCGTCTCGGTGGTCGTCAGCGGTCGCACCGCCACCACGGTCCGCCCGCCCAGCGGTCGCCGCTCGTAGGGCGCCTCGCCCGGCTCCACCCGGCTGTGGAACCCGTACGCCATCCAGAAGATGATCGCCCCCAGCAGGATCAAGCCCAGCAGCGTGGGCAAGAGCCGACGCACGGCCGTGAAGAAGCTCCGACCAGCCATGGACAATTCCCGTGTGTCGGTCTTCCGTGAGCCCTGAACGCGGCGGCTCGGCGGGAGCCTCGCCCTCCCGGAATCACGCGACCCCATGTCGCGCCCTGCGCAGACAATCAACCCGGGCCCGCCCACCTGGCCCTTCACGCCTCCCAGGCGTGGGACATCCGGCCTCCGCCCACCAGGCGCTTGCCGCGCGGTTCGTCCCGTAACCGTTCACACCCCGCCTGAGCACTTAGGCGCTGCTAAACAACAAGTTACCGAAATCACTCATCAGCCGCGGGGCGCTAGCCCACGGTTGGAGCACGAAAACCGCGGGCTAGCGCCCGGCGGCTGATCCACAAAACCGGTAGGCAACTGTCTTGCAGCGCCTGAGCCAGATTCGAGGGGGTCAGGTAGATGTTTTCGGCCTGCGCGTATCCGCGAGGTCGACTTGATTGGCCGAAAAATGTACCAGACCCCGGCCCGTGAACGGTTACGTTCGTCCCCCATCCCAGAATCCTGTCGCGCGAATTCAAGCTCAGGGCAGTTTACTCGCAACCCGTTGCGCAAGCGAGGGTGCCGCCGCCTGCCGCACGCATCGCGGCGCAGCGGCCGGGGCGGCTGTCAGGAATTCTGTGGCATAGGATTCCAGCCTGCATGGAATCACGCTCAAAGTGCGCTGCCAGACAGCCCTTCGACACGAACTTCGGTACAGTCCCCAGCGGCCCCGCCAAATGCGCTGGCATGATCCTGCGAGTCCCGGGCGCCCGGCGCCTTGTGCGGCGCGAACATCGTGCGCATGCGATGGGCCGGGTCGGCGGAATCAGTGCCCGACCGCCTTCCATCCGCGCGCGTGTCGCACGGTCGCGGAGACCGACGGCCCCTCGCGGGCCACTGCCTTGGCAGGTCACCGTTCACGGGTCGGGGTCAGGTCCATGTTTCGGCCGATCAGCTCGATCTCGCCGATACGCGTTGGCCGAAAACATGGACCTGACCCCCTGGAATCCGCGCGGCAGGGTCTGTCACCAGCGCGGGGCGGCCTGGTGACCCAGGCGCCTTGCTCACGGGCCCAGGGCCGCCGTCAGTCGGCCGATCGCCCGCTCCAGGGCCGCCTGGGCGATCTCCACGTCGGCCTGCGCGTTGGTCCGCCGCACGCGGGCATTGGACAGCGCGACCTGGGCATCGACCAACTCGGTGATGGTTGCCGTCTGACCACGGTAGCGCACCTCGATCTCGCGCAGACTCTCGGCGGCCTGCGCGATCGCTTGGGTCGCGACCCGCAGACGCTCCTCGGCGTCCACCATGGCCAGGTGGGCCCGCCGCACATCCAGCTCGATGTCCAGCACCAACCGCCGCGCGCGCGCCTCCAGCTGTCGCACGCGGGCCACCGCCCGGTTGGCCTCGACGCGGGTCCGCCCGCCGTCGAACAGGTTCAGGCGGAAGACGACGCCCGTGAAGAAGCTGTCGTTGGCCTGCTGGAAGTCGCCCGTGTAGACGTCGTAGTCGCCCAGCAGGTCGACGGCCAGCCGCTTGCCGGCCTCGGTCGCCAGGGCGTTTTCCGCCGCCGCCTGCCGCCGGTTGGCCAGGGCGCTCACCTCCGGACGCGCGGCGAGCGCCTCGCTCACCGCCGCCTCGACCAGTGCCGCATGTTCGTTCCAGGGCGCCGCCGGGATCACCGCCGGCAACGGCCGCGGCGCGATGGCCGTACCCGTCACATTGTGCAGCACGGCCCAGGCCAGCTGCAACTGGTTCTCGGCCGAGATCAGCGCCTCGCGCACCTCGGCCAACCGCACCTCGACGGTCAGCACGTCCGACATGACGGCCGTCTCGTTGCGAAATCGCGACTGGACGATCTGCAGATGCTGCTCGACCTGCGACACCGCTTCCCGCCGGACCAGGACCAGGTCGCGGGCCTGCAACAGGCGATAGTAGGCCTCGGCCACGTGGAACACCAGCTGGTTCTGCACCGCCGCCAGGTCACACGTCCAGGCCGACACCTCGGCTTGGGCGGCGTGCAGCTCGTGCTGGCGGCGTTGTCCCGCGTAGAGATTGTGCTCCAGCCGCAACTGCGTGTGGAAATCGTCCAGCGTGGCGGGGTTGTTGAAATCCTGGCCCAGGTCCAGTTGGGCCTGGTTCAGCTGGAACGTAAACGCCGCCACCGGGTTGTTCGTGACCCCATACGCCTCGGAGATACCGAGCCGGGGATAGAATTCGGCCCGGGCCCGCAGCAGCGTCAGTTCGGCGATCGTTAACTGCTCCGCGGCTGCCACCAGGTCGGGGTTCGCGGCCAGGGCCAGGCGAATCGCTTCGTCAAGCGTCAGCTCGTGCTGGTCCACGGCCCGCGGCTGCTCGTACGCCACCGGCCGGACCGGGCCCGCGCGAACCGGACCGCCCTCCCCCTGCGGAACGGCTGCGGCAGCCTCTCCCCCCTCCCATTTCAAGCGAGGGGTCGGGGGCGACGCGGCCACGTCCCCATCCGCGGCGCGGCTTGGGAGCGGATTCTCATCCGCATCCAGTCGGCGCGGCGCACCACGCTGGCTCGTCGAGTCCGCCGCAGCCCCCAGCCCCGCGGCGCCTGGCCCCGAAGCCGCCGGCGCTGGGCTGCCACCCGTGGAACCTGTGCCGCCGAGCAAGCTGCCCACAGGCGCGCGGCACCCGGCCAACAGCCCCGGCAGCAGCAGCGCCAGCGCCAGCAAAGGAACCGCCCCGCACCGCCCGGGCCGCGCGACTCTCCCGCCACACCGCCCCCGCGCACCGGACAGCGCAAACACGGCGCGTCGTTGCGGCATCGGCACCTGAACCCCCCCGGGCGCAGCCTGAGACCACCGGAAAATCCGTCACATCCGTTGGGATCGGCATCGTCGGAAAGGTTCTTGATCGAATATGCCGCGCACGGTCGGCGGCCGGGTGTGGCACGGCGGTGCCCGCGCCCGCCCCGATGGCGTTAAGGATCAGAGGATCAACTGCCCGGCGCGTCCTTCGTGCCCGCCGCCGCTGGGGCATCGTGTTGTCGGGTAGGCATCCTGCCTGCCATCAACGGCCCGGCGCCTCGGTGCTAAGGCGCTCAAACACAATACCCTACCGGTTTTGTGGATCAGCCGCCGGGCGCTAGCCCGCGGTTTTCGTGCTCCAACCGCGGGCTAGCGCCCGGCGGCTGATGAGTGATTTCGGTAACTTGTTGTTTAACAGCGCCTAAACAGGTTTTCGTGATTCCGGTCGGGGCGAGGCTCTCGCCGAGCCGAGAACCCGCTCCACGCGCCGGCTCGGCGGGAGCCTCGCCCTTCCAAGATCGTGCAACTCTGGTGAACTCGTCCCGTACGGCCCAGGATCATGCACGGCTATTTATCCCGGATTATTCATGAGCCGCAGCGCGCGAGCGTCCGGTCTTGGTGGAATTGGGGAGAACCGGACGCTAGCGCGTGCCGGCTGATGTGCGCGGCGATTTTGGGAAGATAGCCACAACCTGTTTCTCTGTTTCACCTTGCAACTCTAATCGTTAGGTTGATGAATAATCCGGGCTATAATACCCCGGCAAGTCCGAAGCATCTGCGGGGCGATCGGCGTGGCGGTTCGGCGGGGCCTTGACCTCCCGGAGACTCGTAACCTTAGGCGCTGCACGACAATTACCTACCGGTTGTGTGGATCAGCCGCGGGGCGCTAGCCCGCGGTCATTCGCGGATGAACCGCGGGCTAGAGCCCGGCGGCTGATGAGTGATTTCGGTAACTTATTGTTGAACAGCGCCTTAGTCAGGGCGGCCGGATGCGAGAAACGTCGGGGATTCTCCGAGAGCCTCGTCCCGAGCGTGTGGCCGAGCGGGAAGGATGCCGCCGCCGCCTGGAGTGGGCGGTGCGCCATCTCGAATCGTTCGGCCATCGGGGATCGGCCAGCGACCATGAGCGGCGGGCCGCCGAGTGGCTGCGCGAGCAGCTGCGACAGATCGGCCTGGAGGCCCGCTGCGAATCGTTCGCCGGCTGCCGTTCCTACGGGGCGCGGATCTTGCTGCACGTCGCGGGCGCGGCCCTCGCCCTGCCGCTGATCTGGTACGCGCCGCTGGCCGCCAGCCTGCTGGCGCTGGTCGTCCTGCTGTCGTTTCTGGCCGAGACCACGACGCGGGCCCGCGTCCTGACGCGCTTGCTGCCCCCCGCGCCGTCCACGAACGTGGTCGGCCGGCTGGCCGGCGACGGTCCGCCGCGGCGGCGGTTGGTGCTGTGCGCACACATCGACACCCAGCGTACGGGCCTGATCTGGGACCCCGCGATCGTGCGGCGGTTTGCCCTCGTCCACAAACGGACCGTGGGACCGGCGCGGGCACCGCTGTTTGGCATGACGCTGGCCTTGACGGCTCAGCTGGCGCTGAGCCTGGTGGCCTGGGCCGGTGTGGTGCCGCCCTGGGCGGTCGGAATCGTGCTCGGCCTGGTCTACCTGGCGGCGGCCGTGCTGCTGGCCGAATGGGCGGTGCGCCAGTACGTGCCGGGGGCCTGCGACAACGCCACGGGCGTGGCGGCCGCGCTGGAACTGGCCCGCCGCTGGTCGGCCCAGCCCGCGGCCGGCGTCGAACTGGTCGTGCTCCTGCCGGGCAGCGAGGAAACGGGCTGCCTGGGCAGCGCCGCCTGGCTGGATGCTCACCGCCACCAGCTGCGCTCCGTGCCGACACAGTTTCTGAACCTCGACACGCTCGGCTACGGCCGGCCCCGCTACTTGCACAGCGAGTGCGGGCTGAGCGGCGTCCTGCGGCGCTATCCCCGCGCCCTGCTCGACGGCTGTGCACGGGTGGCCGCGGCCCTCGACTTGGACGGCGCCGGCCCGCACCGCCTGCCGACGCAGACCGACGGCCTGTCGTTCCTGGCCCGCGGGATTCCGGGAATCACACTGACCACCTTCGAAGATGGCATGCGTCTGCCGCACTATCACTGTTTGAGCGACCGGGCCGAGCATCTCGATTTCGACGTGACCTGCCAGGCGACCGAGTTCGCCTGGCAGCTGCTGCTGGTTCTCACCCGCGACGGGGCCGATCGGCCAACCGCCCGTCGCACCGTCACACCGGCTCGCGACGCCGCGCATTCCGGCTAGTGCATCGTCCAAGTTACGTTCTCGGATCAGCCGCCGGGCGCTAGCCCGCGGTTCGTCCGGGAAAAACCGGGGGCTAGCGCCCTCCGGCTGAATTGCCGAACCCGAACTTTTGAAATGGACTGGACACGAGTACTCTCCGTTAAGTTCTCGGATCAGCCGCGGGGCGCTAGCCCGCGGTTCGTCCGGGAAAAACCGGGGGCTAGCGCCCTCCGGCTGAATTGCCGAACCCGAACTTTTGAAATGGACTGAACACGAGTACTCTCCCCCTCGATCCGTCCACCCGCCCGCAGCGCGCGACCCGCGCCCCCCATCGGTCAGGCGATTTGACGACGGGTTTTCCCCAGGTCTGCAGGCCGGGCCCGGCGGGGCGTGGACGTCGGCAGGCACCGCCAGGTGCCTGAGATCACCGCGTATTTCTTCAGCGGAACGCCTTGCGGCCGGTCCCTGCCGGCGCGGTGGGTGGCCACGCCATCGACCGCTGGCTAGAATCAGCCGCCCAGCCGACCGTCGGAGGCGATCGGCGCCGGGCGCGCAAGCGGCAAGACGCGGCGGCGCGGGCCGGACGAAGGTGTCGTTTGCTGGAACAGGGGTGCTCACCGCGGCCACCGCGGTGGTGAACGCGGCGGCCCCGGCCTCCAGGCAGCAGCTTGCAGGAAGGATACTCACGATGAGTCACGAGGATGGCACGGCGGCGCTGGAGCAGGCATCCGCGGAGTATGTCGGCCGCTGGAATCGGCTGGTCAGCACGACCAACTGGGAGAAGGGCCGCATCATCCACCAGTGGCGAACGGCCCTGGCCGATGACGGGGCGCCGGCCAGTGCCTGCTCCGACGACGCCTGGAGCCGCACGGTGGGCGGCGTTTCCGCCCAGCACGTCGGCCGGCTGCGCCGCGTCTTCGAGCGGTTTGGCCAGACGCACGACCAGTTCACGGGGTTGTACTGGAGCCATTTCTTCGCGGCCCTCGATTGGGACGATGCCGAGATGTGGCTGGAAGGCGCGATCCAGAACGAATGGTCGGTGCCCCAGATGCGGCGCCTGCGCTGGCAGACGCTGGACGGGCTGCCGGACCAGGAGCCGTCGGCGGCGGACACGGTCAGCTGCGAGCTGGACGAGGACGTCGTCCTCGCGGCCGAGCCCGCCGGGCCGGCGCCGCATTCGCCGCCCGCGCGCGATACGACCGAGCGTCCGCTGTCCGGCGGTGTCCGATCGGAGGCGGACGCCGCGCTGCTCGATGCCCCCGAGGCGGAGGCCTGGGATTCGCCGTATCTGGAGCCGACGCCGTCCGACCCCGTGCGTCCGTTTGCCGGGCTCGCGGAGTTGCCGGCCGACTTGAGTGAGGCGTTCGAGGCGTACAAGCTGGCCATCCTGCGGCACAAGGCGGAGGGCTGGCAGGCGATCTCGCGCGACGAGTTGCTGGCCAGCCTGGACGCCCTGAAGGAACTCGCCTTGGCCCCCTCGGTCGACCCGGCTCGGCCGCCCCGCCGGTGACCGGGCCAACGGGGCGTCGTCTCGACCGCCCCGCCGTCGCGGTCGCCCTGTTTCCTGCCGCGACGAGCCGTAGAATGGCCAGCATCCGCGCGGGCGAAATCGTCGCCGCCGGGCGCACAGGCGGGCCAATTCGTGACGCACCGCGACCCCCTCAGCTGGATCGAGGACGAGCTGGAGCAATTGGACGACCGCGGCCTGCGGCGGCAGCTGGCCGAGCGGGGCGGGCCGCAAGCAGCCCGGATCGTGCTGGACGGGCGGCCGCTGATCAACTTCGGGTCGAACGACTACCTGGGGCTGGCCTCGGACAAGCGCGTCTGCCGGGCCGCCGCAAACGTCTGGCAACAGGGTCACGGAGGCAGCGGCGCCAGCCCGCTGGTGACCGGGCGCAGCGAGCTGCACGCGCGGCTGGAGCAGCGGCTGGCCGAGTTCGAGCGGACCGAGGCGGCACTGCTGTTTCCCACGGGCTTCGCCGCCAACCTCGGGACCGTTGCCGCCCTGGTCGGCCGCGGGGACGTCGTGTTCAGCGACGAGCGGAATCACGCCAGCATCATCGACGGATGCCGCCTGTCGCGGGCGGTGGTGGTGGTCTATCCGCACCGGGACGCGAGCGGGCTCCGGCAGCTCTTGGAACAGGCGCGCGGCTATCGCCGCCGGCTGATCGTCACCGACAGCCTGTTCAGCATGGACGGCGACCTGGCCCCGCTGGCGGAACTGGCCGAGTTGGCCGAACGGCACGCCGCGATGCTGATGGTGGACGAGGCACACGCCACGGGGGTCCTTGGCGCGCACGGCCGGGGTGTCGCCGAGCTGTTGGGGGCCGAGCACGGCGTGCACGTGCGCGTCGGCACGCTGAGCAAGGCCCTGGGGACGGCGGGCGGGTTCGTGGCCGGTCGCCGGACGCTGATCCAGTGGCTCTTGAACCGTGCCCGAGGCTACGTCTTCTCGACGGCCGCCCCGGCGGCCCTGGCCGCCGCGACCCTGGCCTCCCTGAATGTCGTGCGCGACGAGCCGCAGCGGCGGGCGACGTTGCTGGCCCGGGCCGCGGAGCTGCGCGAGCGGCTGCGCGCCCAGGCCTGGGACCTGCGAGACTCCCAGAGCCAGATCATCCCGGTGATCGTCGGGGGGGCCGACCGCGTGATGGTCCTGGCGCGGCGGCTGCAGCAGTCCGGCCTGCTGGTGCCGGGAATCCGCCCGCCGACTGTCCCGCCAAACCACGCCCTACTGCGGATCAGCCTTTGCTGGACGCACGCGGACGAGATGGTGGCGAGTTTGCTGGACCAGCTGGCCAGCCTGCGGGCGGCTGACGAGTGACGGCGCGCATCCCCCGGCCGGATTCCGCCGCCGCGCTCGCCGCGAAGAAGTTCTGCACCACGGTCGCCCCCGGCGAGGCGCCGCTTCACCCGGGGAGATTCGCGGCCGCGCCGGCCCGTCCCCTCGCCGCTTGCGGCCCTGGCCCCCAGAGGATAGATTTCGGGGTCTATGGGCGGTTATCGCGCGTCCCCGTAGCTCAATTGGATAGAGCGTCGGCCTCCGGAGCCGAAGGTTAGAGGTTCGAATCCTCTCGGGGATATTTTCATCGTTCCGCCTTTGCAGTCGGTCGAGCGCGATGCAAACCGACCGCCCCCGGCGCGAAACGTCGCAAATGGGTTTTCGTGATTCTGGGAGGGCGAGGCTCCTGCCGAGCCGAGAACCGGCTCAGCGCGCCGGCTCGGCAGGAGCCTCGCCCTCCCAAGTTTCCGCAGCTCTGGTTAGCGCGTCCCGTATCGCCCAGGATCACGCCAGGCCAATTCGGCACGTAACCGTTCACGGGTCGGGGTCTGGTCCATTTTTCGGCCGATCAACTCGACGTTGCGGATACGCGCTGGCCGAAAACATGGACCTGACCCCCTGGAATCGGGGCGCCCCGGCAGAACATTTACGGGATTCGCGGCCGAAAAATGGACCAGACCTCGGCCCGTGAACGGCGACTCGGCGTCCCCTCGGCAATCGACGCAAAGTCGTTGTCGCACGAGATCGGATTACCGCGGCGAGAGGGGCCCAGGTCCGGCATCCAGGGAGTCGTGCAAACTCGACGGTGTCCCCCGCCCGGCCGGCGCCATTGCGGTGTTCGATCCTCGTCTGGGAGCTGTGATCGTCGCGTCGCATCATCCCGACTGGCGCCAGCAACAGGTTCTCGACGTGGATCTCCCTTCGCCGCCCGCGGGATGAACCGTGCTGCAACTCCGGTGCGGAACAAGAGTCGTGCCGCGTGAACGTCAGGCGACCTTGGTTCGTTCCCGATTCAGTACGAGAACGTCGCCCACCGAAAGGGTCGCGACGCAACGAGTCCGTCCATCGCGCTCCAGGAATTCCACTTCCAGGCCATCGGGCGGAAGCAATTCGACGACTGTCCCCACGTCACCGACTTCCAACGCCTCGCCGGCCGGGCAGTTGGTTACGGCCACGAGTTCGAGCAGTTTGGGTTGTCGGGATTTTGTCATGATTCATTCTCCTTCTACAGCATATAGCAGGTGACCAGTCGTGGCACGGATTCGTTGACCAGGATGATCCAGGCGGACCGGATCGTTGCGGCGCCGGCGGGACCCGTGAACTCGAAATCAATCACGTAGCGCTGCCCATACTTGTCGACTTTGCCGGGGACGGCTCCCCCAGCGACCGCCGCCTGGGACAAGCCGGCAAGAAGAGCGTCGGCATTGTCGAGCGTCAGGCCAAGGCCGCTCTGGAAGACGTGTGCCCTGTACGGACCGTCCTCGTGGTCCGGGCTAAGGCAATAGTCCGTGACTTTCCGCCGGTCGATGTTGGCTCGGTCACCGTTTGGCAGCTTCATGAGCCAACCCTTCTCGGATAGGCGTGCGGCCGGTTGGCAGCACGGTTGGTTTAGCCACCACCACGGCATCCCTGCTGGCTGTCTTCACGCCGCGTCGCCAAAGTCGAGCAGGTTCAGCCACGGCTTCAGTTTGGCGACTTGCCTGATGCGCATTTCTTGGAGCTGTTTCGGGGGGCGGTGGAGGAATTCGGCATATTCGATGCGGCTGGCGCGGCCGAAGCCGTCGACCAGCCAGGGGGGCACCAGTTCGTCGCCGGCCACTTCCTTGTGGCGGGCGATCTGGTCGTTGTCAGGATCACAGCCCAGCGATTCTATCAGCCGGAGGGCGCTAGCCCCCGGTTGGTTGGCGTGTTTCGGAACGCAAACGCATCGCGGCGCGTTTGTCGCGTCAGAACCGGACGGTGGCGCGGTCGTTTTGCGGCAACCGGACGCTAGCGCGTTCCGGCTGATCGTCGGGGGATTGTTGCATTCCTACGGCACGATCACGTTGTCGGCGGATGGGCCACGCGGGGATCGGCAGGTGGTGGGTCGAGGCGAGTTTGGTAGGGTTGGCCGGTGCGGATGGACTCCTGCATGGCGTCGTAGATTTCGAGGATCGTGTCTTTGGTGCGATAGCCGCCGAACTTTTCGACGTCCTTGCGGCGGACGATGGGGAAGGTGTCCATGATGCAGCTGACGGCGTTGCGGGGAGTGGGGAAGGAAGCGAGTAGGGAGTCAGGAACGAGCGAGTCAGGGCCCTCGCTCCTTACTCCCTCGCCCCTTACTCCCTCGCCCCTTACTCCCTCGCCCCTCACTCCCTCGCCCCTTACTCCCTTTTCTCCGAGCCAGTGGGCCTGCTCGTCGGCAGGAAGGTAGAGGTGGAAGAACGCGGCGTCCAGTTCCGCGCGGAGCAGGAAGCGACGCTCTTCATCCCAGATGAAGGGAGGTAGGGAATAGGGAGTGAGGGAGTGAGGGAGTGAGGGAGTGAGGGAGTGAGGGAGTGAGGGAGTGAGGGGTGGCAAGGTTCTTGATGTACGCGCCCAAACCCTCTTCCCCTAACTCGCTCGTTCCTAACTCCCTGACTCCCTG